>Ga0210088_1000146_pt1 | contig 13697 bp, 13 predicted proteins | sample RushMan_CattailN_6_FD_185557 | JGI IMG/M metagenome (GOLD analysis project Ga0210088, IMG submission 185557) | Wetland microbial communities from San Francisco Bay, California, USA, that impact long-term carbon sequestration -... | ecosystem: Environmental > Aquatic > Marine > Wetlands ... | reverse complement strand
TTTCAACTTATTCGGGTCACCCACTGTGATTTTCGGCAAACCGGTTGCTTCTATTTTCAGTAAAGCCACGTCGGTACGCTTGTCTGCACCAATTACCTTGGCGCTAAATTCACGCTTGTCAGTCAGGCGAACGGTAATCTTATCGGCGCTTTCCACCACATGCGCATTGGTCATGATGTAACCGTCAGAACTGATAATGAATCCGGAACCAAGCGATTGCATTTCCTGTTCGCGCGGCATCTGCGGCGCAAAACGGTGAAAAAACTCATAGAAAGGATCTCCTTCCGGCACATTCGGAAAACTCTGCGTATTCCGAATAATCTGGGTGGTGCTGATGTTGACCACGGCCGCCCCTTGCTTTTCCACCAAATCGGTAAAATCAGGCAATTCTTTGGCTTGTACGGCTACAGCCAGAATCACGCCCACAACCGACACAAACAGATTAATTATATTTTTTGGCATTTGGAGCACCTTAAATAATTATAAGTATCAATCTTCTATTTACCGGCTGATACCCGCTCTTCACTCCAAAGCCTCGTGATATAGGGTTGAAAATGAATTCTGGCTCTGCGAACCAAAAACAACTTGGCAAAAAGAAAACCAGCAGCCAAACCTGACAAGGCGCCAATGGAAGCATAAAGGTCTCGTAGTTCGGCTTGTAAAGCCCATTGATTGCCCAGCGTTGCCCCGATTACCAGCAGCAGCAACGGCAACAAATATATTACGCCTACCCCGTGAAATATTGCTCCCTCGGCAACTGAAATAACGACTTCATCGTTGATGCCGGCCTTGATCGGATTATCCACCTGGAATTGGCGTGGTTTACTGCAAAATAACCCGGACAGCTTGCTTGCTCCGCACCCTTTTCCGTTGCATTGCTCGCAACCACTCCCATGACTGGATCGAACAAGGGCATGCTGCCCATCAATCTGCACGACAATGGCTCGGGTTTCCAGCATGGTTACTTACCGCTGAGACGAACCGAATCGAGTACCTGCATTACGGTGTGTGGCGGGACTTCGCCAACCACAGTATATAAATTCTTTTCCACAACCTTATGATACAGATTCATTGCGCCGCGACTAACCAAACCCTCCGTATCGTCTTCATCTCCATCAGCAGGTTCGATAAAAACAGAGATCGCACTCAAGCCGTCTGAAAATACCAGTTGCGTTACGGGGGCATGTTTACCTCGCATGTGTCGCTGTATCTCCAAGGTTTTCTTGAAACCTTGTGGTAACGCATTCACCATCCATCCGCTGCCAACGTAAGCACCGCCCTTGGACTTTTCCGGGGGAGTATGTGAAATAGCGCCATCCAGACTGACTGAATCTTCACTTACTGATTGCTGGACACCTGATGCCGCATTGGCATTTGAGGCAATTGTATGAATCCAGGAGCGGTCAATGTTGCCGCCGATTTGCACTTGGGTAAAAGCATATTGTTCCACCAGTTTATTTTTATCCCCCAATACGGCTGCTTTCAAGAGCAAACCTGAATCAGGATGCACCCATATTTTATGCGCATATCGCAGATTGTCCTTAGGCTGGAACAGGATTACTTTTGTAGTATGTTCCGCTACACGTTCCGAACCACCCTCTTTGATTCGATAGTTCGAACTCAAAGCGGATATTTGTTCCGGCAATAAAGACGGGAACCTGTTACGCCCTTGCCGGCTATCCACCTGTTCCATCTGCTGATTGATGTAACACCAGATTTGCCCATGATGGCGAATAATTTCGCGCTTTGGTCCGTCCAGGCTCTCCAGCTTCTCATATTCGCTATCTGGCTCAACGACGTGGGTGATGCGCGAAGTTTCAACTCGGTTGTCATGCTGATAAACGAACACACCGGTGTAATCCGTTTGATGAGTTGCATAAACTACTTGTCTGAGCCAATCAAGGCTGCTCCGCTCTTCACTTGCAAAGGCGTTGGCACTTACCAGCAGCAGTCCGAACAACAGCGTTTCACAAAACGCTAAGTGCAACTTCATCGCTAACTTTCCCTTCTCTTATTTCTCATCCGTACCGTAAGAAACCGTGTGGATATAGGAAGCGCCACCATTCATTTCAGTGCTGGGGGAAAATTCCTGATGCGCCATCAGATACTCATTTGAATTGGATTGAATTTGTAAATTGACCGGACGGTTAGCGGTTTGTTGCATCGCTATCTGTGGTGCCGCTTCGGGGCTGATCTGCAAAGACATCCATACCACCATGCCAACCGCCAAAAGTGAAGCCGCTGCCGATAGTGCAAACGCGCGCACTTTTTGTTTAACTGCACGTCCTCGAGGTGCAAGGATAACAGGTTCATCCTGCATGCGTTTGCGAACTCGGGCGCTCAAATCACAGTGTATATGCTCGGGCTGTCTAAGCACATCTCCTATCAAGTGGTACATTTCCCAATCCATGAGACTGGAAGAATCATGCTTTATTCGGTCAAGTAATCCTTCCGCTTCATCCTCAAACAATTCGCCGTCCATCAATGATGAAATTTCCTGCTTCATGTCTACCACCTCTTGTCTTTACCTGTTTCCAACAACGGACGCAGATTCTCCGCTACTGCTTCGCGTGCCCTGAAAATTCTTGAACGCACCGTGCCAATAGGGCAGTTCATTACAACAGCGATTTCCTCATAACTCAAACCTTCGATTTCTCGCAAAGTCAACGCGCTACGCAAATCTTCCGGCAATTGCTGCAATGAAGCCTGCACAACATCGACAACTTGCTTGCTCATGAGTTCATTTTCCGGAGTGCTTACTTCATGCAACAAACCGATATCCTCATATGTCTCCGCTTCCTCCGTATCCAAAGGGGTACTGGTTGGAGCCCGTCGCTTGCTTGCCAAAAGATGGTTTTTCGCCGTATTGATGCCAATACGGTACAACCAAGTGTAAAACGCGCTCTCTCCACGGAAGCCGGGCAGAGCCCGGTATGCCTTGATAAAAGCATCTTGTGTAACATCCTCCGCTTCCGCAGGATCCCGAACAAAGCGCGAAATAAGCCTCCCAAGCCTGCGTTGGTATTTGGATACCAACAAATCAAAGGCGAGTTTATCACCGCGCTGAACGCGCTCTACCAATTGCTGATCGACTTCCCGGTCTGTCATCCCTGACTGTCCTATTATTATTGTGGCTGTACGATCATAATTCTCCAATGATAAGTATAACCTTTCCAGCCCATTCCCGTCAGCAGAGCTTTTAGCGCTGATTCAGGCTCGAAGGATAAACCCGGCTTCCCGCATGAAATCAGACACTGCTATTGGATACTATTTTGCTATAGTTCCAAATAATTAACATTCCGGGAGTGATATTGCTGCGCTTTGACACACTGATCATCGGGAGCGGTCTAGCAGGATTGACGCTGGCCATCAAGCTTGCCGAGCACCAAAAAGTAGGGGTGATCACAAAAAAATCCCTGCAGGATGGTGCCAGCAATTGGGCTCAAGGCGGTATTGCAGCGGTTTTGTCCGAAGACGATTCATTGGATGCACATGTTCAGGACACCCTCGCCGCTGGGGCCGGCCTGTGTGACGAAACCACCACTCGATACGTTGTCGAACACGGCAAGGCCGCGATTGATTGGCTGATTGATCAGGGCGTTCCTTTCACCAAAGACAATTCTAGCCAGATGGGCTATCACCTCACCCGCGAGGGTGGTCACAGTCGCCGGCGCATCATACATGCAGCCGATGCGACCGGGCACGCTGTGCAGGAAACACTTGCCTCGCGCGTTCTGCGCCACCCGAGCATCACCGTGCTGGAAAATCACATGTCAGTCGATTTGATCACCGGCAAAAAACTGGGACGAGAAGACAATTGTTGCTACGGTGTATATGCACTGAACAGCACTAGCGGAAAAGTCATCACCATCGCAGCCCAAAATACCATTCTGGCCACTGGCGGATCGGGAAAGGTCTATCTTTATACGACCAATCCTGACACGGCTACCGGTGATGGCATCGCAATGGCATGGCGGGCTGGTTGCCGCATAGCCAACATGGAATTCATCCAGTTTCATCCCACTTGTTTATACCATCCGCATGCAAAATCTTTCTTAATCAGCGAGGCAGTACGCGGCGAAGGTGGCATCCTGAAGCTGCCGGATGGCACACGCTTCATGCCATGGCACGATGAGCGGGCTGAACTTGCTCCGCGAGACATCGTGGCCAGGGCCATAGACTTCGAAATGAAAAAACGCGGGCTTGATTGCGTTTACCTCGACATCTCGCATCAGTCAGTCGAGTTTCTTCAGGAACATTTCCCAACCATTTATGCCCGCTGCCTTAACTTGGGTATTAACATCAGCAAGGAACCGATTCCTGTGGTTCCTGCAGCACACTATACTTGCGGTGGTATCGTTTCAGATATTCACGCACGCACTGACGTGGAAAATCTTTATGCTGTAGGTGAAACTGCCTACAGCGGATTGCATGGGGCCAATCGGCTAGCCAGCAATTCCCTGCTTGAATGCCTGGTATTCGCAGACGCCGCCGTTCGCGATATTTTAAACAAGCCATCCCACGAACTTCCTCTCTTGCCCGGCTGGGATGAAAGTCGCGTAACGGACGCAGACGAACAAATCGTCATCTCGCATAACTGGGCAGAGTTGCGACACTTTATGTGGGACTATGTGGGCATCGTGCGCACAAACAAGCGATTGGAACGCGCCCAGCATCGAATTCAATTATTGCAGGACGAAATCAACGAGTATTACGCTAACTTCCATATCAGTTCAGATCTGCTCGAGCTTCGTAATCTGGTGTTGAATGCAGAATTGATTGTGAAAAGCGCTTTGTTACGTCACGAAAGTCGCGGTCTTCATTTCAGCAAGGATTACCCGAAAACGAAGCCTGATCCTCAGCCGACGATACTTTCACCCAACATCATCTAACCCAGCTTTAGCAGAACACAAATTTCACGAAATAAACCCGAGCCTAGCGCATCCGGAAAAATGACTCGGCAATCCTGCAGACGATGACCTTCCCGCTGGATGCACAGTACGACAAGGTGCTGGCTGACAGTAGTTTGATTTGCAATCCGGCCAACGAAGTTGGATCCGTTCCGTGTGACAACCGCCACATTGCCTTGATCAAAAGAAATCACATGCCACGAATCCGGCAAAAGGAGATATACATCGCGCATTAGATAATAAATCAAGCTTAGCATTATCAGCATCAGCATTGCCATCCTGATCTCGAGTGCCATCACTGCCATATAGACTAGTATCGCTGCCATGAAGTGCAATAACAACAGCAGCATGGCGAAGCGCAGTGAAAACTTGATCGCCATGCCTTGGAAAAATATCTTCAGTAGATACGTCAAAAAATAAAAATCGCAGCAATTCCCAACAGCATTGCCGCAATAATGACCAGCCATAAAGTGTGCTTGCGAGATTGGTTTGCTTGGTCCAGATTGCTCTGGCGCGCTGCATGCGTGACAAAATAAGCGGCTTTGGCTGTAGGGGCAGACTGTTTTACTCTCTCCAGATTCGGACGCGCTATGTTTAAAGTTTTGGATAACATATCAATATCTTCGCGAGTAGCGGTCAATGCAGCCAAACGCATGGCAGCAGCCGCAGAATCAAAAGCTTGCGACAATGATGTTGACGGTTCCGACTTTACTTCTTCATCGACAAACCCCATTAGCCCAGAAAAATTAATGGCGCCAGGCAATTCAATCTCGTCAACCGCATCGGAATTGGGTACAGAAGTTTGTTGCCTGGAGCGCAATATGTTTGCTCGGCAGGCTCTTAGATCTGCTGCAAAATCCCTTGCATTTTGGTAGCGATCTTCCGGTTCTTTGGATAATGCCTTTATTACGATAAAGTTGGCCATTTCCGGCATGTCCGGATTCAGCGATTTTGGAGGTATTGGCACTGAATTCAGGGTTTGGTACATGATGGCGTTGATATTCTCGCCAGTAAACGGGGGTTGGCCGGTTAGTATTTCATAGAGCATTACACCCAGCGAAAATATATCCGAACGCTGATCTATCGTCTTGCCCATCACTTGCTCGGGCGACATGTATTTTGGCGACCCGACCACCATACCGGCTTGAGTTTGTACTGCTGCTGAAGGCATGCGCGCAATACCAAAGTCAGTAATTTTGACATGCAGGTCATTCGTCACCATGATGTTCGAAGGCTTCACATCACGATGCACGATGTCATGTTCGTGCGCATAAGACAATCCTTGCGCCACTTGAGCAGCGACATCCAGCGCCATGTCTATAGACAATACCCCGCCATCGTCCAAGATGTCGCGCAATTCCCTCCCTTGCAAGAACTCCATGGCAATGTAAGCGACATCACCGCTTTTTCCGACATCATAAATTGTCACAATATTCGGATGACTGAGCCTCCCGGCAGCCTTGGCTTCTTGGTAAAAGCGCCCCTCATATTCTTCCTTGTCCTCCAGCGCAAGGCCCAGGTTGATGGTCTTGATCGCCACAACGCGGTCTATCAAAGGATCCCTGGCCTTATAAACCACCCCCATCGCACCTTGTCCTAGTTCGCTGAGTATTTCATATCGGCCCAACTGACGAATCATGGCTCCCACCCCAATACAATATTATTGACTTGGTCAAACATCAGAGCTTTGGCACCAGAAAATGTTTCCATTAATTACAAAAACCGGGATTAAGTCGAACTGTTTTACCGGCTTCGATTGACACATCCTGGGAAAATAAACCCGCTTTCGGGTGACTCACAATCACAGCGTGTTTACCTGGCAAGATGGGGATGTTTAATTGCGAACCGCTGATCCTGCCCTTTCGAACGCCATCCACAAAAATCTCAGTCCCCTCCCGGCAACTGACCGATAGATACGCATTCGAACTGCCATTCGATACTGCCACAGAAGCTTTTCCCGTGATTGCCTCATGAGTTATTGCCTTAGGCTGACCCTCGGAAATATCTGATTTTAGTTTTGGTTTAATTTCAGGTTTTGTTGCTAGTTTCGTTTCTGGTTTTGACTCGAGTTTTGGCTTGGGTACAGCCCTGGATTGAGCCACTTTGCTCTCAACGGCTTGCTGTTTGGTTCCACTTGGTACTTGGGCTTTGCCGATATCTTTATTCTTGTCAACGGGGCTGCTTGCCTGAACAGGCATAACAGGCACGGGTACTGGAACAGTTCGAGCCGAACTTACAGCTGATTTGCCGTTGTCGCCCATTGTAATATGAGCCGTATCGCCATTAACCAGCTTAACCGCCAATACAATGAGCAGCAGCAAAGGAACCACAGCGACCCCAACATATATCGCCCTTTGCTGCGGTTCGGCCTGCCAAAAACTGATTTCGAGATGCTCTATCGTTGCACTCAGTTTCTTGACTATGGAATCCCACGCAATTTTTGCGCGTTCAACAGTTCTGGTGAACTGGCTTTCCTCATGTTCGGAATGTCCTGTATTGATTTCACTTCGCTGCATCGATTTGTCGCCTGAATAACCAATTGCATACACTTCGTGCTCGCGCACATTCGTATCAGTGCGTGAGCCTTGATAATGAAACATTCCGGCGTATTGTGGTGATAAACGCGAGATTGCATCGTAATAGGAACGTGACACGAGTACTTGGCCAACATCTGCAAAACTCATTACTTTTTGCGCAACATTAATGCCGTCACCCACAATATTTGGCTGCCCGTTACTGTCCCTGATAAGACGAACCGGACCAAGATTGATCCCCATTCGTACCAACAATGGCTGATCGGCATCGGCGCTTTCATTGAACAAACTCTCGCGCAGACTGAGTGCTGTTTTTAATGCGTCTTCGACATCGCCGAGGAAATTGATGGCTACGCCATCACTGGTATCCATAATGATGCGGTCAGTTATGGGCACATCACGGATAGCGACAGAAAGATAGCTGTTGAACCGGTCTTTCAACATTATTTGTTCAGTCACTGACTTCTTGGCGTATTCAACAATACCCAAAAAGAAAACACTGCACATAATAGCCTGGTTGCCGCGCTCTTCCATTCAAATTTCCAGTATCTGGGCGTCCAAAGTTATATTAATAGTTCAACTGTTTCGATAGTCGAATATAGACCTTTTCAACTCTACTAACAGTCAGCGTTTCGCAAAAGATTTACCATTTTTTCTTCTGGTCGAATCGGTATGCTTGACAACTCTCGGTTCGACTGCCAATTGACGCGCGGATTTAACCGGATCAGGTCGGCGCATATCAGGCTTATTCTGCTGTGGTTCATCTCCGTCAGTCGTAATGCCTGCCCATTCCATCACCTGCAAAACTTCACTCTCATTTAATTCGCTGGTCATACCACGCTTTAAGCGCGGTGGTAAATTGATTATACCGAAGCGTATACGCATTAACCGGCTCACTGGTAAACCAAGCGCATCAAAAGTACGTCGTACCACACGATTACGGCCTTCCTTAAGCATGACACGATACCAGTGGTTAAATCCTTCTCCACCCTGGTCCTCGAGTTTTTCAAACTTCACCGGACCATCTTCCAATTCAATGCCCTGCTTCAGTGCCTGAGTCATTTGCGCTTCCGTCATGGTACCTTGTACACGCACGGCATATTCCCGCTCCACTTCAAAACGCGGGTGCATCAACCGATTCGCCAACTCACCGGAAGTAGTAAAGATCAGCAAACCGCTGGTATTAAAATCCAGTCGTCCTACTGCAATCCACTTCTGGTTGCGTAACTTGGGCAACTTATCGAACACACTGGCGCGCTTTTTCGGGTCATCACGACTGACAATTTCGCCTTCCGGTTTATGATAAATAAGTACTCGCACAGTATGCGCTCTTTCACCAACACGTATAGTACGGCGATCCGCTTTAACCAAGTCGCCTTCCACCACCCTCATTCCCAAGGTCGCCGGCTCACCATTCACGCTGACTCTCCCCGTGGCGATCCATTCTTCCATCGTGCGTCGGGAACCGAACCCGGCTTGGGCCAGCACTTTCTGCAATTTTTCGCCTTGCAACTTGTCTTCGGGAAACTCCTCTTCGATCAATGGTTCGCGAGCCAGCCTTTCGCGTGAAGCGGCTTTGTCATTGATCTTCATGAAATCACCTCTCGCCGCTCCAGCAACGCTTGTGCCAGCGTACCGCTATCAACCTGTTCAAGCTCGCCACCCACCGGTAAACCTCGCGCTATACGAGACACTTTTACATTTTGTGATTGAAGTAATGTGGCCAAATAATGTGCCGTAGCATCACCTTCAACCGTGAAGTTTGTCGCCAGGATCACTTCGGCCATTTTTCCATCATGGGGATATTCATGCACACGCCTGACGAGGCGCTCAAGTTTCAATTCTTTCGCGCCTATACCATCCAGCGGTGATAGCCTGCCCATCAACACGAAATATAGCCCCTTGTAACACTGCGTTTGTTCCATCATCAGCAAGTCGGCGGGCATCTCGACCACGCACAACAAGCCGGCATCGCGCTTGGGTGATGAGCATAAATCACATACTTCCTGCTCGGAAAAATTATTGCATTTGCTGCAATGATGAATGTTACTGATAGCAAGCTCCAGCGCCTTCGCCAAATGTTGGGCACCAGCCCGATCACGCTGCAACAAATGATAGGCCATACGCTGCGCAGATTTCGGTCCCACGCCCGGCAAGCATCGCAGAGCAGAAATTAAATCTTCAAGATGTGACGGTGTAACCATTAAAATGGCAACTTCATCCCCGGTGGCATCCCCGCGCTGAAGGCACTCATACGTTTTTGTGTGGTTTCTTCCACTTTTTTCATAGCATCGTTCATCGCCAGCACGATCAGGTCCTCTAGCATCTCCTTGTCGTCAGATACTACGCTGTCATCCAGCGACACGCGGCGCACCTCGTGTCCGCAGGTCATCACCACTTTTACTGCGCCGTTACCTGCCAAACCCTCGACTTCCACGGTTGCCAATTCTGCCTGCGCCTTTTGCATATTCGCCTGCATCTGCTGCGCCTGCTTCATCAAACCGCCCAATCCGCCTTTCATCATTGCTGCATTCTCCTTAAATCACTGCACTGAATATTATTGCCCAGAAGTTATATCCTGAATTTACTGCAGGGGTTTCACCGAATCCGCAATCAGGCTTGCCCCCAGTTCTGCCTGAGCCTCGCGCACAAAATCATCTTGCTCGATAGAACTACTCGCCTGCTGCTGCTTGAATTCCTTGTTTTTCTGCTCTACTACTGCCGGTGTTGCAGTTTCAGTTTGTCCCAACACAATATTCAACATGATCGGTTTGGCAAAATAATCGCTCAATGCCGATTGCAATTTTTCAGTCGCCATTTTGTTGGTTTGCAAATGTTTGAATTCCGGCGACAAACAAAGTGTAATTTTCCCATCGCTGATGTCTTGCAACACGCAATGCTTTGCTAATTGCTGTGCCATGCCCTGTGCATTCAATTGAGTTAATAACACACCCCAATCAGGCTGGCTGCCTGTTGTACCGCTGGTAACCGGCGCAGCTGCCGCAGGCCTGCTAACTCTCTCTGAGGATGATGCTGAGGAAACTGCCGTAACAGTAGCTATTGGCTTTGCTCTGGCCGGTATTGAGCTGGCCTGCGCGATTCCCTTTCCCGGCGCAAACGCGAGCATACGCAACAGCGTCATCGTAAAGCCCGCATATTCGTCCGGAGCAAGGTCAATGTCGTCACGCCCGTGTATCGCGATCTGGTAATTCAACTGCACATCTTCCGGCGCAAAAGCCTGCGCAAGATCCATCAGGCGTGCACGTTCCGGCTCGTCGTCAGAAATAGCTTCAGGCACGGTTTGCGCCAACGCAATGCGGTGCAGCAATGTCGCCAGCTCCTGCAATGCACTGTCGAAAGCAATGCTGCGCCCCGCCATATTGTCGGCAATCTCCAGCAACGCCGCACCATTTTGCTCGCGCAATGCCCCCAGCAATTCGAACAGGTAACTCTGGTCTATCGCGCCCAGCATGGTTCGCACTACAGCCTCTTCTACCTTGCTGTCGGAGAAAGCAATTGCCTGATCCATCAGACTCAGTGCATCGCGCATGCTTCCCTGTGCGGCTCGTGCGATCAAAGCGATTGCGCCCGACTCGAATGGAATGTGTTCCTGTTCCAGCACGTGTTGCAAATGTCCAGCGATCAACGCAGGCGGCAACTGTTTCAGGTTAAATTGCAAACAACGCGACAGCACTGTAACGGGAATTTTCTGCGGATCAGTGGTCGCGAGTATGAATTTCACATGTGGCGGAGGTTCTTCCAGCGTCTTCAACATCGCGTTGAAGGCCGACTTGGACAGCATGTGTACCTCGTCGATGATATACACTTTGAAGCGCGCGCTGGTCGGCGCATACAGCGCGCTTTCAAGAAGCTCGCGCATATTGTCCACCTGTGTATTCGACGCCGCATCCAGTTCGATCAGATCAACGAAACGCCCGCTATCTATCTCCTTGCAGGCGCTGCACTCCCCGCATGGCGTCGCGGTAATACCTTCAAGACAATTCAGGGATTTAGCGAAAATGCGCGCAATAGTCGTCTTGCCAACCCCGCGCGTGCCGGTGAACAAGTAGGCGTGATGCAGGCGGTTCTGCGTTAGCGCGTTGGTCAGCGCGCGGACGACGTGTTCCTGCCCAGCCAGTTGCTCAAAGTTTTTAGGGCGCCATTTACGGGCAAGAACAGTCGTGGAAGACAAGTCAGGAACCTATCGGGTTGAATGGCCAGCTCAGGCCTGCAAAAGACAATATAACTGAACGATACATCATCGTGCACACACCTGAATAAGGAGGCGAGCCTTACCCCCGGCACTTGCGGTAATTGGTTATGGCTGCTTCCTTCCGGACCTGACCAGGTTCACCACTCCACAATGCGGGGAGACCCGCCAATTCGTAAATTCTGTAAATTTCTTACTGTAAATAACCAGTATTGCATGATAGTCGAATTGACCAGCAAAATCCATGCTGAATCGGAAAAAATGGGCATTGAATTTCATGATTAAACCTAAGTGAAATCGGAGATACCGTAGCGTGTTCCCTATCAATGCAAGGCCATACAGTTGAAATAGCCCGGCGAAATTGATTTGTTTTTTGTCATTAATTTTTTGACAAGCTCGGTAAGAACGGATTCCCAACTTTTCTAAATCAAACTACCTTCACCGGAATCCCGCCAATCCTTCCGCTCCACTTCGCCGGACCGATCTCGTGCACCGAGCAGCCGTTCGAGTCTACCGCGACTGTGACCGGCATATCCTCGACCTCGAATTCGTAGATCGCTTCCATGCCGAGATCAGCGAAAGCGACGACCTTCGATTTCTTGATCGCTTTGGATACCAGATATGCCGCGCCGCCTATCGCGATCAGGTACACCGCCCCGTGTTGCTTGATGGACTGGGCCGTAGCCTTACCGCGCTCGGCCTTGCCGATCATGCCGATCAGGCCGGTTTTTTCCAGCATCGTATTCGTAAATTTATCCATGCGCGTTGCGGTGGTCGGCCCTGCAGGCCCGACGACTTCATCTCGCACCGGGTCGACCGGGCCAACGTAATAGATGAAACGCCCGTTGAAATCCACCGGCAGTTGTTCGCCTTTCGCCAGCATCTCGATCATGCGCTTGTGAGCGGCGTCGCGTCCAGTCAGCAATTTGCCAGATAGCAGCAGTGTCTCGCCCGGTTGCCACTTGGCGATACCCGCACGAGTGACGGTATCGAGGTTAACGCGGCGAGCATCCGGTGACGGCGTCCAGTGTACATCGGGATAGTCTTCAATTTTCGGTGGTGTGAACTTGGCAACACCGTTTCCGTCAAGCTCAAAATGGATGTGTCGCGTGGCGGCGCAATTGGGAATCATCGCGACAGGCTTGGATGCCGCATGTGTAGGATAGTCGAGGATTTTCACGTCGAGCACCGTCGTCAACCCGCCCAGTCCTTGCGCGCCGATGCCTAACGCGTTGACCCTGTCGCATATCTCGATACGCAATTCTTCGATACGGTTCTGTGGTCCTCGCGCCTTCAGTTCGGTCATGTCGATGTGTTCCATCAACGATTCCTTGGCAAGTACCATCGCCTTTTCGGCCGTGCCACCGATGCCGATGCCCAACATCCCCGGCGGGCACCAGCCCGCACCCATGCCGGGTAACTGGCTGACTACCCATTCGACCACATCATCGCCTGGATTGAGCATCGCGAAGCGCGCCTTGTTCTCCGAACCGCCACCTTTGGCCGCAATGCGCACGTCCACCTTATCGCCGGGCACGATCTCGAAATGCACCACTGCCGGGGTGTTGTCTTCGGTGTTCTTGCGCTTGCCCGCCGGGTCGGCCACGATGGAAGCGCGTAGCACGTTGTCCGGATCAAGATACGCCTTTCGTACGCCTTCATTTACCATGCTGGTGACATCCTGAGTTGCGCCTTCCCAGCGCACATCCATGCCCACGCGTACGAAAGCAACAACGATACCGGTATCCTGACAGACAGGTCTATGGCCCAGTGCACACATGCGCGAGTTAGTGAGTATCTGTGCCATAGCATCCTTGGCAGCTGGCGATTCTTCGCAATCATAGGCATCCGCCAGCGCACGGATATAATCTGCCGGATGGTAATAGGAGATGAATTGCAGCGCATCGGCGATGCTATCGATGAAATCCTGCTGGCGTATGCTGGTCATGAAATATTCGATTATCCAAGTTGAAATTCAATGTTTGGCAGTAAGCATGGAAACAATTTCATCATGCCTGCCTTTGATCGCCAAGGTCAATGCAG
>Ga0210088_1000144_pt1 | contig 13813 bp, 14 predicted proteins | sample RushMan_CattailN_6_FD_185557 | JGI IMG/M metagenome (GOLD analysis project Ga0210088, IMG submission 185557) | Wetland microbial communities from San Francisco Bay, California, USA, that impact long-term carbon sequestration -... | ecosystem: Environmental > Aquatic > Marine > Wetlands ... | reverse complement strand
TTCAACAAGCAGCAATTCTCGTTTTGGATTTGGTAGCTGCCGTAGGGTGGGTGAAGCGATAGCGTAACCCACCACCAACGAAGCTTCCGGCGGGTTACGGCGCAAAAAGACGCGCCTAACCCACCCTACGAAATGTGATCGACAGCCAAAATGAGAATTGCTGTTCAATAAGCTTGTGCGTCGGTAGTAGAATGCATAGTCATTATTGGACGGTTTCTTAACAGGTATAAGGTTGTTCGAGGAGCTCTCAATGAGTACCTTGATCAATACGTTATGGCAGAAAAAAGTGGCCGCGATTCATTTCCGGTTGACAAACAGGGCTGCGTAGCATCATACAGTCAGGAATTAGACGCACTGCCGTATGTTGAGCGGCCGGAAGGTCAAGTGTCTGGCTGAAAAACTTCCGGCATAATTTACTTTCGATAACAAGGTCTGTTTAGCGGAGTAGGCCGAGTTCCATGTAGGCGCATAGCACAAAGCCCAGCTTCATGTGGGACTGGCCCGCTGATCGATTGCAATCCATAACCCAACGCTGCGCGGGGGGAGGCGGCGATGAATCGATTCCTGAACAAATGGGTTTGCATCGTCTTAGCTTGTTCGCTCGCCATCACTCTAGCTTTTGCTAAATCGAGTAAAGGTGCTGCGAAATTAATAAATTCTCGTTCCGCTATTCTGGTCGATATGTCGGATGGACAGGTACTGTTCGAACAGAATGCCGATGATCCTATTCCACCAGCATCCATAACGAAGGTTCTTACACTTTATCTTGCCTTCGAGGCTGTACAGGGAGGTCGCGCTCATCTAACCGATATGGTGCATATCAGTAGAACAGCGGCGAATGCCAGGCCGGTACGAATGGGATTGAGAGCCGGGGATGTGGTTTCTCTGGGGGAGCTCATCCGAGGCATGGCGATTGTCTCCGGTAATGATGCTGCTATTGCTGTTGCGGAGTACTTGGGCGGCAGCATAAGAAGCTTTGTAACGCTTATGAACATGAAAGCCAAAAGACTCGGGATGTGGAACAGCCATTTTGTGAATCCCAACGGCTTACCCGCAAGAGGCCAACTAACCACTGCGCGAGATGTGGCTAAGCTTTCGATGGCTTATCTTCGGCGCTTCCCGGAAGCTCTGGAAATTCACTCCATTCAAGCCTACACCTACAGGAATGTCACACGACGCAATGCAAATAAGTTACTGGGCGTCTGTCCAGGGGTAGATGGCTTAAAGACCGGTTTTGTCAATGCATCCGGCTACAACCTCTCGGCAACTGCGATGAGGGAAGGAAAACGCCTTGTTGCAGTGATTTTGGGAGCTTCCAGCCCGCGCGTGAGAACATCGGAAACGACCCGACTGTTGGAATATGGCTTTGGGGGCGTGCCACTGACTCCTGTTAAGTTGGTCATGCACAATAATCGAAAGTCCGTCGCGAAGGTCACTGCTGCAGCAAAAACCAGCCAACGCAGCAAAACAAAAATAAAAAAATCTCGCGCAGTTGCAAACAAGAAAAAAGCTTCGGTAAAACTGGCAAATAAGAGAGACAACTCCAAACGATTAGCTGGCAAGTCAAAAAAGAGAGGAACTGCAAAAACGACAAAACAAACGGCGGTCGCGAAGAAATCCGACAGACTCAAGAAAGAGGGAGCCAGGAAGCAGACGCAGGGAAAGGCCAAAAGCAAGACCTCAGTTCATGAGAGCAAGAACTGGGAGAAACACTATGGTGAGTCTTTGTCGCCAAATTCAACGGGCAAATCGTTTTGTTGCCAAAGCGTCCACCCGTTCAACAGAACCTTGACGTCCGGATAGCCTTTATCAAGCAGCACTAATGCGAGTTCGTTACTTAGGCTGCAGCCGTTGCCGTCACAGTATGTGATGATGGTGGTTTGCGGTGGAATGCCGGCCATCACTTGGTCGAAGCGGCTTTGGAAATCTTCCCAGGGCAGGTTGTGCGCTCCCTGGATGTGGCCGAGTTCATAGAGATCCGGTGAACGAGCATCCAAAAACACTGCGGATCCGGTGAAAAATAACACTTCAGCATCGTCTAGAGAAATTGTCGAAGGCTTCCCTGAAAGCGCGGCCGCCTGATCCCGGGTCGCCCAGTTTCCCGCCAATGGCAGCCGGTCCGAGCGAAGCTGATTACTAACCAACCCCACAATTGCTGCTAAACTCAGAATTGTGAGAGCTTGCCAAAAAGAATTTAAAGCGAGTTTAGCAGGTCCGGCTTTATCCATTTCACTCCAGATTTCGTATACGCACTTGACTGGCATCGAATTCCGGTCGTCGCCACTGTAACGGCCAGTCCGAAGCTTTTGCGATCCACTCGAAACACCATCTCGGCAGTTTGTTCTTAGGTCCGATACCTTAAGAAAAGCGGAACCAAACAAACAACATTATAGCAAAATAGACTCGCAGAGTGGAATGACTAATTATTTCGTGGGAAAGGAAAAGATCGCCGCGGTCCAGTGCCAAAACGCGAGATCGATACCCAGTGTTGCCCGATATTTTGATCGAAGCCAGGAATCTTCCGGGCTGTCCATATTCACCAAATATTTCTCGCTTCGCTCGAAGTGACGCAACAGAATGAAATCTATTACAGCGGGCGGGGATTCTCCAATCTCTTATGGGGAATTAGGGATTCACTTGTGCCCAACTCTACTAGCCAAAAATAAGGATTACATCATCTGAACTTTTAAGGATGTCGACCGGAATGCGTTCATGATTTAAGTGCCTGCAAATGTAAGCACGGGCTACCTTCATTAATCTGTCCTGAGCACTTTCTTCGAGGATCTGTTGTGCGGCCTCAAGCAAGAATGAAGCTGCGGCACACTGCCCAATTTCGCTCAGTAAGTCTTTGGCGTAGTACTGAACGACAGACATTTCCTCTGTCGGCATCTTCTCAATTTCTTCTCGGAGTTGTGCCAACCGATCTGTTAGAGCTTTCTTCAGGTATCGGTCATCGGTGGATGCCACTATCCTTTCAATATGAGCAAATAACTGCTCGTGTGCTCGTTTGGTCAGGATAGTTTCCAGCATGTCCAGGGCTTGAATGTTGCTGCCGCCTTCCCAAATAGGAGTAATAAGTGCTTCGCGATGCCATCGGGCGATAGGAAATTCTTCCAGAAACCCAATGCCCCCGTGAAGTTCCATCGCCGTCTGTGTGGTTTTTGCGCTCATCTCGGCGGTCAGATTCTTCGCCAAATGGGCCAGCAACCGTGCATAATGATATTTTTTGCCGTATGGAGGTTTTTCCCGCCAGACTTCATTAAATGCCTGCACGGCCTTAAGTCCCAGTACCAGGTTGGCCTCCAATTCAATTTCTATTTCCAGCAAATCCTTTTTTATTAGTGGATGCTGGATAAGCGGTTTACCGAATGCGCTGCGTTTTTGCGTATAGAGCAATGCTTCCAGGTAGGCTTTGCGCGCAATTCCCAAGGCTCCCATTGCATTGGCCAGGCGTGCCACGGTCAAAATTTCCATGGCCTGATATATGCCTGTTTCAACATTTCCCAAGAGATAAGCTTCCGAATCGTTCAAGATGACCTCGCCGGTGGGCACTGCCCTTGTCGCCAGTTTCTCCTTCAAGCGGCGGATTGTAAAATTGGCGCTGCCGTCGTTTCTCAATGCTGGAACGAAAAACAAGGCAAGTCCTTTAGGACCGGTCGGATTTCCCTCAGGCCGGGCGGTTACCAATGCTCCGTCGGCGATACCGGCATTGCTTGCGAAATACTTGTCCTCGCTAAAGATCGTCCAAACTTCGTTGTTCCTTTTTGCTATGGCGCGGTTGGCTCCCAGATCACTCCCGCCTTGAATTTCAGTGTAAAATGTGGCGCCGTACCATGCCTTTTTGCCATCTCTTTCCAAATACCGAGGAAGAAATCTCGCCTTTGTGGTCTGATCAGCGTACTTGTGGAGAGCATAGGCAGTCTGATTAGTGAGCGTGATCGTGCAAATAATACCGGGATCGGCAAGCAGGTATTGCATCGCATAATGAAGCTGCCAGGGAGCATTCTCAGTAAAAGTGCCGTGCACGATGCCGGTACTCATTAAGTGATGGAGTAACTGGCGGTGTGCAGGATTAAGTTGCACCCAGTCGAACCTGTGACTATCGATGTCCCACGTCTGCAGACGCGGAGGAGAAATCTTGTCGATGTAATCACTGACTTCCAAAAGATCGGTGCCAACGTACTCTCCCAATTTATTCAGTGTATCTTCATACTCTTGAGGCAACTCTGCGTACTTGAGAATTTGTTGGAAGGGTCTGTCAATTTCATAATGATTAATTCCAAAAGATGAAAAATATCGTTTGAGCGGATTGGCTAACATGGCTTTCCTCGTTGGAGTCTGTTTTATTTCGGCGCTTAAGTGAAGTAGAAAACAAGCCCGCCGCATAATTGCAGCGAAGACTGCACAGCGCCCGGGCTTTGCCGCGAAAAATAGACTTCTTGTCGGCTCAAAATAAGGCTCTTGTTCGGGCTGTGCAACCTTGTCGTGCAATCAGTAACTGGCATAGTAATCGCGCTCATAATAAGAATTGTTGCGTGCTTTTTTTAGAAAATCCGCAACTTTTTCTTCGTCAAATGCAACATGCTCCTGCGACATGTCGGCGATCAGTTCCTCCTTATAGTCTCGATAAAAGCGAAGTTCCTCCAAGACATCCCGATCAACTTCGGTTGAGGTATCCGATTCAGTCAAGCTGACTAATTCAAGGCAGTGTTCGATCTTCTGGTCGATGCAGTTTCCGTAGAAGGCTTTTTGTGACAAGCCGCCTGCCCAAAAGAGCAGAAAAGCGAGCGCCAGGGCCTGGATCGCTAAAATTGCATTTATTCTGCTCATGACCGTCCTCCTTATTTCGAGTCGAGGTATGATTCCATGCCTATTTTAAAGGGCAAATAGTGTGCCTTGCTATCGATGCTTCCGTGATTCGAGGTGTGCAGCAGGACACGAGGTCGTTAATGCAGTCTCCGGCGATGAAAATTGGAGACACTTACGGCAAGGGAAATGGCAACCGAGTTGACGAAATGCTTCTCTGGAGTTGACTATAGATTCAGTGTTGTTGTGATCTTCCGGTTATCACGGTCAGGTGGAGTCATGTGGATTGGTTGGCGTGTACTGCAACTAGAGTCATGTCATCATCTTGTTCTGCCTCGCCCTGGTACTCCATGACGGTTTCCGTCAAGACGGTGCAGATATCCTGTGCTGAGCGAGAACGATGCGCTACCGCAGCATTCTTTAAGCGGTGCGGCCCAAAAAGCTCGCCTTTTGAATTGGTGGCTTCGGTTAGGCCATCGCTGTAAATAAGGAGAGTATCTCCAGATGAAAGGCTCGCTTTTTGTTCATCAAGAGCAGGCTGATGGATAAACCCCAATGCTTGCCCATGGGTTCGAGGCAGCACTGAAACATTCCCGTTTCGTTCTACCAGAAGTGGGACCTCGTGTCCTGCTCGTGCGTATTGAAAATATCCTGCTCGAGTGTCCAATACTCCGTATAATACTGTAACGAACATGTCGGAATCGCACATTTCCAACAGATGAAGGTTAACGGCCAGTAAGACCTCGCGGGGCGATGCATATCGGCCCGCTTCAGCTCGCAAAAGACTGCGGGTGACGGCCATGTATAGCGCAGCCGGAACACCCTTGCCGGAGACATCTCCAACGGCGATGCCCAAGGAACCTTCATCGAGATTTATGATGTCAAAAAAGTCACCTCCTACTGCTTTTGCAGGTATCATCCTGGCTCCAAAATCAAAGCCCGAGATCCTTGGCAGGCACAAAGGCAGCATGCTCTGTTGGATCTCTTTGGCCAATTGAAGCTCTCGCTCCAGCTTCTCCTTTGCGATGATTTGTGCTTGTGCCGCTTTAAGATCTTGATATGCCTGTGCGAGTTGTCGGTTTTTTTCTCTCAATTCGCGGATGGTCGCATCGTTGGCTTCACAAAGACAATTGCTCAGGTAGCGTGCTAATTCGTATGCGAAAGAAGGCTGTCGCGCGAGGAGTGTGTTAAATTCATCGCGAGTCATTTCCAATAGTTCAGCTCTGGTACGAGCAACCACGCTGGCTGTGCGAAGTTTGCCCGGTTCCAGAAGGCTGATCTCGCCGATGGAGTGGCCTGGCCCACGGACACTCAAAACTCGCTGATCTGCTTTACCCAATGCTTTTACTATTTCAAGTTCTCCACTCAGGATGATGTAGAAACGGTCACCGAAATCGTTTTCACGCAAGAGAACGCTATGGGGAGCTAATTCAAGGCGATGTGTGTTTGCCGTTAGGTATTCTATCTCTTCCGGCTCAAGAGCTGAAAAAAGTGGAATCTGCTCAAGTGAAAGTCCGTTCATAATGCCCTCTTAATCTAATCTAAACTCCAGCAATTCAGCATTGAGAAAAAGAAAATGATCACTACAGTCGCCCAAAAATGCTCGTATGACTTCGTGCTATTCGATTGGATTGACAAAGAAAACCAGGCATGATCTGCATTTAGGAAACTGAGCAGACTGACAACTGCCTATTCGTGCAGCTTGATGAGTAAAGTCGACTAACGTGCAGCAGCTTGACGAGGTGGTTGACAAAAAGGATGCCAAAACAATTTGAGCAAATCTTCTACGACTTCGTTGAGTGGTTTTTCGCCGTTTAGAACCACAAACCGCTGAGGTTCCGATTTGGCAAGGTCGAGATATCCTCCTCTTACACGTTGGTGAAACGACAATTTCTGCAATTCCATTCGGTCTGCGATTTCCATTCTGCCGCGCATACGTTCAAAAGCAATCTGCACGTCGCAATCGAGCAAAACGGTGTAGTGGGGCCACAGACCGTCGCCGGCCCATTCTTGAATCTGCCTCAAACGTTGCAGGTCAAGTCGTCTCCCGTAGCCTTGGTAAGCCAACGTCGCGTCGATAAAACGATCCACCACAACCCATGTACCACCCTGTAGAGCCGGCTTGATCACTTCTCGCACCAGTTGAGCGCGGCTTGCAGTGTACAGGAAGACCTCGGCCCATTCGTCCATCATTTTGTATGCCGGGTCCAAGAGCAGATGGCGGATTCTCTCGCCAAGAAATGTTCCGCCAGGTTCCCTGGTTTTAATGTAGGGAATTCGAGACTCATCCAACCAAGTACAAAACTGATTCAAGAGGGTGCTTTTGCCGCACCCGTCGATCCCCTCAAAACTTATGAACTTTGCATCCTGTTTCACTAGCACATCCCATTCCCTTTAGAAAACCAAACAAGACTTTCCAAGCTGACATTAACCAGTTCACCGTATACGGATGACCGATTTTAGCGCTTCATTGTCCTCCTCTGTCTTGGTGTCCTCGTTGTAGCTTTCATTCTGGCGTCTAAAGTTGATTTCATTCTTGCCGACGTAGATCCTTTCGACTGCTGCGTGGTCCAGACTGAAAACGGCGCACAACTCGTAAAAGCGCACCCAAAGCTCTATTACAGCCCGTGTTGCTTTTTCGATATTAAAACCGCCCCCTTTGGCCCACCACTTCCATTTAAGGCTGTTCTGCAAATCATCCAGGTTCAAGAAAGTCCTGATAGCAGTTTCGCCGAACGAAATCTCATGGTTGAGCATCGGTTGGTCCTCAGCGGCCGTGCCCTTCCATGCCTCTGTCTTGGGTAGCTTAGAGGCATCTAAACCAACGATGTGAGACAAGCTCACCAGAAAATGAAGCATGTCGACAATTTCAATTTTGCCGTTCTCGGTTCCAAGGCCAAATTCTTTAACCTCGCGTATGAGTTCGGCCAGTTCCGCGGACAGCGCTTTCCTGTAATTCTCTATCCAAACTGTCTTTTGATTCGGATCTTCTATACTTGCCCGGTAGTCGATCCCAATATTTTTCAGTGTATAAGTATTAAGTTTCCACTGAAGGTCAAAGATCTGCTCCACACGTATACCTCTCTTTATTCGCAACTGAGCCCGACAGACTCAAAATATTTTCTTATCTGTTGCGCGATCAGGCGGACCCTGGGGTGCGCTTGCTTTGAATCTCTGAGCTGTATGAAGTGCTTCCAGCCGCTCCAGCGACCGCTCACATAAATTTCGCTCTTCAACAGATTGGGTAGGATATCCCGGGCGATCTCCGGCCTCCGACCTCGACTGACGTCATCTTGATACCACTGAAAAATTTTCGCCGCCCTGTCTTCCCAAGTCTTCACCAAAGGATCGTCTTGCTTTAGCTCGCCTGACTCTGAATCATAGTAGGGGTCAAGTTCTTCGGGAACAATTAAAGTCATACCTTTGTTTTTATAGTTCACATATCGGGTGCTTTCCTGTGTGAAGGAAAGTACTCGATGCCTTACGATTTCATGGGTGATGCCCCGATCGCACACTATCTTGAAAATGAAAACGGGCAAATCCGATGCAGCGTCATGCTTCAAAATGGCCAGTTGCTCTTCACTATCCAATAGTTCAATTTGGTAATTCAGACCGGTGGGTTCCGCCTCCTTTAAGTCAAAGAGATTTGGGTAGTGACGATTCAAACCACCGGCTAAGAATCGATAGTATCCATTATTGCAACTCTGCAAATAGCGAAGTGTCTCGACCCAACCTCGGAAGTTTCCCGCGATGGCGAATGCGTTCGAACCGGGTATGGGGTGAATTCGATGATAGGCGTTTCGTTCTTTGAGACAACTTACCAGGCTCTCCTGAAACACCCGCAAACGCTCTTCGGCTGACGTTCCGAGATCGTCTTCGGTTAGCACCTTCAGGGCTGTGTTGCTGTGTTCAAGCACCGACAGGTGGCCGTGCTTCTTGAGCATCAACACGAAAGCTTTTGCCGAATCCTCGGTAATCTTGTCTTCCGATTTATACGCTGTCCTACCGCAGATTTCTATCATTTTGAGCGCATCTGATTCATCTGAAGGGGCCATACCGTGAGGTGAAACCTCTGTTCTTACAAATTGAACGGTCATGGTGTTTCTCCTTTCTCGCAGGCGGCCTGAAGATTTGGCTCCAGGCTAACGGCTTCAGAGCAAAATTTTCAGTAGCTGTCAAATACCGGCCGCATCCAGGGGAGTGATTCTTCGAACGCACTGAATGAATAGCGTATAGGCGCAGAATAAATATGTACTGAAGTCTTTGGTCTTTAATGCACCGCCAATCATCATCCATGATCGCAGATCGAGAATGCCCAAGTGCGGTCACAAATGCGCTCGGGTATTGATAATGATCACTGGCACGTCACATCTATTTCGATTAATAATTTAACAGTTCGCTCCGGATCTTGAAAGCTCAAAATGACCGCATTGGTTTGCAGTGAATAAAGCTCACATCTCGAAAAAGATTGACACCCACAACATCATTTCCTTATTACCTATTCGAATGCCTATGAGCTTGAGAAAGAACGGCTCATGTGTTTCGCCCCGGTGTAGCATGGGAAAGCTTCATCTTCAGGGAGGCGACACAGGAATCGGGCAGTATTTTTGGATCAACTCTTGGGCGTTTTCGCGCGCAACTCATTTCATGTTCCCGACATAGATAGGCAACGCAGTAAGTGTTGCAGAATGCTATCCGTACAAGAGGCTTTTGATGAGCGTTTTTTAACCATAAACAAGACTAAAGAATGAATGGAGAGGGGGTGTCATGAGGAATTTCGTTAAGCTTTCGTTGTTGCTGTTGGCAGGAGCTTTGCTGTTTGCTTGCGGTGGGGTTGAAGACAATGAGGGCAACTCATTACAGGTAGGTACGCAATATCTGATGACCGAAGAAGGACTGCAACCGGTTCCCCGCTTGACCGACAAGCATGGACAGGCCTTGGAAGTTGGGAAAGAATATGCCATGACCACGGATGGTCTTGAATTGATTCCCTATTTGGCTGACAGGGAAGGTGAAAAAGTAGAAGTCGGAAACGAATATGTAATGACCGGACACGGACTGAAGCTGATATTGAGTCGCGGGATCAAGGGTGTCATCCAGGACGGAGCCGGCAATCCTTTGTCTGATGTAGAAGTTGCCGTAGCGGATTCTGGAGAAAAAACCGTAACCAAGACGGACGGTTCCTTTAGACTGCCATTCATAGAAGGCTATGTTCGTCTTGGCTTCAAAGTTGCGGGCCTGCCTGAATGGTGCAGAATTAATGCAGTTGAAAGTCCAGGAGTCACACGTGAACGATATCCCGACGGCTGGGATTTGGGAGTCGTAAAGCTGCCCTGCATCCTGGTGGGTGCCAAGGATGGCAAGACTGCATGGGCGTCCGCAAATGGACAATATGTCGACAATGGTGACGGCACTGTTTCGGATTTGAAGAACGGCTTGATGTGGGAAGCTGAAGTGAAAAATCACAGCATCTCATGGGGTGCGGCCGAAGAATACACCGGCAAGTTGGCGTTGGGTGGCTACTCTGATTGGCGCATGCCAACGGCCGATGAGCTCAAGACTCTATACGACGCCGGTATTGCGTGCGCGTGGAGTGGCCCGGCCATGATCGATGGCGCTCTGAGTTTGTGGAGTTCGGAGCATGTTGAAGATTCTGCGCTGATATTCAACGTTTGCTCAGGTAAGAGTCGGAATAGCAGCGGCTTCGATGAAGGGCCGAACACCAATCCATCTGTTTTGGCCGTGCGTCAGATCAAGTAAATGGAAATGCAGAGTCTGGAATGGTCTGCATCCTGAAAGTCCTTGAATTCACACCCCCTCACCTAGCCTCTCCCCTCTCAAGGGCTGTTAGTTGGACACACTTGGCACCGTGTAAGCGACACGGAGAGGGGGGAGACGCGGCGACACGGAGCGAGTAAGATGGGCAAACACTAGTGCAAGTCTAGAAAACCCGGCATATGACGGATGATGCCATGAAGCATTTTCGAGCCCTCCAAAATTGCGGTTTGCTCACGCAAGTGGAGGCTATTTCTCCACGTCTCCTTGTCTCGCTGTCTCCGCGTCCTACCCGCGGGGTCATGTGTGTCTAACTGTCAGTCTCAAGGGGGAGAGGAACTTGGGGTTTCCGGATCTCGTGGCAGCACTAGAGACAGCGGAGTTTATCCAAGGCGTTCAGAGCCCGGGAATAATGCTGCTCATCCGTGTGCTCATCCGGTTCATAGAGGTGTGCCAGCATGATCAGGTGAAGTTTGAGTTCGGATAATACTTCATCGGCATGTTTGTTAGCTGCTCGGCAAAATTCCCCCTCCAGTTCCAGTAAGTACAGGTCCAGCTTTTTGTATAGGGAAATGCGATCATCTTCAGGCCAAAGCAGCATCGTTTTCGCCAGCTTTTCAATTTCCCCAAGCACTTCTTTGATGTCCTCCATTTTTTTCTCCAGGCAGAATGGCAAACTATATTTTTTTGAATCATTGCGCTACAGTTTCAGTTAGTTTCAGCGGGACTTTTTCTACAGGTAAACAACACATTGTTCAAGGTTTGAAACTTTTTCCCTGGCGGCAGAACTGTCAGGCAATATTAAGCACTCGGCAACTCAGTGAAAAAGGAGGCGGTATGGATTCTCAAGATCCAAAAGAAGTGGTTGTGGTCGATATCAGGATGAAATTTTGGTCAATGGTTTTTTTCATGGTGAAATGGGTTATTGCATCCATTCCTGCCATCATAACACTAGCAATTATTTGGGCGGTCGTTATGTTAATTTTTCAAGCCATTACAGGGGGAACTATGATGTGGTGGCACGGACGATTTCTGCATCCGTCTTCCATGTAGCTATGCAGAAGAATGAAGGAGCAAGCTATTTGCAGTTAATTTTGGCGGTACGTCGCCGGCATGACGGGAAATTATCAAGGGGATCGTTAAATTTAAGCTGCCATGAGCGCTGGAGAAAGAAAAACAAGACTTTTAACGAAGCATTTTGATGCGGGATTAGTGCGATGGAACCTTTGAACTTAACAAAAATTGAAAGCGAATGGTCGACAGATTCGGCTGGCCTGGCAAAACAGTGGAAGGAAATGGGCGCAGCCATTGGCGAAATCAGAAAGCAAAATGCCCGATGGCGCGACTATTTGGAAGAGATAAAATCCCGGCAGTCCTGGATACGACGCTGGTTTGCCATCGGTTAGAGGCGGGAGAGAACCGATCATGAGAGTTCTATCGCACCAAGATTTCTGCCAGGTCTATGCACACGATCCAGCCGCGGTACCGGGCAGAATTGAAGTAATTCTGGAAGCAATTGGGCAAGAATTTCCCTGGCAGGAGGAGGGCTATCCTGCCGGATTGGACGACCTGACAGCGGTTCATACCGAGTCTCATATCAAAAGAGTTAGTCGTCAAGGCCTCTTTAACATTGCCGCGCTTGCCGCTGGTACGGCTATTGAAGCGGCTATTACCGGGTTATCAGAGCCTTGTTTTGCTCTGGTCCGCCCGCCGGGGCATCATGCTTCAGCAGACAGTGCCTGGGGTTTCTGCTACTTTAACAATATGGCAATCGCGCTGGAATATCTTAGACGCAACAATCAGATTCAGACCGCTTATGTGCTCGATTTTGACATGCACTACGGTGATGGAACCGTATCTATACTGAAAGACAAGGGTTACGTGGCCATACACAACCCCAGCGCCGACGAACGCATAGGCTATCTGGAGCAAGTGCGAGATCATCTTTCCTCGGCCAAGGCCGACATCATCGGTATTTCAGCCGGATTTGACAATCATCTGCAGGACTGGGGCGGGGTGCTTCAGACAGAAGACTATCGGACCATCGGCGGTATGGCTGGGGCAGCCTGCGAACGACTTGGCGTGGGCTGCTTCGCGCTGCTCGAGGGAGGGTACAACCAGCAGGTGTTAGGGCAAAATGTTTTGGCCTTTTTGCGAGGTTTAAACGGCTTTTGAGTGAAGCGGACGGGAGTTCGATACAATCGATGGGCAGAGCTGAAGGAGCGAACAGATGCCGGAAAAGAAGGAGAGAGAAGATCGACTCAAGGTGATGTTTCCCGACGATGTTCAGGATTTCATGCGAGAACAAAAAGAAGGAACGTATTTGTTGCTGGATGTCCGCCAACCCGTCGAATATGAAAAAGGTCATCTGCCGGGCGCTCGGCTGATTCCCCTGCCGGAACTGGCTGATTCCCTGGAAAATCTCAACAGGACCGAACCTACCATTGTCTATTGCGCTGTGGGCGGGCGTAGCCGTATGGCCGCACAATTACTGATGAATCATGGTTTTGATGATGTATATCATCTCATGGGGGGCGTCGAAGCTTGGGACCAGCCTGTTGCCTCCGGACCCGTTGAGTTTCATTTGAAATTTATGCGCGGTGACGAGTCTCCTCAAGAGATGATCTTGATGGGCTATAATTTTGAAGAGGGTCTGAGGAAATTCCATGAAACAGTCAGGAATCGAACGACGGATAGAGAGCTTGCAAATCTTCTGGCATCTCTCATCAAGGCGGAGGAAAGCCACAAACGAACTCTGTTGGCACTTATCCCCGACAAAGACCGGACGGAATTCGAGCGACATATTGCCGGCTTAGACGATGTCGGTGTGATGGAAGGGGGAATCGATTTGGACGAATTCCTGGAGCGAAACGAGTCGTATCTGCAGACCGTTTCAGGGTATCTGGAACTGGCGATGATGATCGAAACTCAAGCGCTGGATCTTTACCTGCGAATGGCGGAAGCGAGCAAACAGCAAGAGACCAGAGATGTTCTTGTCCGGGTATCCGAGGAGGAAAAGGCGCACCTGGCGGCTTTGGGACACCTCCTGGAACAAAAAATAGAATGAACCGAGTAGGACTTGGATGCACCCCGAAACGATTCCTGACTCCCTTACGGCCGCGATACTTTAACTGTAGTATCTTAATTCTGAAATTCGTGCTTTTTCTGGCAGAAAATTTCTGAAAACAGCAAAAACCGATGATACGGAAAACTACGAACAAGATAGCACCCA
>Ga0210088_1000143_pt1 | contig 13822 bp, 15 predicted proteins | sample RushMan_CattailN_6_FD_185557 | JGI IMG/M metagenome (GOLD analysis project Ga0210088, IMG submission 185557) | Wetland microbial communities from San Francisco Bay, California, USA, that impact long-term carbon sequestration -... | ecosystem: Environmental > Aquatic > Marine > Wetlands ... | reverse complement strand
TGCCCTCGGTTCCACATCGAACTACCTTATGATAAGTATTATAGTCGCTTATATCATCCGTTCGGTATGCGATGGTTTGCATTTTCGGACAAGCTCTAAGTGAAGTAGTTTTTTTGTTCACGACCGTCGCGCCAGGCCGTTCACAACAATAATGATTGGGGATTTATGAAGAAGGGACAACCACTCAGGAACCTGAATACTATCAGCACAAGAATAGCAATTTGCGCAAAACCTGCCGGCCCGTGCCTATTTGCGTATCTCTCTCAGTTTCTTTTCGACTTCATCAATAACATCTGCGACGCTCTTTCTGACGAGATCTATCCCAAATGTGCCGAGCGTCAATTTCAAGTTGCGCATGTCCTCCGTCGGCAATGTCTTCAGCCAAACTCCAACCGGGATCTGCCCAAGCAGGTTCTCCGTACCTTCAGCAGAGTCCAGCAACTGTTCCGCTTTGCCACTGCCCATACGCTCAAAATGATACAAGCAGCTAACAAACTTTTCACAGTCCGAGGTCTTCAGGGTCTTCAAAGCTCTTTCGAGATACCCGACAGGATTTTTTTCTATCATTGCGATTCGTTTTTCTCTTTGCTCATCGCTTTGCATGAAAATTCCCTCGTTTTATGCTCTATAGAGCTTTCCCGACCTATATTCTTTTCAGTCCGCCCTCTTCTTTTTTAAGAATCGTTAAGATGCCAAGCACCACCAATATAGTAGATGGCGGCAAAGGTCCCTGCTGGTTAGTAACCGATCCCGGATACTGGATAATGAGAGTGTCTGTGCACCCCTGCACACTACATTTCTTATCGGCATCTGACATCCAGCATACGGTATGTTCTCGAACCTGGGTCTGATTTTCGCCCAGCTGTATCTAGAGATCTAGTGCATGCTGGCCTGGGTCCGGTCAAACTCTTCGCTGCGGCAACTCAAGGTCGCTCTTGATCGACTCATATTCCTCTTTGTCAATCTCCCCCCTGGCATAACGTTTTTTCAAAATATCCAACGCTGACTCCGAGCCGGCAGAGGAAGGACCTCTGCCGATCCTTCCGGATGTCAGGAACGAACGAATAAAGAAGACAATCGCAGCCACGATCAATATCCAAAAAAGAATCATGAAAATGCCTCCGACCCATCCCCATGTGCCCCCCATCATTCCTGATCCCCAGAACGGGCACGGAGCATATTGAGCGAAAGCTTTGTCCTGGAGAACAAATAACAGTGCTAAAATCGTCATTCCAGGAACCACCCAAAGACGATCATGGTGACTCTTCATTTCTTTTCCCTTTCTGGCACTACTTTTAGGACCTCTTCAAACCTTTCTGTTGACAGGCTTTCCGGCCCCTGCCTCTTTACGTGCGTTCATCCTCCACAGTTATATCGATGCATACTATTGCCGGCCCCGCAAGCAACTAACCCAACACAAGCACCACCGTAGCTTCTAGGCTAATAAAAGATAGTTACAAGATCAGTCCGAAACAAGGCAATGAAAAACCGGGCCATGCGACCCGGCTGCAGTTTTTCCTGAAGAATCCGAAGGGTTGTACAGTTAGCTCTGCATCTCAGCGCGTTTGGCCCTGGGGTATGTAGTTCCCGCACCAGGAATTATAGTGGCGACCGTGACTCCGAACCTGGTATTTTGCGCCATAGCCCATACATCCCCCGTACCGCGGGGAGGCGTAGTCTCTACTCGAACCACCTCCCTGCCGATCTCCAACCCGCGGACAATACCAGCCGGCTGTATTTTGTTGACTGTAACGCCCTTGCGCCGGCTGATTATTATAGGGACAATACCAACCATTCGGATGGTGCCCGGGTGCTGCATTTTGTGCGTAACCCAGACCTAAACCAAAGGTCAGAACAACGGCGATTGCTGCTGCGGCTAAAACCAATTTTTTCATTTTGCTCCTCCTGTCGTTCGTCATTGCAAATTTTGATGTAGCTTCCATAGATGCTGTTTATTTCAGGTTCAGCATTCGACTGACCAACAGAGCAGGTTTCATGCCAGGCCTTTACTATCGTGTTTAACTAATTGTAATGACTAATTAATATTATTAAAGAAACCGGTCAGGCTTGACAACTGGCCACTCACAACGAAAATTCGGATAATTATTACCCATCTTCAACACTTCTTGCATATAAGGTGGGTAAAATTTATACATCATATTACACAATGAATTGCGTCGGATGTTTCTGCTCAAGCCCACTACCTATGGTATGGGCTTTGCCTTAAGAAAGTTGAGTCATGCAGAAGGTTGTCCGAGAACCCTCCATTGAGGGCTGTTATTTGGACACACATGACCCCGTGGGTATTGAAAGTCCCCCTTTTCCAAAGGGGGATTTAGGGGGATTTTAAATAAGAATCAGCAGGTTGAAAAATCCCCCCTAACCCCCCTTAGGAGAAGGGGGGGACCAAATCGCTGACTCCCTGTTGTTGCTGGCAAATTGTAATGCCAATGAAAACCGATACTTTTCAAAAGCACGGGGTCATGTGTGTCTAACTGTCAGCATTGAGGGGAAGAGTTGTTTCTCATTGTCGGACAGCTCCTTGCTACTAAAACGACATTTCGTTCTGTAGTGTTATTTCGAGTCGGGCATTCAGTAGCTTCAGCAAGTGACTCTGCTCAGAGAAACTGAGTGCCGGGCTCGGAATGACAAAGAGCAAGGGGCAGCGATCTTTCGTTGGAGTACATAGGTGCTTAAATTATATTCGATGGAGGGTAAACGATGGTCAGGAAAATTCTGTTAATTTTGGCTTTGGGGCTGGCCCTTGTCGCTTGCGCCCATTACGGCTACCGCGACGGCTATGGACCTCATGGAGATAGCGGTTGCCATTACAGTTATGATCGGGGTTATGAGCATTACGGCGGTTGCGGTTATCACCGATACTGATCTGTTCCCCACTCATTGTTTTTAGGTCATCGAGGAATCGCGTGAAACTCCGGAGGCGATCTGCATGCCCAATTACTAGATCCCGGGAGTTGCCTCTTGGCCCAGAAGAAAGGATCGATAATGAAAGTAGAACTTTTAGTGGCACCCGATTGTCCGGCCTGGAAAGAAACCGAGAGACTTTTGAAAGGAGTGCTCGGCGAACAATCTGTAGATGTATCCTTTCATACCACCGTGGTCGCTTCACCTGAGCAAGCCATGGCCGAGAAATTCCCCGGATCACCCACCGTGCGGATCAACGGTCAGGACATTGAACCGGAAGGGGATAAAGCTTTTAGCTATACTTTAGCTTGAAGAACTTACCTCCAGGAAAACGGACGGTTTTCCAAAGTTCCCCCCTACGATCTTGTGCGTCAGGCTGTCGCTAAGGCATTGGAACAAGGGAATTGTTGTGTGTAGGGAAGCTCCGAGTTTTCTGATCGGTACTATCCCGAGTTTGATCCCGCGCGACCCGCCGCCATTGGATTTCTTGCTTTTTGCAGTTCGGAATCGATCAATTCTTTGAAACGCTCTACCGAAAGGCTCCCGGTGGCGGGAACACCATTGATAACGAAAGTCGGCGTGGAATTAACTCCCACTTTTTTCGCCGCTTGCACATCTTTTTCGACAGCTCCTTGGTATTTTCCCGAATCCAGGCACTCATTAAAACGATTCGTCTGCAAACCCAAATCCTTTGCATATTGCTTCAATTGATCAGGACTAAGTTCCTCTTGGCTTGCGAACAGGAGGTCTTGATAGTCCCAAAATTTTCCCTGCTCCTCGGCGCAGCGACCCGCTTCAGCTGCCTTTTCCGCCCACTTATGCATGCCCAAGGGAAAATCCATAAAAATCCATCTTATCCGACCCTCATATTCTTTCCTGATTTTGCCGACCGCCTCATGTGTCTTGCGACAGGCCGGACACTGGTAATCGGATAATTCAATGACGGTCACAGGCGCATCCTTCGGTCCTATCGAGGGACAGCCCTTTGCACTCAAATGACTCATCGGCGATACGGGCTCCTTTAAAAATACCTGGATATCTTCGTCAGAGATGAGAGATCTCGTATAATCTCTTACAATCTGATAGTTTTTCTGTCGCATGAGGAAATCGTGTATTCGTTTTCGGAGTTCTTCCCGCGATCCGTTCCATGCCCCCCATCGTTCTCTATTTGCAGCATAGAACTGGCCGATTTCTTGATCGCTCACTTCAACTTTTTGCTTCTCCACTATTTCTTTAGCCAAGGATTCGATTGTGACCCCACGACGAACTGCTTCTTCTTTAAGAATCACATCAGTGATCATTTGATCGAGCCGTGCTTTCTTCAGCTCATACATTTGCATTTGCAGACCATATAGCTCCGAACCCATCGATGCTTCCAGGTCTTGAGAGGTGATGTTTCGCTCATTTACAGTGGCAACAATACCTTCCTCGGACTGAGTTGAGGCGAGTAGAAGGGATTCGTTCGCTTGCAGCAGTGTGAAATACGAAACAAGACAAAAAACCAATGTCACTGTGGTGGTCTGCCAGATATGCTTTTTCCGCAATGAAATCAAAAAAATCATGGAGACTACGAATAAATTTGCAATACAAAAAACACAAGTGACATCCATGGAAAACATAATCCCCATTAAACTCAGTTCGACCCCAAAAGCGGCGGCAGCCCACCAGAAAACAAGCTCTGATGCGCGCCATGCGAGTAGCATCAAGACCAAATAGTAGGCAGCCCCCCAAAGCCATAACGGTAAGTGCAACAGTGAAAATTCCGCTGTCTCCTTGCATCCGCTGCCAAAAGCCGAGCAGAAGTTCGCCAGCCAATAGACACGCTCAGATATGCCCGAGATTATGGCGATAGCCAAACCGGCAAAGCACAAGGTCAGTATGGCAGCTGTTCGGTAATGTCTCATTCCTGATGTCATGAATTTATCGTTATCTCTTCACTATGTTCAACGACCAGAACAAGGTCGATCACTCAGTCGTAATCCTGGTCATTTTTTCCGGTTTTTGATTTCTCCAAATGTAATAGACTTCACCATCTTTGGCGACAAACTTGACGCCGGTATCAGAGTATATTTCATTGCCGTTGATCGTAAAATCCCTCCACCCAGTGAACCGCTTGGCGCCGCCACGTGTAGCCCGATAAAAGTAGAGTGCGTACCGGTCTCCCTTTTTGACCAAATAATAGGCCACCGGATTGAAGTCATATTCCTGCGAATCCGATAGGTGCCGATTGTAGCCGCACTTCCAACCTCCCATCAATAGTGGGTCGGGTTCTTTGAGTACGTTACAGTAGGTTGTGGGGGTACCCTCGATGTCCTTCGACCTGATCACACTCATGTTGCAACCGCAAAGCAACAAAAGCACAGTTATCCCAACCACGATCTTTTTCATTGTCCTCCCTCCTTTCGCTATGTTCAGGTCAATATTGCCTCGATACCGCACTACCGTCGGCCCGACTTGATGTGACATTATGGCCATCTCTGCTGTAGTTCAGTCCGGTGCAGGTGCTCATTAACCCACCCAGTGAACGACACTTTCTTTTCTAGGCGGCGCCGGCGGGGACTGATCCGGGTATCCAATGGTGATAAGGGAGACCAGCTCCTTGTCGTTCCGCCCAAGAAATTCATTGATCTCTTCGGTCATATAAAGCGGACCGGTCATCCAGCAGGTCCCAAGACCCCTTGCATGGGCGGCCAACAGCAAATTCTGAATCAGCGCCGAGGCGCTCAGAAGCCGACTATGCCTCTTAAATTCAAGATGGAAGCGTCCACGCTCATCCAGCGATCGATCATAGTGTATGATCTCTTTCGGCATATAAACCAGAATTACAGCGGGGGCACCGCCAAAGTCTTTGAAAACCTGCAGGGATATTTTGATGATCTTTTCCGAGAAAAGCTCCTTAAGGTGCGGCAGGATAAATTCCTTGGACTTTGAGACTATCTCCTTCAACCGTTCAAGCTGACCGCCTCTCACTACCACCAGTTCCCAATCTTGCCGGTTCATCCCCGATGGCGCCCACAAGGCCACCTCTAAAACATCCTGCAAAAGCTCCTTCGATAGCTCTTTAGGCAAATACTTCCGAATACTTCGACGCTCTTTTATGGCTGTATCTAAGTCCATACTAATCCACCTTAACTCTTGATTGAAAGATTCTCCTGATCAGCACTGTTTTTGCCTTGTCGAATATACCTGGCAACGTTGAAATGTTTGATTTCGCTGGGATCTGCCTCGTCGCGTCTTGCTCCGCTCGACGCAACCTACCGGCTTATTAGTCCAGAAAAGCATACCTTCCAACAGTAATGGGTATAATTCCGCTTCCACTAATACCACTTCAACACGCTTGTGTACACGTTAAGAAAATGACTAAAGTCAGGACATACGTATTGACCCCCTGACGGTAGTCGCGATATTATACTAACCTAGTAGAGTATCTTAAAAAACTTGGGTAAAGAGGGTATCCCTTTGGATGCGCGTCAATCCGAAAAACTTTACCACTTTTGTTTATTGTACGAATAACTTAGCTGTCCTAGGCTGGAAGATATTGTGATGAGACTGTCCACCAGAAGCCGATATGGAACCCGCCTGGTGCTGGATATGGCAAAACATTATCAACAAGGGCCTATCCAACTCGGGGCCATAGCCAGGCGTCAAAACATTTCAGTGAAGTACCTGGAACAAATTATTATTCCTTTGAAGAAATCCAAATATGTAACGAGTGTTCGCGGTGCTAAAGGCGGCCACTTGCTGGCCAAACCTCCCGAAGATATTACCGTCGGGGAAATTGTCTCATTGTTGGAAAGAGACGCCGGGTTGACCGAATGCTCGGAAAACCCCGAAGTCTGCGATCGCTCACACACATGCGTTACACGGATTCTATGGAAAGAAACCTCCGCGGCAATGTATGAAAGATTGAACGCCATAACTCTTGCGGAGTTACTCAGATTAACTGATGCAGATCAAATTTTTGACGATTCGAGCGAGTGATTGATGAAGATTGTGTCCATCGCGTTCAGTCTAAAGAAAGGAACGCGCAAAACACCGGTAAGCGAGGCACTATTGCTGGAGAACCACGGCTTGGAAGGGGACGCACATGCCGGCCAATGGCATCGGCAGGTGAGCTTCCTTGCAGCCGAAAGCATTGCTAAAGCCCAAAGACAAGGACTCGATGTCACTTTTGGCGATTTTGCGGAAAATATTGCCACAGAGGGAATCGATTGGCCGGCAGTTGCGCTCGGCACTCAATTTCAGCTAGGTGAAACGGCCGTAGTGGAGATCACGCAGATAGGCAAGGAGTGCCATAAGAAATGCGCCATTTATTACCAGGCCGGCGACTGCATTATGCCGCGCGAGGGAGTTTTCGCCCGTGTCCTCAAAGGCGGCACCATTCGAGTGGGGGACACGATTAAGCGGCTGGATGGCTGATGGGGTAGAGGAGCCCGGGGTTGCCGGGCGGCCGTCTGAGATTGCCAATACCGGGAATTCGTCACTAAAAACTCAAAATTAAGAACTACATTATGGAACGGACCAACGACACACTGCAGATCAATGGACGGGAGAATCTGTGGGCACGCGCCGTCAGTATGGAAACAGGCATCCAGGTAGCCTCTTGCTACCAATGCCTGAGGTGCTCCAATAGCTGCCCGGTAAGTACATTCATGGATATTAAGCCGCATCAGATTGTCAGATTGGTGCAACTCGGCCAGAAAGAGAAATTACTCAAGTGCTCTGCCATATGGATCTGCCTGTCTTGCGAAATGTGCACAACCTACTGCCCGAATGAAATCGATGTGGCCGCTCTTTTGAACCACCTGAAAAACTCGGTTGTCTGCAGCCAGATTACTCCAGCGGAATATGAAATCGCCGCATTTCACGAAGTTTTTATGGACGTATTGCAGAAGCACGGCCGTATGAACGACTTGCAACTCATGCAGCGCTTTAAATTCAAGACTTTGTCACATGGTCATCTCCCTTCGCGTGACGAAATGAGTGACGACATTTCTCTCGCGCTAGAACTTCTCAAGCGCCGCCGTCTTCGACTCTTTCCAGAACGAAGTCGCGCCGCAAATGAAATCAAGCGCGTTTTGAGGCAGCACGGCCACAAAGGGGTATCTTCATGAAACAGCTCGCCTTTTACCCCGGCTGCGCCCTGCAGTCGATGAGCTGGGATTACCGGGAGTCTATAAACCAGGTAGCCGTCAAATTAGGGCTCGACCTGATAGAGATCCCCGATTGGACCTGCTGCGGTGCTACAGCCGCTCACAGCCTAGACGAGCGTATGTCGGTAATCCTGCCGGCAAGGAATCTCGCCAGTGCGGAATCACTGGGCCTCGATCTGGCCGTTGCCTGCCCCATGTGCTTCAAACGCTTGAACTACTCCAGACAGATGCTGGAACAAAAGAGGGTGGACGATCCATGGTCGCTTCAATCCACAGTAGCCATCCGAGACCTTGCCCGGCTGCTCGCGACCGAACCAATGCTCCAGCAAATTAGGGAAAACGTCGAAAATCCCTTAACACATCTGCGCGTGGTCTGCTACTACGGCTGCCAGGTCGTCCGGCCTCCAAAGATAATCGGCTTCAAGGACTACGAAAATCCACAGCATTTGGACCGGATTGCCGCGGCGGTCGGAGCAACCCCCATTGACTGGTCTTTCAAGGCGACCTGCTGTGGCGCCAGTATCGGCATTCCCAAAAAGGAATTGGGCCTCAGTCTTGTCAATAAACTGCTCATGGCGGCAAGGGCGAGTGGAGCCCAGGCTATTATCGTTTGCTGTCCGCTATGTCAGAGCAACCTTGATCTTTACCAGCCGGAAATCTGCCGGCAGTTCGGCTACGGACAAACGAACGCGGGCCTGCCCATCCTTTATTACACGGAACTGCTCGGAATCGCTTTTAATATGGGATCTGTCAGACGGGGATTTAAAAGCCATATGGTGAACCCCGAACTTCTGTTCGATCGGATCGCCGCCCGTTAACGGAGAATACACAGCGTGTCCCCCACCAACTCCAAATTCAACGAAACAGTCCTTGTGATCGGCGCGGGCATTGCCGGCATGCAGGCCGCACTGGATTTGGCCGCTATGAATCGCCCGGTCGTCTTGATCGAGCGGTCTCCGGCCATTGGCGGAAATATGCCGAGGCTGGACAAGACTTTCCCGACCAATGATTGCTCCATGTGCATGATTTCCCCCAGGATGGTTGCCTGTGCGCGCCATCCTCTTATCCGCACTATCACTCTCTCCGAACTGATGAGTCTGGCAGGAGAGCCGGGAAGCTTTGTCGCCAGGATCAGGCAATATCCGCGATACGTGGACCCGGGAGTTTGTATCGGCTGCGGTCAGTGCGTCGAAAAATGTCCCAAGAAGGTTCCGAACGCATACAACGCCGATCTGGACAAGCGAAAAGCCATCTACTTCGTCTATCCTCAGGCCATTCCAATGGTGCCATCCATTGATACGGAAACATGCATTTATTTCCAAAAAGGACGTTGTCGTGCATGCGAGAAAGTTTGCCCGGTTCAGGCGGTAAGACTTGAGGATCGGACCAGCGAACTGGATCTGCCTGTAGGCGCCGTGGTTTTAGCCGGCGGCTATGAACTGGCTCTGGTGCACGGAGCCGGCGAGTACGGGCATGGACGCTATCCCAATGTCGTCACTAATCTCGAGTACGAGCGTATGCTGTCGGCAACCGGTCCCCATGGCGGTCACCCGAAAAGACCTTCTGACGGCCGTAAGCCGCAAAGGGTCGCATGGATTCAGTGCGTTGCTTCAAGGGACCCAGCGCGAAATCGCAACTTCTGCTCGTCGGTTTGTTGCATGGCGGCCGTCAAGCAGGCTCTGCTGACCTGCGAGCATGATGCGGAAGCTGAAGCGACCATATTTTATATGGATATTCGAGCCCACGGCAAAGACTTCGACCGATATGTCCTCAGGGCTCGAGATAATTATGGCGTACGTCTGATACCGAGCATGTTGTCTCAAGTTGTCCAGAATCCCGCAGATCAAAACCTGATTGTACAATACTACAACCGGCGAACCCTTGCACACGAAGAGGAAGAATTTGATCTGGTTGTACTATCCGCCGGGATGAAGCCCAGTGAAAGCATATTGCCGGCGATCGATCGACTGGGGATCGAGCAAAACAAATATGGCTTTGTTGTATCCGACCCCGAGCGACCAGGTTGCACATCGAGAGAGGGGATCTTTGTGTGCGGGGCTCTGGATGGTCCCAAGGACATCCCCGAGTCCGTCACCGGAGCGAGTGCTGCCGCCGCAAGCGCAGCTGCGATGCTGCATATGATTTCAGATGCACAACCGTCTTTCATGGGATCTCAGGCAATCGCCGATCAGCAAAGTAAACCGAACGAGGTCGGCCCAGCTCCCCATAGCGAACAAACTGAAATTCAGAATACCGCCGCTGATCCGCACCAACGGGATTCAAACCACGATCATAAAACAGCAGAAGCTTCACCTCGCATCGGCGTGTTCATTTGTCATTGTGGACGCAATATCGCCGGGGTCATCGACGTATCAGCACTCACCGATTTTGCCCGGACTCTGCTACACGTCGCCGCGGCAGAAAATTTTTTGTTTACTTGTTCGACCCAGACCCAAGATCGCATCAAAGAGCTGATCGCCGAACATGGCCTAAACCGAGTCGTGGTTGCTGCATGCTCTCCCCGCACGCACGAACCGCTCTTTCGAGAAACCTTGCAGCAGGCCGGTCTCAACAAATACCTGTTTGAAATGGCCAATATCCGCGATCAATGCTCATGGGTACACGCGCGAGATCCCGAAGCGGCCACCAACAAAGCTCGCCAGCTCATACAGGCGGCGGTAGCCAGAGCCACCCTGCTGGAACCCATAGAGGATGTTGTGACCCAAGTGTCGCCCCGAGCTCTCATCATCGGGGGCGGGCTGGCGGGGATGACGGCGGCTCTGACCCTTGCAGATCAAGGCGTATCGGCCATCGTCGTTGAAAAGTCTGCTCGGTTGGGAGGTGTGGCTCGCAACATCTACCACACTCTGGAGGGCCTCTCTCCGCGCCGCCTTGCGGAGCAATTAGCGAGGAGAGTGAAAACTCACCGCAACATAGCGGTTTTCACCGAAGCAACGATAGCGGAAATCGATGGCAGTGCCGGCCATTTCAAAGGAGCCATTAAGCACGATGGAGACTCCATTCCCGTTGATTTCGGCGCCATAGTCGTCGCGACGGGCGGAGAGCCCTATCGTCCGACTGAATATTTCTACGGTGAACACCCGAACATTGTAACTCAGCTGGAATTAGAAAAGCGTCTCAGCACAGATTCCGATTTTGCGCCTCAAACCACTGTCATGATCCAGTGCGTTGGCTCCCGCTGCGACGAATTTCCGCTGTGCAGCCGCATCTGCTGCGCAGCCGCCGTTAAGAATGCTATCCATATCATGGAGAAGAATCCGGCAGCATCCGTCTATATCCTCTATAGAGATATGCGTACCTTCGGGTTCAAGGAAGAGTATTACAAAAAGGCGAGAGATCTGGGCGTCATGTTCATCAAGTTCGATCTCGCAACTTCACCGGAAGTGCAGCTAACAAATCGGAACATGAAGGTCAAGGTGTTCGATCCCGCAAGTCAGCTGGATCTGGAAATCAAACCGGACCTGTTGGCCCTGAGCGTCGGTGTGCGCCCTCGGCCCGAGGCGGAACAGATCGCCAAGATGCTTAAACTGCCCGCCATGCAGGAAGGCTTTTTTCTGGAAGCCCATCCCAAACTGAGCCCCTTGGATTTCAGCACCGCCGGCATACACCTGTGCGGGCTGGCTCACAGTCCCAGGTTTACGGAAGAAACCCTGGCACAGGCAAGCGGCGCCGCATGCCGAGCTGCAGGTCTATTAGTGCAAAAGGAAATCCAAACCAGTGGAGTGGTTGCGGAGGTGCAGCGCGATCGCTGCAGCTCATGCCTCGCTTGCGTATACTCCTGTCCTTATCACGTTCCCGTTATGGACTCAGATGGAATCTCTTTTATAGATCCGCGCGGCTGCCAGGGTTGTGGGATCTGTGCAGCTGAATGCCCGGCCAAGGCGATCGTTTTCAAACACTACACCGACCCGCAAACCATCGCCCAAACGCGGGTGGCCGCTCATTCTCAGCTTATCTTATAAACTCGCTTAGCAATTGGTATCGCCGTGGGAGCGTCCATAACCAAGCTAGCTGCAGAGTATTTCGATATGTTGGCCAAGTGGTTCCCGGTAATGTGTGCCAGCGACGAATTCCATTTTCTTCCACGATCGCAGGCGGCCGCCGGATATTATGATCGTCTGGACAACTTGGACAAGGAGTCCGTCAACGAGCACATTTCCACTCTCAAGAAGTTTCGCAGGAAATTGGAACTCCTCGTCGGCCTCGAAAATGATCTCGACCAGCAAACAGACATTGAACTTTTAAAAGCCAGCATCGCGGGGCTGCTGATGGAGCTGGAAGATACGCAAACCTGGCGGCACAATCCACTATTATATTTGAAGATAGCATTCATCGGACTGGATCATTGCCTGACCAAACCCGCGGATAGTCCGGAACAAAGGATGGAGTGGCTGTGCTCCCGTCTGAGCGCGGTTCCCAAATTACTCCAGCAGGCTGCAGACAATATGGTCAGCGTGCCCGAGACCTACCATCACTCAGCGTTGAACATGTTGGCCGACTGCAGACTCTTTTTGCATGAAATCGAACAACATATCCCGCCAAAACAGCGGCAATATCTGAAAATGCATCTGGGCGAGGTCCATTCGGCCCTTGTCGGATTGAAGAACTTCCTCAAAGCCAATGCGCCTGTTCCCGACCAAACCCTCACTCACTCGAATCTCAATTCGATCTTGCGGGAGCGGTTTGTCTCGATTCGAAGCCCGGCCGAAATTTATGCAATCGCAGTTGAAGAATGGTCCGAAAACCTGGAACAATTAAAGCGGCTGCAGGCGGCCATCGATCCAGGCAAATCGTGGCTGGAGCTGTATCATGGATATTTTCCTCCGGGCATCGGCCAATTGGATACAATGTCTTTGTATCGGCGCGAAATAGAAGACTTGCGGGAGTTTTTTCGACGAAACGGCTTCGGAGAAATCGCATCGGAAGGACTGCCTGAGATTTCTGAAACACCCACCTACCTCCGCTCTATTCGCAGTTCTGCTTCATTCAGTGCAGCTTTTTCAAGCGACCGGAGAGAGACAGATTATTTCTACGTTACGACGCGATCGCAGCCTAACAGAAGCACTCAGGCGGAAGAACTTCTCAGGAAAAGGCTTCATCGCGAGTATCAATTCCTTACCGCCCATGAAACGTTCCCCGGACACTATCTACTCGATTCCACCCGGAGGAAATTACCCAACCCCATACGCCGTCAGATTGAATCTCCCCTCTTTTATGAAGGTTGGGCTTATTATGTAGAATCGCTTTTGACCGAATACGGCTATATTGATACACCGATGGATCAATTGGTAGATTGTAAAAGGAGACTTTGGCGAGCGGCAAGATGCCGGATCGACATTGGGTTGACCACGGGCACACCATCTCTGGGCGCTGGCCTGGATCTACTGAAAGCAGCGGGCTTCACAGAAGAAGAAGCCCAAACTCAAATCACTCGCTTTAGACTGAATCCAGGCTACCAGTTGTGCTACAGTCTGGGACGGTATGAGCTGATGAAATTAAGGGAAAAATATGCTCCTAAGATTGGGCGTGATCGTTTCCACAGCGAGATTCTTACAGGTGGTCAGCTACCCTTCCACCTTATCGATAAGCGTTTTGAAAGATTAGATAAAATGGATAAAGATGCAGAAAGGAAAGAGAATTGAAAGACTTTTCAGGCTACCATTCGGAGTGGAATCTAGGCAGTCCAGGAGGATGGGATTATCAACGCATCACACAAGTCATCG
>Ga0210088_1000142_pt1 | contig 13822 bp, 9 predicted proteins | sample RushMan_CattailN_6_FD_185557 | JGI IMG/M metagenome (GOLD analysis project Ga0210088, IMG submission 185557) | Wetland microbial communities from San Francisco Bay, California, USA, that impact long-term carbon sequestration -... | ecosystem: Environmental > Aquatic > Marine > Wetlands ... | reverse complement strand
CAAAATTGGTAAGGACCTCGGATACCGGCATACCTATTCGTATGTTGCCATCAAAGGGTATCGGGAGCAAGCAGTGCTTACAAAACCACTAAGGGGACCACGTATTTGGGCCACAAGAATACAATGTCAAGAGAGGCCCACAATGGATTTCCATTTCAATTGCTCCGTGAGGTTTGTGCCGGGCGCATTGAGCACATACGTTTCTCGACAGGCAAACGATAAAACGCTATCTATAGTCCTGCGAGAGGGGTTGCGGGGAGTGGTTAGGGCTGAGTAGGGAAAAGGGAAGAACCAGGATCTTGGTGAGCGTCACATTTCAAAATGGGCGGGGTTTGAGCATCGAGCCGCACTTTTTTCGTCGCAGCAGCAGCGAGAAAATATCTTGACGCAGACGGTTGGCGGGCTGCGGAGCCGGCTCTTCTCAGTGGCTTCCACCGCCGAGGTAGGCTTTGACGATGCTTTCGTCCTTGCGCAGGGTGGCGCCGTCGCCTTCGATGACGATCTTGCCGGTCTCCAGGACGTAGCCGTAGTCCGCCAGCTTTAGGGCCACCTTGGCGTTCTGCTCCACCAGCAGGATGGTGGTGCCCTGCTCGTTGAGCTTGCGGATGATTTTCATGATGGCCTGAACCAGGAAAGGCGCCAGGCCCATGGACGGCTCGTCCAGGAGCAGAAGTTTGGGGTCGGTCATGAGGGCCCGGCCGATGGCGAGCATCTGCTGCTCGCCGCCGGAGAGCAGGGCCGAATCCTGTTTGCGGCGCTTGAAGAGAATCGGGAAAAGCTCGAAGACATACTGCCGGCGCCTTTCCTGCTCGACCTTGTTGTGGTGGTCCGAAAACCCGCCAAGGTCGAGGTTTTCCTGAACGGTCATGCCTTTGAAAATGCGGCGCCCCTCGGGAGCATGGATCAGGCCCATGTGGACGATGCTGTGCGAGGGGGTTGCCGTAATGTCCTTGTCCATGAAAAAGATCCTGCCCGCCGCCGCGCGGATGAGACCTGAGATGGTTCTCAGCGTGGTGCTCTTGCCGGCGCCGTTGGCGCCGAGCAGCGTCACGATCCGGCCCTTTGGGACGGTGAGGCTGATTCCCCGCAGAGCGTGGATCTTGCCGTAATAGGTCTCCAGACCGTCTATTTTCAGAACCGTTTCGCTCATTTCACTCGTCCTCTTCCCTCCCGAGATAGGCCTCGATGACCTTGGGGTCGCCCTGCACGTCTTCGCAATTTCCCTCGGCAATCTTTTTCCCGTAGTCGATGACGATGACTTTCTCTGAGATTTTCATCACCAGGCTCATGTCGTGTTCGATCAGGAAAATGGTGATCGACAAATTCTCGCGGATGCGACGGATGAGGGCCATGAGGCGTTCTTTTTCGTGAGCGTTCAGACCGGCAGCGGGTTCGTCGAACAGCAACAGCTTGGGGCGGGTCGCCAGAGCCCGCGCCCATTCCACCCGACGCTGGTCGCCGTAAGGCAGGTTTTTGGCGAGGCGGTCCTTGTGACTGAGAATCCCCACGAAATCAAGGCACTCTTCGGCCATGCGCCGGATTTCGGCTTCTTCTTCGCGTTGGGCCGAAGTGTGGAAAATGGCCCCCACGGCGCCGGTTGTCGTCCGGCAATGCATCCCGGACATGACATTTTCCAGCACCGTCATGTTCTTGAACAGCCGCAGGTTCTGGAATGTGCGGGCCATGCCCCGCTGGGTGATCTTGTGAGGCTTGAGCTGAAGCACGGATCCGCCCTGGAAGCGGATGTCGCCGGAGTTGGCTTTGTAAAAGCCCGTCAGACAGTTGAAGACGGAGGTTTTCCCGGCGCCGTTGGGGCCGATGAGGCTGACGATCGCGCCCTCCTCGACATCGAAGCTGAGCCGGTCGATGACCTCCAGTCCCCCAAAGCGCAGCGTCAAATCCTGGACTTGCAATATGGCCATGGCCGCTGCCTCCGTCAGTTCCTGCGCTCAGGCCAGATTCCCTGGGGCCTGAAGATCATCATGGTGACCAGCATCACGCCGAAGACCAGCATGCGCATGGAGCCGATTTCGCGAAAGACCTCCGGAAAGAGCACCAGAGCCAATGCACCCACCACCATGCCCGGGATTTTGCCCATGCCGCCCAGAACAACGGCCATAAGGATCGTGGCCGACTGCATGAACTGGAAAGAGTCAGGCGAAATGGCGGTCATCTTGGCGGCAAAAAAGCAGCCCGCTATGCCGGCGAAAACGGCACCGATGACGTAGGCGTAGAGTTTAATGGCCACGCGATTGATGCCCATGGCTTCGGCGGCGTCCTCGTCCTCGCGCACGTACTGCCAGGCCCGGCCCAGCCGCGAATGCTGGAGCCGGTAACTGACGAAAATCGCCAGGAGCACCAAGATAAAAAAAGCGTAGTAATAGTGCTGGATCTGGTTGAGTTCCAGGCCGAAGAAAGACGGCCGGCTGATGCCGATCAGGCCGCTGGGGCCTCCGGAGATATCTTTCAGGTTGCGCGCTGCGATTCGCGTGATTTCGCCGAACCCCAGGGTCACGATGGCCAGGTAATCGCTGCGCAGCCGCAGGGTGGGACCGCCGATGATCATCCCGGCCATGATGGAAAACACCAAGGCGGCAGGGATGGTCAGCCAGAAATTCCACCCGTAGTGGGAGGTCAGGATGCCGGTGGTGTAGGCGCCCACGGCAAAGAAGGCGGCGTAGCCCAGGTCCAGGAGCCCGGCAAAGCCGACCACGATATTCAGCCCGAGGCACAGGACGATGTAGAAGAAGGAATTGGCCAGGATCTCCAGAATGTAATTGTCGCTGATAAACGGCACCAGCAGAGTGCCCGCGATCAGGACGGCATATGTGGGGTACCGTCTCTTTTTGTCGTCCAGCAGAGACATCAGGCGTTCTTCCAGGCCTGGCTTTTTGACAGCGATAGCGGTCGGAGGTGAATGGTTCGTCATGGACTACATCCTCTCGATCTCAGTCCGTCCCAAAATCCCGGTCGGTTTGAAAATGAGCAGCAGGATCAGCAGCCCGAAGGCGAAGACGTCCTTCCATTCCGAACCGATCCAGGGGATCTGGGTCCCGAAGGCCTCCAGCAGGCCGAGCACCAGCCCCCCCAGCATGGCCCCCGGGATAGAACCGATGCCGCCGATGACGGCGGCGGTGAAAGCCTTGAGGCCGATCACAAATCCCATGAAGAAATGGATGGAGCCATAGTAAACCCCTGCCATGACGCCGGCCGCGGCAGCCAGCGCGGAGCCGACGAAGAAGGTCAGGCCGATGATTTTGTTGACGTCGATGCCCATCAGCCGGCAGGCGTCCATGTCGATTGAGATGGCCCGCATGGCCTTGCCGTAAATGGTGCGGCTGATGAAAAGATGCAGGGTCGCCATGAGCAGGGCCGTGGCCGCAACCATCACCATCTGGGTGTAGGTGATGTGAATGTGGCCCATGGTAATGCCTTCGTAGTCTAGCCCCGTGTTGAATGCCGTGTACTCGCCGTAGGTGGCCGCCATGACGCCATTGAACAGCACCAGGGACACACCCACGGCCGTGATCAAAATCGACAGGCGCGGTGCGGAGAGCATCGGCCGGTAGGCGATGCGTTGGATGAACACTCCCAGAAAACCGACCGCAATCATGGCCAAGACCATCGAGGCCAAAATCCCCGTCCATTCGTCTCCTAAAATTCCCGAGAGGAAGGAGAGGATCGTGAAACCGACAAACGCGCCGACCATGTAAATGTCGCCATGGGCGAAGTTGAGGAGCTTGATAATGCCGTAAACCATGGAATAGCCGAGTGCCACCAGGGTGTAGAAAGACCCCAGAATCAGCCCATTGACTAGTTGCTGAATGGTGATATCAAAGATCGTCACTGATCAACCCTTTCTCGGCGCAATTAGAAAGCCCGCGCCATGCATCGGCGCGGGCTCGCTTTCCCACATGGCTCGATTATTTGGCAAGGTTGAATTTCTTGTCCTTGACCACCAGGACCACGAAATTGGAGCGGGCCAGGAGGTTTTTGTCGGTGAAACTGACAGGGCCTGAAATGCCTTTGAATTCCTTGGTGGCTTTAAGAGCGGCGGCCACCGCTTTCTTGTCGGTCGACCCGGCACGTTTAATGGAGTCGGCCAGCAGGTTCATCGCGTCATAGCTGAGAGCCGAGTAGGGGCCGGGATTGACCTTGAACTTGGCCTTGTAATCCTGGATGAACTTTTTCCCCTCGGTGAGGAATTCCGGCAAAGGGTTGGCCAGGGCGTAAACGCCGTCGGCCGACTTGCCGGCAATTTCAATCAGCTTGGCATCGGTTGAGCCGTCGCCGACCGAGATCTTTCCTTTATAGCCGCCTGCCCGAAGCTGCTTGATGACCAGGGCGCCGTCGGCATAGTATGCGGTCCAGAACACAAGGTCGGGGGCCATGGACTTGATGCGGGTGACTAGGGCGGAATGGTCCTGCTCGCCCTTGTTGACAACCTCGAAGGCCACCACTTCCTTGCCCATCTCCGTCCATCTTTTTTTGGTCAGGCTGGCGAGGTCCTCGGAGTAGCCGTCACCCTGGTGAATTATGGCGATTTTCTTGACACCCTGCTTCTTGAACAGGTCGACCGCCGTGTCGACCTGGTAGGTCCCGATGGCGTTGATCAGAAAGGCGTTGCCCGGGTTCAGATCGATGAATTTGGTTGAGTTGGCCGCCGGGATGACGATCGGCACGCCGGCGTCCGAGTAGATTTTAAGGGTCGGCAGGGTGGCGCCGGAGCAGTATCCGCCCACAACCGCATCCACGCCCGAGGCGACGAGCTTGCTGGCAGCTGCGGTCGCCATCTGGGGATCGCAGCCGTCGTCCGCGGTCACGGTGGTGAATTTCTGGCCGAGCACGCCGCCTTTGGCGTTGATTTCATCCACTGCCATCTTGATGGCGTTTTCCATGTCTTTGCCGTAGGTGGCTTCCGAGCCGGTGGTGGGGACCATGATGCCGACCTTGATCTCGGCCAAGGCCGCGCCGGTCGTCTGGAAAACAACCAGAGTCAAAACCGTCAACAGCAACCCGAATTTCCTCATGTTTTTCCTCCTTGGTTTGGTTGGTGTTACCCCGAATGGCGTCTTGCGCTTTTACTTTTCGATGATTCGATCGACCTCCCCCGCTTTGGGTTCAAGCAGGTGAATGGGTATGTGAAACACATCATGGGGATAATTGGTCGGACCATCTTGAGCGTCTACGTTTTATAGGAAGCCGATGGCAGAATGTCAAGTAAAATGCGCGGCCTGGATTTTCCGGGGGATTGTTTTCCGAATTTAAACTGCGCGTCAGAATACCTACGTTGAAAGACTACAGTAGGTTTTCGCAGAATCAGAGCCATTTCTGTGCCGATCAGGGATCAGGGGTGCGGCCTTGCATCTTGTGAACACCGGGGCGCGTCGGTGAAATAATCATTGACATCTAACAGGATGCCGGTATAACTGGTCCGACCACTTTGCCCTGGCGCTGCGCTGGAATGGGTTTTGCGATCCATTGCCGCCACAGCTCCTGGATCGTAACGCCATCATGCGGGCAAGCCGATGAAAACTACAACTGTCGAATCCGTCGTCGAGATCATCTTAACCCAGCTGAAGGCCGGAAAAATCCAGCCCGGCGGCAGGCTGCCGTCCCAGCGCAGGCTGGCGGTAACCTTAGGGGTGAGCCGTTCCACCATCCGAGAAGCGGTGAACACGTTATCGGGGATGGGGTATCTGACATCCGTGCAAGGCAAGGGTACCTTTATTCGCGAGCCCCTCCCCGCAGACGGTTCCCTGAACCCGCGCTGGGGATCTTCGTTCACGGCGGGGACCATACTGGAGTTAATGGAAGCAAGGGAGTTGCTTGAATCCAAGTCGGCCGAGCTTGCCGCAACCCGGGCTAGCAAGGAGGATCTTCAACTGATCCTCGAGGCTGTCCAGCGAATCGGCCGCAGCGGCGACGATGTATCACGTTTTTTTGATGCCGATCTCGAATTTCACCTGGCTGTGGCGAAAGCGAGCGGAAACCAGACCATATTCGAAATGATAAAAGCTCTAATAGAAAAGGTGCTGAGTTATCACAAACACTTCAGGGCGACCTCGTCGCCCGAGGTGCGGGCATCCACCTATAAAACGGCTTGCATCCTGCTGACCTGCCTCAAGCGAGGACAGGGGTCTGAAGCGGCAATGGAGATGCGCAACCACCTCAATCTGGTGAGCTCCCAGCTGAGGGAAATTACCTTGGATATCGCTACGGTTTTGTCGGGGTTGGATAAAAATCCATAGGCGCTTGACCCGGAAACGCTTTGTGCTAGCCGAACACGGCGCGCTGACTTGCGGCGCTGGTATGAAAATTCGAAGTTCAATTATCTATAATCGAAACCAAGTCAAATATCCTAAAGACCCATTGAGCCTCCCTCATCCCGCGCGGTGAGTCCGTGCCTACCGCAAGATGAAGCCATCTCTGAAGGGGTCCGTCGGGTCGATCAGGAATTCCTGGCGGCCGCAGATGTGGGCCGTTCCCTCAACTTCAGGGATGATGGCCGGATAGTCGCCGAACGTGGTGGTTCCGACCACGCGGCCGCTGAAGCGGCTGCCGATGATGCTTTCCACCACGATGCGCTCGTTTAAGCCGACTTCCCCGCGGGCGTGGTGGATGGCGAGCCTTCCGCTCACACCCGTGCCGGTGGGAGAGCGGTCCACCTCGCCCTCGGCGAAAATGCAGACGTTGCGGCTGTGGGACCTTTCACCCATCGGCGGAGCGACAAAGATCGTGCCGTAAAGAAAGCTGAGGTCCTCCTCGAAAGGGTGAGGAATCGACCGGCTGGCCATGACGGCACGTTTGATCGCCATGCCCTTTTCGATCAGCGGCCGAAAATCGTCGGGAATGCAGCGAACGCCCACGTCTTGTGCATTGACATAGGCATAGAAGGCTCCGCCGAAGGCGATGTCGCAGCGCACCCGTCCGAGTCCGGCGACGTCCACGGTTTCGTCCCTCGCCAACACGAAGGAGGGTACGTTTTGGAAGCGGACGCTCGTGACCTGCCCTTGAACCACCCGGGCATGGGCGGTGATCAGGCCGGCCGGGCTATCGATGCGGACGGTGGTTTCCGGTGCCTTCATCGGAAAGAGCCCGGTTTCCAGCACCACCTTGGTGATGGCGATGATCCCGTGGCCGCACATGGTGCTGTAGCCCTCGTTGTGCATGAAAAGGACCCCAATGTCGGCCCCGGGAGTGACCGGCGGGGTGACGATGCAGCCGTACATGTCGGCGTGGCCGCGCGGCTCCCACATGAGTGCTGTGCGCAGGTGGTCGAAGCGCTCCTTCACCCAACGGCGCCTGGCCAGGATGGAGCCTCCGGATAGATCCGGAAAACCGCCCGTGATAACGCGGAAGGGTTCGCCGCCGGTGTGCGCGTCGATGGCGGTGATGCGCATCCAGCCCTTCGGCGGCTTCCATTTGCGCATGGGCGCGAGGTTCAGCTTGGGCGAAGCTTTTCGAGCAGACATTGCGTCTCCTTCATTGAAGGGGTCGAGGGTTCAAGCGGGGAAAAAACAAATTCAGCTTGAACCCTCTCGGTCAAAAATAACTCGATCCGTCCCAGCAGTGTGTGCATACCTTCTCCCTGGGCAACCCGATGGCGGTCACGAGATCATCCAGCCGCTGGTACTTCAGGGTGGTCAGACGCAGCCGTCGCCGGATGCCCTCGATCATGGCCAGGTTTTGCTCGCTGCCGGCGCGGGCGTAGGCGGACAGATCCGCTGGCTCGCCGCCTTCCAGGTCGTGAATGGCCTTGCGGCCGGCAAGGTCCATGGTGGAGCGCGAGGTTGAGAAGTTGATGAACTCGCAGGGGTGGATCAGCACCGGGCAGGCCGGCCGCATGTGGACTTCACGGGCGCCGTAGTCGTGCAGGACCTGGATGGTGTCCTGGAGCTGGGTGCCGCGGACGATGGAGTCCTCGCAGAAAAGCAGCCGCTTGCCGTCGATCAGCTTGCGGATCGGGATCAGCTTCATCCGTGCGACCAGGTCGCGCATCTGCTGGTTCTGAGGCATGAAGCTGCGGGGCCAGGTGGGCGTGTATTTTACGAACGGGCGCCGGTAGGGGATGTGACGCGCGGTGGCGTAGCCGATGGCGTGCCCGATGCCCGAGTCCGGTATCCCGGCCACGTAGTCGATGTCCGAGTCATCGCGGCGAGCAAGGGCAGCGCCGCAGTTGTTGCGGGCGTCTTCCACGTTGATGCCCTCGTACTCGGAGGCCGGGTAGCCGTAATAGACCCAGAGAAAAGCGCAGATCTGCATGCGCGGCCCCGGCGGCACCTGGGTTTCAACGCCTTCGGCGGTCATGAGGACGATTTCACCGGGGCCGAGAAAGCGCTCGACTTCGAAGCCGAGGTTGGGAAAGGCGCACGTCTCCGAGCTGACTGCCAGGGCGCCGTCGCGCCGGCCGATGGCGAGCGGCGTGCGGCCCAGACGGTCCCGTGCCGCGTAAATCCCTTTCTCGGTCAGCACCAGCAGCGAGCAGGACCCCTGGACAGCCTCCTGGGCGCAGCGGATGCCGTCCTCGAAATTCTCCTGCTCGCAGATGAGCGTCGCCATCACCTCGGTGGGGTTGATGGAGCCGCCGGTGGTGTCGGAGAAATATCGCCGCCGGTCGAAGGCCCGTTTTACCAAGGCGTCGATGTTGTTGATCTTGCCCACGGTGACGATGCCGAATGTGCCGAGGTGGGAGCCAATAAAGAGCGGCTGCGGGTCGGTGTCGCTGATGACCCCGATGCCGTTGCCCCCGTGGAAGCCGGCCAGGTCGGACTCAAACTTCGTGCGGAAATAGCTGTTCTCGATGTTGTGGATGGAGCGCTCGATGCCTTTGGCGTTGCGCACCGCCATGCCGCCGTAGCGCGTGCCCAGGTGCGAGTGGTAGTCCGTGCCGTAGAACAGGTCGGACACGCAGTCTTCTTTCGATACGATTCCGAAAATGCCGCCCATGAATCCACCTCGTTGTTGAGTCTTTTGAGTCCGTCGACGTTGTTGGGTCCTCTATCTATCCTGTTGTGCCTGAAAGGGCGCAAGGCTCACGGCGCACGGTGCAGGGCGAATGGGCCGCAAACGAAAATGATTGCCTTCCACCTTGCACAGCGCACCGTGTGCCATCCTTAGCGTATATCCGCATGATACTGCTGCAGCGATCGGACCTTGGGTGCATCCTCCCGGCGGGCTGCGATGCCCTTGGCTGCGGCGATGGCCGCCGCTGTGGTCGTGATGTAGGGGATTTTGTGCTTGATGGCCGCGCGGCGGATGTTCAAGCTGTCGGCCGAGCCTTTCCGGCCGCTCGGCGTGTTCACGAGCAGCTGGACCTGTCCGCTCTTGATGGCGTCCACCAGATTGGGCCGGCTGACGCTGAGCTTGGAGACGGGGACGGCGTCGATGCCCTTTTCTTTCAAGAACGCGTGGGTGCCCTCGGTGGCCATGATGCGGAAGCCCAGCTCGCGGAAGCGCCGGGCGGGCTCGATGGCGGCGTTCTTGTCGCGGTCGGCGATGGTGAACAGCACGGTTCCCGCGAGCGGCAGGATCGTCTGGGTGGCTTCCTGGGCTTTGAAAAAGGCCCGGCCGAAGGAGTAGGACAGGCCCAGGACTTCGCCGGTGGAACGCATCTCCGGTCCGAGCACGGGGTCCACCTCCGGGAACATGTTGAAGGGAAAGACGGCCTCCTTGACGCCGAAATGCAGGATGCGCCGCTCCCGCAGCCCTAACTCGGCGATGCTGCGGCCCAGGATCACCTGAGCGGCCAGGCGCGCCATTGACAATCCGCAGACCTTGGAGACGATCGGCACGGTGCGCGAGGCGCGCGGGTTGGCCTCCAGCACGTAGACGGTGTTTTCATACACCGCGTACTGCATGTTCATAAGGCCCACCACCTTCAGCTCGGTTGCGATGCGCCGGGTGTACTCCCGGATGATGTCGATGTGCTTGGGGGCGAGGCTGATCGGCGGGATCACGCAAGCCGAATCCCCGGAGTGAATGCCGGCGAGCTCGATGTGCTCCATGACCGCCGGCACGAAGGCGTCGCGGCCGTCGGCAATGGCGTCGGCCTCCGCTTCGATGGCGTTGTCCAGGAATTTGTCGATCAGCACCGGTCGCTGCGGCGAGAGTTCCACCGCGGCGTTCAGGTAGCGCTCGAGCATGCCGTCGTCGTGCACAACCTCCATGCCCCGGCCGCCGAGAACATAGGAGGGGCGCACCATCAGCGGGTAGCCGATGCGCGCTGCGATGCCGCGCGCTTCGGTCCAGCTGCCGGCCATGCCCGACTCGGGCATGGGGATGCCCAGGGCCTGCATGATTTTCCGGAAACGGTCGCGGTCCTCGGCCAGGTCGATGGTGTCGGGCGTGGTGCCCAGGATCCGAACGCCGGCCTCGGCCAGCTCGCGGGCGATGTTGAGCGGTGTCTGCCCCCCGAACTGCACGATCACGCCTTCGGGCTTCTCTTTTTCGTAGATGCTGAGCACATCTTCGACGGTCAGCGGCTCAAAGTAGAGCTTGTCGGAGGTGTCGTAGTCGGTGGACACCGTCTCAGGGTTGCAGTTGACCATGATGGATTCAAAGCCGGCCTCGCGGATCGCCAAGGCGGCGTGCACGCAGCAGTAATCGAACTCGATGCCCTGGCCGATCCGGTTCGGGCCACCGCCCAGGACCATTATCTTCCTGCGGTTGCTGACGGGTACGCGGTCCGGTGCGTTGTAGGTGGAGTAGTAGTAGGCCGCGTTCTCCACGCCGCTGACCGGAACCGGCTCCCAGGCCTGCACCACGCCCAGGCGCTTGCGGTGTTCGCGGATGCCCGATTCCGGCAGGCCCAGCAGCTGTGCAAGGTACCGGTCTGAAAACCCATCCTGCTTGGCGCGGACCAGCAGGTCATCGGGCAGCTCCCTGCCGCGGCAGGCGATGATCGCCTCCTCCAGCTCAACCAACTCTTGCATCTGCCGGATGAACCAGGTTTTGATGTGGGTGAGTTCGTGGAGCTTCTGGACGGCGGCTCCCTTGCGCAGCGCCTCGTACATGATGAACTGGCGTTCGCTGGTGGGCGCGGCCAGCAGGGTCATGAGGGTCTCGAGCGGCAGCTCGTGGAAGTTCCGGGCAAACCCCAGGCCGTAGCGGCCGGTCTCCAGGCTGCGGATGGCCTTCTGCAGGGCTTCCTTGTAATTCTTGCCGATGCTCATCACCTCGCCCACCGCGCGCATCTGGGTGCCGAGGCGGTCCTCGATGCCCTTGAACTTTTCGAACGCCCAGCGCGCGAACTTGACCACCACATACTCCCCGGACGGGGTGTATTTTTCGAGCGTCCCGTCCCGCCAGTAGGGAATCTCGTCCATGGTCAGACCGCCGGCCAGCAGCGCCGAGACCCGCGCGATGGGGAATCCCGTCGCCTTGGAGGCCAGGGCCGACGAGCGCGAGGTGCGCGGATTGATCTCGATCACTACCACCCGGCCGGTCTTCGGGTCGTGCGCGAACTGGATGTTGGTGCCGCCGATGACCTCGATGGCTTCGACGATGCGGTAGGAGTAGTCCTGGAGGCGTTTCTGGAGGTCCGGGTCGATGGTCAGCATCGGCGCAGTGCAGTAACTGTCTCCGGTGTGGACCCCCATGGCGTCCACGTTCTCGATGAAGCACACGGTGATCATTTGGTTCTTGGCATCGCGGACGACCTCCAGCTCAAGCTCCTCCCAACCCAGCACCGATTCTTCGACCAGTATCTGGTGGATCAGGCTGGCGGCAATCCCACGGCTGGCGACGATTCTGAGCTCTTCGGCGTTGTAGACCAGGCCGCCGCCGGTGCCGCCCATGGTGTAGGCCGGCCGAATTACCACGGGGTAGCCCAGCTCCGTTGCCACGCGTTCGGCGTCTTCGACGCTGGTGACGGCCTGGCTGGCCGGCATGTCGATGCCGAGCCGGTTCATGGTCTCCTTGAACGCGATGCGGTCCTCCCCGCGGTGAATGGCGTCCACGTTGACCCCAATCACCTTGACGCCGAAGCGGTCGAGCACGCCGGTGCGGTGCAGCTCCGAGGACAGGTTCAGACCGGTCTGGCCGCCCAAGTTGGGCAGAATGGCGTCGGGGCGCTCGGCGGCGATGATTTCGGTCAAAACCGCCAGGTTCAGAGGTTCGATGTAGGTGGCGTCGGCCATGCCGGGATCGGTCATGATGGTGGCCGGGTTGGAGTTGACGAGCACGATCTCGTAGCCCAGCAGGCGCAAGGCCTTGCAGGCCTGGGTCCCCGAGTAGTCGAATTCGCAGGCCTGGCCGATCACAATGGGTCCGGAGCCGATGATCAACACCTTGCGGATGTCCCTACGCTTGGGCATACTCCCTCCTTCGGGTTCAATCGCTTGCAGTGGCGGAACGGTGGAACATCAAATCAGCTGGAAGGCTCTTGCTAAATTAAGTTAAACTTAAAATCAAGGGTGAAAATGCCCTTGCCTGGCCTCTTTTGCGGTGCTCTTCCGACACCCCGACCGCCATCGACCCTTTCGTCGTCAAAGATCGGGTAGCGAGGTCCGACCATAGACATCTGCGCTTGGCCGCCCGAGGGATCTGTGCTAGAAGTCGAACATCCGACGAACCTCAACACGACATCGGTTGCCATACTGATGCAGCTTCCCATCGACGCCGTTCTGGGGGAATTGAAAACAGCCTTGAGCAATGGGGCCTCCGCGGTGCTGCAGGCGCCTGCAGGCGCCGGCAAGACCACGCGGGTGCCGCTGGCCCTGGTGGGCGAACCTTGGCTGAAAGGCCGAAAGATCGTGATGCTCCAGCCGCGACGTCTGGCAGCTCGCGCCGCCGCCCTGCGCATGGCGGAGCTGATGGGCGAGCCGGTCGGCCGGACGGTGGGTTACCGGGTGCGCATGGACACGCGGATCGGGCCGGCGACGCGCATCGAGGTGGTCACCGAGGGGGTCCTGACGCGCATGCTGCAGAGCGATCCCGGCCTGAGCGGGGTCGGCTTGGTGATCTTCGATGAATTCCACGAACGGCACCTCGAGTCCGATCTCGGCCTGGCGCTGTGCCTGGACCTGCAGGGCATCCTGAACACCGACCTCCGGCTGCTGGTGATGTCCGCGACCCTGGAACCGGCACCGGTGGCCGACCTGTTGGGCGCAGCGCCGGTGATCGAGTGCGTTGGGCGGCAGTACCCGGTCGGGACCCGTTATTTAGGCCGGAACCGGGATCGTTCGCTCGAGGCGGCGGTGGTCGAAGCCGTCGTTAACGCGGCCCGCACCGAGCCGGGGAGCATTCTTGTTTTTTTGCCCGGTGCGGCTGAGATCCGCCGGGTGCTTGCGCGGTTGAGTTCCGCAAACCTGTCCGGCGAATGGCTGCTGGCGCCGCTCTTCGGCAACCTGTCCAAAGAGGAGCAGGATCAGGCCATCGCCCCGCCGCCGGCCGGCCGGCGCAAAATCGTGCTTGCCACCAACATCGCCGAGACCAGCCTGACCATCGAGGGTATCCGCGTGGTGGTGGACGGCGGTTTTATGCGCGTCCCGCGGTTTGACGTCCGCAGCGGCATGACGCGGCTTGCGACCGTGCCGGTGTCCAGGGCCTCGGCCGACCAGCGCCGCGGCAGGGCCGGCCGCACCGAGCCGGGGGTCTGCTACCGGCTCTGGGCCCAAGCATCCCACGGCATGCTGGCCGAACGCAACAGCCCGGAGATCCTCCAGGCGGATCTGGCCGGCCTGGTCCTGGAACTCGCCATGTGGGGTGTCGAGGACCCGTCACGACTCAAATGGCTCAACCCGCCGCCGGAGGCCGCATGCCTCCAGGCGCGTGCGCTTTTGAAAGACCTCGGTGCGCTGGATGAGCGCGGGCAGGCCAC
>Ga0210088_1000139_pt1 | contig 14068 bp, 12 predicted proteins | sample RushMan_CattailN_6_FD_185557 | JGI IMG/M metagenome (GOLD analysis project Ga0210088, IMG submission 185557) | Wetland microbial communities from San Francisco Bay, California, USA, that impact long-term carbon sequestration -... | ecosystem: Environmental > Aquatic > Marine > Wetlands ... | reverse complement strand
TGTGAACCTCGTAGAGAGGAAACTTGTGAGTCGTCATAAGCCCCTCTTCTGTCTGAAAGTGGCTTACAACGTAGTCGGCCAGAAACCGCAAATGGGCCGCAAGAAGTTCTTTGCCCTGTCCCTCCCAGAGGGCGTTCCCAAAGGCGTTTATGCGTCTGAACAATTCCTGGTGTTGTTCATCGATCAGCGTGTGGCCTACCGAATAATCATCTCTCCAGACGAAAGTATCCATGACTTACTCCTTTAATTTAAGCACCTATCCAGTACCACAATGACGCTTCCTGCCTTCGCGATGAGAAGTGAACCGCGTGCCCAAAGAGCCTGCCTGAAAGACTGTTCGACAACTCGCGTTCCACCGGTTTTCGTTATTCTTCATACAGTTTTCGCATAGCCTGCGTGTAGCCGCCCCCTTCCTGATATATGTAGAAGGGCTGTTCAACCCGCAACTGTCGACCCGCTCCCTTGCGGCATTCCAAATGAACCAGCTTGGCCGGACCAGATGGATCGGAGTATATAACGGTGAGTACTTTGGGACTAAACCCAAGTTCATGCGCGACCCCCATCAGATGGTCCAGCCTCTCAGCCGGATAGATTGTTGCCAGACGGCCGCCCGTTGGAAGCAGATATTTTCCGGCAGCAAAAACGTCACGAACGGAACCGGAGATTTCATGTCGGGCGATTGCACGCTGCAGATTGGGATTGATTCGACCCGAATGAACGCGACGATAAGGCGGATTGCTTATGACGAGGTCGAAAGATTCTGCCGGGAGGTGTTCTCTCACCTCACGAAAATCCATTTCCAGCAACGTGATTCGATCCTTCAAACAATTTATTCCGACATTCTTTTGTGCCAGAGCCGCCAACTGAGGCTGGATCTCCAGGCCAACACAGCTGGCTCCAGGCTCTCTCCGACTCAAAATGAGGGGAATCACCCCACAGCCGCTGCCTAAATCAATGACCCGATCATTGGCTCCAACCCTGGTAAGACCAGCCAGCAAAACACTGTCCATGGAAAAACGATACCCACTCTTCTCTTGAAAAACAAAGAGTTCTCCGTCGAAAAGCGAATCGGTAGTCAGCAAAAAATCCTTCCTTTAAACAAAAACTTCTTCACCCGGATAGAGCGGATTTATGATTAAGCCGCTCCCTACCTTGGGGTAAAAATAAGTCGATTTGTGCGGCATTATAAGCCCGGCAGTCGCCACTTCCTGAACCTGCTCTATGCGCGTTGGGTTAATGAAAAAACCGACCTCGTATTCTCCTGATTGCACTTTCAAAAGAGCATCCACAAGATCATGTTTAAAGTGAATGTTGTTTTCATCGCCCAGCAGAACCTCTGACAGCCCCAATAGATGTCGAAGGATCACCTCATCCAGCACAACCACATCCAGATCATGCAGGATTTCCGGTATCTCGCGGCGTGCCAAATATGAAGAAACGGTGCTTCGTTTGGCCTTAAGTAGATAAAATGCATTAACCTTGCGGCTATAGAAACCAATTGCAGTTTCCTTGCGCAATTTAGCCAATTCGAGTTTCGAACGCCATTCCTGTTGGCCACTTTCGGTTGCCGTATAGCTCAGGATTTCGAAAAACGATTGGGCCTGCTTTAAAAACAGGTCCGGCTCCCAGGAATTAAGGCTTCGCAGCAATCGGTGGGTTGGAAGAATTGTCAAACCGCCTTGATTCATATTAGACAAGTAAACCATAATGTATTCATACGAAGCCTGCGGCCCTCCGGATTCAAACCGTTCCCTTTGGATGTTTCGGTAGTTTAGCGCGGTCTCATAACGATGATGCCCATCGGCAATAAAAATCGCCTTATCAAGCATCAAAGATTTGACCTGCCGCAAGACTCTCAGATTTCTTACTCGCCAGATTCTGTGCTCCATTCCGTTGTCATCTTTGAAGCAAAACAGCGGTTCGGTCTCGCGCCCATCTTTCAAATGATGGTCAACCAACTGTGCGGGATCTGCATACAGCGCAAAAACGGGACTTAAGTTGGCCTGTGCTGTCAACATAAGTCGCAGCCGCTCGTCCTTTATGGCTTGAAATGTGCGTTCGTGAGGGCGAACGCCTCCAGAGGCGAAGTCTTCCAACCGCAGCAGGCACATGAAACCATAGCGCGTCTGACGCGTTTGCGGAGTTAGCGAATAATCCAATTCGTAATAATAAATGGCGGGCTGGTCATCTCGAATCAGAATTCTTTCCTTCAACCAATCTTGAAGATGTTGAGCAGCTCGGGTGTGAGGGTTATTTTGCTCAGAATCCTCCCGGGTCGATTTGCCAAGCTCCAGCCGTATCATATTAAAAGAGCTTCTCTCATAGAAAAGTTCCTGTTCGCGTTTTGAAATCACATCGTATGGTGGGATCACCACTTCAGACAGATCCGGAACTCTCTCTTGATTGTAACGAAACCCTCTAAACGGGGCAATTTCAGCCATAATCGGAGTATCCTTTCGAACTTTCGAGTGTAGACATTCGCAGCGGAAAATGTGCCCCAACAATCACCGCAGACGCCGGGGCTTTTCTTGCTAACACAGCTCTGGTCTTTTGACAAGCAGCTATGCAATCATCAACTTGATCGGCAGGGGTGAACTTCGGGTTCCGTCTGAGCAGATGGATTGAAAGGAATCAGGGTAGAAAAATCTGCAGTAAGTTGTGAAGTTAGACTGAAATCGACAACCCATCGGGCGAGGTCGAGCCATCGAGTCGAGGCATCCAGGACTGCCCGGTCGCTGCTGGCGACCACACTTTCACCATATGGAAATTCACGTTCCGGAACGGGAACCGCCTTGGCTTCTCCAGCAAGCCCCAGACTCCTCATTCTCTGCCGATATTTGTCCGCCATGTATCCACTGAGGCTCAAGGGCGCATCAAATAAGAATAAAACCTTGACAGGCCTGAACTCCCCCAGGAAAGAAAAAACCATATCCAGCGCCATTTCGCTCACTTCCGAAAATTTGAAGCCGGCGGATTGTCCGGCCAAGTCCCGCAAAGCCCCATCGTTTCCCACTAACAAGGAACGCCCCAGAATGGCGCTCTCAATCGTGATCTGTACGTTGTGTCCATCCACCACGAGTAGTTTCTCTTGCCAGTTTGAACCGACACAGCGTTTTGCCCGCCGCCTTAGCGCGATCTCCTGAGAGAAAACACCGCGGTTGAGGAGTTCGCGTTCTTTGCTGGCGAGGTTACAACGGTTGCCGACCCATTGAAGCGCCGAATCGCGCGGATAGCAATGATTTTGGAGGTAGAAAAATTGTGAGGCGGCCTGATAGATGGTGCAAAGTCGGCGGTGCTTCATCCGCTAATCTTCGTTTTTCTTGTCTTCTTGCTCTTTAATGGCCTCTCTGCGCAGTTCCTTTCGAAGTACTTTGCCCACAGTTGTTTTTGGCAAAGATTCTCTAAACTCAACGCTTTTGGGGACCTTGTAAGCTGCCAGCCTGGACTTGCAAAATTGAATAATTTCTTTTTCGGTAATTTCCTCACCCGGCTTGGGCACGATAAAAACCTTTACCGTTTCACCACGGTAAGGATCGGGAACTCCGACGGTTACAGCATCTAGGACTTTGGGGTGTTCGTAAAGCACCTCGTCAACTTCTCTGGGATAGATATTATAACCGCCGGCTATAATCATATCTTTCTTCCGGTCGACGATAAAAGTATAGCCTTGCTCATCCATCGTCGCGATATCGCCCGTATATAGCCATCCATCGCGCAGAGTGGAGTCGGTTTCTTGAGGCATTTTCCAGTAGCCTTGCATCACCTGTGGACCTCTCACGACCAATTCACCTTCCTGGCCGACCGGCTGCTCTTCGACTCCCATATCCAAATCGACAATCTTAAATTCGGTATCGGGCAGCGGAACCCCGATCGAACCCGCTTTACGCGTTCCCTTAATGGGGTTGCAGTGAGTCACAGGGCTTGACTCCGTCAACCCATAACCTTCTATAATGATGCTCCCCGTCAACTCCTCAAATTTCTTCAATACTTCCACCGGCATAGGCGCGGAACCCGTTATGCAAAACCGAATCGAAGAGAGATCAAATGAACTGATGTCTTTATGGTTGACGATTGCCACAAATATGGTTGGAACACCCGGAAAAAGGGTTGGTTTGGTCTTCTGCAGAGTCTTTACAAAATCATCTAAGTCGAACTTGGGCACCAAAGTTACGGTACAACCTGTATAGAAAGGAAAATTCATGGCGACCGTCATGCCGAAGACATGGAAAAAAGGCAAAATGGAAATGAAACGTTCCTTCCCCCAATTCAACTCCGGGAACCAGCCGGCGATCTGTGCAACATTGGCAAGGATATTGCCATGGGATAGCATCACGCCCTTCGCAACCCCGGTCGTACCACCGGTATACTGAAGCAGAGCAAGATCATCTAGATTTGCCGGACAGGAAGGCGGTGTAGGGGAAGTACTTTCTATCAGCCTGGTGAAGCTGAAGACGTTTTCGCCATACGGAACAGCCGTAAACAGCTTATCCTTTAAAGTCTTAAGACGATACAGCCAATTTTTCGGAAAAGGCAGATAGTCTTTAATGCCGGTGGCGATGACCTTTTTGATGTCAGTTTTAGGGAGGACCTTGGAGACTTTAGGATAAAGGTGATCCAAAACAACCAGAAATTTTGCCTCAGAATCAACCCATTGATGTTTCATTTCCCGTTCGACGTACAAAGGATTAGTCATCACCACCACGCCGCCCAGCCACAAAACTGCATAAAAACTAATGACTGCTTGCGGACAATTGGGAAGCATGATGGCTACTTTGCTCCCGGGCTCAACTCCCATCTGGCTCAATGCATTGGCAAAACTTTGTATCTGCTTCCACAGGGAAGAATAAGTCAGCTTTGCACCGAAAAACTCAGTTGCTGTGTTGTTTGAATACTTCTCCGCGTTCTTTTTTAAAAGTATTGGCAAAGGCTCTTGCGGATACTCCAGACTCTTGGGTACATCGGAATCATAACTCTTATACCAGATAGGATCCATCCTCCCCCTCCACGAGCTGAAATTGGACTCTCACAACACTGTGAGCAATGGAAATTCGGTTTTGGGCGGAGATAAACCCCGCCTCAACAGATCAAGCATAATCCTCCGGGCCACATCGCACAATGCTGGCGAATTAAGCACTGCGACCGTGAAATTGTAAGGTCGAGTTTATTTCAGCAGCACTGAGGGTACCGCAACGGTGGGGTTATCCCCATATGCATCAAGCGAACACAGAATACTTGTAGCTTACCCCTTGTGGGCGTCCATGGGACGGGCACAAGGCTCTAGGCTGCACGGAGCGAGCAACCATTCCATGAACCGACAACCCCTTAGCTTGATGCATACGGGGTTTCCCCCCGCCCGCACAAGCCATGGAGCCGACTACGAGCATGTGCTCTTGTGCTTTTCTACTTCTTCTTTAAACACGGGAATAAAATTAAACAGATCCTCTACAATCCCGAAATCAGCCTTGCTGAATATAGGAGCTTCAGGATCTTTATTAACAGCAACAATGAATTTGGATGATCCCATGCCGGCTAGATGCTGAATCGCTCCCGAGATTCCTACTGCGATATAGAGGTTGGGATTGACCACCTTACCCGTCTGGCCGACCTGATCCGAATGCGGACGCCATCCTGAATCCACTGCGGCACGTGAAGCCCCCACCGCTGCCCCCAGCAGACCGGCCAATTCCTCGATCATTGCATAGTTTTCCGGCCCCTTCATGCCCCGTCCACCTGAGACGATGATCTCCGCTTCCGTGAGTTCCACTTTGCCGGAGGTGTCCAAATCAACCCCGGTTACCTTGGAACGAGGTGCGGGGATCGAAACTTCAGCCGCTTCGGTTTCAGCTTTCTTGTCTTCCATTGGAGCAAAGCAATCCATTACATTGGGCCTGCAAGAGATAACCGGCAGAGCTCCTTCGGCCCATTCACACCAAGCAAAGCATTTACCGGCAAAGATGGGCCTCTTGGCCTTAATCGCACCGTTCTCACACACAACCTCGGTGCAATCCTGCGCCAAGCCGGCTTGCAGCCGCCCAGCAAGTCGCGCGCCCAAGTCTTTCCCGTCGACAGAGGCAGACAAAATGATCACTGCCGGATCGCATTTTTTAACAATTTCAGCTACCACGGGCACATAGGTATCGGCCACGTAGTTTTCCAGAGCCGGATCGTCCGCAACGTAGACTTTATCGACTCCGTATCGTCCCAATTCAGCAGCTTTATCGGCAACTCCCAATCCAACCGCGATCCCGCAGAGGCTTACTCCAAGGCTATCGGCAATTCTTTTTCCCTCACTGGCTACCTCAAAAGAAACACGGCGAAAGTTTCCACCACGAAACTCAGCAATCATACAAACACATTTAGACATTTTACTTCTCCTTGTTTCTTTAGATCACTTTTGCCTCTTCATGCAGAGCCTTTACGAGTTCCTGCGCTTTGCCCGCTGTATCCAGATCTCCGTTGATGATTCGCCCAGCGGCTCTTTGCGGGGGCATCTCAAGAGCGGTGATACGAATTTTAGCCGCCCCGGCTCCACACTCGGAGCCTTCGACGCCAATATCCGCCAGTTTTTTGTTGGCCAGAGGTTTCTTCTTTGCTTTCATGATGCCCGGGAGAGAAGCATAGCGAGGATTCCAGACCGCATGGGAGCCGCCGAGCGTAACCACAGCCGGAAGTTCGGCTTCGGCACTCACCTTTCCGCCTTCGATAGGTCGATCTATTTGGACCTTGCTTCCATCAGAATCCACCGCCACCCCTAGAGCAAGATGAGGCCACCCGAGTAATTCGGCCACCATCGGCCCTCGCTGGGCTTCATCGTAATCTACCGCCCGCGATCCACATAAAACAATATCCGGATTCAATTCTTGCACTGCGGCGGCCAAGGCTTTTGCCACTCCCAGACTGTCGCTGCCGTCCAATGCGTCATCATCCACCAGCACCCCGCTGTCAGCTCCCATTGCCAATGCCGTTCGAATGGATTCTACCACTCTCTGGGGTCCCCAACTCACGATGGTGACGCTGCCGCTGTGTTTTTCTTTAAGTCGAAGGGCCGCTTCCACTGCGAATTCATCATATGGATTGATGATCCACTTGAGGTCGTCTGTCACAATTGATTTGCCATCAGCTGCAATGCGAATTACCGATTCTGTATCCGGTGTTTGCTTGAGTAGCACTACGATATTCACGGCTAATCCTCCTTTCTTCAACTGGTCTTCAACAATCTAGCTCTCGCTCGACAATTAGACGCGCAATTTGAAAAAATGAAACAAAATATATGCATCGGTAAACACGTCCATTAACATAACCTCATTAGATGATTCAAGCACAAACGGAGGCTGAGTCGAAAAACAAAATCAGTAACAATATTTAGTAAATTTAGGATATTAGTAAAGCAGATGGGAAAAGGCAATGAAAAAATGAATGGTCATTCATTCAGTCGGCAAAGAAATCCCTCTTCGGTTACCAGCCTAAAACCTTGTCGACCACAGCCCTGCAAATCAAGTTCATGCTGCCATGAAAGATGCGGGCTAATTGGTTTCCGATTTCTCTTTCGAATAACACTCCGGACAATAACCTTGAAACAAAACCTGCTTCCGGAGCACATGAAAGGATTCACCCTCAGGCAAGGAGATACTCGCGCTCAAAGAGGGATCCATGACATCTTGAATCGTCTGGCATTTCAGGCAAACCGCATGATGATGAGCTTCAACCACGGCATCGTAGCGGGCCACATCAGTCATGGGGCTCACTTTTTGGACCAACCCCACATTGTAGAAACGCTCCAACGTCTTGTAGACTGTTCCCAGAGATATCATTGGAAAACGCTTGCGTACCTGCTGATAGATAGCTTCCGCACTGGGGTGCTGTTTAGTGTGGTAAAGGGCCTGGTAAATCGCCAGCCTTTGATAGGTCACCTGCAGGCCATGATCCCTCAGCACCGCAATAAAATCTTTCTCGTTCTGCCCCTCCATAATTTTTACCCCTCTTGTCTTGATTAGAATTCGAGTTGGATATTGGTTGACAAGCAAAAATCCCCGGCCCAAAAGATATTTTTCATTTTAAAAAAGCTATTAATCATTTGCAAGTCTTTTCTCATAATGATTCGCAGTTAAATGCCAACCCTCTTGTACAATTACGCTACATGCGTCTCTGCCATTCTACATTTTTCCCGGAATCTTTTGACATAGACCATTAAAGCCGATATGGCAGCGGGCGTCACTCCCGCTATTCTGGAAGCTTGTCCCAATGAAGCAGGCTGAATCGATTTTAATTTTTGTTTGATCTCATTGGAAAGCCCCGGGACCTCATCGAAAAGGAAACCATTTGGAATTTCAATCTGTTCCATTTGTTTGAATTTTTTTGCTTCAGATTCCTGCCTTCTTAAATATCCTTCATACTTGCACTCCACCTCGACCTGCTGTTTGACTCGCTCCGGAAGGGTGCTCTTGGAACCTTCCAGCGCCTCGATATCCCTATAGTCAAGCTCGGGGCGCTTGAGAAGCTTGGCAAGATTGGCAGGTTCCCCCAAAGGTGCGGAGTTCTTTCTTTCAAGTATCAAATTGGCCTCCTTGGAAGAACGGATACAAGTTCTTTGAAGCCGCTCCAGCTCGTTTCGGATGGCCTTTCTTCTCTCCATCATCTCACGGTAAATCGAGGCATCATGCAAGCCAAGTTGGTAGCCCTTTTCCAGCAGCCGCAAGTCCGCATTGTCTTCTCTCAACAGCAGTCGGTACTCGGCCCGCGAAGTGAACATGCGGTAAGGTTCGTTGGTCCCTTTAGTTACCAGATCGTCTATCAATACGCCCATATATGCCTCTGAACGATCGAGAATAAAGGGCGGCCTTTTTTGAACTTGTAACGCTGCGTTGATCCCCGCCCATATCCCTTGGGCCGCCGCCTCCTCATACCCTGAAGTGCCGTTGACCTGGCCGGCTAGAAACAAGCCTTTGACCAATTTGGTTTCCAAACTGGAGGCAAGCTGCGTCGGTTGAATGAAATCGTATTCGATCGCATAAGCTGAGCGCATGATTTCAACTGACTCTAGACCGGGAATCGAGCGGATCAACTCAAATTGCAATTCATAAGGCAGGGAATTACCTGTCCCGCTCGCATAGATCTCCTCGGTATCCAATCCTTCCGGTTCCAGAATGATTTGGTGAAAGTCTTTATGAGGAAATTTCATGATCTTGTCTTCCAACGAAGGACAATACCGTGCTGATACTCCTCGGATCGTGCCATTGTATAGAGGCGAAAAGCGAATGTTGCGGCGAACGAGTTCGTGGGTGCATTCATGAGTTTTACCGATGAAACAGGAAACCTGGGGCAAATCGATTCCATCTGTAAAAAGTGAAAAAGGCCTTGGCTCCAAGTCGCCTCTTTGTTCCTTGAACTTGGAAAAGTCTATGCTTTTGCGGTCAAGACGGGCGGGAGTGCCCGTCTTCATTCGCCCTAGTTCAAACCCCAGATCGCACAACTGGTTCGCAAGAGCGGTTGAGGGAAACTCTCCTGCTCGGCCGGAAGGAATCTGCCTGGAGCCTATGTGAATCAAACCGTTTAGAAAAGTGCCGGTCGCCAAGATAAAGGCGGATGCTTGAAAAAACACTCCCATCTGATCCACAGCGCCAACCACACGATTATTTTCAACTACCAGTGATTCCACCAGAGATTGCTTCAGACTCAGATTTTTCTGCTGCTCCAGGCGGTGTTTCATGATAGTCCGATAGCGCACCTTGTCGTTTTGCGTACGCGTTCCCCTGACCGCCGGTCCCTTTTTGGTATTTAGCCAGCGGAATTGAATGGCCGTTTGGTCCGTCACCTTGGCCATTTCCCCGCCTAAGGCATCTATTTCTTTTACCAAATGCCCTTTCCCAATTCCGCCAATTGACGGAGAACACGGCATATGGGCTACCGTATCAAGGTATATGGACAGCAGCAGCGTGCTGCAGCCCAGGCGTGCCGCGGCAAGAGCAGCCTCACAACCTGCATGACCGGCTCCAATCACGATCACATCATATTGGTTCGCCATCTTCTCTAAACCTCATCTTTAAGCTATGATTTTCTCTGGCAGCAGGGCCGACAATGCGTACGTATTTTCGGACAGTCCCATAGCGCAGATAACGAAAGTATGAGCTAAGTAGTGTTATTTACAACTGTTACTATAATAGACTCGACCTTTGAAGGAAACCGCGTAAATGGCTAAAGACCTCTACCGCGATTTCAATTCGTACCTTCGCGAGGTTTTTGGCTGTCGCGTACAAAAAATCATCATCGACGCAGGCCTGAGCTGTCCCAACAGGGATGGCACCGTGGGCTGGGGCGGATGCATTTATTGCAATGCGAGAGGATCGGGATCGGGGGCGGCTTCTCGTTCTCAGAGCATCAGCGATCAGCTGAAAGAAGGCAAATCTTATCTTGCGAAACGCTATAAGGCCAAAAAATTCCTCGCGTATTTTCAATCTTTTTCCAATACGTATGGCTCACTCGACAGGCTGAAAAACCTCTACAAAGAAGCCCTTTCCGTTCCGGATGTCGTTGGTTTGACCATCGGAACTCGACCCGATTGCGCAGAGGAAAAGATACTCGATTATCTTGGCCAGGTGGGCAAGCATCATCTCGTCTGGCTGGAATATGGTCTGCAGTCTGCTGACAATTCTACCCTGGCTCGCATTAACCGCGGTCATGGCGTGGAAGCATTCAGTGACGCCGTTGAACGGACGAGGCGGCGAGATATCCCAATATGCGCACACGTGATTTTGGGGCTTCCTGGCGAAACCAAAGCCGACATGTTGGACACCGCCCGTTTTTTGGCGGAGTCAGATATTCAAGCCGTTAAAATACATCTGCTCTACGTGGTCCGCGGAACCAGGCTTGAAAGCTGGTACCTGGGCGGCGAATACCGATGCTTAAGCCGCGAAGAATACGTATCCATTGTTGGAGATTTTCTATCGCTTCTTCCTCCGGAGGTCATCATTCAGAGACTAACGGGCGACCCGCACCCGGAAGAGTTGGTCGCTCCCCTATGGGCTCTGGAAAAACAGAAGAACTTGAATGAAATTCAGGCTCATATGAAGTGTCGTGGGCTTTTTCAGGGAAAAGAATTCACATCGTTGTAGAAAAGTCATATCCGAGGTCGCACGTTCATTGACACATCCAGACGAGTCCGTTACAACTGATTCTCACAAACAAGCTGTGCATATGCGAGAAAACAATTAATTAAATTCGGAGTGCATGGAGATTGAGCATGATTTACGCGGATAGGAAGGGAGAACTCATGGTGAGAGTAAGCAACAAGAAAAGGTTTGACAAAGGATTCACTCTCATCGAATTGCTTATTGTTATGATCATCTTAGGATTGTTGGCAGCTCTGGTCGCACCCAAGATGTTTCAGAAGGTAGGTTCCTCCAAACAAAAGGCTACCAAGGCGCAGATAGCAATGTTGGGAACTGCCCTTGACGCCTTTCGTCTTGACGTTGGAAGATATCCCAACGCTGAAGAAGGATTGGACGCCCTGCGCAAGAATCCCGGCATGGACAATTGGGACGGCCCATATCTTCCCAAAGATGTACCGCAGGATCCTTGGGGCAAACAATATGTTTACAGATATCCCGGCGAACACGGAGACTACGACCTCTATTCCATGGGCGCCGATGGTCAGGATGGCGGAGAGGGAGAGAACGCCGACGTAGTGAGCTGGGAATAGATTTGTTATGAATCTGCTTTTCTGATCCTTGACTTTTTTAAATAAAAGTGGTTATCAGTCAAAGTTTGCGAAGTTGGTAGTTCGCTTTTATATGTGCGAGAGTGGCGGAATTGGCAGACGCACTGGACTTAGGATCCAGCCCTGTGACACAGGATGGGGGTTCAAGTCCCCCCTCTCGCACCAACAATGCAAATGGCCCCGGACCCAGCTGGATAAAAATCAAAGAAAGGTCAAAAAGTGGAAATGAACATTTCCGTAGTGGATGTAAGCGCTAATCAGAAAAAACTTCAAGTGGAAATTCCTGCAAACAAAGTCCAAAAAGAATTGGACAGTAAATATCGCGACTTGGGAAAACAGGCGCGAATCAAAGGGTTTCGCCCGGGCAAAGTTCCCCGCGGCATTCTCAAATCCTATTACGGAAAATCCGTCGAAAACGAGGTTTCCAACCAATTCATTCAGGACACTTTCGCAGAAGCATTGAGCCAGGCCGATCTCAAACCCCTTGTGGAAGCAGATGTAAGCGAGATGCGCTTTGAGGACGATGGATCCTTCATCTACACGGCGACCGTAGATGTGAGTCCTCCATTCGAAGTCCAAGGCTATAAAGAACTGCAGATCGACAAGCCCCCCATCGAAGTCACAGAAGAACAGATTAAGGCTGAGTTGCAACGTCTTCAGGAGCAGCATGGCGAAGTGCGCACCCTGGAATCCGACCGCCCGGTGCAGGAAGGGGACGTCGTGGTGATCGATTTCACCCCGTGGACAGACGCAGGAATCTTTGAAAAGGGAAAAACCACTGATTACATGCTGGAAGTTGGGAAAAAATCGTTGCATCCCGACTTTGACGAAAAGGTGGTAGGGCATCAAACGGGTGAATCCTTCAGTTTTGAGTTGGATTACCCCGAAGACGCTCCCACGCCGGAGATTGCCGGCAAAAGAGTGCGCTTCGAGGTTAGCATCAAAGAACTGAAAGAAAAGGTCCTGCCGGAACTGAACGATGAATTTGCTCAGGGACTTGGCGATTACGAAACGCTGGATGCACTGAAAGATGAAACTCGCGACAGGCTGTCCAAGCAGCAAGAGCAAAAAGCCACCTCCGAGATTCGACAACAGATTATTGATCAGCTCGTCGGCAAGGTCGAAATGGAACTCTCTGATAAAGTGATTGAAAGAGAAGTCGATCAGTTGATTGGGCTTCTTCAACACCAATTCCAGAGTCAGGGGTTGAAGGTGGATGCCGGCCGGTTCAACACTCCGGAGATTCGTGCTGAATACCGCCCCCAAGCGGAAAAAAATGTCCGCTGGAGGCTCATTTCACAACGTCTGGCAGAACTGGAGGACATCAATCTCCGCGATGAGGAGCTGGAAGAAATTTACCAGGAGATCGCTCGCTTGCTGAGGACAAATGTGGAAAAAGTGAAGCAAGAATATGAAAATAGTTCTATCGTTGAACAATCCAAAGAGAGCAAACTCCAGGACAAGATTCTAAAATTCTTGGAGGATGAAGCTATGCATAAAGAAACCGCCGAAGCGGTATAGTGGTTCAGGAGTAAAAAAATGTCTTTAATTCCAATTGTAATAGAACAAAGCAGCCGGGGGGAAAGAGCCTTCGACATCTATTCCCGTCTGTTGCGAGACCGTATTATATTTTTGGGAATGGCGATTACCGATGACGTAGCGAACGTAATCACCGCTCAGATGCTGTTTCTTGAATCAGAAGATCCTGACAAGGACATTCATTTTTATATAAATTCACCCGGAGGCTTAGTTACCGCGGGGCTTGCAATCTACGATACCATGCAATACATAAAACCGGATGTTTCCACGCTATGCATGGGGCAGGCCGCTAGCATGGCCGCAGTGCTGCTTGCTGCTGGAGTAAATGGGAAGAGATTTGCTCTCCCCCATGCCCGCATCATGCTGCATCAACCCATGGGGGGTTTTCAGGGTCAGGCGACCGACGTTGACATTCAAGCGCGCGAAATTTTGCGGTTGAGGGAAGAGCTGAACCGAATCCTGACAGACCATTCGGGTAAATCCCTGGATCAGATTGAACGAGATACCGAAAGGGACTTTTATCTGTCCGGGTGGCAGGCTAAGGATTATGGCTTAGTAGATGAAGTCATCACCTCAAGATCCAGCAAAAAACTCGTGGTGACTTAACTCTAGCTCATTTTCACTCTATTTATTCCATGTCGAATTGCCTATCCCTACCCACGTAATCCCTTTCCGAGGCCTGCCGCGGGTTCTTGGTGGATAAGGGACCTCATCTCATTAGGGGATAAGGTCGGGGGCTATCATAGCCCCCGACCTTATGAAGTGAATAATACGTATATTCCCTATCAGAACTGCTGAATGCGCAGTATGATCCAA
>Ga0210088_1000138_pt1 | contig 14106 bp, 10 predicted proteins | sample RushMan_CattailN_6_FD_185557 | JGI IMG/M metagenome (GOLD analysis project Ga0210088, IMG submission 185557) | Wetland microbial communities from San Francisco Bay, California, USA, that impact long-term carbon sequestration -... | ecosystem: Environmental > Aquatic > Marine > Wetlands ... | reverse complement strand
CGGACACTGTCGAGGGGAGAAGCTATCGCACATATTGGTTCAGTGCTTGATGGCGAGGAGGGACTTAACCGAACGCAGCTCGCGGATCGATTGTGTGAGCATTATGGATTTAATGATGGCCGGGGTCGTCTTCAGAGGAGCACATGTCTGAGGGCGCTCCGAGACTTGGAGGAGAAGGGCCACATCCATTTGCCGGCGCCTGTTGTACAGCATGGTCCGCCGAGTCCAAGACGCCTTTGGGAGCCGGTTGCAGTGCCGGCGGGTGTTCCTTCGAAGGCCGGCGAAGTGCTCGGCCTGGAGCTTATTATGGTGGAGTCGGTGGAGCTCATGCGGATCTGGAACGAGATGATGATCCGCGAGCACCCAAGGGGTGCGGGACCGCTTGTGGGCCGTCAGCTTCGCTATCTGGTGAGCTCGGAGCACGGTTGGCTGGGGGCCATGGGTTTCGGAGCGCCGGCCTTGCATCTTAAGGATCGGGATAGATGGATCGGCTGGGACTATGAGATGCGTCGAGCTCAATTGCATCGAATAGTTGGTTTGAGCCGGTTTCTGATCCGCCCGGAGGTACGTTGCCAAAATCTAGCTTCGCGCCTTTTGGGGCTCGCCATGCGAAAACTTCCCGGCGATTTTGAGAAGCGGTACGGTTTTCGCCCGTGGCTGGTGGAAAGTTTTGTGGACACGAGCCGTTATTTGGGAACCTGTTATAAAGCGGCCAATTGGGTGCGGGTGGGGTGCAGTCAAGGACGAGGGCGTCAGGGTCCGCGGGATGAATTGCCTGAAACAGTCAAAGACATTTACCTTTACCCTTTGGAGAAGGCCTTTCGCATCAAGCTGGGTGTTCCGGAAGAGACGGGTCCATGTTCTCTGGAGGTCGCCGACAGCCTGGGTGCGGATGAATGGGCGGAAAAAGAATTTGGAGGAGCACCATTGGGCGACACTAGATTGAGTAGGAGACTTGCGGCTTGTGCTGAATCAAAGGCGGAGAAGCCGGATCGCGCCTTCAGTGGTGTGGCTAAAGGAGACTGGCCGGCGGTCAAAGGATATTACCGGTTGATAGACCATCCGGACGAATCAGCCGTGAATATGGAAAACATTCTTTTGCCCCACCGTGAGCGTACGATACAACGCATGAGAGGCCAGAAGAGGGTGCTGTGCATCCAGGATGGCAGTGATCTGGATTATTCCAACCTGGATGACTGCGAAGGTCTCGGTATTATAGGCTCCAATCAAACAGGGGCTAAAAGCAGGGGACTGCATCTGCATTCCACACTTGCCGTAACGACCAATGGATTGCCATTAGGGGTGTTGAAGGTCCAGTGCTATGCTCCCGGCTTGAGAGCCGCGGCTGAAACAAGGCCTCCCCGCTCCATTCCTATTGAAGAGAAAGAAAGCTTCTCCTGGATTCTCGGTCTGCACGACTGTATGGAGGTTGCCGGGCAGATGCCGGATACGAAGGTGATCAGTGTTATGGATCGGGAGGCGGACTTTTTTGAGCTGTTCGATGAGCACCGTCAGAATCCTTGTGTGGATCTGCTGGTACGTGCCCAATACAATCGGTGTACCACCGGGGACCTCAAACTCTTCGATGCGGTCAGGCAGTCGGAATTACGCGCTCAGTTTCGCATCCACGTGAAGCGGCAGAGTGCCAGATCGAAGAAGAGCAAACAGAAGGCTCGTGCGAAACGTGATGAACGCATGGCGGAAGTATCGGTTCGTTATATGCCGATTGAGCTGTCTCCGCCGGTTTACCATAAGGACAAGAACCCTATTCCTATAGAGATTATTCATGTGGTTGAGGATAGTCCACCTGAAGGTGTGGAACGTATAGAGTGGTTCCTGCTGACAACGGTGAAAATCCAGTGTGTGGAGGATGCTAAAGAATGCCTGCGTTGGTACTGCCTGCGTTGGAGAATTGAAGACTGGCACCGTGTGCTCAAATCCGGCTGTCGCATTGAAGACGCCGCTCATAAGACCGCTGAACGTCTGAAACGCTCTATCGCAATCAATTTGGTCATTGCTTGGCGCATTATGCTGATGACGCTTTTGGGTAGAGAGACTCCGGAGCTCCCGGCCGAAGTATTGTTCTCAGATCTTGAAATCGAGGTCCTGAAGGCCTGCGCAAAAAAAAACGCATTGACCCACCGGACCAGTTGGGAGACGCGGTACGCCTGGTAGCGCGCATAGGTGGCTATCTCGGGCGTCGCAGTGACCCACCCCCAGGGCACCAGCTGATGTGGCAGGGCTATTCTGCGCTGCGGCTCATGTGTGAAGGATTTGCCCTGAGGGGAGGTTAATTGTGTCTGACATGTTTTATGGGTAAAGGGCAGGCCTAGGGCCTTGTGCCCGTTAAGACGCCCACAAGGGGCTATGCTACGCAATGAACCCGAACATTTCCATATGGAAACCGGATGGGAACTTTCGCCGACATGTACTAGAATTAATCTCGGAACGCTTATGGTGCTCACTTAGCTGAGAATTAATGGAAAAGCTCAAGCCGATGAATCCATTGTCGCAAAATTTGCAACGAGAAGCTGAACGCATCGCTTCGAGGCATCCATGTCCTACTTTTTATATACAGTTTAAAGCTCCCCTCGCCCACGCCCGAAAAATATTTTTCCATCATCCCATCCTCATTCGCCTGCGAAACAGATTGGAGCCGGTTTTGCACGAAGACCTGGGACATGGCATGTACCACAGCACCCGAGTGAGCATCGATGGCGCCACCTTAATTCAAGCGGAGCTTGAATCGAATCCAATGGAACAGTCCCGACAGGAAAGACTCATTCTAATGGGCTTAATTTCAGGACTTTTGCATGACATCAGCCGGGGAAAAGACCGTCACGCTGAGGTCGGATCGAGGGAGGCATTGCGATATCTCAAAGGTCTTCCACTGGCAAGTGAAGAAATCGATTGTATTTGTCAGGCCATTCTGAATCATGAAGCCTTTATCCCACCTAAAACCTGCCCAAGACCATCATTCCAACTGGTGAGCGACTGTCTCTACGATGCCGACAAGTTCCGGTGGGGTCCGGATACTTTTACTCACACCCTCTGGTATATGATGAATCATCAAGGTCTGACTCCGCAGCAGCTCATCGAACGTTTCCCCTGGGGAATGACCGGAATGCTGCGCATTGCGGATACCTTTCGAACTGCCACAGGGCGACAGTTCGGGCCGGAGATTATCGAGACGGGTATTGAAATCGGCAAAGAAATTTATCGTTATCTGGTGCAAAACTTTGGAGATTAGGGCTATGACAAATGATACGCTGACAGCCATAAACGGCATCCAAGTGGGGCATGCCGCTCTTGAGAACGCTCTCAGCGGTTGTACCGTCATCTTGACACAAGCGGGTGCAACTGCCGGAGTTGACGTCCGTGGCGGGGCCCCCGGAACTTATGGCACGGATACGCTCAATCCCCTTAATCTGGTCGATCGTGTACACGGCATTTTTTTCACCGGCGGGAGTGCCTTTGGAATGAGTGTGGCCGAGGGGATGCGCAATTATCTCAGAGAACAAGGAACTGGTTTTGACAGCGGTCACGGATTGATCCCGATCATCGCCGGAGCGGTGATCTTTGACTTAGGCCTTAATAGTACCGGATTATACCCCGATGCTGCCCTGGGTTATGCGGCCTGCGCCAAAGCCTCATCGGAGCCCGTGCGGGAAGGCTGTGTGGGAGCAGGTACAGGCGCCTCGGTTGGAAAATTATTCGGTCTGCAGCAGGCCATGAAAAGCGGATTGGGCAGCGTCTGCATCAGGGCGTCCAGCGGTGTCGAGGTCGCAGCTTTAATGGTGGTAAACGCATTCGGGGACATAGTGGATCCTGCGCTAAACCACCCCATTGCCGGTTGTCGCCAAAGTCCGGATAGTCTTGAGTTGATTGCTGCAGACAGTCAGCTTCATCACTTGAAGCTGATGAGAGGTTTTTCCGAAGGCCAAAACACGGTCGTGGGAGCCGTGGCAACCAACGTAAAATTCAATAAGACCCAACTCACAAAGGTGGCTCAAATGGCTCATGACGGTTTGGCCCGAACCGTTTACCCGGCCCACACGCAATATGATGGAGATACAATTTTCAGTTTGAGCTGCGGAGACCTTGAAGGGGTAGAGGTTAGCGTGGTGGGGTCGCTAGCGGCCCAGGCAGCAGCCCGGGCAATCCTGCGAGCAGTTCGGCAAGCCCGTTCATTTGGATCATTGCCCGCGTCTGTTGACATTTAGCTGGAAAGTATAAACCTTGTTGAGAAACCTTAACCACTTATAAGAGGAGCCTGGAATGGAGAGGTTCAATCCCTTCACCACCGCCCAGCAGCAATTGGATGAAGCAGCTAAAGAACTTGGCCTTGATCCTGCGACCCAGGAATTGCTGCGCTGGCCAATGCACGAGATCAAAGCCACACTGCCCGTAAGAATGGATGACGGTTCGACCAAAATCTTTCATGCTTTCCGAGTTCAGTACAACACTGCTCGAGGCCCCGCGAAAGGAGGTATACGTTGGCATCCGCAGGAAACCGTTGATACGGTGCGCGCGCTGGCTGCGTGGATGACCTGGAAAACGGCGGTGGTGGATATTCCCCTTGGCGGGGGCAAGGGGGGCGTGGTTTGTAATCCCAAAGAGTTTTCTGAACGAGAAAAAGAGCGACTGGCGAGAGCTTATATGAGGGCGATGGCCAGGTCTCTGGGAGTAACCAAAGACGTGCCGGCTCCCGATGTTTATACAACTCCCCAGATCATGGCCTGGATGATGGATGAATACGAAACCATACTGGGCGAAAACCATCCGGGAGTGATTACCGGCAAACCGATCCCGCTGGGAGGTTCGCAAGGTCGCGGCGATGCCACCGCCAGAGGCGGTATTTACGTGACGCGGGAGGCCGCCGAAGCTTATGGCATAGATCTGAGTGGCAAAACCATGGCCATCATGGGTTTTGGAAATGCCGGCCAGCATGCCGCTCTGCTGGCAGAAGACATTCTGGGGCTCAAGTTGGTGGCAGCATCCGATTCAAAAGGCGGAGTCTACAACTCTTCGGGTATTAACGCAGCGCAACTTGTGGAGTATAAACTTAAGAATGGCCAGCTCAAAGGGTTTCCGGATGCGGATGCGATTTCCAACAGTGAACTCCTGGAGTTGGATGCAACGGTTCTCTTTCCGGCCGCGTTGGAGGACGTCATCACCAGAGAGAATGCTTCACGGCTGCAATGCAAGATCTGCTGCGAATTGGCCAATGGGCCGACCACTCCGGACGGCGACAGGATACTCAATGACAAGGGTGTCATCGTTCTGCCGGATTTTCTGGCCAACGCAGGAGGCGTAACCGTCTCTTATTTCGAGCAGGTGCAGAACTCGAACAACCTTTACTGGGAACTACAGGAGGTTCACTGGCGCCTCGACAAGAAGATGACTCACGCATTCCAAAGTGTGTTTGATATGAGCCAAAAGAAAAAAATAAGCTTGCGGCAGGCAGCCTACCTGGTCGCTGTGGCCAGGGTAGCAGAAGCCTGCAAACTGCGTGGCTGGGTTTAAGGATAGAAAGGGGCGGAGGTTTCAATTTGTCTGAAACAAACTCTGTCGACGATCTCATTAAAGCTTATCGCCTGTTCCGGACGATAATGCGGTATGAGCCTCTTCAGGCCGAGATTCGCGGAATTTTTCTCTCCGCCTTGGCGGAGCGAGGCATCACCAGTGATGAGGCGATTCAAAACGAGGCTCGACAAATCTTGCATAAGAAAGGACTGGATGCAGATCCGGAAGCTCTTCTCGAGCATAAGAATGCCCTGATAGATTTATATTTTGCGCGACATTTTGATCAGTCTGAAATCGATAACCACATCAATTTGGCAAGGAAACTGGAGGCATTCCAACATCTTCATGAGGTTGTGAACAGAGAGGACGCAACATCTTACCGAATTAATAAAGCACTGAAGGCTTTTTGTGAGATTCCTCAGGGCAACCTATACATTCCCCCCAGTGAGGCAGAAGGGGTGCGGGTCGCACTGATAAGTCATTTTGTTTCCAGCCAGCTTCCCTTTGTCGGGATAGCCAAAAACCACATCACCATTCGCGACATCGATGAACTGATCGATCATTGCTATTGGAATCGCCGGCGGTCGGGGAAAATAGGGGGCAAAGCGGCGGGAATGTTCCTGGCTTACAAAATAATTTTGCCGCGTCTGTTGGAGCGAGACCCTGAACTGGAAAGATATATCCGCATCCCCGAATCCTATTATTTTAACTCAGGCAACCTGTCAGATTTTCTGGACTATAATCGACTGTATTCATTTCACAGCCAAAAATACAAAGCCAGTGAAACTATCGAAGAAGAATACAGAAACATGTCCGAACTGTTCAAAAAAGCTTCCTTTCCACCGGATGTCATCGAGGATTTTCGAGAATTTTTGGAAAAAGTCGGTGAATATCCCTTAATTGTGCGCTCTTCGAGCCTTTTGGAAGATAGCTTTGGCTACGCTTTCTCGGGCAAATACGAATCGATCTTCCTGGCCAATCAAGGGGATCTTCAAACCCGCCTGAATGATTTCATATGGGGGCTGAAGCGGGTCCTCATGAGCACCTTCAGCCCGGCTGCCATCCTATATCGGCGCGATCATAAACTCATCGATTTCGATGAGAGGATGAGTGTGTTGGTACAGCAGGTTGTCGGGCGCCGTTTCGGGCGCTATTTTTTTCCCCTCTCAGGCGGCGTTGCCTTTTCCCAGAACGCTTATGCGTGGACACCTCGAATCGTCAGAGAGGAAGGTATGGTGCGACTGGTTCTCGGCTTGGGCACACGGGCAGTAGACCAAGTTGAACCGGACTATCCACGAATGGTTCCCCTCAGCCATCCTACCCTGCGACCTGAAGTCGAACCTGCAAAAATTAGAAAATACTCGCAGAAACTCGTAGATGTCATCGACCTTGAAAGTCGCCGCCTCGAAACAATCTCATATCTGGATTTATTCCACCGGGTTGAATATCCCGACCTGTATTATGTAGTCTCGACCTGCGAAGATGAATATATTTCATCTCCCATGTATAAAACTCAGACAATTCCACTCCAAAATTCCATTGTCACTTTTGAGAATTTTCTGACCAAGACGCCTTTCGTTCCTCTCATCAAAAAAGTGCTGAGAAAACTGGAAGAAGAATATGAACGCCCCGTCGATGTCGAATTTGCCTGGGACAATGACAAACTGTATATTCTGCAGTGCCGTTCGCTCGCGGTGGGAGAAAAAATAGGCCGAGTCATACTGCCGAAGAATATACCTCCAGACGATATCGTATTTATCAATAACGTAGGTGTCTTCAACAGCATCGTAAAAGATGTGGAGTATATTTTTTATGTCGATCCCAAAGCCTACGCGAGACTAGCCGAGTACGAAGACAAAATGAAGATTGGCCGGGTAGTCGGAAAAGCGAACAAGATTCTGGAAGGCAAGCGTTACGCTTTATTGGGCCCAACCCGCTGGGGCAGCAGTGACATTAATCAGGGCGTGAAAGTGGGCTACGAAGACATCAATCACACCTTGATTCTCGGTGAAGTCGCATTTAGAGAGGATGGATCGACACCTGAAGTCTCCTATGGCACTCATTTTTTCAACGATCTGGTTGAGGCAAACATTCTGCCTCTGGCTATATATCCGGATCAGCCTGAAACGGCCTTCAAGGAATCGTTTCTGTTGGACTCCCCCAATCTTTTGTCATCACTATTGCCAGATTTCGCCAATTATAAAGAAATAGTACGCCTGATTCATGTTCCAACCTGCACTGATGGCCGCTACCTGCAAGTTTATCAGGATGGACAAGGCCAGCAGGGTATCGGTTATTTGGGATATTCAGAGCAGTAGGGATTTTTCTCAGTAGACTGTTATTGCAAAATCAGCGGTCTTTTCGGGTGGAGTATCCTCTTCCCAAGGGCGCACGTATTTCATCTTTATGGTCGCCTCACCTTTGCCCACAGCCTTAAAGGTCCAAATTTCCTTGCCGCCCGCTCCAAGCAATTTGGTTTCGGGTCCTTGATAAGCATTTCCGATCAACTTAACGACATTCTCGTCCAATGAGTTCGATAGTTCCCAATGATAGCCGGTTGTGGGGTTGGACTCCAGGCTGACTGAAAACTGCTTTCCCTCAGCTACAAAGAGATGATCGTTTTTTTCTTTTTCTGCCTCGCTCCTTTTTTCTTTTTCGTCGTCGATCTGGCTTTCTACACCCATAAGTTTGATGCCGGTAAAATTCCCCAAGCCGTCAAACTGGAAAGCAAATTTAGCATAACCGAGCAGTTTGCAGGCATGACACCCGTCTAACAGACGATAGCTTAGAATAAACCGCTGCCCCCCGCCGGACAATGTTTCAATTAAGATGTCCTTACCGCCGGAGCGGTCCCCGGGCCATATTGAAATATTTGGAAACTCCCTGGCTAAGTGAACATAGAGTGGATCCCTCTGCAATTCTTCCCGCGGCAAAACATTCAAATTATCCACATCGATAATTTGAGGAAAGCCGTTTACAAGCAAAATTCCCTGATTCTCGTTGGCTCTGAAGGGATATTCAACACAGGCAACATCGACTCTGCCGGTCTCCTGAAAATTTCTAATGTACGCCAAATTGCCTGTACTTTTGGTAAATGCCACCGCCTCTGGGGAAGCTCCGGATTTCGCCATGGCCGAGACCACGCATTTTTCAAAAACCTGGCCCGAGAAATTTGCACACTCTTTTCGTATGCTATCCATTACCTTGGTGCTCGGCTGCCAAATAGCCGCAGGTCCAATCGCTTGCCTCAACTTTGCTTCCTCTGCCATCGAGAGATAACAATCAATGAAGGACAAACAGAAAAAAATGCAAAAAAAAGCGGTGAGTTTGTGCGGTTTTCTCATGGCCCCTCCCTGGACTTTGGCAACATCACTGGATCAATGTCCGGATATCTTCAGAACACCCGCACCTTCAATTTTTCCATTGCGGAGATCCTCAAGAGCTTCGTTAGCCTGATTCAAGGGGAAAAGCTGGATTTCGGTTTTAACCGGCACTTTTGGAGCCACCGTCAGCAATTCTTCGCCATCCTGTCGAGTCAAGTTGGCTACTGAACGGATCACTCGCTCTTCCCAGAGAAGTCGGTACGGAAATGAAGGGATGTCGCTCATATGAATCCCACCACTGACGACCGACCCTCCCTTGGCAGTTGCACGCAACGCTTCAGGCACTAAAGAACCCACAGGGGCAAAAATAATCGCTGCATCCAATTCATCCGGCGGAGACTCTGTCGAATCCCCAGCCCAAACAGCACCGAGTCGTCTGGCAAAATCCTGCGCTTCCTTGTCGCCGGGCCGGGTGAAGGCATAAATCTGCACCCCTTCAAACACCGCAATTTGGGCTACGATATGAGCGGCCGCGCCGAACCCGTAAATTCCCATTTTCTCAACATTTTTACCGGCCATTCGGTAGGTGCGATAGCCTATCAGGCCAGCGCAGAGCAGTGGGGCCGCTTCGGCATCTTCATAGCTGTCCGGGATGGAAAAGCAGTAGCGCTGATCGGCCGCAGTGTACTCGGCATAGCCGCCGTCTATAGTGTAGCCGGTAAATTCGGCATGATCGCAGAGATTCTCCTGACCTTTCCGGCAGTATCTGCACTGGCCACATGTGTGCCCCAACCAGGGTACACCTACTCTGTCTCCTATCTTAAACTTATCGACCCTCTTCCCGGTTCGAACCACTGTACCTACAATTTCATGGCCCATAATGAGAGGAAGCTTAGGATTCGGCAGTTCCTGGTCTACGATGTGCAAGTCCGTGTGACACACGCCACAGGCGTGAACTCGCAAAAGAACTTGTTCCGCCTCAGGCTGAGGAACAGGAATCTCTTTATAGCGAAGCGGCTCGCCCAATTTTTCCAACAGCATTGCACCCATTATTTCCGGAATTTCCATATCTCACCCCTTCTCCAAAGCTTGCCGCTGCATGTGAGCAAGGTAGTCATCGAGTTCTTCGATACTCGCAAAAATCCTTTCAGGCGGAAGGGCCCTGATGATATCAAAAACCACTTTTATCTGCGGCCGGAGGTTTGTCATGAGCAGCTTCCCTCCCTTTCCTTTAAGCGACTTTCTAACCTTTAAGATGACCCTGATTCCTGCACTGCTGATAAAGTTAACACCCTCCATATCGAATATGATTATGTTGGGACAACTGTCTGAAAGCATTGAATCGAGGTGGTCCTGCAAGATTCTGTAGGTATTTGAATCGATCGATCCGACCGGATAAACGACAAATACTCCCTGCTCCTTCTCCTTAGAACTTACCTCCAAAGGCATTACATCCCCTCCCACAGCTGCGCGGTCTACAAATTTCTTTTGATCTGGCGCAGGGCTTTAGCCCTGCCTATACAAGACAAGCAGCCCTGAAGCGCTGCGCTGCTCTAGATCGCTTTGCTAAGGATTTCCAATAACTCTTCATCTGCCAGAACAATTGGATTGCCCGTCATGCTGCTCGCTTTACGGGATTTTTCCACCACCGCAGGGAAATCTTCTTCATTCAATCCGAACTCATTCAGAGGCGGCAAACCGAGTTCCTGCGAAAGATCTTTTATCCATTCGGCGCCATCTTCCGCTGAAAAATGGGGATTGCCCGTCAATATTCGAGCTGCCTCGCCATAGCGAACAAGCGCAGGAGAATCGGGAGCGCGTGTTCTGAGTGCCTTAATGTTGGCTGCCATAACCCACGCCAAAAATCTGCCGCAAAGCACCCCGTGCGGGGCGGGTATCATTCCACCCAATGGTCCGGCCAGTCCATGCACTGCGCCCAATTTGGCATTGGCCAAAGCCAATCCGCTCAAGAGGCTGGCCAGCGACATATTTTCCCGAGCCTGTGCATCGCCCCCGTCTTGAAAGGCCCGCCGAAGCGAACCGCCAGCCCGGCTGAGCCCCTCCCGGCAAAGACCGTCGGTCAAGGGATTTGCGCTGTTGGAAACAAATGCTTCCAGCAGTTGAGTCAGTGCGTCCAGTCCGGTACTTGCGGTGAGCTGAGGCGGCATGGAATGAGTGAGCTCCGGGTCGACAACGGCCAGACACGGAAGCATGAAATGGCTGCGCATGCTCACCTTGACCTGCTGCTCGGGCACAGCGAGTACGGCATTGCGGGTGACCTCGGCACCGGTGCCCGCCGTCGTTGGGATTGCAATGTAGGGTGCCGAAGGGTTGCCCAATTTCAGGCCCTTGCCCACAACCTCAAGATAATCCAACAAATCGCCGCTGTTGTTCAACATTGCCGCAATAACCTTGCCGGTATCCAGAACACTTCCTCCCCCCAACCCGATCACCAACTGGCAACTCAACCTTCGTGCCTGCTCGATGCCGTCTTTCAAAAGGGCAAGATCCGGCTCCACCGGCATTTGGAATTCGAGGACCTGCAATCCCTGGTTAGTCAATTTCCTGAGAAAGGATTGAGCTCTCTGCTTGTCTTTGCCGATTACCAGCACGGCACGCTGTGCCATCTGGCCCGCGATGGACGGGACTTTCTCTATTGTTCCCGGACCAAAAATGATGCGGGTTGCCGTCGCGAATTCAAACTGCATGGTTCCTCTCTCATACTAACTCCATATGCTTAGCCCAGCTTGTGTTGCATCAAGCACAAGATCCGCATATACAATACCAGCGTAGTGATAACTATGTTAATTCCACCACTTATTGGAACATGGATTCTCCCCCTCGGCTCGAAATGAAGATTCCCGGTTCGCCGTGGCCGGGCGGTCACAGCGATTCCTCAGTCTAAGAGCCTTGAATCCTAACCCCATCCATCTTCCAGCGGAAAAATCTCCGTATACTTTACACTCGTGCGCGGCTCGGCCATCATGCCGGCTACAGTATCACGCCAAGTTTTGTAGTGGGCTGTTTCCTTGTGGCGGGCAGGATCATCTAAAGTACGATAAACTTCAACAAATACAAAACGACTCGGGTCGTCCTGCTGCTGAACGACATCGAACCTTGCCACGCCGGGTTCTTTTAGGCTTTCACTTGCATTGGCTATGGTCGCTGTTTTGAAATCTTCAATCTTATCCGGCTGTACATGAACAAAAATATGGACTATCAACATCGGCAGCTCCTTCTTTGATGACAAAAACCATCCCGAATCACACCCATGTGAGCACACCTTCATGCGTGGTGGAATTCGGGGCATCCCCACTGAAAAGAGTCCGACCAATTTAAAAAACACCTGTTCCATTTCCAAGCAGATATTGTGTTCGACCTTACTTTCCCTAACACCTTAATTTCAAGTATAAAAATAGATACTACAAATTTCGCAATATGCCAGGAACTATGAGCGGATCTTGCCTGGCTTCTATTTGCTCATTTACTAAGCGTTTGGTATGTTTCTTAGGTGTTGTGATATCAATTCAATCAGGAGTTCTAATGTCAGACGTTCGAGCGGACAATCCTCTCATCATACAAAGCGATCGCACTGTTCTTTTGGACGTTCACTCGCCCCTGGCAAATGAAGCCCGCGAGCATTTGGCGCCGTTCGCCGATCTGGTAAAAAGCCCCGAACATGTCCATACTTACCGGCTGACGCCTCTTTCCGTCTGGAATGCGTGCGCCGCGGGGCTTTCGGGGCGGCAAATGGTCGACACCCTCAAGGAATTTGCCAAGTATCCCCCTCCGGAAACCATAGTCACCGATATTAAAGACCTGGCGGACCGGTACGGCTGTGTCGTGCTGGAGCGGCAAGACTCACACCTAACCCTCTCCGTCAGGGACCTCGCAGCGGCTGAGTTGCTTGCGAGAGAAGAGCACGTTTCCCGTTATCTGACCAAGCGGCTTGATTCGCTTCATTTCGCGGTCGAACCGGCTCATCGAGGAGTTCTAAAGCAGGCCCTGGTCGAAGTGGGATATCCGGCCGAAGACAGGGCAGGGTTTGTTCAGGGCGAGCCACTGAATTTGAGGCTGAGCCCCACCACACGTTCGGGTGCGGCTTTTGTGCTGCGGGATTATCAGCTTGGAGCCATCCAATCCTTCTACCAATCCGGGACGGCTTATGGCGGCAGCGGAGTGATTTGCCTGCCATGTGGAGCGGGAAAGACCATCGTAGGGCTTGGCGTTATGGAAAAAGTCGGACAGACAACCCTGATCCTTACCACCAGCCTTACTTCCGTCAAGCAATGGCGTCGGGAGATCCTTGACAAAACCGGCATTCCCGAACACATGATCGCTGAATACACGGGCCAGAAAAAGGACATCGGACCCATTACCCTTACGACCTATCAGGTACTCACATGGCGCCCCAGTGTGACCGTGGGCTTTCCGCACTTTGGTCTTTTCCATGCGCGGTCTTGGGGACTCATCATCTATGATGAAGTGCATCTTCTCCCTGCGCCCGTCTTTCGCGTCACAGCAGAACTCCAGGCACGACGGCGTCTGGGTATGACGGCCACCCTGATCCGGGAAGACGGCCGCGAAGGCGATGTGTTTGCGCTGATCGGCCCGAAACGCTATGATGTGCCCTGGCGAGAACTGGAAGAGCAAAGGTGGATCGCGACCGCGGTCTGCGTGGAGATCCGACTGCCCATGTCGGATGAGCTCCGCATGCAGTACGCTCTCGCCCCAAAACGGAACCGATTTCGGGTTGCCGCCGAAAACCCGCTTAAAGTACCCCTTGTTCAGCAAATCCTGAACGACCACCCGAACGCACGCGTGCTCATCATCGGGGAATATCTGGATCAGCTTCAAAACCTCGCCGACGCTCTGGGATACCCTCTGGTGACGGGCAAAACCGCGGCCCCCCTGCGCGAGGACCTCTATCGGCGCTTCCGCACCGGAGAAGTTAGCCGGCTGATCCTTTCACGCGTCGGCAACTTCGCACTGGATCTGCCCGATGCGGACGTTCTGATCCAGGTGTCGGGCATCTTCGGCTCGCGCCAGGAGGAGGCCCAAAGGCTCGGGCGCATTCTTCGGCCCAAGTCAGATGGCCGCCAAGCCAGGTTTTACACTCTGGTTTCGCAGCACAGCCGGGAAGAGGACTTCGCCAGAAATCGGCAGCTCTTCCTCACCGAACAGGGCTATTCCTACCACCTCGAGTTTTTTGAAGCACCAGTGTGCTCACCATAAATCGGCTAATCGAATATTGATG
>Ga0210088_1000134_pt1 | contig 14176 bp, 9 predicted proteins | sample RushMan_CattailN_6_FD_185557 | JGI IMG/M metagenome (GOLD analysis project Ga0210088, IMG submission 185557) | Wetland microbial communities from San Francisco Bay, California, USA, that impact long-term carbon sequestration -... | ecosystem: Environmental > Aquatic > Marine > Wetlands ... | reverse complement strand
TGCCAAAACAGTCCGTTTAATTTGAACTTTTGCTATACTTTGTCAATTTATTCTGAAAAAATCCTCTTACATCTACTTCATTCTTTGTGGTGATCTACACCTGGGCCATCGATGGAAGAAGAAGCGAGGCTCATCCAGGAAAACGAAAGACTGTTGCGTCGGTTACGCAAAATACCATCAGGAGGCTTTATTCAGAGCTTATCGAAGGAAAGGGGCTTTCATTCAACACGGTTGCGATTTTGAACTCGATGCTAAAAGGCATGTTCGATGAGGCTGTTGAGCAAGGGATCATTCAACGCAACCCGGTTGACGGCATTCGAAAAAAGATCTTTCCAGGTGCCAAAAAGATGGTCCGCAAAAAGGGCGATCCACTTTCAAAAGAGGAGCTAAGGCTGTTTTTGGGGCAAATGCAGAAGACCTGCAGGAAAGACTATGCGCTAATTGTTGAGGCTATGGCCTTTTCCGGGTTAAGGGTCGGGGAGGCAACGGCGATGCAACTTGACAACTTGGATCTTACGAATTGTCGATACAAAGTCACCGAGTCCCGCACCCAATATTCAAAAATTATTGGGCCAACAAAAACAGGGACGGACAGAATTATCGACTTGCCAAAGAGCCTCATAGAGAAGCTTAAACAGCACATACTTGATCTGCGGAAGAAAGCTCTTGCAGAGGGTGAAAAGGTTACCTATTTGTTTTGTCATCTAAACTATACTGTTCTTTACCAGGCAATGCGAAGGGCATGTCAACGCGCTGGATTGAGGGTGAGGCATCCGCATGATCTGAGGCATACGTACGCATCTATTTTGCTTATGGATCACTACAACGTCGCGTACGTCCAAAAGCAGCTGGGTCATAGCTCAATCCAGATGACGGTTGATACTTATGGGCACTGGATACCAGGCGAAGGCAGGTTGAATCTCGACAGCACCTTCGATGTGGATAAAAAGTATCCAGCGTGGCAAAAACCGTGGCAAAATGAGCGTTTTTAGTCGATTTTCCTAATGATTTTAATGGGTAAAAGTAATACACCTTTACTTTTACCCAGAATCGGCTAAATATCTATACAATTATTGCGAAAAGCCAAATTCCGAGCGATCGGGAGACGGAAAGCCACGGGTCTTGAATCAAGACAGCCGGGTTGCCCAATGGATAAGGAAGAAAAGGGTTCTAGTGGGACCGCGGCTTTTAAGTTGTTGTAGGAACAGGAACCGACGGCTGGTAAAGACTATGGGTAATGAAGCGAAAACAAAGAATGGATTTAGTGTTTGCAGAAGGTGTGATACCTGCGGGACGAGAATCGCTAATATCACTTTCGATGCGGACGACAGGTGCACGCTGAAGTGCGGGCAGTGCGGCCAAGAGTACAATTTTCAATTTAGGCTGGCAGACTGGACATGCCAAGCAGACGACATATCCGGGTGCCTCCCATAGAGCATGAGTGCGAGTGGGGATCTTTGCCGCTAATTCGGTTCGACTGCTTTGCTTAGCCTGTAGCGAATTCTTAAGACGCCTTCCTTGAAATCCACCGATACTATTCGGAATTTTCCAATTTCTCTGCTTGCCTTAACATGGGGTCCTATACAAGGACATGCATCATAATCCCCGAACCGAATGACCCGGATTCGATCTCCCGCCGCGGCCGGCAGTTTTTGCAGGTTGAATTGTTTCTGAGCCTCCTTCCGAGAAATGAACTCTTCGGTGACCGGCAGATCAGCCTGGATTACCTCATTCACCATTCGCTCTATCTGGGTGATCTCATTGACCGTCAGGGTTCTGGTAAACCGGTAGTCAAGCTTTGATTTCTTTTTTTCAATGTGAGCGCTGAATGAACGTTGACATTGGAACATTCTGATCATGGTCTGATTCACCAGGTGTTCGGCGGAATGCATTCTTGGGTCGAGTTTCTTTTCCTTGGAAGATCTGGAATTTTCTTCGTCATCTGGAATGGACCCGTTGGATTTTTTGGGCCGAACAACCTTTTCCGGCGGAGACGGTGCGGCCTCTGGCAGTTCGCTGGGTGACCCATTAATTGCCAATTGGTCCAATGCCCTTTTGAGCTGCCAGTCGAATGCGTCCCCGAATTCATTTTGGGCAGGGATAAAGAATTGTGCGAAGATACTGATGTCCTCGTTCAGCGATCCGATGAAATCGTGAATAAGCTTTTCCCTTTTCTTATGCCAGTCTTTGATAAGGAAGCCGTAATGATACATTTGGATGTATTGTTCGGCGGAAGTTTCCCATCCGGCATCGATTCGCATGGCGGTTTGGACCAACTGAGCGTGCTTTTCCGGGTGCTGTCTGTAGATGTCGATTGCGGCTTTGATTTGCGAGAAAAAGGCGTTTGCTTCACCAAATCGATCGCTTATATCCTGCCATTCGTACAAATAGGCGCAATGCGAAACCTTGGTGAGGCCACCGGTGGCTCGTCCAATCACGATGTTGCCTAACAGTGAAGCCTCGTAATCAACCAGGCCGCAAGGCTCAAAACGGGAAGGAATAAGACAAAAATCGCCGCCGGCTAAAATCAGTTTGGAGAGCGGCAGGTTGAACGTGTTGTTGAAATAGACCCTGCCGGGATAACTCGAAGCCAAAACCGCAAAAGCCGCCTCGGTGGCTTTCCCTGCCGAATCGCCATTGGCTGCGGAAGCCAGGATGGTGAATTTTGTGTGATGATCATAGTCAAGAGTTCTGCTTATGATGTCTGCAACCAGACCAAAATTCTTCTGATCCACCAATCGTCCGACCGCGGTCATAAGGATTGAGTCGCATCCGGGCTCTGATCCGAAGGCCTCGAGATGCAACAATCGTTTTAACTCGAATTTGGCATCAATGTTGTTTGGTTCGAAATTGTGGTCCCCGGCAAACATTTCAGTTTGAGTAACGAGGTTGGTAAAAATTCGTTTGGCTCTTTTTGCCTGCATTGCTCTTAATACATCGGCTTTCAGTTCAGGCAAATTTTCAGGGCGGTTGGTGTCTCGCATCCCGTTGGTGATGCCGGCGATCGGGAGCTTTTCAAACAAATCAAGATGCCGGTTGGGAACAAAGATCTCGCCGGGAGGGCTGCCTTTCTGAGCATATGCCTTGGACCAAAGTTCATCATGACTTTGTTCCAATTCAGCAGCATAGCCCCAAGTACCGGCAACATCCCCGCTCACAGTGGTGATTTTGCCTCCCGTTTCATGCACTTTAAGCATGCAGGCTTTCATCAGGTTCAGGTTATCGAAAAAATCGAAATATTTGTGGAACAACTTCTTGCCGGGCAGATTGATGCGATCGAGCGAGTTGTAGCCTCCACCGATGAGAGGTGTGATGCCTTGATAGGATGCGTTGTGAATCGTAAAATGCACTGGTATGTCCCGCAGATATTCATCGCCCAAATAGAAGGGTATTAAACCCACGTGGTAGTCGTGCAGGTGGACGATATCAAACTGACCATGCTTGATGTAACAGGCCATCGCCTGGCAGACGGAGGAATAGAGGAGCAGTCCCATTTGCGGGTCATCAGGGTATATGTTGGAGGCATCGGTCCAACCTAGTTGCAGATTGTCCCAAAAGTAGACAACCTTTTGGCCGTCCTGAAAAACATGTTCATATACGTCAAATTTAAAAGTGGTTTCCAGCAGAGTTGCCGATGGTTTTGACTTGACAGGGGTCAGCCTGTTCTTTTGGTAGTGGGCAAAACAAGGGGAAAGGGTGACCACTTCCAACTCTATATCATGCTTGCGGGCCGCTTTGATCAGTTCGAAGGGTAACTCTTCCACGACTACGCCCAGCCCACCAATTTTTGCCCCGAGGCCGGTTTCCGCACGACCGATTTCCCAAGCGGGCATCGCTACCCTGACCTTGTTCTTACTAACTAACATGGAGCTTCTACCCTTTCTCTGATCGCTAATTCAGGCAATACATGTTCCCAAATTATTGCTTTCTACCACAATGCTCGACAGATGCCATCAATATGCTGCCGTAGGAGACAATTTTTAGGAAATTGAGACAACTCCGTTGTGCTCCGCTGTAGAGTAACTGCGCCCGCCTCTCCCCTTTTCGAAACGGACTACCAAAGTGGTTCATGCTTCGATACCTCAGCACGAACGGGATGCATGATTCCCACTATTCCGCGATGAGCCAATGAGAATTGCTGCTTACCGACTTGTGTGCTGGTATATTATGGTCGATTGCGTTAATTTGTAAGTAATTCGAGTTGAGAATGGAGACGGTTTTATTTTATCGGCAGCGCTAGCATGGAGGATGCTCAAATGACTGATCGACTCGACCATGAGGACCTGGTCACCAGAGTTCATCAGCTGGAAGAAAAAGTGCAAGAGCTGAACCATGAAAAAGCCGGCCTCCTGAGCGAGCTTAATACAACCCGGGCTCTGTACGGTTTTGTTTCATCATTGGGTATGAGTCCCAGCCTTGTCGAAAGCCTGCAGTTGATCGCGGATAGGATAAGAGAGTTTTTTTGTGCTGACGGATCTTGCATCGCCTTGTTTGATGAAAATTCCGATAATTTGAGAGTGTGTGCCGGCTCTGGGAAGAAGGTGGAAAATTTGCTTGGGAGAGGTTTCCATGCCGATCGATTGAAATCATCCCGGGCGGGAGAAAAATATATTTTTCGGGCAAAAGTCGAGAAAGACCCCGTAGCCACTCAAATTATCAGGATGGAAGACATTCTTTCAGGGATGACGGCGCCTATTCGGATGGCGTCCCACTGCTTTGGTTTCGCCTACGTCTTCAGTCACAAAGAGATCTTCACCGATACCTGCCTGGAGTCCTTTTGCTGGCTGACTAAACACGCGGCTGCGGAAATCCAGCGCAGCAAGACGGAACAACTGCTGAGGGAGAGTGAGGAACGTTTTCGCTTTATGGCGGAAACGACCGGGGATGTCATCTACCGTCTCAAATACGACACAATGACCTATGACTATCTGAGTCCCGGAATTTTAAAGTTGACGGGCTATTCGAGGGATGAAATCGGGGAATTTGGATTCGGCAAATTGATTCTTCGGATAGATACTCCGACAGAAAAGAATATTTCTTCAAAATCCATTATCAATAATCGGTTGGAAGGTAAGACGGGGGAGTTCCGGGCAGACTATCTTTTGAGGACCAGAGCCGGAGAGTTGAGATGGGTCAGAGACCACTCTTTCCCCTGGTACGATGAATCAGCGGCAATTGTCGGTTCGGTCGGAATATTGAGCGATGTGAGCGACTACAAGAGGGCCGAAGCACAGATTGAGCAGCGCACTGACGAGCTTATCGAGTCCGAGGAAAGATATCGTACCTTGGTGGAAAACGTGCCTCTGGTGGTTTATCGCATGAGGCCCGGGGCTCAGGTCTTTTTTCTGAACCAGTTTGTTGAACAAGTGTTCGGATTCAGTGCCGGCGAGATCCTGCGAAACCCGGAGCTCTGGCAGGCGAGACTGCACAGGGAGGATGGCAGCAGGGTGGCGAAGCTGCGGGATATTAGCTTCAGGGAAGGGAAAGAGTTCTTTGCCGAGTATCGCATTATCCACAAAGATGGTCATCTGGTCTATGTATTGGATCACGCGGTCCCGTTTCGGTCAGCCGATGGTCGCATCAGCAGTCTGGATGGAATCATAATGGATATGACCGGCAGGGTGAGACTGCAGGAACAGCTGGTTCAGGCAGAGGGCCTGAAGACCATAAGTGAAGTTTCGCAGCGGCTTGCCCATGAGATTCGCAATCCGTTGGTGTCGGCAGGTGGATTTGCACGGCTGCTGTTGTCCTCAATGGCGAGCAGCGACCCCAACAGAGAGAAAGTTGAGATCATCGTTCGTCAGGTCGCCCGGCTCGAAACGATCTTACGGACGATAATCAACTACATCCAGCCCCTGGAGTTGAAATCGGCACCGACGGACATTAGCGATTTGCTTCATTCCGTGCTGCGCAAGCTTACCGTAAGTATCGAGGAAAAGCGCATCGGGACAGACCTTCGATTAGCCCTGCAACTTCCACCCGCGGCAGTTGACCCGGTTCTCATGGAGCAGGCCTTGGAGGCCCTGATCAGGAATGCCGTTTATCATATTCCCGCAAATGGCAGCATCTCCTTTTCGAGTTTACAGGAAGAAGATTTCGTCAAATTACTCGTAAAGTATCGGGCGGAACACGTATCCAGCGATGATATCGAGCATTTCTTCTATCCTTTCACCACATTTCACTTTGGCCCCGGCGATCCGGATCTTCCCATGTCCAAAATAATAATCACCAAACATGGCGGGCAGGTCTATGTCAGATCTAACGAATCGAATGAAATCACCCTGACGGTGTCGTTGCCGCTTTATAAAAATTCAGATTCGACCCGTTCACCCTCCTCAACCAAAACGCAATAAGAGCGACGCCCAAGCGAGGGCGGATGCGATTTTTACTACGAGTGCCTGCCAACAGGCTCCATCCGAGGGGGAAAAAAAAGAGAAACCTTTTCATGGTGGATTGGTTTTGCCTGTTGCCGGGAGGAAGCCTTATGCGTGTGAAACTAGTGATTCTTTCTGCTGAAGTAGAGGTTGGCCACCGCAGCCAGCGAGGTACCCACGATTAGCAGGAAGGAGATGGCGTTGATCACGGGGGTGCTGCCGTCTCGCACCTGAAGGTAGAGATTGATTGGAAGTGTTGTTTCGGAGCCCACCAGAAATAAAGTCGTATTGAAGTTTTCGAACGACATGAGAAAGGCCACGGCAGCCCCTGCGATGATTGCCGGTCGGAGGAACTTCAAGGTGATGTGCCAGATCACTTCGAACCGGCCGGCCCCCAGATTCATGGCCGCCTCCTCCAGTGCCCGGTCGAATTTTTTGAGTCGCGCAGAGACGATGAGGGTCACCAGCGTGGAAATGAAGGCGAACTGGCCCAAGACCACAAGCCAGAAGCCGGGCCGAAACAACCCCACATCGATTCCCCAGTGGTCCTCGAAAAAAGTGCCCAGCGTGTTCGAAAATAGAAGGATCGAGATCCCCAGAATCACCCCGGGAATGACGAGTGGCGCGAGCATGAGAAAATAGAGCGCCGGCTTGAAGGGAAAATCTTCCTGTTCAAATAGAAAGGCGGCGCAGGTGCCAACCGCGGTAGAGAGAATCGTGACGAAAAAGGCCACCTGGAAGCTAACCCAGATGCTGTCGAGGTTGACCGCATCGTGGAATATCCCCACCCGGCCGGGCCGATCGGCGGTAAACCACTCTATGGTGAATCCCTTCCACGGCAGGGCCGGAAACTGGGAATTGTTGAACGCCAGAACGCAGGTGACTACCAGTGGGGCGAACAGAAAAAGAAAGTAGACCCCTATATAGAGCCGGTAGCCGTAGGTGTATGCTTTGCTGTTGGGAAGTGTACGAATCATTGGACCACCTTGGACAATTTCTGCCTCGTGAGCTTCAATCCAAGCCAAATGATCAGGGAAGAGAGCACGAGCAGTAAAAATCCGAAGGCCGATCCCTGGTTCCAGTTGAAGCTGGCGATGAACTGGTTGTAGATTTGTTCGGTAAACCACAGAGCATTTTTCCCGCCCAACAGGTTCGGTGTAAGGTAGTTTCCCAAGGTTAGCATGAACACGACGATCGAGCCTGAAACGATGCCGGGCATGGCATGGGGTATGATGATCTTGAAGAGAATGCTCCACATGTTGGCCCCCAAGTCGTAAGCCGCCTCGATCAGGCTGTTGTCCAGACTCTCCAAAACCGAGATGAGTGGGACGGCCATAAACAGCATCGAGGTATAGACCAGCCCCATCACCATGGTGACATCATTGTAGAGCATTTCCACCGGTCGCTGCAGAAGACCGATGCTTACGAGCAGGTGATTGACTACTCCGCTTTCTCTGAGCAGAATCATCCATCCATAAACCCGCACCATTTCGCTCACCCAGAAGGGCATGAGCAGGAGCGTCATCAAAAATCCGTGGAATTTGGGCGCCGCCACCTTGCTGATATAGAAGGCTACCGGAAGAGTGACGACAAAGGTGAGGAAGGTCACCATAATGGAGTAAAGCGCCGTGCGCACGAAGGTGAGCCAGTAAATGGGCTCCTGAAAGAAATTAAGATAGTTGGAGAGACTCCACACCAGACGGCCGCTGTCGTTTTCCGTCTGCAGGGACATGAGCAGCAGATCGATATGGGGCAGCACGATCAGCAGGAAGAGCCAAAGAATCACCGGCGTCAGAAAACATATGAGCGGCAGTGTGAGTCGATAACGATTCATCAGTTCACCTGTGGGCGTGCTGCAAAGTCCCCATTTTTAGTAAAAGGGGGACTTATTTCCGCCCGTCTGCACTAGGTTCTTTGCACCGTAAAGCAAATACCGGCATGCATGTCCCAGCCCACCTCAATGCGATCCCCTCTACGGATGTGATCGTACTGCCGGTTCTGGGGAAGGGCGATCTGAAGCTCCATGTCATCACCGACGGGATTGGCCAGAATCCGGCTGTTGGCCCCGTCGAACAGGAGTGCCTTGACGACGACATCGAGCCGGTTGAGGTTTGGAATGCCGGTGTCCGGCTGGATCAGCATGGCTTCGGGCCGGATGAAGAGTTCGACGAAGCTCCCGGCAGACAGAGGTTCGCTCATGCCTGTCTGGAAGATCCTGCCATCGGTGGTTTCCACATCTGCTACCGCTCCCTCGGTCCGGAGGATCGATCCGGACCAGACATTGTTTTCACCCACAAAGCGGGCAACGAAAGGTGTCAGCGGTTTTCGGTAAAGACCCTGCGGCGTGTCCACCTGCTCGAATCGGCCCCGATTCATGACGGCTACATGGTCGGACATGACCAGAGCTTCAGATTGATCGTGGGTAATGTAAACAAATGTAGTTCCCACCTGGGCCTGCAGGTTCTTAAGCTCCACCTTCATCTGTTCACGAAGCTTAAGGTCGAGGGCCCCCAACGGCTCGTCCAGAAGCAACACGGCAGGGTCCAGCACCAAGCAGCGGGCGATGGCTACCCGCTGCTTCTGGCCTCCGGAGAGCTGGTCGATTTGCTTCTCGCCGAAGCCGGGGAGTCCCACCCGCTCTAAGATCCGGTCGACTTTTCGGCGGATATCGACTCTTTTCTCCTTGCGGCGCTCCAGACCGAAGGCGATGTTTTGGGCAACGGTCATCATGGGAAACAGAGCCAAATGCTGAAAGATAAGGTTAACCGGCCTGCGGTTGGGCGCCATTCCGGCCATGTCCGTGGCGCGGATGCGTATGGTGCCGGTGCTGGGTTCGGTGAAGCCCGCGATCATCCTCAGCAGCGTGGTCTTGCCGCATCCGGACGGTCCCAGGATGGAAAAGAAATTGCCTTGGGGCACCTGGAATGAGACGCAGTCGACGGCCGTGAACTTGCCAAAGGTCTTGGTGACGTTTTCAACGGACAGGTCGGTTTGCATGGGGTTTTACATCTGACATGGTTAAAGGCCGGAGCGGCTGTTTTGATGCCGCCCGGCCGTATCATTTCAGTGTTGCATGGAAGTAAAATTACTGGGCAGCCTTGACTTTGTCCAGAATCTTGCCTTCGAATTCCTCAAGCCTGGATGGTACAGGGGGATACCATTTAATGTTATCGATATCGGCCTGGGTGAAGCTGCGTTCAAAGTTAGCCTTAACTGCCGGTTCGTAGAATTGAATGGCGCCCTTGGAGGCGGTGCCGTACTTTTCCTGATTGGTGAAGACCGCGGCGTTGTCCGGCCGGAGCATGAAGTTGATCCATTTGTAGGCGGCTTCGATATTTTTGGCCTTGGCTGGAATCGCAAAAGTGTCAATCCAGCCCAGAGCGCCGCTCTTCGGGGCCACGAAGTCAATGTCCGGATTCTCCTGGTGCAGCTTCCATCCGCCGTTGTCCCATGCCATGGCCAGGTAGACCTCACCGGAACGCATCGCTTGGAGCAGGGCGTCGCCATTGGTCCAGTAGAGCTTGACAATGGGCTTTGCCTCGATCAGCTTCTGGCCGATCTTTTCCATCAGTGCCTCGTAGGCCTTGGGTTTGCTGTAGAGGGCAAAGGGATTGTCACCCATGGCAAAAGCCAATCCGATGAGAGTGGGCCTCTTCAGCCGATAGCTCACGCGACCCTTGTATTTCGGGTCCAATAGAGCCGTATAGTCCTTGGCGTCGGGGGCGTATTTTTTGTTGACGATGAGCCCCGAGGTTCCGTACACATGGGGCACCGCGTAGCTTTTGCCGTTCACCATGGTATTCTTTTTAACTGCTGCCAGCATGGAAGGTACGATCTGATCGGTTTTCAGCTTACCATAGTCGATGGGCTGGTAGATTTGATATTTTTCCTGGACCGAGGAAATCCGGTCCTGGCTGGGCTGAGCGAGATCAAAGCCGGCCCCGCGTGTGGCCCTGAGTTTTGCGATCATCTCTTCGTTGTTGGAATAGGTGGGCTTGACGGTGATCCCAGTTTCCTTTTCAAACTTTTCGATCAGTTGAGTCGGCGCGTACCCCTTCCATGTCAGCAGTTCCAGGGTTTCGGCCCAGACCGAACCGACAGCATAGAGCAGAAATACAGCCATGAAGATCGTAGCCAAAAGGGATTTTTTCGTCATCTTCTACCTCCTTGAAAATGAGTTTATTGAGACTTTCCGTGCCCGGCGGACCGCTTTCCGTCTGGCCTTATGGATTGCCTAGGTTCGGCTCAATGAGTGTTGAGTGTTGTTGAACTAAGCCCGGACGCTTTCCACCAGCGGAGGGGAGTTTTGAGATGGTTTCTTGAGACTCCAACCAACCCCGATGCAGAGTGAAGCGGATTCTTTGCACGAAGTCGAAGAAATCAAGGTTGTTTCCAAGAACCCTTCAGCCGTGTAAGTTGGCGGTAAGCTATCGGGCTATTTCACATAATTGACGCTCCGCATTTATGGGGTGGTGTGAAAGATGCTTTTGCCGGGTCAGACCTCAATGGCCTGGAGCGAAGTGTGTTCCTTGGTGCCGTGCAGCATCGTGCCCGCCGGCTTTTCTAATCGGATGCATTACGAACGCCTCAGCGGGATCAGGCTTGCCGACCATGAGGTGGTAAGAAATTGTATTTTTCAGTCTAATTTGGGTAGCACCTGTCCAAGGTGCTGTCAAGAACATTTAACGGCAGGGATTTCCTCACCTCGGCCGCCAAGGTAAAGCTTTTGCACTTCGGGATTCACCAGCAGTTCTGAACCGGCTCCATGCAGCCGGTTCTTTCCTTGTTCGAGCACGTAGCCGCGATGAGAAACAGTAAGACCCTTGCGGGCGTTTTGTTCCACCAGCAAAAAGGAGATTCCCTGTCTATTCATGGTGAGGATTCGGTCAATGTCACAGAAGAAACGGTCACCTGAGTTTCAATTATCCCCGAGTGACAGCGTTAAGGGAAGAGGAACTGTTGGGTGGCTTGGTGGTGTATTGCCTTTTCCGGAGGTGAGGATTAGAGTTAATTATTTAAAAATTGCCGCGGAATGAACGACTCGCCGAGTTAACGTGAGAGGCTGTAATCAGAAAAGTCATGGCAAGGATAAAGCGTTGATGCAAGAACACAAAGAAGAACCTGCTGCTCGACAACAATCTGAGTCGGCGTCGCCGGCTGAAACCAATACAAGTCCCCCGATTCCATCGCGGCGCCGCGTGCTGGCGTTGGGAAGAGGAATTCCCTTGTTGATTTTCATTCTGGCGGCCGCCGTCTGTTTATTCTTGGGCGGCCGGTGGCTTCAGTATTACCTCGGCCACGCATCCACCGATGATGCGCGGGTAAAAGGGGATCTTATCAAAATCAGCTCCGCGGTGCAGGGCAAAATCCGTTTGCTGCCGATACAAGAGGGCGAGCATGTAAAGAAGGGGCAGCTTATTGCTCAACTCAGGGAAGAAGACTACCAGGCGTCTGTCGATGAGGCTGAGGGGGCCATGCGTGCCATTCAGGGGGAACTGAGCGAAGCGCAGGAGGAAGAGGCTGAGTCGGAGGTAGAACAGAATCGGGTCAAGTTGGAGCTGGGAAAGGTTAATCCCAGTGATGTGATATCGAAGCAAAACAGGGTGGAGACTCTCAAAGGCAGGTTAAAGGAGGCCGCAGCAGTGCTTGAAGCGGCACGACTGAAACTGGCCCATACTTGTGTAACGAGTCCCATCGATGGAGTCATTGCCAAAAAGGTGGGTAATTTGGGTGAAGTCGTGAAGCCGGGCCAACCCATCGCCATTGTGGTTGATCTGGCCAACCTCTGGGTGGAAGCTAATTTGGAGGAGACCAAAATCGAACAAGTGCGTTGGGGTCAGGCGGTGGACCTGGCAGTGGACGCCTACCCCGGAAAAAAATTCAAGGGCAAGGTGGTCAATATCGGTGCGGCGGCTTCCTCTGAATTTGCCCTGATTCCGGAGAACCGTTCGGCAGGAAACTTTACCAAAGTAACGCAGCGAATTCCGGTAAAAATTGAAGTAATCGATCCGGTAAGACAATTGCGGCCCGGCATGATGGTCGAGGCGGCGATTAAGACCAATGGCGGTAAAATCGTATCAGACAACGAGGCTGTTGCTCAAGTGCCGGATCATGCCAAATGAGACTCGATCGAGGAACCAACACCCACCCATAATCCGACAAGAGCCATCGGAACTCACGGACGTCAATGGCTATTATAAAAAACCAGCAAGATAATCCCCTCTATAAGTGGATGGTGGCCGTTTCGGTCATGAGCGGCGCTTTCATGGTCGTCATGGACACCACTGTGGTCAATGTGGCTCTGCCCAAAATCATGGCCGCCTTCGGGGCCAATATCGACAAGATCCAATGGGTGGTCACCGCTTACATGCTCTCCATGGCAATTATGATGCCTTCGGTGGGATGGCTCAGCAGTCGCATCGGCAACAAGGCCCTGTTTGTCTCCAGTCTCACGATTTTCACATTGGCCTCTGCTCTTTGCGGCACTGCCTGGAATGAGGATGCGCTGATCATTTTCCGCATCCTTCAGGGTGTGGGCGCCGGATCTCTGATGCCAATCGCCATGGCGATCATTTTCGAAGCCTTCCCTCCCGAACAAAGGGGGCTGGCAATGGGCGTCTATGGTCTGGGGGCGACCTTTGGACCCGCAGTCGGTCCGACACTCGGCGGATATTTGACGGAAAAGTTTTCCTGGCACCTGATCTTCTATCTCAATGTTCCCGTGGGATTGCTGGGAGTCTTCCTAGCCATGGCCATTCTCCCTCAGGGGAGAACTCGAAAAGGTCTGCGGTTCGATTTTTGGGGATTCCTGACGATGGCCATCGGTCTGGGTTGCCTGCTCATGGCTCTGAGTCAAGGACAGCGGGAAGGGTGGACTTCCTCTTTTATTCTCTTCTTTTTCTTTGCTTCGATGTTAGCTTTTGCTGCCTTCTTCTTTGTGGAGTTCCATACACCACAGCCTTTCATCGATTTAAAAGTCTATCGCAGCTTCACCTATTCGATGGCCACGGCCGTCTTTGTTATCCAGGGGCTCGGCCTTTTCGGCGCGACCTTTCTCATCCCGCTTTTTTTCGAAAACATGCTCCAATACACGGCTCTTCAGACCGGCTTTCTTATGCTGCCCATGGCATTGGCCGTTTCCGTGGTGTTGCCGTTGACCGGACGGTTGGCGGACCGTATGGATGCGCGGATTCTTATTGCAATGGGCATTTTCTTTTCGATTGTCTCGCTATACTGGCTTTCCCTGCTGGATCTTCGGACTTCGACGTCATCCGCTGTTGGTATGCTGATCATGCGAGGATTCGGAATCGGATTCATTTTCCCGGCCCTCATGAACACCGCCCTCAAGAACCTACCTCTGGACAAAGTCGCGACCGGTTCCGGCCTGATGAACGTTTCCCGGCAGGTTGGCGGTGCGTTCGGCGTAGCCATCCTGGGGGCCATGCTCGACCGTCGCCAGGTATTTCATCTCTCCCTTTTTTCCCAGGCTCAAAATCTCAACTCTCTTTCCACCTCAATGTTCATCCAACGGTTGCAGGAGTCATTTATGGGGTTGGGTAGCGGAGCGGACGCAGCCTATCAAAAGGCTCTGGCGTTCCTGCATCTGTTCGTGAAAAAGGAAGCCATGGTAGCAGCCTACGACGATTGCTTTCTGATCGCGGCGGGCTTCTTTTTATTCGCCTTTATCCCCACGCTGCTGCTTCGCACCCGCAAACACTAAATTCAAGCAGGCAACGACTCCACATCGATCAAGCTAAGCCCGGTTGCAAACAATTCCCCCTTTTCTGAATTTTCCTCCCTCA
>Ga0210088_1000132_pt1 | contig 14296 bp, 12 predicted proteins | sample RushMan_CattailN_6_FD_185557 | JGI IMG/M metagenome (GOLD analysis project Ga0210088, IMG submission 185557) | Wetland microbial communities from San Francisco Bay, California, USA, that impact long-term carbon sequestration -... | ecosystem: Environmental > Aquatic > Marine > Wetlands ... | reverse complement strand
CTCTTTAGAAAGTCCCCTTTTGCAATAATAAAAGGGGGAGACCGTACCACTAATTCAACAGCATTGGGGAGAGAGGTTAGGAGAGAAAGTTTCAGGATGAAGACTAACTACTTGGATATAGGTTTTCCTCCCCAACAAATATCGGTTTGACCTTAATGACTAAGGGCCTATTCGTTTGAGCCAATTTATGCTTGTACTCTCCATATTGCTTTTGCTTTTCCTGCTCTTGCTGATTGCCTGCTTTGCCTACGTGATGTGGATGCCGGGACAGTCCGGGTCGGAGTTCACGAGGCCGTTGACAAACAGCGAACTCAAAATTCAAGAAAATATCAAGACACATGTTGCTAAACTGGCAGCACAAATCGGGGAGCGCAATGTCTGGTACTACGAGGAACTGGAGGCATCTGCGGCATACATCACGCAAATTCTGGAAGATCTGGGTTACGAGGTTAAAAAACAGCACTACAGCGTCCTGGACAAGGTCGCAGTGAATTTGGAGGTGGAGCTTCCGGGCGTTTTGATGTCGGATGAGATTGTGCTGGTCGGCGCTCATTACGATTCGGCCATCGGAGCGCCCGGAGCCAATGACAACGCTTCCGGAGTGGCGGCTCTCCTTGAGTTGGCCCGTCTGTTTGTCGGTCAAAGATGCAGTAGGACGCTGCGTTTCGTTTTCTTCACCAATGAAGAATCCCCGTTCTTTCAAACCGCGGATATGGGCAGTCTGGTTTATGCTCGAAGATCGCACGAATTAAACGAGAAGATTGTTGTCATGATTTGTTTGGAAACCATCGGATATTATTCCAGTGAACCGGGCAGTCAAAAATATCCATTTCCTTTCAATCTATTCTATCCGAATACTGGAGACTTTCTTGCCTTTGTCGGCAACCTGGCATCTCGTCAGTTGGTTCATCGGGCTATTTCCAGTTTCCGGAGACACAGCTCTTTCCCTTCCGAAGGCGCTGCAGCACCCCAATGGATCACCGGCATCGGTTGGTCGGACCAGTGGTCTTTTTGGCAGGAGAATTATCCGGCAGTCATGCTGACGGACACGGCTCCTTTCCGCTATCCCGCATATCACAGCGATATGGATACTGCGGAAAAGCTCGACTACAATGCATTAGCTCGAATAGTTCAGGCTGTGTATAGCATCGTTTTGGATTTGTCGAGCGACAGATAACATACATTCTACTAAAAAATTCTAATAGCTCAATGATTACGTCGGCTAACTGGGTTGAATTGGAGTAAAAAACACCATGATATCATTGTCCGACATCGAAAATGCTCAAAGAATTCTAGCAGGGAAGGTCATCCGCACTCCCCTTATCTATTCGCCTACTTTCAGCAAAATGAGCGGCGCTCAAATTTTCTTGAAGCTGGAAAACCTGCAAAAGACGGGATCGTTCAAGTCCAGGGGAGCGACTTACAAGATTGTCTCACGACGGGGAGAAATAGGACCTCAAGGCGTGGTGGCTGCTTCTGCAGGAAACCACGCACAAGGGGTGGCTCTTGCAGCAAAGCAGGCGAATTTACCGGCGACCATCGTCATGCCTGAATGGGCCTCCATAACAAAACAGGAAGCAACTCGGGGATACGGCGGGGAAGTCATACTGAGAGGAGAGAGCATCGGTGAAAGCATCGCTTATGCCCTTGAACTATCCAAACAAGGCAGGACTTTTATCCATCCCTACGACGATCCGGATATCATTGCCGGGCAAGGTACTATAGGTCTTGAAATTCTCCAAGAGTTAAAGGATGTCGACGCGATCCTGGTTCCGGTCGGGGGCGGGGGGCTAATTTCCGGTGTGGCAACGGCGGCCAAAGCGATTCGCCCGGAAGTTGAAATTTTTGGCGTTCAGGCAGCCGCCTGCCCATCTGCATATAAGGCTTGTCAAGTGGGCAAAGCGTTGCTTGTGGACGCAGAAAAATCTATTGCCGACGGTATAAACGTAAAGCAGATCGGCGCGTCAAATTTTCCGATCATAAAGGAGAAAGTCGAAGACATATTTCTTGTCGATGAAGATCAGATAGCGGCAGCCATTCTTTTGCTGCTGGAGCGCAAGAAAGTGCTGGCGGAAGGAGCGGGGGTTGTACCATTGGCGGCCATATTAAATGATGCAGTTCCAATCCCTAAAAAAAGCAAGGTAGTTTTGGTGATCAGCGGCGGCAACGTTGATAGTCCGCTGGTCGGGCGGATCATTCGGCAGGGGTTGTTCAGGAATGGCCGGCTGATGCGATTCGCGGTTGTACTGGACGATGTGCCCGGTTCCCTGGCGCGGATACTCGCGCTAATAGCGGACCAAAAGGCCAATGTCCTCCATATCGATCACACTCGAATCGGGAGATCCATGCCCATCAACGTGAGCCGGGTGGAGTTGGAGATTGAGACGCGCGGCCAGCAGCACATTCAGGAGGTCTCTGAAGTCCTTGCAGCTGCAGGCTATCACGTCTTTCCTAATGCGTGTGATTGGATCCCTTCCAGCTGAAAACGCGTCGATCAGAGATAGCGCATCAAAATGTCTTTCAATGCCTCCCTGTCGACATCTTGTTTGACCAACGGCCCTTTCTTCAGGACCGCAAAATTCTCCTCATAGGGGGGCTGCTCGTTTTTATAGATCAGCCCGATTGGAATCTTATCCCCCCAAGTGATAGCGGTTTTCATCGCCGCTTGCCAATCGGTGGGGTCATAATCATCCGGAAGCTTTTCGCAGCGTTCTTTATACCATGTAAATGTATTGACCTTGTTGAAAGAAACGCATGGATGCACGATGTCTACCAGGGCAAAGCCTTCATGGGCGATTGCCTGCTTTACCATATCCGTTATATGTTCTTCGTAGCCGGAGAAGGATCGGGCGACAAAACCTGCGCGCATCGCTACCGCTACTGCAAGGGGACTGAAGGGTTCAGACAGCACACCGCCCGGCTGCGCTTTGGTGACAAAGCCTTTTTGTGATGTCGGACTGGCCTGACCTTTGGTAAGTCCGTACACCTGGTTGTTGTGGACGAGCATGGTCACATTTATGTTGCGTCTGATGGCTGCAAGAAAATGGTTGCCGCCCTCTCCATAATTACACCCATCGCCGCTTTCGACGATCACTGTCAATTCAGGGTTGGAGAGCTTGGCGCCGGTGGCCACCGGCACGGCTCGACCGTGCAATCCGTTGAATACATTCGCATTAAGATAGTGAGGGGTTTTGGCCGCCTGCCCAATGCCCGAAACGAACAGAAGTTGATGGGGCGAAAGATTACTTTCGACCAATGCCTTTTTCACGGCTTTTAGGATCGGGAAATTACCGCAGCCCGGGCACCATGCAGCTTCGTATCGACCAAAATCTTCGAGGGTACTCATGACGTTCCTTTTCTCTATTTGCGTTTAGACTTTCAATTCACCGAGAATATATTCCGGCGTAATAGGCAAACCGTCATAGCGAAGAATCTTCTTTGGGATTTGAAATCCGGTTTCACGCTGAATAAGTCTTGCGAACTGGCCCGTAACATTGGATTCGATGGAAACCACCTGTTTGGCATCCTTAAGGTACCCAATGAAATGATCCGCTACCAGAGGCCATACCTGAGCAAAATGAAGGCTGCTCACCTTGATCCCATCAGAATTCAGCCGGGTGGCCGCCTCCAGCACCGACCCGTGGGTAGTTCCCCAACAAACGAGCAGCAGGTCGGGATTTTCATCGCCTTCATATGATGGTGGAATCACTTCGCTTGTCAGCCCGTCAAGTTTCTTCATTCGCTTGTCAACCATCTGAACTCGGACCGAAAGGTCCTCGGTAAGGTGGCCATCCTCTTCATGTTCATCGCTGTCCGCTACTACCAGATGTTTGCTGAATCCAGGCAGTATCCGGGGTGAGACGCCGTTTTCGGTTATGGCGTAGCGCCGGTAGGGAGATTCAACCTGGCTTGGGTCGGTCCCTGGCTGAACTCGAGCAAGCTCTTCAACTTTGAAAGGGGCTACCGCCCGATGAGAATCGGCCAGAAACTGGTCCGTTAGGACAAAAACCGGTCCCTGGTATCTTTCCGCCAACTCGAATGCGCTTCTGGCAATATCAAAGCATTCCTCAACACTGCCCGGAGCAAAGACTGCTCGAGGGAACTCGCCGTGACCCGAATAAAGGACCAGTTCCAAATCCGCTTGTTCGGTGCGGGTTGGAAGGCCGGTAGCGGGGCCGGGCCGTTGCCCAACCATGATAACCACAGGTGTTTCCGTCATTCCAGACAGGCTGACCCCCTCGGTCATCAACGCAAACCCCCCTCCAGAGGTGGTTACTAAACTGGGGGCTCCCACAAAAGATGCACCCATCGCCATGTTGATGGCTGCTATTTCATCCTCGGCCTGCTCGACGATCACGCCCATTTTTGCTGCATACTGATTGATAGTCACTGCAATGGAGGTAGCAGGGGTCATGGGATAAAACGAGCAGAATTTGACGCCGGCGGAGAGGGCGCCGAGAGCAAGAGCTTCATTGCCATTTAAGATAAGTCTGGGCGATTGCCTTTGAATTGGGGGCAACTTCAGAAAATTCAAAGTCTCCTCGTCGGCTCGGGAAAGCTCGTTGGAAGTCCACTGGTAAGCAGAGTCCAGTGCTTTTCGATTTTCCGCCATGACTTCGGCGCCTTTTTTTCCAAATTTACGGTGGAGCACCTCCGACGGTACGGTTTTATCCAGTCCAAGGAGATAGGTCACTACACCGAGGGCCGCAACATTTTCATAACGAGAAGAAGTCAAGTCACCATAGGGCACAGCAAGGCAAGGAATCTCGTCAACTTTTACCGAAGAATCGGTCACTATGAAGCTCTTTTCCGACAATTCATTGCGATGAAGCTGAACGGTTTCTTCGTTCAGGGCGATTAGAAGGTCAATGGCTTCCTGCGGGGCAACAAGCTTTTTGTTGCTTGTGCGAATGGTAAAAGTGTTATGACCGCCGCGTACTCGAGACTGGTAGCTCTGGGTGACGACAATTTCGTAGCCGCACTCGACCAAGGTTTTAGCCAACAGTTCGCCGATGGTTACAAGTCCCTGGCCGGCTTCTCCTCCAATAACAATGTTCAATATTTTTGAGTTCATTAGATCTGCCTTTTCAGAGTTGGAGGCCCATTCAATGCTTTTGCCTCGATACCCCTATCGTCACTCCGGCAGAAGCTAGACCCCAAAATACCCGTTCTATTTTGGGTCTTAGCCGAAATTGCCCCCTTGGTGGTATTGGCCGGGGTGATGGAATAGGAGATCTGTGCAACAAGTTTTTTAAAGTTAAATCGATGATTGGAGATGGTCAAGCACGAACCTGAGACACCAAGCCTTGCAGAGTGATGTCGCGTTTGAACAGGTTCATGATAGGCAGGAACAGGGGGGAGGGAAGATTGTCGGGTTTAAACCAGCCCCATTCCTCACATTTGTCGGGCTCTTTGACCTCTGCTTCGCCCGCATCATGATCGCCAATCACAAAAAGCGTGACGTAGTGTTTATCTTCATTCTCAAAGATATCGTTGGTGAACGTTGCAAGCCGCATGTTTTTGATGGTGATACCGGTTTCTTCAAAAATTTCACGCGCGGCGCACGCTTCTATGGATTCGTTAAACTCCAAGTGGCCACCCGGAAATTGCCAACATCCCGCACCGTGTGAGTTTCTGCGTTTTCCCAGCAGGAATTTATTGTCTCTACAAACCACAACCGCGACGCCAACCAGAGGTCTCTGTTTCATTATAAGTGCCACTTTTTACTAAAATCCTGCTGAAAATCTAGCCAGAGGTTCTGCGACGGGGGCTTACCAATTGTAAGTTCATTGCCTGCATGCGGCTTTCGCGTCCCTCCGCCTTCGCCAGTTCGAACTCAAAAATGATATTCCGGCTGGGGAGCTCACTTGAATGCACTTCTTCAGGGATGTGAGAATCGTGAAAAAATACGCTTTCGTAAGGTGAGTTGGCCTGCCTTGAATCGATGCGCCACAGCTCGGGTGCTATCGTCTTCATGTAGCGCAAAAATCCATAACCTTTGCCCGTATGAGTATAACAGACACCGCGCACGCGAGATCCCATCTCTCCCCAGGTCGGGGCACCCCGATAGGACAAAGAAGGCAAGAGATTGGGAATCAAGTAGCCCGACATGAAAATATCGGCCTCACGACGCAATTCGGCCGAAACGTTCTCGAAAGACACAATTTCAACTCGGCAGCCTTTGTTTTGCAAAGCCTGCACGACTCGAATAAAGTCACCATCGCCGGTTGCCAAAAGAACTCGATCGAGATTTTCGGATTGAAGTAGGGCGTCCACTGCCATATCCAGGTCTGCATTAGCTTTACCGAAACGGTTGCCGCTTTCGTCGGTGTACCACTTTACGTTTTTTTGAATGACTTTGAACCCAAAGTCTCGCAGTAGAGAATAGAAATCGAACTGCCCCTGCTTGTAGGTAGTGTCCTGCTCTGCGCGCTCGGCATCAAAAGTGACGTAAGCATTCAGTCTGACCGGGTCGGCGTTGCCGCGACAGGCGAATTCGCGCAGTACGTCGTATCGCATACCGTAACCGCCATTCCGGGCAAGGTTTGCTGCGTCTACATAGACTCCTACTTTGGCGCTTGGGCGGGATTCTGACATGGCTGATTGGTTTCTGTAGCTCTCTTTTGTAGGACAGGGCTGAAGCCCTGCGCTACGAAAACAAATAGAGTGCTTCTTGTTTGAGTCTCCCTAAAGTAACGACAGGGGCAGTCATCGACGCGAACCGGCAACCTGCTTTCTTGGTTTGGCAGTGCCTTTGCGCGAATTGCTGTAGCGTGAACGACTTTGGGATGGTCGACGGTTCTGTGGAGCAGGTAATGATTTCAGCCATTCCTCCGGCGGATGAGTGCAGCGTAGTTGTTGACCGATAAACTCTTCGATGACCGGAATTTGAAAAGAATCACCTTCGTCAGCGAAGCTCACCGAGGTGCCTGTAGCTCCCGCTCTCCCGGTACGGCCGATACGGTGGACGTAGGCTTCAGGGTCCAGCGGAAGATCGTAGTTGATGACATGGCTAATGTCATCGACGTGTAGACCTCGAGCTGCAACGTCGGTCGCAACCAAAACTCGAATCTTGCCGGATCGAAAGTCTTCTAAGGCCTTGATCCGCTGATTTTGTCTCACTTCACCTGAGAGCAGGGCACATCTAATGCCATACCGGCTGAGACGCTCCGTGAGTCCTCGAGTCGCATCGCGACGGTTACCGAAGATCAGTACGCGCTCCAAGTTATGATGAAAAATTAGATTCACCAGCAGCGTAAACTTCTCTTCGACCGTAGTCAGGTAGACTATCTGATCGACCGTTTCGACAGCTACCTGATCCGGCTCGATCTCTACTATGAATGGATTCGTCGTCCATTGCGAGGCAAGCCGCATTACCTCAGTGGTTAAAGTTGCGCTGAACAACATGGTTTGACGTCGGTTTTTGGGCGGCGTTTTGTGAATGATTCGGCGAACGTCCGGTATGAACCCCATATCGAGCATCCGATCAGCCTCGTCAATCACCATGATTTCGACTTTGTTCAGATTAATCTGGCCTTGTTGGACAAAATCCAGCAAGCGTCCCGGGGTTGCCACCAAAATATCGACGTGTTCTTTTGTCAGGTGCTGCCTTTGCTTATGATAGTCGATCCCGCCGAAAACCGCCACGATCTTGCATGAATCGTACTTGCTCAAAGCTCTCGCGTCTTTTTCAATCTGTAAAGCGAGCTCTCTTGTGGGGGCAATAATCAAAGCACGCGGCGTGCCGCAACGACGTTTTTCGGAGATTGGCTCGCGAATTAAATGGGTGAGGATATTAATTAAAAATACCGCACTCTTCCCCGTGCCGGTCTGAGCTTTTCCCGCAGCGTCAACTCCCGTGAGCAATTTGGGCAATACGCCGGCCTGGATGGGTGTACAATATTGGAATCCCATGTCGGCGATGGCGTGCATTATTTCGGTCGGGAGATCCAGATCGTGAAAGCGCGTCTTTCCCTCAGTCGGTGAGACACTGAATTTTGAGACGTCCCACGTTTCTGAAGATTTGCAGGTTTTATTGGAGTCAATCCGCCGATCAAAAGGAGGTTCCCCCTCCGGCTCTGCATTTGTTGCATCTGTGCCGCGCTTCTTTCGAACTGCCGTATTGTCTTCTGAGGTGGGTTGATCCGAGCAATGTCTGAAACTTCGAAGTTTCCCGTAAACGTTCTGAATGAAGGATATTATCAAGGTTGTTTATGAATCTCCCAAAAGTTGAAAAGGTGTATTCAAAATAATGCCAAACCTGTCAGATAAATTGGATAGGTTTAAACATTTCTACTAATTGCCGTTAATCATTACCTTCTTGACTTTGCTTGTCAAGGTTTTCAGCGCAAATACAAAGGTTGGAGTGCAAAAGAATTACCTGTCGCCAACCGTTGCATCAAGCTTTTGAATACTATATAGAATAAAAACTACTCGGACAAAATCCATTAACCGTCAACAGAGTTATTGCTACAGGTTGCATAACTGATACTTGAACGATGGAGTTAGATCCAAAATGGCTAAACCGTCGAGAGAGAGAGTTCGAAGGTGGAGAGAGAGGAAGGCTAAAAAGGGAGGCCGGAGCCTCTCAACTTGGCTGGAGCCTGAAACGGTTCGTATGATGGATTACCTACTAAACTATTATGGTGAAACTGCGGCTCCATTGGTGGCTAGAGCAATCGCAAACCTTTACGAGGCTACCGGTCAGGATGAGAATGGAGAATCCGGACTCGCTTCGGAATCCCAACATTTAGTTGCCGAACTTGACGTCTCTGCTGAGGAACCACGGCCCGCTTTAGGGGAGTCAACCCAACCGAGCGATATGGCCGAACTAGAAAAGATAGCGAGCGTGGAATCGACCACGGATGAACTGGATCCTCTGCTTCTGGAGATCAAAACGAAACTGGCTGAAGGAACACCAGCCAAGAACCTGCTGAGGACCCTGCTGGTTCAATGGATTAAGTCGATGAAGGCGAACGATGTTTCCTTTGAAGCCATGGCCGAACGGCTCAATGCGGCTGAGATTCCCACCTTGTCCGGTAAAGGGCAGTGGGAACAGGGGATGATACCGACCATCCTGCTTTTGAGCTCCTTCTGAACAGCTTGCATTCATGGGGAATGCCCCAAAAGAGCCGCCCGGGCATGAATTCTCTTTTGCCCGATATTGGCTATCAGATGTTGGATTTTGGGTGGCCGACAACGGCATTGAGATCCAATATCCAATATCCAATACGCCCTGAGAGGCTACCTTCTTTCAAAAGGATGGCGCAATATAATGGTTTCGTCTCTCCCTGGACCGACCGAAACCACGAAAAGCGGCATGCCGGCCATGTCTTCAATGGCTTTGAGGTACTTTTTGGTATTTTCGGGGAGATCCGAAAATCTGCGGACATTGCGGATGTCTTGATCCCATCCCGGCAATTCCTCGTAGATGGGTTCACAGGCCTCCAGTGCGGCCAATTCTGGTGGCACAGTATCCAAATCTACCGCGCCGCACTTGTACCCCACAGCAATTTTAAGAACCGGAAGCCCGGTTAAAACATCCAATTTCGTGATCGCCAGACCTGCAAGTCCGTTAAGCCTTGCGGAATTTTTTACCACCACTATATCCAACCATCCACACCGGCGAGGCCTTCCAGTAGTCGATCCGAACTCCCCTCCCACTTGCTGAATCCTCTCGCCCGTCTCATCCAGGAGCTCGGTTGGAAAGGGCCCCCCGCCAACTCTGGTTGTGTATGCCTTCACGACTCCAACTACCTCGCTGATTCGAGACGGCCCTATACCGGAGCCGCAGCAAGCATTCCCCGCCACCGTGTTGGAAGATGTGACAAAAGGATAGGTGCCATGGTCTATGTCGAGATGTGTTCCTTGTGCGCCTTCAAACAAAAGATTCTTACCCGACCGATCTGCCGCTTGGAGTCGTTCGGAAACATTTCCGGCAAGGGGCTCAAGCCTCTGTCCATAGGCCAGGTATTCATCTAAAATGGCTTTGCCATCCAGAGGATTTTCACCGAAGAAATGCTGCAGCATGAAGTTTTTTTCCTCGAGATTTCTCTCAAGCTTTTCAGACAGAATCTTGTGATCAAACAGATCGTGCACACGAACTCCGTTGCGAGCCACCTTGTCTTCGTAGCAGGGCCCGATTCCGCGGCCGGTGGTACCGATTTTAGATTTGCCTTTCTTGTTTTCTCGTGCAGCGTCCAGGGCGCGGTGATAAGGCATGATAATGTGTGCATAGCGGCTGATTAAAAAGGTTTCCGGCTTCACTGCTACTCCATGGCCAGCAAGTCGATCGATCTCCTGGATGAGCACGGCAGGGTCGATTACAACGCCATTGCCGATTGCACACACCTTCCCGGGATGAAGAATGCCGGACGGGATCAGATGCAAAATGAATTTTTTCCCTTCAACCACCAGGGTATGGCCGGCATTGTTTCCACCTTGGAAGCGTATGACATAGTCAGCTTTTTCCGTTAACAGATCGACAATTTTCCCTTTTCCCTCGTCACCCCACTGGGTGCCGATGATAACGACGTTGGCCATGATCTTCTCTTTCTCCGAATGTTGGGTCGTTCATTTTAGCTGTTCTCGTCCGGAACCACGCAGCGCAGGGCTTTCGTCCCGCTACGGGCGGGACTGAAACCAACTGACGCCTCCTGTTCAGCAATCTGAAAAAATGCGCCTACCTGTGAAAATGCGCACATCGTACCTCTAATGAAAAACAGTTTTTCTGTCAAAGGAAATTGAATCCAGAGGTGGGCTTCAGCCTTTGCCTCAAAACTTGCAGCGAGGCAAAGGCTCAACAATGAATTAGTACTGACGCATCGATCTGAGGCGCCTTATGCGCTCTTCGATGGGGGGGTGAGTGCTGAAAAGATTGGCCAGACTCTTGCCGGAAAGTGGATTCACGATAAACATGTGAGCGGTTTCAGGCCTTGCGTCCTGCATGGGCAGTCGTTGAGACGCTTTGGCCAGCTTCTCCAGAGCGCTTGCCAGGGATTCGGGGCTGTGTGATAGCTTGGCGCCCGTTTCGTCTGCCAGGTACTCGCGCGATCTGGAAATTGCCATCTGTATCAACATAGCAGCAATGGGGGCCAAAATGGCCGTTACCAGCAGACCGATAATACCTCCACCACCCTCGTCTTCGTCACTTCCTCTGAAACCGCCAAAGATGGCCGCCCAGCGAGCCATGTTGGCAAGAATCATTACGACACCGGCTAGTGTAGCGGCAATTGAGCTGATCAAGATGTCCCTGTTTTTCACGTGTCCCAACTCGTGCGCCAGAACTCCGCGAATTTCATCCGGAGTCAAAAGTCGCCACAATCCTTCCGTCACTGCGACCACAGCATGCTGCGGATTTCTTCCGGTTGCAAAAGCATTGGGTGTATCCTGGGGTATCAAGTATACTTTAGGCATCGGGATATTCGCTTGAGAAGCCAGTTCCCTTACTATGCGGTAGATTTCGGGAGCCTGCTGTTCATCAAGGGGTTTAGCGCGGTACATGGCTAAAACAATTTTGTCTGAGAACCAATAACTTCCAAGGTTCATGACAACGGCAAGGACAAAGGCGATGATCATTCCTTGGGAGCCACCGAATAGACGCCCTATGAAGATGATTAAAGCAGTGAGTACGGCTAGCAGTAAAGTCGTACGCAATTTATTTTCCATTGTTTAGTCGCCTCCTCAATTGATTTTTCGATACATTCGAATTATTTACCAGCGTGGTAAAATAGTCAATGGCTGTTGCAAGTTCAGAACTGCGGGCGTTCCGGTTTAAATCACCGGTTCCTAATCAGATGCCGGTCAACAGGGAACTCGGCATCATGAACATTCATTGGCCGGCACGGTACGTAATAGGCAACCATGAACTACGCATGAAAAATGCCCATTGGCGCGAAGACTTGCATAATCAGCTCATCAGACCAAGCCGCCTCGGCCATATCGAAGTGAAATTAAGAAAACCACAAGCTGCTGTCAAGCAGGATCATGCCACAATTCAAACGGGTTCTTTAGGGTTGTGGATCTAAAAAAAGGCATGCTAGTATTTACACCTTTGAAAAGTGGTCTGGTTTTTTGAGAAGACCATCACTTGGGCTTGGCTGCATTGCAGGGCTGAGGGACTCTGAAAAAAATGAAAATGCGGGCCATGTTTACAGCGCAGGCCTTGAGTCCCGCAGCAGAGTGAAAGGGGACAACAACATCTTCCGACTCCGTAACGCAAAAAGATCGATGCGGAGTCGAGCTCACCACTGGCAACTCGAATTTGAGCCTTGAGGAGAAAAAATCATGCATTATTCCAAGTACTTTATCCATACCCTGTTCGAAGTCCCAAAAGAGGCCGAAATTCCGTCTCATATTCTTCTACTGAGAGGATCCTATATCCACCCGGTGGCTGCAGGAATCTACTCGCTTCTTCCTCTGGGTCACAGAGTAGCAGAAAAAGTCAAAAACGTTATGCGTGAAGAGTTGAATGCCATCGGTGGGATGGAAGTCACCATGCCGGTTCTGAATCCAGCCGAGCTTTGGAAAAAAACAAAACGCTATTTTGACATCGGACCGGAACTTTTTCGATTTAAAGACCGTAAGGACCGGGAATTTGTGCTGGCCATGACTCATGAAGAGGTCATCACGGACATTGCGAAGCAGTTTTTGACTTCGTACCGAGATATGCCTGTCATGCTTTATCAAATTCACACCAAAATCAGGGACGAAGCTCGTCCTAGAGCCGGGTTATTGCGAGTTCGCGAATTTTTCATGAAGGACGGGTATAGTTTTCATACCAACTTCGATGACCTTGATGCCTACTATCCGAAAATATTCAACGCATATTTGAGGATTTTTGCCCGCTGCGGCCTGAAGGCCATACCCATCGAGGCTGATTCGGGAATCATGGGAGGCACAGGGTCCCATGAATTCATGCTCGATTCTCCTCACGGAGAGGACCGATTTGTGGTGTGTACGCAATGTGATTATCGGGCCAACACCGAAAAGGCAGCAGGGATAAAGCCAATGATTCGTGATGTGACTGATGACCCGGATTCGATGGAGATGGTGGACACGCCCGATATCAAGACCATAGCTGCTCTTATGGAATTCTTCGGCATAAGCGAGGAACATTTCCTGAAAACTGTTGCATATGAAGCCGATGGAGAACTTGTATTGGCTGTCATCCGTGGGGATTTTGCGGTATCCAGCACTAAGCTGACAAACCACTTAAAGGCTATTCACCTGGATTTAGCTCCTGAAAACCTGCTCATTGACAAGGGGCTCCATCCTGGATTCTTGTCTCCCGTAGGTCTGAAGAATGTTCGTATTGTAATGGATACTTCGGTGGACAGTGGAACTCTATTTGTCGCCGGAGGTAACCAACCCGACAAGCACCTCAAAAACGTTCTCTATGGGCGTGATTTTAGAATAAAAGAAATAACAGACATTGCCGAGGTGCGCGAAGGTGACGGATGTGCGCAGTGTCAGCAGGGACAGCTTGAAATCCGCCGAGGTATTGAACTCGGGCACACGTTCAAACTGGGGATTAAATACACTGCCCCCGATACGATGGATGTGACTTTCTTGAACGCGAACGGGGAGCAAAACAGGGTAATCATGGGGTGTTATGGGATCGGCGTGGAGCGCTTGATGGCATCTGCGACCGAACAGTGGCACGACGACTCCGGAATCATCTGGCCGATCACCATAGCTCCCTTCCAGGTGATAGTGACTTCTATAGGGAACAAGCCGGAAGTCCTTGAAACTGCTGAAAAGGTTTATTTGCAGTTGAGTGAGGAATACGAGGTTCTCTATGACGATCGTAACGAATCGCCGGGAGTCAAGTTGAAGGATGCCGATCTATTGGGCATTCCAGTGCGGGTGGTCATCAGTCAGAAGCTGCTGAAAAACGAGCAACTGGAGATAAAAGACAGAAAAACGGGAGAGGTGATTATTTGTCCTCAGCATGAATTGGAGGTGAAGATTAAGCAAATAATGACGGATTTACAGCCCTCTTTTGATGGGCTTCCTTATATGCAGGAGTAGTATCTATTGGGTATGGAATCATTGCAATTCAAAATACAATTATTTTCCCTTGACATATCGAGAACATTGGGTAAACTGCGGGCAGTTGATTTTCCTTTCAACTCGCTCCCAAAGAGGTCTATCACTTGAGGTCTATCACTTAAGGAGGGATTCTCATGAAAAAACCTATGCTTCTCACCCTTTTAATGCTTGCAGCTTTGCTTATACTTGGGGTTAACTCGGCTTTATGCGCATCGGCCACGGAAATGGGTAAGCAGGCAGCCGG
>Ga0210088_1000125_pt1 | contig 14667 bp, 13 predicted proteins | sample RushMan_CattailN_6_FD_185557 | JGI IMG/M metagenome (GOLD analysis project Ga0210088, IMG submission 185557) | Wetland microbial communities from San Francisco Bay, California, USA, that impact long-term carbon sequestration -... | ecosystem: Environmental > Aquatic > Marine > Wetlands ... | reverse complement strand
CAAGCTCCGTTCCCCCCTTGATGTTCTGGCGAAAGATGACGCCCGTCTCGATGTGGGGCACGCCGAACTTCTTCTGGACGATGGCGCCCTGGGTGCCCTTGCCGCTGCCGGCATCATCAAGCCTGGCATGGCGCTGGCCGACTGGAACAAGGCAGCATTTGAGACGAAGAACCTGGCGGATACGCTGAAGGCGCTAGGTGTTTCGAGCCCGGCCGACAGCAAGGATGTCCAGATGACGGCGCCGGATATCGCCGAAAATGGAGCGGTGGTGCCGATCAGTGTCGCCTCGACGCTGCCGAATGTCACGATGATCGCCATCATGATCGAAAAGAACCCGAGTACGCTGGCGGCCAACTTCACGCTGCCGGCGGGCACCGAACCCTTCATCCAGACGCGCGTCAAGATGGGCCAGACCTCGAACGTCTACGCGCTGGTCAAGTCGGACGGCAAGTTCTTCATGACGAGCAAGGAAATCAAGGTCACCGCAGGCGGCTGCGGCGGCTGATCGATCAGAACAATTCGACAATTCGAGGAGATATCAATTTATGGCAACAAATCCGATGAAAATCCGCGCCGCCAACAATGGCAGCGTTACCGAAGTCAAGGCGTTGATCAGCCACGACATGGAGACCGGTCAGCGCAAGGACGCCGCAGGGGCTGTCATTCCGGCCTGGTTCATTACCGAACTGACCGCCAAGCACAACGACAAGCTTGTCCTGGGGGCCGAGTTCGGTACCTCCATTTCCAAGAACCCGTTCCTCGCCTTCAAGTTCAAGGGCGGCGCCAAGGGCGACAAGATTACCGTCAGCTGGAAAGACAACAAGGGCGAGACGCGCACCGACGAAGCTGTCATCGCTTGAGTGCTGATTTGGAAACATAACAAATCGGGCGCGGCACCGGTTCTGGTGTTGCGACCCTGAATACAACCCACTGGAGGAATCATGAGACAGAAAAAGCTGTATGTACTGCTTGCGGCGTTGGTGGCGGGCGTCGGCGGATTGAACGCGACTGCTGCGCTGGCCGACGAGAGTGCCGACGCGATTGCGCGTTACCGCGAGATGATCGCCGACGGCAACCCGTCAGAACTGGTCGCGGCGCAAGGCGAGCAACTCTGGAAAACCAAGCGCGGTCCGAAAAATGCCAGTCTCGAAAAGTGCGATCTCGGTCTCGGGCCTGGTGTCGTCAAGGGCGCGTCCGCCCAGCTGCCGCGCTATTTCAAGGATACCGGCAGGGTTCAGGATCTTGAAACCCGCCTGATGACCTGTATGCAAACACTGCAGGGCATTGATCCAAAAGCCTTTGTCGATGGCAAATGGAACAAGGGCGAGATGGAGAACATGGAAGCACTGGTCGCTTTCATCGTGACCGAGTCGAATGGTCACAAGATCTCCATCGACATGAGCAATCCACAAATGAAGAAAATGTACGAGCTGGGCAAGATGGCCTTCTATCACCGTTCCGGCCCCATGGATTTTGCCTGCACCACCTGTCACGGCGCCGAGGGAAAACGCATTCGCCTGCAGGATCTGCCTGACCTGCGTACACAAGCCGGTGCGGCGGCGGGCTGGGGTACCTGGCCGGCCTATCGGGTTTCCAGTGGGGAATTCTGGACCATGCAGCACCGCCTGAACGACTGCTATCGGCAACAGCGTACGGCAGAACCGATCTATGGTTCGGACGTGACGATTGCCTTGTCCGTCTATCTGGCGGCAACTGCCAAGGGCGGTACCGTGTTGACCCCGGGTCTGAAGCGCTAAGGAGAGCGACATGAAAAAAATCAGCATTATTGTGGCAGCGATGGCTTTCTCTTCCGGCGCATTTGCCGCTGGTGAAGATCTTCATGCCGCGTTTCAGACGATGATGGACACGTCGTTCAAGACAACCGGCATCGCCGACAAGTACCGCATGAAGCAACTGGATTTCCAGCGGATATGTTCTGCGGAAAAAGAGCCATCCAAGAAGGTCATGGAGGCGATTGAGGCCGAACAACTGAAAACCATCCGCTATCCGGCTGACGGCAAGTATTTCGGCGACTGGAAAAAAGGCGAGAAGATCGCCACCAGCGGCAAAGGTTTGACCTGGACCGACAAGACGCGGTTCGACAACGGTGGCGGCTGTTACAACTGCCACCAGTTGAGCCACAAGGAAATCGCCTACGGCACGATTGGCCCCAGCCTGCAGGACTACGGTAAAACACGCGGTAATGGCAACGACGTCGTGAAGTACACTTGGGGCAAGATTTATAACGCCAAGGCCTTCAACGCGTGCAGCAACATGCCACGAAACGGCGATGCCGAGATCCTGACCGAGGAACAGATGAAGCACTTGATGGCTTTTCTGTTCGACCCGGAATCTCCGGTCAATAAAAAGTAAATTCCTTTGATTTATCCCGGCGCGGGCAACCTCGCCGGGTTTTTTTTGGGGTTAACCATGAGCATGAATCGTCGAGAGTTTCTCCAGGTGCTGGCGGTTGCGGCGGCTGGTGGCATGTCCTTGCACAGCGAATTTGCACTGGCGGAAAAGGGCGCGGCCACGATGTACGAACTGCCCAAATTCGGTAATGTCAATTTGCTGCACATCACGGACTGCCATGCCCAGTTGTTGCCGATCTACTTCCGCGAGCCGAACGTCAACCTTGGTTTCGGTGATCAGTTCGGCAAGGTGCCGCATCTGGTCGGCAACGCCTTCCTCAAGCATTTCGGGTTCAAGCCGAACACGATCGATGCCCATGCCTTTACCTTCCTGAATTTCGAAAAGGCTGCCGAGACCTACGGCAAGGTCGGCGGCTTCGCCCACCTGACGACACTGGTCAAGCGCATGAAAGCAAGCCGCCCGGGGGCGCTGCTGCTCGATGGCGGCGATACCTGGCAGGGTTCCGGCACGGCGCTGTGGAGCAATGCGCAGGACATGGTCGATGCCTGCAAGGCGCTCGGTGTCGACATCATGACCCTGCACTGGGAAGCCACTTATGGCGAAGCCCGGGTCAAGGAGATCGAGGAAAAGGATTTCGCCGGCAAGGTCGACATCGTCGCCCAGAACATCAAGACTGCCGATTTCGGCGATCCGGTCTTCAAGCCTTACGTGATCAGGGAGATGAATGGCGTCAAGGTCGCCATCATCGGGCAGGCATTTCCCTATACGCCGATCGCCAATCCGCGCTGGCAGGTGCCGAACTGGAGCTATGGCATCCAGGAAGAAAACATGCAGAAGACCGTCGACGAGGCGCGCGGCAAGGGTGCGCAGGTCGTCGTCGTCCTCTCGCATAACGGCATGGACGTGGACCTCAAGATGGCCGGCCGCGTGCGTGGCATCGATGCCATCATGGGCGGGCATACGCATGATGGCGTCCCGACACCGGTGGTCGTAAAAAATGCCGGTGGCCAGACCCTGGTCACCAATGCAGGCTCCAATGGAAAATACCTCGGCGTCCTCGATTTCGACGTAAAGAACGGCAAGATCGCCGATTTCCGCTACAAGCTGCTGCCGGTTTTTGCCAACCTGCTGCCGGCTGACCAGGAAATGCAGGCACTGATCGACAAGGCGCGCGCACCTTATGTGTCGAAGCTCAGCGAGCAACTGGCAGTGACCGAAGGCTTGCTGTACCGGCGTGGCAACTTCAATGGTACTTTCGACCAACTGATTCTCGATGCACTGATGAAGGTAAAAGATGCCGAAATCGGCTTCTCGCCGGGTTTCCGCTGGGGGACTTCATTGTTGCCCGGCCAGCCGATCCTGATGGAGCATGTGCTCGACCAGACCGCGATCACTTATCCGTGGACGACGGTGACCAACATGAGCGGCGAGACGATAAAGACCATTCTCGAAGATGTCTGCGACAACCTGTTCAATCCCGACCCTTACTACCAGCAGGGCGGCGACATGGTCCGTGTCGGTGGCCTGCAATATACCTGCGAGCCGACGGCGAAAATGGGCCAGCGCATCCAGAACATGATGCTGCGCGGCAAGCCGATCGATCCGAAAAAGACGTACAAGGTGGCTGGCTGGGCACCCGTCTCCGAGGAGGCCAAGAACGCGGGAGGCGAACCGATCTGGGATGTCGTGGCGACCTATCTGCGCGACATCAAGACTGTGAAGTCGGTCAAGCCGAATGTGCCGACCTTGAAAGGCGCAGCCGGCAACCCCGGTATGGCGTGACCGGCGTCAGGCGGCTGCGGGAATTATTGCGTGGTGTTGTGGCCGGTCGACCAGAAAATTGGTCAGGCCGCCACCCAGCCACATGCCAATCAGCGCCAGCCAGGCTGTCACGGTAAACACGGCGGCGCCGGAAACGCCGGCACCGACCGCGCAGCCGCCGGCCAGCATGCCGCCGAAGCCCATGCAGAGGGCGCCGGCGATATAGCGACGCATGCTGCTTCCACCCTTGAACCCTTCGAGTTTCAGTTCCTTGCTCCATAGTCCGGAGACAAACGAGCCGAAAACCACGCCGGGAACCAGGCCGATATCGAAATTCCAGGGCTGGCCCGGTGGCGACAGCACGAGCATCAGCACGTTGGCCGATGGCCCGGTGAAGCTGAGGCTCTGGACCGGGATGATCGTAAATGACTGCGAGCCGATCATGTAGGTAAGCAGCCAGGCAAGCGCCACCATGACGCCAAGGCCGATGGCGCAAAGCCATTGACGCCGGCTGTGGCGGCTGCGCTTGGCAAAGTAGATCGCAACAGTCAGCCACGCCAGGCCGAAAATCAGCCCACCCGGATGGCCCATATGGAAGCGGGCGAGCAGGTCGCGTGCGTTACCGTCGATGGTCCACAGGTTGTGAATCCAGAGCCGGGCCGGCGCAAGCATGCCGCTCAGCGAAGCCTGCGCAGTGACGGCAAAGATCAGCCCGGTAAGCAGGGCGCGCAGGTTGCCATTGGCCGCCAATACCAGCATGCGGGACGAACAGCCGCGGGCCAGAATCATCCCGGCGCCAAACAGCAGTCCGCCGACCAGCGCGCCGGAGAGGCTCCCTGTTGCTGACAACTGGCGAGCCTGGCTGACGTCGAGCCAATCCTGAATGATAAAGAACTGGGTGGCGATGATGGCCGAAGAGAATGCGAATAGCCAAGTCGCCAGCTTGGCGGTGCCATGCCGGTTCCAGAATTCGACCACGGCGGAGCGCAGGCAAAACTGGGAGCGCTGGGCGAAGACGCCAAAGAGGATGCCGATGGCGAGCCCGGTCAGCGTGACCGTCGTCGTGTCGCCGAGAAGCTCGGTCAGGTCCGTCATTTTTGCACCAAAAACGCCGTCGACCGCAACACCCGGTCAGACATGCCGTCGAGCGCCGTATTTCACGCCGGCAATACCTGTTCGCCGGCGTAGAGTTCAGCCACGGTTTCGCGGCGGCGGATCTGGTGAACCGTTTCGCCGTCGACCATGATTTCAACCGCGCGCGGCCGGGTGTTGTAGTTGGAACTCATCGCCATGCCGTAGGCACCGGCCGACATGACCGCGAGCAGGTCGCCCGCTTCGATGTTCAGCGGGCGTTCCAGGCCGAGGAAGTCGCCGGATTCGCATACCGGGCCGACCACGTCGTAGTCGCGGCCGGTTCCCGCGCGCGGCGTTACCTGCACGATATCGTGCCAGGCCTCGTAGAGCGCCGGGCGCATCAGGTCGTTCATGGCGGCGTCGATGATGGCGAAATTCTTGCCCTCGCCGGGCTTAAGGTATTCGACACGGGTCAGCAGCAGTCCGGCATTGCCGACCAGGCGGCGGCCGGGTTCGAGGACGACCCGCAAGGCGCGGCCGGCCAGTTTGTCGAGCAAAGGTGTCAGGTAGGAGGCCACGGACGGCTGTTCCTGCCCATCCTTGTACTTGATGCCGAGGCCGCCGCCGAGGTCAATGTGGTGGATGCGGATGCCCTCCGCGGCCAACTGGTCGATCAGCGCCAGGATGCGGTCAAGCGCCTCGACGAACGGCGCGGGGTCGAGGAGTTGCGAACCGATATGGCAGTCGATGCCGGCAACTTCGATATTGGGCAAGGTGGCGGCGCGGCGGTAGAGCGCCAGCGCACCGTCGTAGGCGACGCCGAACTTGGCTTCTTTGAGGCCGGTCGAAATATAAGGGTGAGTTTTCGGGTCGACATTGGGGTTGACGCGCAGGCTGACCGACGCCTTTCTGCCCAAGGTTCCGGCAACCTCGTTCAAACGTTCCAGCTCGGGAGCAGACTCGATATTGAAGCAGAAGATTCCGGCGTCCAGCGCCATCTTCATTTCAGCGGCTGTCTTGCCGACACCAGAAAATACGATTTTCCCGGGATCGGCACCGGCAGCCAGAACACGCTGCAGCTCGCCCCCCGAAACGATGTCGAATCCAGCACCCATGCGCGCGAAAAGGTTGAGAATGGCAAGGTTGGAATTGGCTTTCACCGCGTAACAGACGAGCGCTCCGTGGCCGCTTGGGTGGTTGCTCAGGACGTCAAGAAATTCCTGTAGCGAAGCTTCAAGCGCTGCCCGCGAGTAGACATAGGCCGGCGTGCCAAATTGCTCGGCGATCCGTGGCAGAGCGACGGATTCGGCGTGCAGGTCGCCGTCTTTAATTGTGAACTGGCTCATTGGCTTGGGGATTTTTGCTCCGTGCTAACATCTGGCTCGACGCTGGGCGGTTGCACTGGCGTGGCCGGCGTTCTCAGCCTGTCGAGCAAGGGCGGCGGAGGCGGCCCTGGCGGCAGCACAAGTTGCCCTTTGAGGCCGCAGCCGGCAAGGCACAGAGTCAGACATGCGGCAGCGATTCTGGACATTAATGACGGATAAGTCCGTAAAGAGCGGGATGTTAGCACACGATGGATGATAAAGAATTCAACGCACTGGCTGATGGCGTTCTGGCGCGGATCGAAACCGCGCTGGAGGCGAGCGATGCCGACCTCGACTTCGAACTGGCTGCCGGCGGGGTGCTGGAGATTGAGTTTGCCGATGGTAGCAAGATCATTGTTAACCGTCATGGCGTCGCCCGTGAAATCTGGGTGGCGGCGCGCGCCGGCGGGTTTCACTTCCGCTGGGACGGCACCTCATGGCGCGATACCCGTGACGGCGCCGAGTTGATGGAAAAACTGTCCACACTCGCCAGCCAGCAGGCTGGCGAAACGGTCAGCCTAGACTGATCAGTCGCTGGGCGGCTTGCTGAAGTCGGGCAGTGGAATTCCGCCCTCGGTTTCTTCGGGGGGCGGCTCCGGAGGCACGTTTTCGGCGAACATATAGGTACGGTCGCGACCGCTGCCGACGGCGACGACAGCTTCCGGCACCTCCGGTGTCTTGATCGGCACATCCTTGAGCGCGCGGCTCATGTAGCCAATCCAGATCGGCAATGCTGCGGCGCCGCCGGTTTCCTTGTTGCCGAGTTTTTTCGGCTGGTCGAATCCGATCCAGGCGCAGGCAGCATTGGTCATCTGATAACCACAGAACCAGGCGTCGACATATTCATTGGTGGTTCCCGTCTTGCCAGCAAGATCCCGGCGCTTTAGCGCAACCGAAGCCTTGGCGGCGGTACCGAAGATCGTCACGTCGCGCAGCATGCTGTCCATCAGGAAGGCGTTGCGCGGGTCTATGGCGCGGACCGAAGACTCTTCCCCTGCCGGCACGGGTGCCGCCTTGGCGAGTACATTATTCTTTTCGTCGCGAATTTCGCTGACGATGTAGGGGTTGATCCGGAAGCCGCCATTGGCGAAGACCGAGTAGGCGGTTGCCATCTGCCATGGCGTCACCGAACCCGCGCCAAGGGCCATCGTCAGATATGGCGGGTGCTTCTCGGGATCGAATCCGAAGCGGCTTGCGTAATCCTGGGCGTAACGGGGGCCGATGGATTGGAGGATGCGGATCGATACCATGTTCTTCGACTTGGCCAGCGCGGTCCGCATTTGCATCGGACCTTCGTACTTGCCGTCGTAGTTGTGCGGTTCCCATGCCTGCGATCCGGTCTGGCTGGCTGAAATCACGATCGGTTCGTCATCGATCATGGTGTTTGGATTGAAGCCTTTTTCGAGAGCGGCTGAATAGATGAAGGGCTTGAAGCTTGATCCGGGTTGTCGCCACGCCTGGGTGACGTGGTTGAACTTGTTGCGATTGAAGTCGAAACCGCCGACCAAGGCACGAATTCCACCTGTTCTCGGGTCGACCGCGACAAATGCCGATTCGACCTCGGGCAACTGGCTGATTTGCCAGTCGCCCTTGTCATTCTTCTGGAGACGGATGATGGCGCCGCGCATGATGCGCTTGTTGGGCGGTGCCTTGTCATCGAGCATCGCCGCCGCGAACTTGATGGCGTCGCCGGAAAGCGTGACGATTTCACCACCCTTGCGGTAGGCGCGGATCTGTTTGGTGTCGGCGGCGAGAACCAGCGCCGGACGCAGGTCGCCGGCGTCGTGGATGTCCTGCAGTGCTTCGTCGATAGCTTCGTCCTGATCGGAATTGATCTTTTGCATGTCGATGTAGGACTCGGCGCCACGATGGCCGTGACGCCGGTCGTAATCCATGACGCCCCGCCGCAAGCTTGCATAGGCCGCTTCCTGCTCGGCCTTGTTCAGTGTCGTATAGACCTTCAGGCCGCGTGAGTACACCTCCTCGGGGAAGCTCTCGGCGGCAATCTGGCGCGCCATCTCCGCCACGTATTCAGCATGGACCGCGTACTCGGCAAGCTCGCGCTTTACCACCAATGGTTCCTTCAGCGCATCTTCATATTGCGCATCGCTGATGTTCCCCAGTTCGCGCATCCGGCGCAGTACATATTGCTGCCGGATTTTCGCGCGCTTGGGATTGATGATCGGGTTGTACGCCGATGGCGCCTTCGGCAGGCCGGCCAGCATGGCGGCTTCGGCAATAGAAATATCCTTCAACGGCTTGCCAAAATAGATCTGCGAGGCCGCGGCAAATCCGTAGGCACGCTGCCCGAGAAATATCTGGTTGATATAAAGCTCAAGGATCTGGTCCTTGGTCAGGTTGCTTTCAATCTTGAATGACAGTAGCGCTTCGTAGAGTTTGCGTGTGTATGTCTTTTCACCGGAAAGAAAAAAGTTGCGCGCGACTTGTTGCGTGATTGTCGATGCGCCCTGACGCTTGCCGCCGCCCACCAGATTGGCCAGGGCGGCGCGCAGGATGCCGATGTAGTCGACGCCGCTATGCTGATAGAAGCGATCGTCTTCAGCGGCAAGAATTGCCTGCTTCATGACAGCGGGAACTTCCTGTATGCTTATCACGGCTCGACGTTCTTCACCGAACTCGCCAATTAGATAACCGTCCGCGGTATAGACGCGGAGCGGGATTTTGGGGCGATAATCGGTGACGGCTTCAAGCGAGGGCAGATTGGGGTAAGCGAGCGCGAGCACGATCATCACAATCGCAATGCCCATGGCCACAAGGCCAAGTAGCACGATTAACGGGTAGAGGACAATCCGGGCAGCAAGGGGGATGGAAGGCAAAATCAGTTTTCGATAAAAAGGTGTTGCGCGGATTATACGCTGTCACCGAAACGGGCCGTAAAAACGCTTTACATGCCGGGGGCTTGTTGCTAGCATCTAAAGTGAATTATTGGTAACTTGCCTAACTTCGCATTTCTTAAAGACTTTTTGGGGGTCTGGTGCGCTTCGATATCTCAACGTTGTTAAATCCCAAGGCGCGTCCCTTGTTGGGGCTGGACATCAGTTCATCGGCCGTCAAGCTGGTCGAACTGACTGCCAATGGGAAAGAGGGTTACCGCGTCGAGCGCTACACCATAGAGGTGTTGCCAAAGGATGCGGTGTCAGACGGCAATATTGCCAATATGGAAGGCGTTGTCGACGCCGTCAAGCGCGCCTGGAAGCGACTGGGAACGTCTACGCGGAACGTCGCGATGGCCTTGCCGGGGTCGGCCGTCATCACGAAGAAAATCATCGTGCCGGCCGGGTTGCGCGAAGACCAGCTTGAAATCCAAGTCGAGTCGGAAGCCAATCAATACATTCCGTTCGCCATCGACGAAGTGAATCTGGACTTTCAGGTCATCGGCCCGGCGCCGTCGCTACCCGACGAACTCGAAGTCTTCATTGCCGCATCCAAGAAAGAGCGGGTCGAGGATCGTGTCGCGGTTGCCGATGCTGCCGGCCTGTCCGCGGTGGTGGTCGATGTGGAAACCCAGGCGGCGCTCTCGGCCTTCGAGTTGATCGAAAGGCAATTGCCCGGCGCCGGGAAAAATCAGACCATTGCTCTGGTCGACGCCGGTTCCAGTGTGATGAGCCTTACGGTCTTGCGCAATGGACAGCAGGTCTATGCTCGCGAACAGGCATTTGGTGGCGGGCAACTCACCCAGGATATTGCCCGGCATTACGGGATGACCTACGAGGAGGCTGAAGTGGCCAAGCGGGCCGGCACGCTTCCCGAAGGTTACGAGAGCGAGCTGCTGGCACCGTTCATGGAAAATCTGGCGCTTGAAATTTCCCGCGCCCTGCAATTTTTCTTTACCTCGACCCAGTACAACCAGGTGGACAGCATTGTTCTGGCCGGTGGTTGCGCCGTGATTCCCGGTGTCGACGAAGTTGTGGCGACACGTACCCAAGTGAGTACGCTGATTGCCAATCCGTTTGCCAATATGGTGCTGTCGGACCGCGTTCGGGCCAAGAGTTTGCTTGCCGATGCGTCATCGTTGATGGTGGCATGCGGCCTCGCCTTGCGGAGGTTTGATCCGTCATGATTAGAATTAACCTCCTACCTCACCGCGAAGAGGCACGCAAGGCAAAACGACAGCAGTTCTATGCCATGGTGGGTGCAGCGCTCGCGCTCGGCGCACTCGTGGTCTTTTTAGGTGTCACGATAATCAACAGCTACATCAGCAGCCAGGCCGAAGCGAATGAATTCCTGAAACGTGAAATCGCGGTTCTGGACAAGCAGATTGCCGAGATCAACCAGTTGAAGGAAAAGACGCAGGCTTTGCTGGCACGCAAGCAGATCATTGAGGATTTGCAGCGTGATCGTGGCGAAACGGTTTATCTCCTGACCGAACTGGTCAAGCAGGTTCCCGAGGGTGTCTACCTCAAGTCGCTCAAGCAGGATGGGGCGAAGGTCAACGTCACCGGCTATGCCCAGTCCAACGCCCGCGTCTCGGCCTTGATGCGCAATCTGGATGCATCGCCTTGGCTGGAAAAGCCTCAGTTGATCGAAGTGAAGTCTGCAATACTCAATGGACGCCGTACCAACGAGTTTGCAATGAATTTCATGCTGAAACGTACCCAGCCGGACGTCGGGAAGGGTAAAAAATGAGCGCCAAACCTAACTCACTACCGAAGATTGATTTCGCGGCGATCGCCGACGATTTCCGTTTCCTCAACCCGAACGATCCGGGTTCGTGGCCGACGATTCCGAGGATGACCTTGCTGGCGGGCATTGTTTTCGTTCTGGTGATTGCCGGCTGGTGGTTCTTGTGGAGCGATCAACTGGTCGAGTTGGAAACCAAGCAGAAGGAAGAAGAAACCCTGAAGCTGCAGTATATCGACAAGAAAAAGCAGGCGGTGAACCTCGATCTGTATATCGAGCAATTGGCGGAAATCGATCGCTCGTTCGGCGCCTTGTTGAAGCAGCTTCCGAACAAGTCGGAGATCGAAGCCTTGCTGATCGAAGTGAATCAGGCCGGACTAGGGCGCGGTCTCCAGTTCGAACTGTTCCGTCCTGGTGCCGAACAGATCAAGGATTTCTACGCCGAATTGCCGATCGCGGTGAAAATCGTCGGCAATTATCACGATTTTGGCGCGTTTGCTGCCGACATTGCGAAGTTGCCACGTATCGTGACGCTGAACAACATCTCGATTGTCCCCGGCAAGGACGGAGCACTGTCCCTCGATGCGACAACCAAGACCTTCCGCTACCTGGATGAAGAAGAGGTTGCGAAACAGAAGAAGGCAGCGCAAGGAGCGAAAAAGTGAAGCGACTAATCCTCGTCGCACTGTGCGGGGCTTTGGGGGCCTGTTCGAGTGGCGACCACGAAGATCTCAAGCGCTGGATGGCGGAAAATTCCAAGGACTTGCGCGGCAACTTGCCCAAATTGCCGGAGGTCAAGCCTTATCAGCCGGTCCCCTACGATGTCGAGGGAATTGTCGATCCCTTCAAGTCCAGCAAGTTGGAACCGGAGTCGAAGAACAGGCAGGGTGCCGGCCAGGGCGGGGCTTTCCAGCCTGATTTCGAGGCTCGCGACCTGCGCAACAGTCTGCTTGAAAAATATCCGGTCGAGTCGCTCAAAATGATCGGTTACCTGAACATCAATCGTCGCCCGATTGCCGTGATTCAGGTTGAGGACAAGGTCAAGCAGGTCAAGGTGGGGGAATACCTCGGCCTTGATTTCGGCATGGTGACGAATATTACGGACAAGGAAGTTGTGATGCGCGAATTGATTCAAGATTCTGCGGGTGACTGGAGCGAACGTACCAGTTCTCTTTATCTGCAGGGCAAGGAGGGGGGCAGGAAATGAACTTCATTAAATATGCTATGGCCGCCGTAATGGCGACCAGCCTTGCCATGGCCGGGTCACTATCGGCACAAACTGCGGCAACGAATTCGATCGAAGCGATGGTTGCCGCAAAGCAGGGCGACAACATTGCTGTCAAGATCGATCTCAAGCAGGCGCTAACGGCGCCCCCTACCGGATTCAGTGTTGCCAGTCCGGCGAAAATAGCTTTCGATTTCCCGTCAACTGCCAACGGCATCGGAAAGAACAGCCTCACCTTCAAGGAGGGGGATCTGCAGAGCGCCAATGTGGTTCAGGTGGGCGACCGCACGCGTGTCGTCCTCAATCTGACGCGTAGCCTCAATTACACGACGCGCATTGATGGCAACTCGCTTTACATCGTTCTGGCTCCGATTCCGGCTGTCGGGTCGCTGGCCGAGCGCGTAACCCAGTTTGCCCCGGAAACGTCGATCGGCAAGGGGCATGCGCTGCAGGATGTTGCCTTCCGCCGTGGCAAGGATGGCGAGGGCCGCGTTGTCGTCGATCTGAACAATACCGGTACCGGCATCGACATCCGTCAGCAAGGCAAGAGCCTGATCGTCGATTTCCTGAAGACGAGCGCCCCGGAAAATCTTCGTCGCAAGCTTGACGTGACCGATTTCGGAACGCCGGTGACTTCGGTCGAGACCAAGCAGATTGGCGACAACGTGCGGATGACGATCATGCCGCATGGCCTCTGGGAACATAACGCCTACCAGAGCGAAAACCAGTTTGTCATCGAGGTCAAGAAGATTATCGAAGATCCGAACAAGCTGGTGCAGGGAACCAAGACCGGGTACCAGGGTCCGCGGGTCAGCATCAACTACCAGAATGGCGACGTCCGGGCATTGCTCCGGCTGATGGCCGAGGAACTGGGCCTGAATGCCGTGATCAGCGAAACCGTGAGCGGTACGACGACACTTGTCCTGAAGGATGTTCCGGCCGATCAGGTGATCGACATCATCTTCCAGCAAAAAGGTCTGGATATGCGCAAGAAGGGCAACATCATGATGATTGCCCCGCGCGACGAGATTGCGACCCGCGAAAAGCTGGACTTCGAGTCTCGCCAGCAGATTGCCGATCTCGAACCGATCATCGCGGAAAAGTTTGCGCTGAACTATCAAAAGGCGGTTGACGTTGCGCGCCTGCTGTCAGGTGTGGCAGTTGCCGGAGGGGCGCCATCGCAACGCCTGCTCAGCAAGCGCGGTAATGCCGTTGCCGATCCGCAATCGAACACCTTGTTCGTCAATGATATCCCGAGCAAACTTGAAGAGATCCGACAATTCATCACGGCGATCGATACCGGTGCTCGCCAGGTCATGATCGAGGCGCGCGTCGTCGAGGCGCAGGACAGCTTCAACCGCGATCTCGGCGTCCGGCTGAATTTCCTGAGCGCCCAGCGTACGGGACTCGGTGGCAGCGGTATCTACGGTGGTGGCGGTACTTACTCCCCGTCGGGCCAGGTCACAAACCAGGCGGTCGGTATCAATATGCCCTCCTTCACCAACGTCGGTGGCACCCTTGCCTTCTCGCTGTTCAATGCGTCGCTGACGCGTATCCTGAACCTTGAGATTGCGGCAATGGAAACGGATGGTCTGGGCAAGATCGTTTCGAGCCCGCGGGTCATTACGGCAAACAACGTCAAGGCGAAGATCCAGGATGGTACGGAAATCCCCTACGTGACGACGGCAACCGGTGGCGGCGTGGCAACACAGAACGTTTCGTTCAAGACCGCCGCGTTGTCCCTCGAGGCAACGCCGCAGATCACCCCCGAAGGTACGGTGCGCATGCAGCTGATCGTCAAGAAGGAAGAGCCTGACTGGACGCGTGCCGTGCTCGGCAACCCGCCGATCAAGACTTCCACGGTCGAGACCAATGTGGTCGTGGAGAATGGCGGAACGGTCGTCATCGGCGGCGTATATGTCACCAAGAAAGAAAATGTGACGGAAAAGGTGCCGCTACTGGGCGATATCCCGTTCTTTGGCTATTTATTCAAATACCAGAACGATGCTTCATCGCGACGTGAGCTGCTTTTCTTCATCACTCCGCGCATCATTTCAGACAAGCTGCAGATCAACTGATCGATAGCGTTACCGTTAAGCAGAAGGGCCGGTACTGCCGGCCCTTCTCTTTTGTGGCGGGCGACGAGACCGGATAAAATCGCGGTGTGAATAATCGCAGCAACATCTACCTTGTCGGCCTGATGGGCGCCGGAAAAACGACCGTCGGACG
>Ga0210088_1000124_pt1 | contig 14727 bp, 16 predicted proteins | sample RushMan_CattailN_6_FD_185557 | JGI IMG/M metagenome (GOLD analysis project Ga0210088, IMG submission 185557) | Wetland microbial communities from San Francisco Bay, California, USA, that impact long-term carbon sequestration -... | ecosystem: Environmental > Aquatic > Marine > Wetlands ... | reverse complement strand
CTGCAATACCCGCAAGTGCCAGCAATGCAATGGCGATAAAAAGTTTGCTGTTTTTTACGGCATTCATCATGGCTTGAACAAGGTTTGAATATCGCCCGGCTTCGATCGCAAGTATTGTTTCGGGGCTTCCACCATGGCACCAAGCTTTGCTGCTGCATGCCATGGCCAACGAGGGTCATAGAGCATGGCCCGGGCCAGCGCCACCATGTCCGCCTGCCCTGAAGACACAATCGCTTCGGCCTGCTCAGGCTCGGTGATCAGTCCGACGGCGATCGTGGTCAAACCGGTTTCTCGGCGAATTCTTTCGGCAAAGGGAACCTGGTAGCCCGGCGATGCCGGTATCTGTTGCAACGGAGACAGGCCGCCGCTGGAAACATCGATGAATGTGCAGCCACGGCGCTGCAATTCCTTTGCAAAAATCACGCTCTGCTCGATGTCCCAACCGCCAGCTACCCAGTCCATCGCAGAAATCCGGACACCAACCGGTTGGTCTTCCGGCACGGCACTGCGAATCGCATCGAAAACCTCGAGCGGGAAACGCATCCGGTTCTCCAGCGCGCCGCCATACTTGTCTGTACGTGTATTTGACAAGGGCGACAGAAATTGATGCAACAAATAGCCGTGTGCCGAGTGAAGCTCGATAACTTCGAAGCCCAGCCGATGTGCACGTTGCGCCGCTGCAGCAAAGTCGTTTCGAATGTGCTGCAGTCCAGCGTCATCCAATGCCTTTGGCGGGACATCACTTGCAACAAATGGCAAACCAGAGGAAGAGACGGTTTGCCAACCACCGCGCTCGGATGAAATGTTCTGCCCGCCCTCCCAAGGCACTTGGGTGGAGGCTTTTCTTCCGGCATGTGCCAACTGGATGGCAATCGGAATCCCCGAGTATTTACGGATCGACTGGATCACTCGCGCAAGCGCTGCCTCCGTCTGGTCCGACCACAAACCCAGATCACCCGGAGAGATACGGCCCTCCGGCGACACCGCGGTTGCCTCGATGAACAGCAGGCCCGCACCGGACAAAGCCAGATGGCCCAGGTGAATCAGATGCCAGTCGCTTGCCTGACCATCCTCTGCCGAATACTGGCACATGGGCGAGATGACGATCCGGTTTCTCAGTTCCAGACTGCCAAGTTTGATTGTCGAAAATAATTTGCTCATAAATATGGTTTCCATAAAAAAATGCTTTGACTCATCATATCAGACCAAAACAAACCGACTAAAATCCCCACCATGCCGTTTCCCATTCTGTATTCTTTCCGTCGCTGTCCCTATGCCATGCGTGCCCGCGCAGCGATCATCAGCAGCGGCCTGAGCGTGGAACTGCGCGAAGTGGAATTACGCAACAAACCCGAATCCATGCTGGTCGCATCCTCCAAAGGCAGTGTGCCGGTGCTCGTGTTACCTGACGGGAAAGTCATAGACGAAAGCTGGGACATCATGCTGTGGGCTCTGCGGCAAAACGATCCGCACGGATGGTTAGGGGAGAATGAATGTCATGCAAAGGCCGCGTTGCCATGGGTAACTGAAAACGACACCACTTTCAAACATTGTCTGGATCGCTACAAATATCCCCAGCGCTTTCCGGAAACATCGCAGATTGCATACCGTACCGAATGCGAACAATTCTTGCATAAACTCGAACAACGTTTAAGTACCACCCATCACCTGTTGTGCGAGACATTTTCGGTGGCCGACGCGGCCCTGCTCCCCTTCGTGCGACAATTTGTTGCCGTCGATAACGAATGGTTCAGCACCGCCCCCTACCCCAACGTGCGGGCGTGGCTGAATAAATTCACTTCTTCCGAACTGTTTATCTTGGTGATGCAGAAATTTTCGGTGTGGAAGCCGGGGAATCAACCACAAGTATTCGGAGAATGAGTTGCATTACTCCCTGGTTCCCCAGACCAAGATACGATTATTGGAAGGCATCGCAATGTCCTGCTTGAGGGCAAAACCATACGATTCAGCGAGACGATTCACCGCTTCAAAATCGCGCACGCCGCTGCCTGGATTGCGCGACTTGAGCCAGACATCGAATCGGGCATTGCTCTCAGAAGTGAATTTTCCATCGTAGTTGAAAGGGCCATAAAGACACACACATCCACCTGGTTCGATAACACCGGCAATATGCGCGAACAAACGCTCGACTTCCTGCCACGAGATGATATGTACGGTGTTGGCATTGAAGATCGCATCCACCTTTGCAACCGGCCAGTGAGTATCGTTCACGTCGATGGCAAGCGGCGCCAGCACGTTGGGCAATTTCGCTTCATCCAACCACGCCTGAATACCCGCAAGATTCTCTGACAATTCGCTGGGTTGCCAGGTCAAATGGGGTAGCTCTCGACCGAAATACACTGCGTGCTGGCCAGTACCGCTGGCGAACTCAAGCACGAGACGGCTTTCTGCAAAAATCTCTTTCAGCACGGGCAGAATCGGCAGTTTGTTGACTTCGCTGGATTCGGAATAAGGTTTCATTAATTTGGTCTCATATTTCATTGGCTCATTCTAGCAAGCAGATAGAATATGCCAATGCAGAATGACATTATGAACATACCCTCACTGAAAATCATCGAAGACCTCCGGGACATTCCCGTAGCGGACTGGGACGCGTTGGCGGAAGGCAATCCTTTTCTTTCTCATGCCTATCTGTTTGCGTTGCAAGCCAGCGGCTGCGCCACGGCAGAATTCGGCTGGCAGGCGCAATTCATTACCCTGTGGCAGGACGGCCTGCTGATTGGAGCAATGCCGATTTATATAAAGATGAATTCGTATGGCGAGCATGTCTTCGATTTTGCGTGGGCTGAAGCATATCATCGCCACGGACTGCGCTATTACCCCAAGCTGGTCTGCACGGTGCCTTTTACACCAGTGAGCGGGCCGCGACTACTGGTTGCACCATTCGCCGACAAGATCGAAGTGCGCGATTTACTGCTGAAGCATGCATTGCAATATGCCAAAGAAACCGGCTTGTCCTCGCTGCATTGCCTGTTTCTTGATGAGGCCGATGCCAAAGCAGCACATGCCAACGGCATGATGTTGCGCCAGGATGTGCAGTTTCATTGGCAGAATGCAGGATATCGGAATTTTGAAGACTATCTCGCTGCGCTGAGCCGCGACAAGCGCAAACGCATCAGGCAGGAACGGCGCAAGGTGCAGGAGGCCGACATCCAGGTGCAGTGCATCACCGGAGATATCGCGACTACGGAACAGTGGGCATTTTTTTCCTCCTGTTATGCGCATACCCGGCAGACACGCCATTCACCGCCCGCGTTGAATGACGATTTTTTCCATCGCATCGGGAAGAGCATGCCGCAGCACACTTTGCTGGTAATCGCGTCGCGCGAAGGACAACCCATCGCAAGCGCATTGAATATTGTCACCAGCGATGTGTTGTACGGGCGCTCATGGGGCGCGTTCGAATTTCATTCCGGCCTGCATTTCGAGGTTTGCTATTACCAGGCCATCGAATTTTGCATCAAGCGCGGCATCAAGACCTTTGAAGGCGGAGCAGGAGGTGAACATAAGCTGGCACGAGGTTTTCTGCCGGTGACCACACGTTCAGCACACTGGCTGGCACAGCCTCAGTTCGCTCGGGCTGTGGAAGATTACCTGCAGCGCGAAACAAATGCGATAGCAGAATATGTGGATGAGCTGAACGAGCGCAGCCCGTTCAAGCGCGATTAATTTACCGGCGGAACTGGTATTGCCTCGCTACTCATAGCGCAGGAAATCCTCTGCCAATGTGTCGGCACCAAAACGTTCGATCAGCCCTTCGATCTCTGGCATCAGCATATCGTCCTCGTCCTCTTCCAAAGTTCCCTCGCCCACCATGCGTCCGGCCAGACCATCGATGATCGCTTCCTGGACATCTTCCAGCGTGGGCGGAATTTCGCGGTTCTCATCGCTCACGACCTCTTCTATCACTCGCGAAAGCGCTTCGCTTGCAAAGGCAGAGATAAAATCCATCGCTGCCGCTGATTCCCCGAATTGATCGATCAGTTCGTCCAGTTCATCAATGACCGATTCTTCAACATCGAAGTGGTGCAGGTGTTCCTCTTCGTCAATTTCGACAGGCATTCCATGTTTGAGGAATGAACGAACTGCAGCCAGCGTCATCGGCTCGCCGCTATCCAGTTGGTCGATCAGGGTTTCGATGATGCCGGATAGTTCCGGACTAACACGGGTAGCGATATCTATCGGATTACGTATCATGGTTTATCCTCCTTTGTTAGATTGATAAAACAGAGTGCTGTTCGAACGAAACCGATCGGCACATTCATAAGATCAGTTCCATCGCCCCCGGCGACGCCAGCGCCGGATGACCATATACCCGCCGATCATGCCGCCAAGGTGCGCAAAATGCGCCACACCCGCCTGTGTCCCGGTCACCCCGAGCACCAGCTCGATGATTGCAAACAGGATCACGAACAGCCATGCGGGCATCGGTATTGGTGGGATCAACAGCATGATGATCCGGTTCGGAAAAAACATCCCGTAAGCCAGCAGCACCCCAAAGACGCCGCCTGATGCGCCTACCGTTGGGTAAATTCCGCCGGTAAAACTCGTGACCAGCACTTGCATCAGTCCGGCAGACAGCACGCTGGCAAAATAGAGTTTCAAGAACAGTCTGCTTCCCAGCAAATATTCCATATCGCTGCCGAACATCCACAGACCGTACATGTTGAAAGCCAGATGAAGAATGCTGCCGTGCAGGAATGCATAGGTCACCAGCTGCCAAGGCATGAAATGGCCTTGCAGCGGCCACAGGCCAAAGCTGCCTATCATTCCGTCACTGGCACCGATCTGCATCATGAAGCTGACTATCGTGGCAATGAGGATAATTCGAACACCGGGTGGCATGGGACGCATCTTTAACCTTTCTTCTTTATCGACATCGTGTCAGTCGATAAATGATTCCGCAGAGTAATATTCCATGTCGAACGCCTCGGCAACCTTCTTGTGTGTAATTTTTCCACTCATAATATTGAGACCCTTCAGCAGCGCCGAAGATTCCTTTAGCGCCTGCAGATATCCCTTGTTCGCCAGTTGCAGCACATATGGCAGGGTTACATTGGTCAGCGCCAGCGTGGCGGTGAGCGGCACACCGCCTGGCATGTTGGCGACGGCATAATGGACAATTCCATCGACGATGAAAGTTGGATTTTCGTGCGTGGTGGGGTGCATCGTCTCTACACAGCCGCCCTGGTCGATGGAAACATCAACGATTACCGCACCCTTGTGCATGATCTTCAAGTCTTCGCGGGTAATCAGGTGGGGCGCAACGCCACCGTGTATCAGCACTGCACCGATGACCAAATCGGCTTTTGCAATGTGTTTGAGCACATTGTACCGGTTGGAAATAATTAACTGCACATTAGCAGGCAGAATGTCGCTGAGCTGCCGCAGCCTTTGCACCGAAATATCAAGCAGGGAAACTTGAGCACCCAGGCCGGCCGCAATTTTCGCTGCATTCTCCCCGACAATTCCAGCACCGAGGATTACCACTTTGCCTGGTGCAACACCCGGAACACCGCTCAGCAGAACACCGCGTCCGCCATAGAGTTTCTCCAGATACTTTGCGCCTTCCTGCACTGCCATTCGCCCGGCCACTTCGGACATCGGAGTCAGCAGGGGCAGATCACCCGATGGCAGTTCTACCGTTTCATACGCAATGCAAATCGCGCCGGATGCAATATGCGCGCGCGTCAATTTCTCGCTGGCAGCAAAATGAAAAAAAGTAAAGATAACCTGGCCGGGCCTGATACGTCCCCATTCAGACTCAATCGGTTCCTTTACTTTGACGATCAGGTCGACTGCTGACCACACCGCGCCGGCATCCCGCGCAATCTGCGCGCCGGCCTCCTGATAAAGCTCATCACTGAATCCGCTCAGCATGCCAGCCCCCGCTTCAACGAGGACACTATGCCCTGCCGACACTAACGCCCCTGCCCCGGCCGGTACCAACGCAACCCGGTTTTCATTGGTTTTTATTTCTTTAGGTATGCCGATTTTCATATCATTCACCCGTTGGCCAATCGCTGAAAGGGAAAGGCATATCTTCAGTGGCAAAGGTCAGGAAATTCACAATCTGCTGCAAATAGCGACCCAGACTGCGACCAAATGAAATCAGTCTCACATTAGGTTTGTCGGACAGCAGCTTCAACACAAATTGTATGACCGTGACGATAAAGATCACCGTTCCGGATATATGGTACGCCAGTATCAACAACAGCATGAACAACCCGCGCACCCATATGTTACGGTTGTTTGCCGGAGTATCAGGATTTTCATTCATGGTTAAACCTCCTGTTATCGGTTAGTCGAATCCCGGTCGACCCGTGCGGCAAGCGCATGCAGCACACTTGATATTTCTACGTTGTAAACATAGCGTTCCTTGAGTTGTCGCAACGGCTCGGGCAATCGCTTCAGGTTGGCTGATGCATTGCGGCGAATATCTTCAAGCGGCACGGCTTCTGCGAGACGGTTGCCTCCAAGCATCATTGGCCTGATCAGCGCCTCACCTGCCTGTTTATCGTTTTCCAGCGTCACGATATCCGATTCGATGCAGCCATCGGTATCATAGCTACGGTACACCTGTTTGCGCCCTGGCCAGGTCTGTTTGCCCTCAGAGCGCTTGCGGCGTGGCTTGCCCGCATATTCCTGCAACTTGTAGGCACAGTCGAGATAGGGCATGTCGCTCGATGTATCCATGCGCGTGCCGATGCCGAGCCCGTCTATTGGCGCACCGGAAGCAAACATGTCGCGCAGCACATACTCGTCCAGGTCACCGCTGGCGAAGATCGTCACATGCTGCAGCCCGCCCGCATCGAGTATTTTCCTTACTTGTCGCGCATGGTCGGCAAGGTTGCCGGAATCGATGCGCACGCCCTTGATACGGATACCCTTGCTTTCAAGTTTTGGTGCAAGCCTCACCACCTTGCGCGCTGCTTCCTCGGTGTCATAGGTATCGATCAGCAGCACGACGTTGTCCGGCTGTGCATGGGCAAAATGCTCGAAGGCAAGCGTCTCGTCTTCATGCGCCTGTACGAAAGAATGCGCCATCGTACCGAACAGCGGAATGCCAAATTCCATGCCCGCCTGAACGGTTGCAGAACCGCTGAACCCGGTGATATAACTGGCGCGCGCGGCCAGCAGCCCGGCCTCTGCGCCATGTGCGCGGCGCAGGCCGAAATCAACGAGCAGTTTTTCCGGCGCCATCAACACCATGCGTGCTGCCTTGGAAGCGATCAGCGTCTGGAAGTGCAACAGGTTGATCAGCCTCGTTTCAACCAATTGCGCCTGGGCAATCGGCGCTGTCACGCGCAGGATCGGTTCGTCCGGAAAAAATATCGTGCCTTCCGGCATCGCATGCACGTCTCCTGTGAAGCGCAGCGTTTCGAGGCTGGCCAGGAATTTCTTGCTGAACCGTCCGGTGGACGCCAGCCAGGTCAGTTCACCAGATGTGAAGTGCAGCCCTTCCAGAAATTGCAATGATTGCTCCAGCCCGGCCGCCATCAGGAAGCCGCGTCCGGGACGCAGTTTGCGCACGAAGAATTCGAACACGGCAATGTCTTCCATGCCGGCATCGTGATAGCCCTGCAGCATCGTCAGCTGGTAGAGGTCGGTAAGCAAAGTGCTGTTAATTTTTACTGGGGAATTCATGCTGCCACCTCTTCCTCCGTGATGCATCGTGCGCCGAGCCGGACCATCTCCGCTACTGCACGATCACCGTCGCCGGGTTGGACATTGACAGCGCGGATCGCATCGACCAGAACAAACATCTGGTAGCCGAGTTGAATGCCGTCGCGTGTGGTATTGATCACGCAGTAGTCAGTCGTGAGGCCGCCGATGAATATTCGTCGAATGCCTAGCTCGCGCAGTTGCTGATCCATATCGGTATGCAGGAACGATGAATAGGCATCCTGGTCGAGCGCAGTGGCCTTGGAGATAATGACGACAGAAGGAGGCAGCCGTAGCGCGGCCGAAAATTCAGCGCCATGCGTTCCCTGCACACAATGGGGCGGCCATGGACCACCACGCTCGCGGAAAGAACTATGATGCGGTGGATGCCAGTCGCGAGTGGCAAATACCGGCAGATTTCTCCTCGTGAAGATCTCCACGTAGCGATTAAGCACCGGCACTATTTCATCTCCACCGGACACTGCCAGACTGCCGCCCGGCAGGAAATCATTTTGCATGTCGACGACCAGCAATACATCGCCTGTTTGTGGCTGCAGACTATTTTTCTTGGTTGCATTCATCTCACACCTCTCAACCTTTGATACAGATCAGCGGCACCACCCGCGCCACCTTGCGCGCCAGCCCGGCTTGGTCGGCTGCATCCACGACTGCACTGACATCCTTGTATGCGCCCGGCGCCTCTTCGGCAACGCCTCGCATCGACGGGCTGCGTATCAATATGCCATGCCCTTCAAGATCATCGACAACTTTTCGCCCACTCCAGTTGCGTAGCGCCTGATGTCGGCTCATCGCACGTCCTGCGCCGTGGCATGCGGAACCATACGCAAGCTGCATACCCTGTTCCGTCCCGGCCAATATATAAGAAGCTGTGCCCATGCTGCCGCCGATCAGCACCGGCTGCCCAAAATCGCGCAGTGCCTTGGGAAGATCATGATGCCCCGGCCCGAAGGCACGCGTCGCACCCTTGCGATGCACATAGAGTTTTCTCTTTTTCCCATCGACCGTGTGTTCTTCGACCTTGCAGGTATTGTGCGACACGTCATACAGCAGCGGCAGCCGTGCCTGCGGCAATACCTTTTCGAAAACCTGGCGCGTCAGGTGCGTCAGTACCTGGCGGTTGGCCAGCGCGCAATTGATCGCAGCGCGCATCGCGCCGAGATAATCATTTCCGACAGGAGAGTTGATAGGCGCACAGGCCAGTTCGCGATCGGGGAGTTCGATGCCATATCCGGGTGCGGCCAGCACCATGCGCTTCAGGAACTCGGTGCCGATCTGGTGGCCGAGTCCGCGTGAGCCGCAATGGATGCTGACCACGACATCGCCCTCCTTCACGTCAAAGGCAGAAGCGATCTCCGGCGCGTACACCTCAGTCACCAGCTGAACCTCAAGGTAATGGTTTCCGGAACCGAGCGTACCCATCTCGTCGCGTTGGCGTTTCTTGGCCTGATCGGAAACCTGCGCAGGGTCGGCACCGCTCATGCAGCCGCCCTCTTCGATACGCTCCAGGTCGGCCGCATTGCCGTAACCGTGCTCCACTGCCCAGCGCGCACCACCTTTGAGCATCGCATCCATCCCGGCTGCGTCCAGCCGTATTGCGCCGGTGCTGCCCATGCCTGCCGGTATCGTGTGATACAGCGCATCCGCAAGCCGTATCTTCACCGCATTAATGTCATCGATATGCAGACCTGTGTGCAGGGTGCGCACCCCGCAGGAAATGTCGAAGCCCACGCCGCCCGCCGACACCACACCGCCCGCATCGGCATTGAATGCCGCAACGCCGCCAATCGGAAAGCCATAGCCCCAGTGTGCATCGGGCATTGCCCAGGATGCCCCGACAATACCCGGCAACATCGCAACATTGGTGACCTGTTCGTAGACCTTGGCGTCCATTTCGCGCAGCAGGGTTTCGCTGGCGAAGATCACGCCCGGCACATGCATCTTGCCGAATGGCCTGATGTGCCATTCGTATTCGGATTTGCGTTCAAAGAGTGCGAGGTCCATGGCGAATCCTCCGCTTCCAATTGCCGCTATACGTCCACCACACATTGCGCTAACCAACTCCCGTCGGGCAGCTGCGCCACCTTCAGTGAGGTATAGGTCGCGCCTTTGATTTCTACTGCAGGATGGTGGCGCGCCACCTCCAATTTCTCACCCCAAGCATTCGCGCTGAGATGATTGTTCTCAAGCCTGACTTCGAACTTGCTGAACAGCATGCTGCGCGTGACCATCTCGTAGATCAGGCTGTTCAGCCAATCGACCAGCAACAATTCAGGATCGGGCGACATACAGGACAGCTGGATCACTTCATTCGGCGCCACGGTTTCAGGATCCGTGATCACCGCGGTCAGCGCCAGAGCAGCCTGCTCGAAAGCCTGTTCCAGCGTTTCCCCATGACCGCGCACACCGACATCGGCCTGATGAGGAAAATGTTCCCAATGTGCGGTATCGGCCATGTTTTAACGTCCTGTTATTGATACAGCCGGTTCAATTGTGCGCCGAATTTTGCTGTCCTGCAAATACCCTGCAACCGTGCTAAAGTGAACAAAAAAGGGGACAAATGATGCCCGTTCAACCCTTAACTGCCAACGGCTCAACTGAAAATATTTCACCGGCCTTGCTGCGCCAGCAACAGTTGGTTTCGGCTTTATGCGCCCCGCGTTCCCCCCTACAAAAATCAAAGGGATATCTAAAGACGCATATCGAAGAGACACACATCTCATGGGTACTACTGATCGGGCACGATGCTTACAAAATAAAGAAGTCGGTCGATCTTGGCTTCCTCGATTTTTCGACGCTGGAGCTGCGCCGCTTTTTTTGCAGCGAAGAACTGCGTCTCAATCGCCGCCTTGCGCCGGAGCTTTACCTCGATGTCGTCTCGATCGGCGGCATGCCGGAAGAACCCGTATTAGGCAAGGAACCCGCCATCGAATATGCGGTGCACATGCTGCGCTTTGCCCAGACGAACCTGATGGATCGTTTGCTGGTGCATGGCCGCATCTCCACTGCTCATATCGACAAACTGGCCACTGTCATTGCCGATTTTCACAACAGCCTGCCGCCAGCAACTGCGGATTCACCCCATTGTTCAACAGCTGAAATTGAAAAGGCAGCAATGCAGAACTTCGATCATTTGCCGCAGCTGCTCAACACACCAGATGACGTGGCGTTACTGGAAAAAGTTCGCGAGGTTAGCACTGCATCATTCACCTCCTGTGAACCGTTCTTTAGGCAGCGTGCAGCAGAAGGTATGGTGCGCGAATGCCATGGCGACCTGCACCTTGGCAACATCGTCTTACTGGACGACATGCCCACGCCATTCGACTGCATCGAGTTCAATCCCGCACTGCGCTGGATAGACGTGATCAGCGAGATCAGTTTCACGGTCATGGATCTGCTGCGGCGTGGCTTTCCCGCGTTTGCCTGGCGCTTGCTCAACGCCTACCTTGAAATCACCGGCGATTATCAGGGCTGCAGTGTATTGCGTTTTTATCTCGGCTACCGCGCGACAGTACGCGCCAAGATCGCTGCGATACGCGCCGGCCAGCGCGGCTCAAGAATTAAAAGTGAATTGAAGTCATGCCGCAGTTATCTGCGTCTGGCCCACAGCTGCCTGACTTTCTGTCGCCCTTCAGTGATCATCACGCAGGGACTGCCGGGATGCGGCAAGACTACTTTCGCGCAGATTGCGCTGGAGAGACTGGGTGCGATCCGTATCCGTTCCGATGTAGAGCGCAAGCGTATGTTCGGACTGCCACCATTGGCCGACAGCAAGGCGCAGCTCGATATGGACATCTACAGCGAGGATGCGACACGCCGCTCTTACGCACGCTTGGCTGAACTGGCGCGAGTCATTGTCGCTGCCGGATTTCCCGTGATCGTCGATGCCGCTTTTGTACTACTCGCCGAACGTGAAATTTTCCGCGCGCTGGCAAAAGAGCTTGGAGTGCCCTTCGTGATAGCCAGTGTACAAACAGAAGCGGCATTGCTGGAGAAACGGCTTGCAATACGCAGCAGGCAACGCAGCGACGCATCCGAAGCGGATATTTCTGTCGTACAAAAACTGCAGGCAGTTCAGGAACCGTTGTTTGACCAAGAGCGGGCTGACTCAGTGATATTCAGCAATAATGGCGATATCAATGCACTACGGACTGCCGATGAATCATGGGATTCGCTTGAGGCACGCCTTACCTGAAAACCCTGATACTTGGTATCTGCATCAAAGGCAAGCCCAAAACCATGCTCTATGTATTCAATATTGCTGAAGGCATATCACTCAAAGGCATTATCTTCTTTGCGGCACCCAGTTTGATTGCCTCCTTGGGCATCCCAAACACAGCACAGGATGCTTCGTCCTGCGCTATTGTGTACGCGCCGGCATCGAGCATCTCTTTCAAGCCTCGCGCACCATCGTCTCCCATACCGGTCATGATGATGCCGGTGGCATTTTTTCCTGCAAATTTGGCTACCGAGCGAAACAATACATCTACCGAAGGGCGGTGTCGATTTACAGGCTCGCCGTCAATCACCTCGACATAGTAAAAAGCGCCGCTACGCTTTAGCATCATATGACGTCCACCGGCAGCAATCAGCGCAAGTCCCGGAATCACCCGATCGTTGTTTTTGGCTTCCCGTACCTCTATCTTGCACACGCTATTCAAACGCTCCGCAAAAGCGGCGGTAAATTTTTCCGGCATGTGTTGCACGATCACAATCCCTGGACTGACTCGTGGCAGCGCTTTCAATACTGCTTCCAGCGCTTGTGTGCCGCCTGTCGAAGCACCGATTGCAACAATACGTTCGGTAGTTTTGGCCATTGCAGAGCCGGCGCCTGCCGACAAAATGACATCTGCACTAAACTTTTCAGGTACTGGAATCGGGAGCAACGGGGATTTCAGCAGATTCCTGACCCGGGTCTGTGATGCCGCCCTGACCGCACTCACTAATTCATTGGAAGATTCCTTCAAAAAATTTTTCAAGCCGATCTTCGGCTTGGTGATAATTTCAACAGCGCCTGCGGCAAGCGCCTGCATTGTAGTTTCCGCACCTTTTTCTGTAAGCGAAGAACAAATTACCACTGGCGTGGGATGCTCGGTCATCACTTTTTTCAAAAAAGTGATGCCGTCCATGCGCGGCATTTCGACATCCAGAACAATCACGTCCGGCCACTCTTTGCTCATTTTATCAATCGCAAAAATCGGGTCGGATGCTGCAGCAATGACCTGAATATCAGGTTCCTCATCCAGGATCGACTGTAATACCTGGCGCACTACCGCCGAGTCGTCTATGAGCAATACTTTAATTGGGTTTTGCGATTTTTTCATAAGATCACTTGTTTACTGGAGGGGGCTTGCGCACCCATACATCACCGCTCCAGACATCAAAAATAAGTTGCCGATGTCCATTTCCGCCCATGTCTTCAGCCTCGATCTTGAATCCGTTAGAAGTGATTAATGAGCGCGCAACTTGCACGTTTCTGGCAGCCACATCCATATCAAAGTTTTTGTCTCCAATACCTGTAGCAGACTTGCCTGCACTTTCTTTATCCTTTTTAACAAACATATTGCCGCCGCCGAATACTTTTACGCGATATTCAGCAGGGTGCGTTTTGGAAGCCTTGATTTCCTGCAAAAACATCTTCATCGCTTCATCCGCGTAATGACCATCAAGCGCAGATTCGGATTTTCTGGGGCGGGAGGGCAAGAGGTAATGGCACATTCCCCCGATCAAGCGTGACGGGTGCCACATGGTAATCGATACACAGGAGCCAAGTATGGTGCGAATCCGGGTGTTGACATCACCAAAATAGAAGTCTCCCGGCTGCAAAAATATTTCGATGAAATGTTCAGGTTTATGCATTGATGTAATTATATTTTGCGATAAATGGACGGGGATATCAGCTTCAGGTTATCTGTGACTCCGTTCAGGCTTTCTGAATGACTGACGATAAAAAGTCCATTCGGTTTCAGCAAAGGCAACATTCGTGCAACAACCTGGCATTTGGTATCTATATCAAAATAGATCATCACATTGCGCAAAAAAATCATGTCGAATTCGCCGATTTTTGGCAGGGCGGCATTCAGGTTGATTTGCATGAATTGCACACGGCTGCGCAGTTTTGTTTCTATCAGGAACGTTCCCTCCTGTGCACCAGTTCCTTTCAGGCAATACTTTGCAAGAAAAGGCTTGGGAATAGTGTTTGCCCTTGCAATTGAATAATGACCGGAGTGTGCTTTCTCCAATACCCTCAGGCTGATATCCGATGCAATAATTTCCCACGGCGTGCTTGGCAAGCCATCGGAAAGAGTCATCGCTATGCTGTATGGTTCTTCTCCAGAGGAACTGGCGGCACACCAAACGCGAAAAGTTTTACCCGGTTGTACCTTGGGTAAAACCTGTTGCCTCAAATAATCAAAGTGTTTGGGCTCACGAAAGAAATGGGTTTCATTGGTGGTAAGCAGATCCAGCGCTACCTGTAGTTCTGTAGCCTCAGATTTCTGGGTAATCAACCTGAAGTAATCACCATAGCTGCTCAGATTATAGTGCTTCAGGCGTTTTGAAAGCCGCCCCGCTACCAGGGCTTTCTTTGCCGGAGACAAGCTAATTCCAGCGGTATTGTGCAACCACGACTGGAACTGCTGAAACTCGTTATCTTTCAATGTCACTACATGCATATAATTTTTATATTTATATTATTTACATTGAAAGTACAGGCGACCCCTGCAAAATTCTCCGAAAAACTTGTATAAACTTACTTCCGCGCTGCCTCGCACTTGCAACAATAAACATCTGTTGCAGGATTCATCACTAATATCCTCTGTCTAATCCGGATTTTCGAGCGTTGCCAGCGCTTCGGCACCTTTTGCCCCCACCTCCGACAACATCGCCAACTCATTCACAGACAGCACCTTGTCGGCATCGAGGATGATCACGAACTTCTCCTTCACCTTGCCCATGCCGCTGATAAAGTCGGCACGTATCTTGGCGCCGAAACTGGGCGGTTCCTCGATCTCGGCTGCCGGT
>Ga0210088_1000123_pt1 | contig 14731 bp, 10 predicted proteins | sample RushMan_CattailN_6_FD_185557 | JGI IMG/M metagenome (GOLD analysis project Ga0210088, IMG submission 185557) | Wetland microbial communities from San Francisco Bay, California, USA, that impact long-term carbon sequestration -... | ecosystem: Environmental > Aquatic > Marine > Wetlands ... | reverse complement strand
CCGCCTGCAGTTTCTGCCCGGCATCGATCTGCTGCTGGATGCCGACGCGCTCTCGGTCTTGCTTGTGTCGCTTTCGAGCGTTTTGTGGTTGGTGACCACCGTTTACGCCATCGCCTACCTTGAGCACGCTCCCCAGTCGCGCAGCCGGTTCTTCGGTTTCTTCAGTCTATGCGTCAGCTCGACCATTGGCATCGCTTTGGCCGGAAACCTGGTGACCTTTCTGCTGTTCTACGAAATGCTCACCTTGTCAACCTACCCCCTGGTGGTACACCGGGGGACGGAAGAGAGTATGCGCGCCGGGAAGATTTATCTGGCCTACACCATGGGGGGCGGCTCGCTCTTCCTGTTTGCCGTGGTCTGGCTTTCTGTGGTCGTTGGGCCTCTCGAGTTCACCGAGGGCGGCATGCTGGGCCGGTTCGCGGGACAGCACGCGAGCGAGCTGCGGGTCATCTTTTTCATGCTTGTCGCCGGGTTGGGGGTCAAGGCGGCCTTGGTACCCTTGCATGGCTGGCTGCCCCGTGCCATGGTGGCGCCTGCGCCGGTTAGCGCACTGCTGCACGCAGTTGCGGTGGTCAAAGCCGGGGCATTCGGCATCGTGCGCGTAATCTATGACATTTACGGCGTCCGGCTCGCCTCCGAGTTGCAACTTCTCCAGCCTCTGGCTGTGGTCGCGTCCTTCACCATTATTTACGGATCCCTGTGTGCCATTCGCCAGGATAACCTGAAAAAGCGGCTGGCGTACTCGACGGTCAGCCAAGTCTCCTACATCGCCCTGGGAGCCTCTATCCTTGGACCCCTCGCGGCCGTCGGAGGGATCGTTCACCTGGTACACCAGGGTCTCATGAAGATCACCCTCTTTTTCTGTGCCGGCAACCTCGCTGAGAGTCTGGGGATTCACGAAATCAGTCGCATGGCCGGAGTGGGGCGACGGCTGCCGGCCACCATGGCGGCTTTCACCCTGGGCGCTTTAGGCATGATCGGCGCCCCGCCCATGGCGGGATTCATCAGCAAATGGTACATCGGTTTGGGGGCGCTGACGGCGGGAGCGGAATGGGTGATTTGGGTGCTGGTCGCCAGCACGGCATTGAACGCCGCCTACTTTCTCCCCATTCTGCACACGATTTGGTTCAAGGAGCCTGCTGAGGACCTGCCGGACAAAACCGGGCACGCGCGCGGGCGCCTGGAAATTCACTGGATGCTGCTCGTCCCAACCGTATTGACGGCTCTGCTGGCCTTGCTTTGCGGGCTGTTGGGGGATGCGCCGTTCAGCCCCCTGGAATGGTCGCGGTTGATCGTCGACCGGGAGTTCGGGCAATGATCTGGGATCCAGCCCTTCTGACGAAAATCTGGGTGGCCGCCGCAGCCTGCCTGCCCGCCCTGTGCGCAATGGCGCCGGCGGTCTCGGAGGGGCGGTGCGGCCGGAACCTGATCGCATGGTCAGCGGCACCCGCCCTGGGGGCCGCCCTGTTCCTTCACGACGGCAGCTCGGCCGTATACCCCTGGGTGTTTCTGCATGCGCGGATTGGCCTCGATCCGACCGGGCGGGTATTTCTGCTGTTCACGAGTGCCTTGTGGCTGCTGTCGGGAATATACGCAACGAGGTATCTGCGATCCGACCCGCGGCAGGGGCGGTTCTTCTTTTTCTACGGCCTCGCCATGAGCGGGAACCTCGGCCTGATACTCGCACAGGACATGATCAGTTTCTTCGTGCTGTTCGCGCTCATGAGCTTCGCATCCTACGGGCTGGTGGTGCATACGGGGGAACCCGAGGCCCGGCGAGCGGGCAGAGTATACATCATCCTTGTCGTTATAGGTGAAGTTCTGCTCTTTTCGGGATTGATCCTGCTTGCGGGGGCGGGTGAACATTACGATCTCCTCCATCTGGCGCCGGGGGGTGTTTCCCCCGCAGCGCGCCTGCTGCTGATCACGGGGTTCGGCATCAAGGCAGGAGCATTGCCCCTGCACGTCTGGCTGCCCTTAGCCCATTCGGCCGCCCCGACGCCGGCGAGCGCGGTGTTGAGCGGTTCCATGATCAACGCCGGGCTGCTGGGGTGGATACGATTTCTTCCGCCCGGCTCGGGACTGGAGATGGAACCCGCGTGGGGCGCGGCACTCATCGCGGCCGGATTGGCCGCCGCCTTCTACGGTGTTCTGCTCGGCATCACTCAGTCCAAACCGAAGACCATTCTGGCGTATTCGAGCATTAGCCAGATGGGGTTGATTACCTCCGCATTCGGCCTTTCTCTTTTCGAGCCCGCCGCCTCCGTGCCCGCATATCAATCGGTCCTGCTTTACGCCATGCACCACGGGTTCGCGAAGGGAGCACTTTTCCTCGGGGTGGGGATCATGCCCACGGCATGCGGTCCCTGGAAGTCCAGGCTGGCCTGGGGCGGCCTTGCGCTTGCGGCTCTGTCACTGGCCGGAGCGCCTTTCACGAGCGGCTCCTTCGCAAAGGCATGGGTGAAAATCGCGGCCGCGGCGATGTCGCAGCCCGCCTCAATCGTATTGCCCATTCTGCTTTCGATCGCCGCCGTCGGGTCAACGCTGCTCATGGGGCGTTTCTTCCAGGCCCTGGCGCGCAGCGCCCAGGTACCGGATCACGCCGCCGGCAAGGCAATGTGGATCCCGTGGATGGGGCTGCTGGCCCCCACCCTGCTCATTCCAACCCTTTATCCAACCGCCGCGCCGGTCGCCACATTTACGATCGCCGCCGTGTGGCCGGTGGCAGTGGGCATGGCCCTTCTGCTCCTGGCATGGGCCGCGTTGCGCAGAGGGGTTTCGGTCAAGATGCCCCATCTGCCGCCCGGCGACCTGCTCGAGATCTACTCAGCCATTTTCTTTGGACTTCGGCGAGCATGGGGGCATGTTTGGGTGACCGGGGGGGTGGAATGCCGTTTCAGGGAAACACTCGAAAAGGCGTTTTTGAAAGCTTTCGCGGCAGGACATGCGCTGGAAGCGATTCTGGGCAACTGGCAGGTGTCCGGCCTCTTGTTCCTCTTCCTGATGTTCGTGTTCTACCTGTCCTCGTTTTGAAATAGCCGTTCGAGAGTTTCCAAACGTTGACGGGTTAGATGATCTGTCGGCACGAAGTGCTGGCCATGCCCAATCGAGAACACCAAGATAAATCCCCGACTATCAGCCGGCAGGCCACACCACCCAAAGATATGCCCCATACCCCAGCAGAAGCACCGCTCCTTCCCACCTTAAGAGCCTTCGGCCGGTCCAAAGCAGCGGCAAGGCCGCCACAGCGAAGGCCAACATTATCCAGGCGTCTCGCATTCCTATGTCCTTGGCCGATAGGGGGTGAATTGCCGACGAGATACCCAGTATCCCCAGGATATTGAAGATGTTTGACCCAACCACGTTTCCGACGGCGATGTCAGGATGTCGCCGCAGGGCGGCGAGAATCGAGGTGGCCAGCTCGGGCATACTGGTCCCTGCGGCGACGACGGTCAAACCGATCACCGCCTCGCTGACATTCAGGAACCGGGAAATGTCGATCGCCGACAACACCAATAAATGCGAACCCAGGGCGAGCAGCCCAAGCCCGCCCCCGAATAGACCGATGTCCAGATAAATGGACCTGGTAATCGAGGAACCTTCTGTTTCCGATAACTTGACCGATTCCTGGCCCTGCCGTTTTGCCATCCGGATGTTGAACGCGGTGTAGGCTATCAGCAGGACCACGAGCAGCAGCCCGGCCGTCCGTTGGAACGCTCCGTAACCGATCAGGCCAACGCACAGCAAGGAAGCCGCGATCATGATCGGCGCATCGAATCGAATTAAAGGCAGGCTGACCGCAACCGGGCAGATTACCGCTGTAAGACCCAGTATAATCCCGATGTTTAAGATGTTGGACCCGAGCACGTTGCCGAGGGCCATGTCCCCATGCCCGGTCACAGCCGCATCCAGGCTGACCACCAACTCCGGGGAACTGGTGCCGAATGCCACGACCGTGAGTCCGGCGACAAGAGGCGTGAGGCCCATCCGCCGTGCGAGTGAGCTGCTGCCCATCACCAGGGATTCCGCCCCGGCGGTCAGCATGACCATCGACAGCAATAGAAAAAGGGCATCACTCCACATGGTCCCTCAAGGCAACTGCTGAACTTCACGGAGTGCTGCGGCAATCCGAAAGGGTTTAATCATATCGCAGGAAACACCTGAAGTAAAATGTCGTCCCATAACGGCCGCCTTCATTGAAGGAGGGTGGCGTTCAGCCGGCCTCCCTCCAGTCGGATCGAATAACCGAACGATATCGGTCAGCAACTGAGACGGTTCTGTTCTAAAAAAGTATTCGTTTCCCTGGCCTGCGGCCGATATGGCAGCATTTTCCGGCAGTTGTTGTCGCTCGCGATTTCGGACTATCTCTTACAGCGCGGCATGACGGTCCTGGAGGTAGGGTTGTCCTCCTTGAGAACGCAATCGAGCTGAAAAATGCCGCTTTCGGAGTGATGGTTTTGTGTGCCTGGGTCGAATCCTATCAGACAGCCTAAAATTATTGCACCTTCCGTCAGGGAATCTCACCTTCTGCCGGTTTCCAGATGGCCCTGTCATTTCTCCGGCCACAAAAAAAGCTGAGACAATGAATTGATTCACTGCCCCAGCTACCTTGATTTCGATGGATCTGGTCAGGAAAAAGGAAGAAATTCAGAGCCGGATTGTTTCACCTTCAATGCCGCATACGCACCTTGAGTCTGTCTTGCCACTTGATCCATTAGGTGCCAATCACCTGGATTCTCTTAGAGTATATCGCACGTGAAGAGACTCACGGAGATATACAGCTTGGCGGTCAAAGTCGAATATTCAGGATGCAATGGCAAAAAGTTTTTTTTCGGCGGTGATGCTGCGATGATAAATTTCGGCCGCTGAAAAATGAAAGCACGATTTGGCCGTTCAACCGACGTTCTCATTATTTTTTTAATACATCCTTCAGCGAATGCACACAAAAATCAATCAACTTTTCATTTGAGTTGTAACCCATCAATCCAATTCGCCAAACTTTCCCGGCAAGCTCTCCTAAACCGGCACCGATTTCCAAATTGTGTTTGGTTAACAACTCGCTTCTCACTTTCGCTTCATCAATACCTTCCGGAACTTTGATTGCCAGCAGATGCGGGATTCTTTCACCGTCAGGAACAATCGGCTCGAGCCCCAACTGTGATTTTAATTTTGAGATCAGGCTCGCACTGTTTTCTCTGTGACGCCTCCAAGCGTTTTCAATTCCCTCATCCTTTAAAATCATGAGCGCTTCATGTAATCCATAATATTGATTACTTGGTGCTGTATGATGATATGCTCGTTTGCCCGGACCATTCCAATAACTCCCAAGAAGAGTTAGATCATTAAACCAACTTTGGATTTGCGTCTTTCTATTTTTGATAAAGTGAACAGCTCTTTCGCTAAAACTAACTGGAGACATTCCAGCTACGCATGCCAATCCTTTTTGAGAACATGAGTACACCGCATCAAGCTGCCAGTCATCAACATAAACATCTACAGCGCCGAGAGATGTAACAACATCTGCAATAACTAGCGCACCAGATTTATGTGCGATTTCTGAAAGCAGTTTTACATTTGACAATGCGCCCGTTGATGTTTCCGCATGAACGAACGCGACAACTTTTGTATCGGGATTTTTTTTCAGAGCACCCTCCAACTTTTGAGGATCGACCGCTCTTCCCCAATCATCTTTTACGACCACGACGTGTCCACCAAATTTAGAAACAATTTGTGTCATCCGGTTAGCAAAATATCCGGCAACGCAAACAATAACTTTTGAACCCGGCTCTACAAGATTAACCAAGCACGCTTCCATGCCCAACGATCCCGGACCGGACAAGACAAATGTGTTTTCACTTTCTGTTTTAAATGTATACTTGAGAAGTACTTTTATCTCGTCCATCAATTCTATGAACTGCGGATCGAGATGCCCCAGTGCTGGTTTCGACAATGCATCTAAAACTCTGGGATGGACATTTGCGGGACCGGGTCCCATCAATACTCTGTCTATTGGTTTGAATGATTTGTGCATTGGATAGATCTCCATAATATTTTGGGGATTAAGGATCCGCTTTGGGAGGGCAGCAGTTGCCCGAGGGTATGTTTGCGGTTCGGCCACCCGGCCGCCCCAAAATATGGGAACGCCACTTTGCCCCCCCAAGATGCGATCTGGCCAGTAACATCACCTTCAGTCATTGTCAACAATGAAGACCTTTCCAGTCAGGCCCGTTTCGCCCTATTTTCAGGCAGGCCCCGACCCATCGGGCCGACGAATCATTCAAACGTCTTTTGCGGGCTGCGTCTTTGCCCCGAAGGACCACGGTGGCCGATGGGGCATCGCAGCGCAGGTGTTCCTGGAAGAACGAGGCCCGGATAATTTTGCAGACCGGGTTTTCCATGGCCTCTGTCTGCCGCGGCAGGATACGTAGCCCGCAGTGTACGTTAACGCCTGAAAACCATTGCACCTTTCGTCAGCTCAGCTTACAATCCTTTTGCAAGAAGTCTCCCATCGAGTTGAAAGGAGCCGAAATGACTAAAGACGCTCAGCCCCCTCGCACTCTCGTATGGCCTACTACCCATGCAAAATTTCCTTCGCAGCCGGTCGAACAGCGCTTCACCGCCGGTGCGGCTTATGTCGATGGTGAATTCTGTCCCATCGAAGAGGCGCGAATTCCACTTCTCGATTGGGGTTTTCTTCGCTCCGACGCTTGCCAAGAAACCATATCGGCCTGGGATGGGTCGTTCTTCCGCCTGCAGGATCACCTCGAACGGTTTCAGCGGTCGATCGGCAGGCTCAGGATGACCTCGCCCGAATCGTTTGACCGAATCCACAGCATCGTTCACGAACTCGTCGTTTTGCCGGGTTTCCGAAACGCCTATGTACAGATCATCATGACACGTGGCCGCCCTCCGATCGGAAGCCGCGATCTTAGACTTTGCAAAAACCGCTTCCAAGCGTTCTCTATGCCGTACATGTGGGTCGCGCCTCCCGATGTTCAGGCACGCGGAATGTCGCTGCACATCAGCACGCGGGTGCGCGTACCGCCGCAGTCGGTTGACCCGATGGTAAAGCATTACCACTGGCTTGATTTCCAGATGGGTCTGTTTGAAGCTTATGACGCCGGCGCGGAAACAGTGGTATTACGGGACTTGGATGGTCACGTGACTGAAGGGCCCGGCTTCAATATTTTCGCCGATATTGAAGGACGGCTCGTTACACCGGGGCACGGAGTTCTGGACGGAATGACCCGGCGAACCACGCTCGAGCTTTGCCGGGATCTCGGCATTGAAGTGGTCGAAGGCAAACTCGCGCCGGAACAACTGCGCTCGGCCAATGAAGCCTTTCTCACGACGACCGCCGGAGGGGTCATCCCGGTCACCTTGATCGATAATGTCAAAATCGCAGACGGCACGCCAGGACCGAAGACGGCACATCTGCACACCGAGTATTGGAAAAGACGCGCAGCCGGATGGCACGCCGAACCGGTCGTCTACCGGCAGGTCCCAGAAGGTGAAAAAATCAGAACCGGATAATTTCACCTTGATCGCCGCAACCGTAATTGCCGTTTTCATTATTTAAACTGGTTGGTTAAAAAAAGTTTGCTTTATCGGAACCGAATATTTATAAAAACAGCAAACCGTGCCGAGGCTGTCATTGGTGAATTCGCCAATGCATTGCCGTAAACAGGATTCTGGCCCTGTGCATGACGGGACAAAACGCTTGAGGCAATGAACATGGTCATCAGCTTGATCAACCAGAAGGGCGGAGTCGGCAAGACCACGACCGCCATCAACCTGGCCAGCGCTCTGTCTTCGAAGAAGCTCAAGGTCCTGATGGTCGATGCCGACCCCCAGGGCAGCGTGCTGCAATGGCAGGCAACCGGGGCCAACCGCGACTTCGATGTAGTTCGGTTGGCCATGCCGGAACTGAGGACCAAGATCGGAAACCACCGCCGGGCCTTTGATCATGTCGTCATCGACTCACCGCCTGCGCTTTCACACATCAGCCAGGAAATTGCATCTTCTTCGGACCTCGCCATTATTCCCATTGCACCCAGCTCTTTGGACATCTGGTCGAGCAGGGAAACGATCCAACTGGTCACGGATGTCGGCCGCAAACACAAGGGGCTTGCTGCCAGGCTGCTCGTTTATCGCAAGATTCCCGGCACGCGCCTTGCGGCGGAGGCCCGCGATGCGCTCAACTCCTACGGGCTCGGCATCTTCAAAACTGAAATTTCCCAGCGGATCGCATACGTCGAGGCTATCGTTTCCGGTGTTTCAGTTCTGAAATACTCACCGAACAGCGTTGCAGCTCGGGAAATCCGGGACCTGTGTGATGAGATCCTATAGCCGGGAGGAATAACACTATGGCGCGGAAGCGATCCCTGAAGGATGCGGCGGCAGACCAACTTGTCGAAAAAACCAAGGGCGGTCCGGAGCCTCCGCCGGCACCGACCAAGAAAAAGGCGGCGAGGCCCGGCGCGGTGAAGGCCGCTCAAACGGAGCTCCCGAAGGAAAGCCCTATTGCGCAGCATCTTCCCGTTGAACCTTCGAAGACGCCCGAAGAGGGGAGGAAGTGCCACCCACCGTTAATGTGGATAGGGATTTCGCTCCTGATAGGGCTTGCCGCCGGATACTTTTTCGGCGTGGGTCGGACGATCGGGCCATCGAACATGTCTTTCCTCCTGGTCGGGCTTGCCGCCGGATACGTCATCGGTCGATTCACCAAGATCGTCTGAGGCGTCCACTCGTGGCGCTAACGCCGACAACGACCGACCAGGGCTTCTCCCATTCATCGACCGCTTCAACACCACAGGGTGAATAGAAGAAACGTAACTGAATCGGTCTTGCACACGGTTTACACCACCCGGATCGAGAAAAACGCGGGTTCGGGTCAGGGGGCGATGACGGGGAGTCGTCGGGGCTCCAGGCGGAAGCGCACGGTGTGCCCGACCACGACCGGCTCGCCGTCCAGGTGGGCGAGGGTGCCGTCCTGGAATACCTGAGCCTCGGTGGCGGGGATGCTGCGGATGTATCGCAGGCGATCGGCGCGGTTGGTGTAAAGGTCGATGAACGCCGACGGCAGCGACCCCAATGGCGGCTTGCTCACCAGCTTCAGTTCCGCCACGCCATCGTCGGGAAGGGAACCGGGGGAGATGCGCGCACCGTTGCCGAACTCGCGGGTGTTGCAGAACACCAGCATCAGCAGGTCCGCCTCGGTGATCCGGTCGTTGATGGTAAGCCGGACGCGCGTGGTGTTCGCGCCGGCGATTTCTTCCAGGATGATGCGCAGATAGCCGATCATGCCCCGACGCCTGGAGCGGTCGAAGCGGTCCGCCACGCGGGCGTCGAAGCCGATGCCGGCCGTGCCCAGAAAAAGCCGGTCATTGAGGTAGCCGACATCCATTGACCGGGATGCCCCTGTAAGAGCCACCCGCAGGGCGTCCTCTGCTTCCCGCGGCAGTCCCAGCGAGCGCGAATACCCATTGCCCGATCCCATGGGAACGACCCCCAGCGGCACCCCTGTGCCGATCACCCCGGTCGCCACCGCGTTAAGAGTGCCGTCGCCGCCCGCGCACAGGACCCGTTCGGCTCCTGCGTCCACCGCAGCCCGCGCCAGTTCAACCCCATGCCCCGAGCCCCTTATCATTTGTATAGAAAGCGTCACGCCCAGATCCGCGGCCATCCTCTCTGCCAGACGGCGCACCCGCAGGGCATGTTTTCGCTTTCCTGCAAACGGATTGATGATGATCGAGGCTTTCACGGACCGGGGCTGACCATGTTCGCTTTTCAGGTGACTTCAATCGGCACCCTGTCGGAAATCAATTGATAACGCCTGCCCTGCCAGATTCAAGCGGCTCTCCACCGGTGAGGTTTCCGCAATGACTTCCCCGCGGCGGATGACGAACAGCCGGGCCGGCTTCAGGCGCAACGCTTCCACCGGGTCGCCGGCCTGGAGGACGACCAGGTCGGCGCAGCAGCCCGGCTCCAGCCCGTAGCCCTCCAACCTCAGGGCCTTGGAGCCGTTGAAGGTAACGGCTTCGAACAGGCGGCGCATCTCTTCCGTGCCGGTCATCTGGGCCACGTGCAGGCCCATGTGCGCCACTTCCAGCATGTCGTGGGAGCCCAGGGGGTACCAGGGGTCCATGACGCAGTCGTGGCCGAAGGCGACGTTGACGCCGGCTTGCATCAGCTCTTTCACACGGGTCATGCCGCGGCGCTTGGGGTAGGTGTCGTGGCGGCCCTGCAGGGTGATGTTGATCAGCGGGTTGGCCACGGCGTGCACCCCGGCCTCAGCCATCAGCGGGATGAGCTTGCTGACGTAGTAGTTGTCCATAGAGTGCATGGAGGTCAGGTGCGATCCGGTCACGCGGCCCTGCAGGCCCAGCCGCTGGGTGTAACAGGCCAGGGTTTCGATGTGGCGCGAGAGCGGATCGTCGCTTTCATCGCAGTGCATGTCGACCATCAGGCCGCGCCGGGCGGCGAGTTCGCACAAGGCAGCCACCGACTCGGCACCGTCGGCCATGGTGCGCTCGAAGTGCGGGATGCCGCCCACCACCTCGACACCCAGATCCAGCGCCCGGACCATGTTCTCCCGATTGGCCGGCAGCCGGAAATAGCCGTCCTGGGGAAAGGCCACCAGCTGCAGGTCGAGGTAAGGCTTGAACTCCTCGCGGATGTCCAGCAGGGCGGTGACCGCCAGCATTTCCGGATCTCCCACGTCAACGTGGCTGCGGATGGCAAGCGTGCCGCGGGCGATGGCCCATTGGCAAAGCTTGCGGGCGCGGGTCTTGATCGATTCGACGGTCAGCTGCGGTTTCAGCTCCCCCCAGAGCTGGATGCCTTCCAGCAGCGTGCCGCTGCGGTTCACGCGCGGCCGGCCGTAGCTCAAGGCGGCGTCCATGTGGAAATGGCTGTCCACAAACGGCGGTGTCACCAGGCACCCGCCGGCATCGATTTCCTTGCGGGGCGAGGCGCCGATCGCCTGCGCCACCTCCTTTATGCGGCCGTCTTGCACTGCGATGTCGTATCCCCGCCGGCCATCCGGCAGGTTGGCGTTGCGAAGGACGAGGTCCAGCATCAACGGGCCTCCTTGCGAAAGGGCCTGAGCAGGGCGGCCGGTGCCAGCGCATTGCGGGACACCAGGGCCATCCCCACGATGGTGAGCACAAACGGCAGCATCAGGAACACCTGGTAGGGCAGGTTGATCGCGCTGCTCGCCTGCAGGCGCAGCTGCAGGGCATCGATGCAGGCGAACAGGATCGCCCCGGCGGCGCTTTTCCAGGGGCTCCACTGGCCGAAGACGATCAGCGCGATGCAGACCCAGCCGCGGCCGGAGATCACCCCGAAGGTGTAGGCATTGTATTGGGCCATGCACAGGAAAGCACCGGCGAGGCCCATCAGGGCGCCCGACACCAGCAGCGCCTGGTAGCGCATGCCGGTCACGCTCACCCCGGCTGAGTAGGCGGCGTGCGGGTTCTCCCCCACGGTCCGCAGGTCCAGGCCCCACGGGGTCCGGTAGAGCACGAAGGCCGCCGCCGGCACGACCGCCATCGCCAGGTAGACCAAGGCGAACTGGTTGAAGAGGATCGGGCCGATGACCGGAATGTCCGCAAGCCAGAGCAGCGCAAGGGGTTCAAAGGGCTTGATTTTCGGCAGGGAGGACGGCTGGCCGAAAATCAGCCGGTAGAAGAAAAACGACAGGCCCGAGCAGAGCAGGGTCAGCCCGATGCCGGAAACGTGCTGGCTGAGCCCGAGGCTGACCGTCAGCAGGCCCATCAGCGCCCCGGCAACCACCCCGGTCAACACTGCGGCCAGTATTCCCAACCAGAGACTGCCCGTGAAAAAGGCAGTGGAAAAACCGGCCATGGCCGCCAACATCATGATGCCCTCGATGCCCAGGTTCAAGACGCCGGCGCGCTCGGCGAACAGCTCCCCCAGGGTACCGAAAACCAGGGGCGTGGCAATGCGGATCACTGCCGCGAAAAATCCCACCTGAAACACCTGTGCGAGGATTTCATTCATGTTCGGGTCGATTCCAGCGGATCCGGTATTGGGTCAGCATCAGGGCCGCCAGCATGGTGATCAGGGACATGCCCTGGATGACGTCGGCCAGGAACACCGGAACGCCGGTGGCCCGAGACATGGCTTCGGCGCCGGTGATGATGATCGCAAAAAATATCGCCGCCGGCACCACCCCGATGGGGTTCAGGCGCGCGAGCATGGCGATGACGATGCCGGTGTAACCGTAGCCCGGAGACAGGCCGGCCATGACCTGAAAATGAATGCCGGCCACTTCCCCCACGCCGGCAAGCCCCGCGAGCGCACCGGAGACGCCGGCGGTAAGCAGGGTCACCGCCGCAATGTTGATGCCGGCATAGCGGGCCGCGTTCGGGTTTTCGCCGACGGCGTCGATCTCAAAGCCCAGGGTCGTGTGGCGCAGCATGAGCCAGACCCCTGCGGTCGCAAGCGCGGCCAGCAGCACCCCCAGGTGCAGGCGGGTGGCCCGCAGCAGGATCGGGAACTCCGCCTCCATGCGAATGTCCGGCGAGTCCGGGTACCCGCTCAACGGGTCCTTCCAGGGCCCGTCCAGCAGGGCCATCATTCCGTAAAAAAAGACGAAGTTCAGCAGCAGCGTCGTGACGACGTCGTCCACCTTGTAGCGTGTTTTCAGAATCGCCGGCAGCAGGGCCCAGACCGACCCGGCCAGAGCGCCGCCTGCGATCATCAGCGGGACCAGGCTCCAGGCCGGCAGCCCCTCCCGGGCGCCGATGAAGGCTGCGGCCATGGCGCCCGCCAGGAGCTGGCCTTCCGCCCCGATGTTCCAGAACTTGGCACGGAAGGCCACGGTCACGGCCAGACCTGTAAAAACGAGGGGTGCGGCCTTGACCACGGTTTCGACCAGGCTGAAGGCGGTGCTCAGGGAACTCAGAAAAAGCTTCGTGTAGGCGGCGAGAACATTGGCCCCGGCCAGTACGACGAGCCCGCTGCACAGGACCAGCGTGGCTATGACGGCCGCCAGCGGAAGGAGGACATTCAGCCACCAGGGGCTGTGGGCCCGGGGTTCGAGGCGGAAGCCGTTCATGCCGCCTCCCGGACCCCGGCCATCAGCAGGCCGACCCTGGCCACGGTCGCATCATGGATGTCCAGGACATCCATGATGCGACCCTCGAACATGACGGCGATGCGGTCCGACAACGAAAAAATCTCTTCCAGGTCCTCGCTGATCAGGACCATTGCCCCTTCCCGGCCGCGCAGGTCGAGAAAGCGCTGGTGAACGAAGCGGGCGGCGGCGACATCCAGGCCGCGGGTCGGTTGGGCGGCCAGCAGCAGCGTCGGCTCCCAGGCCAGTTCGCGGGCCAGCAACGCCTTCTGCAGATTCCCGCCGGACAGGGTGCCGGTGCGCACACGGTTGCCGGCGGACTGGATCCCGAAACTATGGATCTGTTGGTCGGCAAAGCGGCCGATCGCCCCGTGTTTCAGAAATCCGCAGCGGCTGAACCGGCGTTCCCGGATGCGCGGCAGCACCATGCAGCTGCGCAACGGCAGGCTAGTGATCAGGCCGGTTCCCATGCGGTCCTCGGGGATTCGCCCCACCCCCAACGCCTGCACCTCCCGCGGCGTGAGCCGGGAAACCACCTTCCCGTTGATCTCCAGGGTGCCGCCCGAAACGGGCAGCACGCCGGCGATGACATCGGCCAGCTCCGCCTGGCCGTTGCCGGAGACCCCGGCGATACCCAGGATTTCGCCCGCGCGAACTTCCAAGCAGATGCCTTTCAAGCTGGGCCGCGCCCCGCCTCTGGTCTGCAGGTTATCAATGCGCAGTCTCGCCTCGCCGGGCGTAGTCGACACCTTGGACGGGGTTGTGATTTCATGGCCGGTCATCAATTCGGCCAGCCGCATTTTGCTGACGGTGTCATCGTTGGCCGTTTCGGCGACGACACGTCCATGCTGCATAATCACGACCCGAGTGGTAACCGCAATGATTTCGTGCAGTTTGTGGCTGATGAAAACAACCCCCATACCCCGGCCGGCCATCGCCCGCAGGGCGGTGAAAAGCCCGTCCGCTTCCTGGGGAGTCAAGGCGGCCGTGGGCTCGTCGAGGACCAGGATGCGCGCGCCTCGGATCAAGGCTTTCATGATCTCCAGACGCTGCTGCTCGCCGATCGTCAGGTCGCCGACCCGGACGTCCGGGGGCAGGCGCAGACCGAAACTCCGTTCGATCTCGCCCATGCGCTCAAGGGCGAAGCCGCGGTCCAGGCGCAACCCGCGGCCGGACTGGCCGACCATCAGGTTGTCCATGACCGTGTGTCGGGGAACCAGGTGGAAGTGCTGGTGCACCATCCCGACCCCGTGCGCCAGGGCATCCGCTGAGCTGTGGATGCGCACGGTCCGGCCATCGACGGCAATCCGTCCCCTGTCTGGGGCATAGACCCCGAACAGGATGTTCATCAAGGTGGTTTTGCCGGCCCCGTTTTCCCCGAGCAATCCCAGGATATCACCACCGTTCAGGGTCAAATCGACACCGTCGTTGGCTTGGACGTCGCCGAAGCGTTTGGCGATGCCGCGCATCTTTTTGAAGAACGCTTGACGTTCGGTGTAGCTGATGGCGCCGCGCGTGTCGAGTACATTGAAAGATTGCGAGCATTTGAGGACGTAGTCATAGGCGGGGGCAAGCAGTCCCTGCTCGAAACAGGCATCCACCTCAGCGGAGAAGAGATCGTACATCTGG
>Ga0210088_1000122_pt1 | contig 14739 bp, 12 predicted proteins | sample RushMan_CattailN_6_FD_185557 | JGI IMG/M metagenome (GOLD analysis project Ga0210088, IMG submission 185557) | Wetland microbial communities from San Francisco Bay, California, USA, that impact long-term carbon sequestration -... | ecosystem: Environmental > Aquatic > Marine > Wetlands ... | reverse complement strand
CGTGGTTGTCAAAATATCGTTCCGATTGTCGGACGTTATTTTGTTACAACCACTTATGCCGCCATCCTCTTTTTCGGAACATTATTATGACAAGCGGTATAACAGGACGATATAAGATGGACTCCAAACATTCTTTTTTAAAAATCGCGTGGAACCTTTTCCTGATAACCGCCGGCAGCCTCTTGTGCGCCGCCGCCATCAACGGAATCATCATCCCCAACCAATTCCTGGCGGGCGGCGTCAGCGGTCTGAGCCTGTTTATTCACTACCTTTTTCCGGCGGTGCCGGTCGGCGGCGCCAATTTTCTGTTGAATATCCCGCTGTTCGTGGTGGGCTGGCTTTTCGTGGGCCGGCGCTTTTTCTTTTACAGCCTGGCCGGCATGACGATTTTCTCAGCCGCCCTGCTCGTGAGCGTACCCGTTTTTCCCATCAACGACTCGTTGCTGAAGGCCCTGACTGCCGGAATCATCACGGGGGTCGGAAGCGGCGTCATCTTGAAATCGCTCGGCTCCGGCGGCGGTCTGGACATCCTGTCCGTCATTCTTCTCAAGCGCTTCTCGATCCGGATCGGCACAACCGTGATGGGGTTCAACTGCGCGCTGATGCTGGCGTCCCTCTTCCGGTTCAACCTGGAGATTGTTCTTTACACGCTGATCTATCTCTTCGTCACCACCCAGATTGTCAATCTTGTGGTCACGGGCCTCAACCAGCGCAAGGCCGTCATGGTGATTTCACCCAGGTGGCGTGAGATTGCCCAGGAAATCATGGACACCATGCAGCGCGGCGTCACGATCGTAAACGGCGAAGGCGGGTACACCGGGCAGGGTCAGCGCATCCTATACTCGGTCATCACCTTCCAGGAGCTGTCCCGCTTCAAAGACATGGTGCGCCAGCACGATCCACAGGCGTTCTTGGTGGTGACCGAGACGCTCGAGGTGATGGGCAAGGGCATCGGCAACCAACCCCACTGGTAGAAACGCTTTCAACGCATCGCCTGACACCCGATAGCGGCGGTGCCCCACGTCTTCAAATGCTCGTATCCTAACGTGTACACTCCGTTTTCAAGCCGCGGTAAGCCTTGCCCTCAGGAGTGATCCGACACTTTGAAAACGTCTCCTTCATTTTAGGAGACACATCTTTTCGCGTCTCCTAAAATGCGGCCGATGGCGGCCGGGTAGTCGATACCCGCAGCCTGAAGGGCTGCCGCAAAGCCCGCATCCGGCGACAGGCAGGGATTGGCGTTGATTTCCAGGATCCAGGGCTGCCCGCCGGGATCCACGCGGAAGTCCACACGGGCATATCCTTTCAGACCGAATCCCCGCCAGCACCGTGCGGCCAGATCACGCAGGCGATTCAGCAGGCCGGCGTCCTCCTGGGGAAAGTTGTAACGTCGCGGGGTGTGGTGGAATTCGTAGGAAGATTCATCCCACTTGGCGCGATAGCCTACGATCCGCAAAGCGTCCGGCGGATAGCCTTCAAAAAGAATTTCAGCCGGGGGCAGCACTTCGGGCCCGTCGGGACCGGCCAGCAAGGAGAGGTTGAACTCGCGGCCCTCGATGAAGCGCTCGGCAAAGCAGGCACCGCCGAAATCGGGAGCGCGGTCGCGCAACCGCGCGGTCAGGTCGTTCGCATGCTCGCAGAGAACGGTCGAGGTCTCATCGATTCCGATAGAAGCGTGCTCCCACAGGGATTTGACGATCCAACGGGAGGCCGGGTCGGCCGCGGCAAGGCCGCCGGCCGACAATGAAGGGATGTCCGTCGGCACGGGCCCGAGCCAGGGAGGGGTCGGAAGCCGCAGGGCCGCCAGGCGTTCCTTGGCGAGCACCTTGTGGGACGTCACCAGGATCGCCTCGGCGCACGAACCGGTGTAGGAGATCCCCATGGCGTCGAGGAGCGATGGCACCAGATGAATCAGACGGCCCCGGCCGTCAAGGGATTCCACCAAATTGAAGACGAGCTGCGGCAGCCCCCTCGACAATTGGAGGCGAACGTCGGCAAGATCCAGGGTGCAGGGCAGCAATATCGCCTCGTGGCCGAGTTCGGCAAGCGCCGCCCGGACGGCCGCGGCCTGAACAAGGACGTCGCGCTCATCCGGAGCGTCGGCGTCGGTGACTGCGTTGTGAACGATGGTGATGCGCATGATCAGGCGCGGCCGGCTGGTTCCGTGTGGACGCGTGCAGCGGCCGATCCCACGATGCGGGCCATCAGGGCATCGAAGGATATGCCTGCCAAGGAGCAGATGATGGGCAGGTCGGAGTGCTCCGGGTGCAGCCCGGCCAGTGGATTGACCTCCATGAACTGCGGCCGGCCTTTTTTATCGCAGCGCAAGTCGAGGCGGCCGGCATCACGGCAGCCGAGGACGCGCCAGGCGCGAAGCGCCAGGTCCTCCACCTCGGCGATCAGCGGTTCCTCGTCGGGCCGCACCAAGCGGTAGCGGACGAGCTCTTCGAAGTTTTCCTTGTTGTGGTAGGAATAAACCGCCTGTTCAGCGGCAGGCAGCAGCAGCACTTCCATGGTGCCCAGCACCTGCGCCTGCCGGCCGGTGCCGGCAACCGCCACGGTGAACTCCCGTCCTGGGAGAAACCGCTCGACCAAAACCGGCTGGTGGTAGCTGTCGAGCAGGCGACGGCAGGCGCCCGGCAGATCCTTCCGGCGCCGAACGATGGAAGCGGGCGAGATCCCCTTGCCGGTGCCCTCGGCAACGGGCTTGATAAAGTAAGGGGGGGCGAACCGAACCTCGCCGGTATCCCCTGCCTGTTCCACCACGGCAAATTCCGCCGTGGGCACGCCGGCGTCCCGGATGACCCGCTTGGTCATGCCCTTGTGCAAGGTCAGGCTCATGACCAGCGGGTCCGAAAAGGTGTAGGGAATGCCGTAAGCATCAAGGACGGCGGGCACCTGGGCTTCGCGGCCGATTCCCTTGAGCCCCTCGGCGATGTTGAACACCAGCTCCCAGCGGCTTCCCTGTGCCAACCGCTCGACCAGCTGGCGCACATGGCCGATCCGCTCGGTGTCATGGCCGAGGCGCCTCAGCGACACCTCGATCGCCTCGACGGTTTCATCGCGGTCGAACTCGGCGGTTTCATCCTCCGAGTAGCCGAGCGCTAAATACTCGGACCGCAGGTCGTAGGTCAGGCCGATCCGCATGCACGACCCATCCGTCATTCCCCGACGACATCCGGGTACCGGTACGCCCGGTCGCAGTAATTGCGCAGCAGCAGGTCGTCTCCCGCGCGGCCCTCGACGTAGTTCGGCGTCAGCGGGATCTTGCCGCCGCCGCCGGGGGCGTCGATGACGTAAGTCGGGACCGCATACCCCGTGGTGTGGCCGCGCAGGCCGCGGAGGATCTCCAGCCCCTTGTTGACGGGCGTGCGGAAGTGGCCCGATCCGGAAATCGGGTCGCACTGGTAGATGTAGTAGGGCCGCACCCGCATCCGCATCAGATGATGACAGAGCGTTTTCATCGTGTCCACGTTGTCGTTGATGCCTTTCAACAGCACCGTCTGGGATCCCAACGGAATGCCCGCGTTGGCCAGGCGCTCGCAGGCCCGGTAGGCTTCCGGCGTGCACTCGGAGGGATGCGTGAAGTGCAGGCTCATCCACAGCGGGTGGTAGCGCCGCAGCATGCGCACCAGGTTCGGGGTGATGCGCTGGGGCAGGACGGCCGGCACCTTGGTGCCGATGCGAATGATCTCAACGTGCGAAATCTCCCGCAGTCGCGACAGGAGCCAACTCAGGCGCTCGTCGTTCAAGGTGAGCGGGTCGCCGCCGGAAATCAGCACGTCGCGCACCGAGGGGGTCGAACGAATGTACTCGATGGCCCGTTCCAGGCGCGAACGGCTGGGGTAGATGGCGCCGTGGCCGACCACGCGCGAGCGGGTGCAATAGCGGCAGTAGGTGGAGCAGAAGTCCAGCACCAGCAGCAGAACGCGGTCCGGATAGCGATGGACCAAGCCCGGCACGGGGCTCTGATCGTCTTCGCCGAGCGGGTCGTCGTCTTCGCCGGGCGATTTCGTGAATTCGAAAACCGTGGGGACCACCGTTCGACGCAGAGGATCGCGCGGATCATCCTTGGAGAGCAGGCTCATGAAATACGGAGTGATGCCCACCGGCAGCTTGGACTGGATCATCTCAACGGCCGAACGCTCATTGTCGGAGAGATGAAGCATGCGCTCGAGCTGATCCAGATGACGGATCCGGTTGCGGATCTGCCACTGCCAGTCGTTCCATTCTTTGTCGGTTGTGGTCGGGTAAAAGGCGCGTCGAAATGCCGTTGCCCTGGAGGTGGAGGCGGGTCTTGATTTGAATACCGGGAAAACCGATACTTTGCTTCGGATGCGTGGCGTTAGTTCTGGTAGCGGAACTACGTTACTTAGACTGGCGGCTGGACCGGGAGGTTCTTCGTCGTTTTCACCTGCCAACTCAGTCGCTGATCCCGGCGAGGAATGGTTGGCAGAGTTTTGAAAACTTGCCACGTCTGGTTTCATGAGATTAGAATGTCTCCTTTCAGTGGACTATCATCCACCTCGATATGCAAACACAATTAGATTGAAGCACAAATGGTTTCAGAGTATAGTTGAGGTATAGGTTATCCGTGCCGGAGCCTCCCTTTCGTTTCTGGTTGTTTTGCCGGCTGGCTGGAAACAGCTGCCAGTCCATGCTCGGTTTTCGGACAAATACGCCAAATTAGCATCCTCTATATGGTGTTTTAACGCGAAGTTTAATACAAGCCATCAGGCGTGTCAATAAAATATTTTACGGTCTTATCAGCTTGAATTTTTTATTCTCTTAGTCAATTATACCGCTATCTGGCAGAATTGCAACGCCATTTTGGCCTTGTTTAATAAAGTCGCCCTTAAACGCTGCCATCGAACAAAATGTATTCATTTTGATACATACATGCCGGTCCTTTGATGTTATCTTGGGGTTATCGGTTTACATAGAAGGAAACTTGAATGATTTTTTATTAACGAAGGGCAGCCCTTGATTTGCGGATCGCCCCACTCCGTTATCGTTGCGCCGCAGGCCGGCCGTTGACAGGGCATAGACATAAGGAGGTGAGAAGCATGGCCCGTACCGTAAAAAAAAATATGGTCAAGCGCAGAAGGATCGAATTCGTGCTGGAGATGCCCGAAGCGCAACAGGTCATCCTTATGGGCGACTTCAACCAGTGGAATCCCAAAAAGCACCCCATGCGTAAGGACGAAAACGGCGTGTGGAGCAGGACCGTGGTAATTTATCCCGGCCGCTATGAGTACCGCTTCTGGGTGGATGGGGAGTGGTACAACGACCCCCACAACACGCTGCGATGCCCGAACTGCTTCGGCAGCGAGAACAATGTCATTGACATCCTGCCGTAGAAGTTCCGTTCTCGAACCGCTGGTTCGGTCTCGCCGACTCAGGTTCCTGTCCAATCGGATGAGGGGCAAGGAATCCAACTGCAATTTTTATTTTTTTCTGAGCAACCGTTCAATAAGAAATTCGGCCTACTACGCAAGCATTTCCATTCCCCTGAACTCTTTCGGGTCAAACTAAAAAAGAACACTCCTCGCTGCGAAGGGTGTTCTTTAATTTTTACTCCCTGACTTTTTGGCTTGTCCCGTCATCCTGATACTATCAGTTTTCTAATTCCCTGATCTGACAACATATGTCAATAACTGCGTTGGATTATTAGTGGACGCGTTATAACAATTTTGGATTATGAATTGATGTTATTCAACCTATAAGAATAATTAGTTTGATCGATCCCGTTACAGGGAATATACACGTTCCAGCTATGATAGCTCCATTGGTCCGTAGGCTCCTGGCTTCACCTGCCGGACGACCCTATCGGCTATCCTGCCCTTCGGGTCTAACCAATTAGTTTGATTTAATTATGAGGAAAAGGAAGATTACACTCTTTTCGATGAATTCTATTTAGTTGTTGTATAGTAAGCGTTTTTTTGGCATTGCATAAGTAACTTTTTGCCCACTCACGCTACCCGAAGAACATTTTTTCCTGAAAGAGGAAGGAGGTGAAAAAAAGCACCTGGCTGAAACCGGTGCGGGCAGCATGGATGGATTTACAACGAGAAGGCAGCATTCATCAACGACAACCTTAGGGTTTAGGAGGTGCATTATGAAGGGAAGAATAGTGACGTTGGTGGCCTTGGCGGTGTTGGTCGTTTTTCTGGCAGGCATGGCTCAGGCGGCGGATTCGATCAGCGCCTACATGGGGTTCTCTCGGGAAGTGAACGAGGCCCTGGCCAAACGCATCCAGGAGAAAACCGGGGTCGAGGTCAAAAACATCACCCTGTCCTGGGGCGAAATCTGGGCCAGGATCAAATCAGAAGCGCCCCGGTTCAATGCCGACATGGTCATGAGTTTCGGGGGGGCTGCCGCTATCGAAGGCACCGGGAAAGGGTACTACGAAGCCTACAAATCCCCTGCCTGGAACGACATCGCCCCCGCCTTCAAGTCGAAAGACGGAACCTATTATGCCTTAGGGACATTCTCGTTCCTGCTGGTTGGCAACAAGGCCAAGCTGGCTGAAAAAGGCTACGCCATGCCGACCTCGTGGAAGGAGCTGCTGGACCCGAAGTGGAAGGGGCAGATCGTGATGCCTACGCCACGTACTTCCGGCACGGCCTTCATGATCGTCTATTCTTTTCTTTCTCTGTACGGCGAAAAAGACGGTTGGAAGTTCCAGCAGGACCTGGATAAGAACATCGCCTTCTACACCAAGAGCGGCAACGCCCCCACCGACCTCGTGGGCCGCGGCGAGTACCTCTTGGGCATCACCTCGGATGAAAACGTCCTGAAGCGCATCAAGGACGGTTACCCGCTCGAGTGGAAGGTTCCAAAAGAAGGCATCGGCTACGAGGGCAACTATTGCGTGATCCTGAAGGGCACCCAGAAACTGGCTCTCACTAAAAAGGTGGTGGATTATCTTGGCAGCAAGGACTGCAGCGAGTTCGTCGCCTCCATGGGATACATGCCGCCGCGTCCCGGGATCCCGAGCGGTCTTTACGGTGCCGAACCGCCCACCTACATCAAGCTGGATCATGCCTGGGCCTACAAGAACCAAAAGAAAATCATGATGGACTGGAAAAGCAAGTTCATGATGAAAGAAGCCGAGGACGCCAAGAAGGCGGGCGATGAAAAAGAGAAGCAACAGTAGCGCGGTGTGCCTGAAGGGCCGCTGATTTATGACACGGGAGGGGAGAAGGATGGCCGAATCGGTGCCGAAAGTCGTCCCCGGCAGAAGTGTGTGGTACAGGCTGAGGGCGTTTTTCAACGCCAACCTGATCAACCTGTTTGCGGGCGGTCTCTTCGCCTTGCTGGCCATCTTTCTCCTGTACCCCATCGTCTCCGTGCTCGTGTTCAGCCTGTGGGGCGATGAGGGGTTCACGTTCTCTTTCTACGCCGAGTTTTTCAGCTACAATTTTTACTATTGGTCGTTGCTCAACACTCTCATTCTCGGGCTTGCCACGATGATCATTTTGGTGATCATCGGGTTCTGCTTCGCGTATCTGACCACCCGCGGCCCCCTCTGGCTGAGGAAGCCGCTGAAAATCATTGCGCTCATGCCGCTGGCCGCACCGCCTTATATCTTTTCCATATCTCTGATCACCCTTTTCGGGAAAAACGGGCTGATCAACAATTTTTTCCACCTGGATTTCAACATCTACAGCTGGACCGGGGTCATCGCGGCCCAGGTCCTGGCGTTTCTGCCCCTTTCGTTCATGATGATCGAAAACGTCCTGAATGCCGTCAACCCCAGCCTGGAGGAGTCGGCCAGCGACATGGGCGCCTCGGAATTCAGGATCATGCGCTCGATCACCATCCCGCTGGCCGCACCGGGAATGCTCAAGGCGGCGCTGCTGGTGTTCGTAATGACCATCGCCGAGTTCGGCAACCCGGCCATCCTGGGCGGCCGGACACCGTTCCTGGCGCCGGACACCTACCTGATGATCACCGGCGAGGCCGACTTCAATATGGCCAGCGTGCTTTCGGTGGTCCTGATCCTGCCGTGCATCCTTATTTTCATCCTGCACAATTTCGTGCTGTCGGGAAAGGGGTACACGACGATCGTAGGCAAGCCGACCGCGGCCGAGCTCCGGCCCATCGACCCGGTCATCAAAATCCCCTTCCTCATCCTGTGCATTCCGGTGGGGATCATGGTGCTGCTGAGCTTTGGGGTGATTGTGCTGGGGGCGTTCGTCAAGATCGTCGGCGTCGACAACACCTTTGTCATTGACCACGTGCTGAACACCCAGTCGAACAGCGCCATCTGGAACAGTTTCAAGGTTTCCCTGGGAGCCGGGCTGTTCGGGGCTCTCGTCGGCACGCTGCTAGCCTATGTCATCATGCGCGGCAAGTTCCCCGGGCGGCGCGTCATGGAGATGCTGGCGCTTTCGGGGTTCGCGCTGCCCGGCACCGTGATCGGCGTCGGCTATATCATCGCGTTCAACCGGCCGCCGTTTCTTCTGACCGGCACTATCTGGATCATCATCCTGAACTGCGTCTTCCGGTTCCTGGCCGTGGGCGTGGAAGCCGGGATCAGCAAACTGCATCAGATCAGCGTGGAAATCGAGGAGGCGTCCGCCGATCTGGGGGCCGACTTCCTGACCATATTCTTCAAAGTGATTCTGCCGATTATGTTCTCAGCCTTCGTCGCCGGATTTATCTACACCTTCATGACCACCATGATGTCGCTGAGTTCGGTGATCTTCCTGGTGGCGCCGGGCTTTGACCTGGCTTCCGTTTACATCTTCCTGACCGCCCAGCTGGGAGAGCTGGGGGTGGCTTCCGCCACCACCCTCAAGGTGATTGCCATCGTCGTTCTTTGCATGGGCCTGCTGCAGATCGTATCGAGGAAGATGGGGTTGAACGTCAAAAAGCAAGGAGCCTGAACCAATGGACAGTACCCGGCCAACCATGCTGGCGATCATGGACATTCACAAAAGCTTCGGCAGCGTGGATGTGCTCAAAGGAATCTCTGCCGATATCCCGAAGGGTGAGCTGTTGACCTTTGTGGGCCCGAGCGGTTGCGGCAAGACGACCCTGCTCAGAATCATCGGGGGGTTTGCGGCAGCGACCTCCGGACGGGTGATCCTGGACGGCGAGGACATCAGCAACCTTCCGCCCAACATGCGCAACACCAAGATGGTGTTTCAGAGTTATGCCCTGTTCCCGCATATGACGGTCGCCAAGAACGTCGGCTTCGGACTGAAGCTTCAGAAGTGGCCCCGGAAGAAAATCGACGCGCGCGTGGAAGAGCTGCTGGCGCTGGTCCACTTGGAAGGACTGGGGGGGCGGTCCATCGAGCGCCTGAGCGGCGGACAGCAGCAGCGCGTCGCCCTCGCTCGAGCGCTCGCCCTCGAGCCCAAGGTGCTCCTCCTGGACGAGCCGCTTTCCAATCTGGATGCCAACCTTCGGGTGGTCATGCGGGATGAGATTCGGAACATCCAGGAACGCATCCAGATCACCACCATTTTCGTCACCCACGACCAATACGAGGCCATGAGCATCTCGGACCGGTTGCTCGTCCTGCACAAGGGGGTGATCCAACAGATCGGCTCGCCGGTGGATATTTACGAGCGGCCTGCCAATGAGTTCATCGCCGGCTTCGTCGGCTACGTCAATTTTCTCGAAGGCCGGGTGGAGGCTGTCAATGCGGAATCGAACACGGTGTCCGTCCTGACCGAATTCGGCAGGCTGGATCTGGACCACGACCAGAAGGAGGTCGGTGTGGGAGACCAGGTTCTGATGGTGATTCGGCCTGAAACCGTTTCTCTCTCCGCCTGGGGCGGCGGAGAGAGCCAGAACACATTCCACGGGGCGGTGGAAAGCCAGATGTACGCCGGCAACCTCGCCAAGTACACAGTCAAATTCGGCCAGAAAGAAATGGTGATCGATCATTACAATCCGATGGGATCCCGGAAATACGCTAAAAACGACAAAGTCAAGGTCACCATACCCCGTAAGATCCACATGCTGAAAAGGCAGGCGGCCTGAACATCAGGCAACCGTGGAAGGACGCCTGGTTCTCATCGGTCTGAAGGCATCGCACCTGAGCAACTCGCCCCGCGGCCCGCTGCGGGGCAAATCATTTGATGACCTTAAACCTCTGCGCTAATGTATTTGTAAGGCCCCGGCCGGGCAGAAGTGGGAGCGTGAAAGTTGTCATTCGAAGTCATGCTGGCGGTCCTTCTCGGAGCAGCCTTTCACGCAAGCTGGAATGCGCTCGTCAAATCAGGCTCAGACCCGTTTCTTGATACCGTCTCGGTCACGACCGGCGTTGCCGCCGTAACAGCGGTGGTTTTAGTCTTTTTACCGGTTCCCCTGAAGGGCAGCTGGCTGTGCCTGATCGCATCGGTCGTAATTCATTTGGCCTATTATGCGTTTCTGGTGCTATCTTACCGAGGGGGCGACTTGAGCCTGGTGTATCCCATCATGCGGGGCACGGCCCCGGCATTCACCGCTATCCTCGCTGCAGTCTTGCTGGGAGAACAGCCCTCCTGGGGAGGGTGGATAGGGGTCTTTCTGGTGTCATGCGGAGTGTTGCTTCTTACGGCCGATTCCCCGCGACCCAAAGGCGTTCGGCTCACGCCGATCGTTTTCGCTCTCCTGAATGCGGGAGTGATAGTGGCCTACACATTGGTCGACGGCCTCGGCGCGCGTCTTTCCGGGAACGCGTTCAGTTACACCGGCTATATGCTTCTGCTGACGGGCGTGCTCCTTTTCGTCGCCTCTTTCGTCTACCGCGGACGGCAGGTCACGAACCATGTCCTGTCCCAATGGAAAAAGTGGACGATAGGCGGCAGCTTCACATTCGCCTCTTACAGCCTTGCGCTCTGGGCCATGACCAAGGCACCCATCGCCCCGGTGGCCGCCCTGCGGGAAACATCGATTATCTTCAGCGCCTTGTTGGCGGGCTTCGTTTTAAAAGAACGCCTCACGCTGCTGCGGTGCGCGTCGATCGCCGTCGTCACAGCCGGCGCCATCGTGCTCAAAGTCTTTTGAATTGAACGCACCCAAAAAGTAATGCCAACCATGATTTTTTGTGCCTTGACAGACCGACTGGCACTGGATGATTGTTAAATAGGCTTTGCGAATTCAGCGAGACCCATGCTCGGACCGTGTAGCTGTGTATGATGGGCTAAGGATCCAAAGCTCTGATGCCCATGCCCCTTCGCTTTCTTTACTGCGACCTTACACCCCGACATGCAGCTGAATCTTCCAATTCCTTTTACCCTGAGGACGCCCGGTTGAGCAATTTCCCCAGGTCCGGACGAACTTTCAGACCCGATAGCCTGCTAACCAGGTAGATACCCTGAGAGGCATTTCCGGCCTACGGTATCGGCCCCGAAACAATAGAAAGGAGGAAAACCCCCGACCTTTGCTTGGCAGCAACACCGCGATGCTTTTTTAAAAACCTTGAATGCATTCGAACAACGGAATCCAAGAAGGAGGGAAAATCCATGAAAAAAATACTGACCGTACTGTGTGTGGCAGCCCTGCTCCTGGCCATCGGCGGCTTTTCGGGCCCCGCGGAAGCGCAGCAGCAGTTCAAGTGGAAGCTGCAGAGTGCCAACCCCGCGGGTACTCCGCACATCGAGATCTTGAACAAATTTGCCGCCACCGTCGACAAAATGTCCGCCGGCAGACTGAAGATCGAGGTTCTCCCGAGTGGAGCGATCGTAAATCCGTTTGAAATCCTCGACGCCGTGAACAAGGGCGTCATCGACTGCGGACAATGGTGGACCCATTACGCCACGGGGAAACACCCGGCCGGCGGTCTGTTCAGCGCCCCGCTCGGTGGTGCCGGCAGCGGTTTGGACATGTTCAACCATCTTTCCTGGTACCTGCGGGGCGAAGGACGAGGCCTCTACCTGGAATATTACCAGAAGATACTCAAGGCGGACGTCATGGCCTTCCTGATCGCACCGGACGGACCGGAGGCCTTCGGGTGGTATAAAACGGCGCCAAAAACGCTCGAGGATTACCTGAAGATGAGGGTTCGGATGTCCTCCGGCCTGCCGTCGGACGTCCTAAAGGACATGGGTGGCATCCCGGTGAACATGGCGGGGCAGGAAATTATCCCTGCAGCGGAGAGAGGGCTGATTGACGGCGTCGAGTGGATCAACACGGCCAGCGATCTGAAGCTGGGGCTTTACGACGTCTTCAAGAACTACTCCATTCAGGGGCTCCATCAGGCGATCGACATCATGGACGTTGTCATCAATGGCAAGGCCTGGCGCAGCCTGCCTCCGGACATCCAGATGATCTTTGAAATCGCGACCACGGCGACGATTCTCGAGAGTATCATGTACTTTGTCGACGAGAATTCCAAAGCGCTTAAGATCCTGACCAAGGAAAAGGGCGTCAAAGTGTTCGACGCACCCCCCGGTTACGCGGACGCTTTTATCAAGTCTTCAAAGAGGGTGCTTGCCAAATTCGAAGAGCAGGATCCCTTCTTCAAGAAGGTCCTCGAATCCCAGCGCAAGTTCGCCGTCCAGGTGGTTCCTTTCACCCGTGAGACGGCCAAGCTGACACAGCTCACCGCGGGGGCTTTAGAAGAAAAATAAGGATCCCGATCTGTTTTGTACGCCAATATGATTTCTGTGAAAAATGCCTCGACCGGCCGCCCCCCCACCGCAAGGGGTGGATGGGCCGGTCAGGCTCTTTTACCGGAGGGAACGAATTGCGTGGAGGGAAATACCGGCCGCTTCAAGCCGTTGGCGTGAAGCGAGCAAACGTCCGCCCTTACGTTGTGGAGAACGAAACATGAACGCTATTGATCGGATCATCAAGGTGATTGACCAGATCAGCATCTGGTCGGGGAAGGCCGTTTCCTGGCTCATCTTCCCGATGGCGGGGGTGCTGGTTTGGGAGGTGCTTGTCCGTTATATCGCCAAGCCCACGCTCTGGGCCGTGGATATAGCGACCATGGCGTACGGGACCCATTTCTTCCTCGCGGGCGCCATGACGCTGTATCTGGGAAAGCATATCCGGACCGATTTCTGGTATGGAAAGTGGTCTCCGAAGACCCAGGCCTGGGTCGATGTGATCTGCTATGTGCTCCTCTTCCTACCCGGAATGGTCATGTTCGCCTGGCTGAGCTGGGATTTCTTCGCCGAATCCTGGGACCTCAAGGAACAGCTGCTGACGACGTGGAGGCCCCCCGCATACGTGTATAAGCTGGTCATCCCCGTGAGCGCATCCCTGATCCTACTCCAGGGAATCTCGGAGATGCTCAAATCGGCAAAGCTGATCCTGACCGGAAAGGACGAGCGCAACATTGCGGCTCCGACCGAAATTACCTGAAACTGCCCTTCCCCTGGATGCAGCCGAGTCCTTGTTCCGAAGGATCGCGAATTGATTTGAACCTATGAAAGCGATTGGATGCGGGAGGTGTCAGTGAGCCTGGAAATTTACGGCGTGGTGCTTTTGGGAGTCCTTTTTTTTGCAATTTGTGTCGGGTTTCCCATCTCTTTCACGCTGATCACCCTCGGCGTGATCTTCGGTTATATCGGTCTCGGTGAAAGGGTCTTTCACCTGATGACCTATTCGTTTTTCGGGACGATGATGGACACCGTCCTGGCTGCGGTGGCCCTCTTTACCTTCATGGGCTACCTGCTCGAAAGCGCCGGTTTGATGGAGCGCCTCTTCCATGCGGTCCAGCTCCTCTCAGGCCGGCGGCGAGGCTCCCTCTACATGGGGACGATCTTCTCTGCGACGCTCTTCGCGGCGGCCACCGGGATCGTCGGCGCCTCCGTCACAATCATCGGCCTGATGGCGGCTCCGGTCATGAAGAGAGCCGGATACGATACGGGGCTCTCCGCGGGAACGATCTGCGCGGGCGGGACCCTGGGCATCCTGATCCCCCCGAGTGTCATGCTGGTCGTCATGGGGCCGGTGATGAACGTATCCGTGGCCCGGCTTTACGCGGCCGCGATCCTGCCCGGGCTCTTGCTAGCCGCTCTATACCTCGCATACACGACGATAAGAGTCATGCTCAAGCCGGAGATGGGCCCGCCCCTGTCCGACGAGGAGCTGAATGTCCCTAGGGCCTACATCGTCCGCGAGTTTTTTCTCGGACTGGTGCCCCCGGCGGCCCTGATCGTGGCCACGCTGGGAACCATCATGTCGGGACTCGCCACGCCGACGGAGGGCGCAGCGCTCGGTTGCTTAGGCGCAGTCCTGGTCACCTTGTTCAACGGGAAGCTGAACTTCAAAATTCTGAAGGAATCCACCTTCCGGACGGCGGAGACGACGAGCATGGTGATGATCCTCCTGGCCGCCTCGACTTTCATGGGGGCGGTCTTCTCCTCCATGGGAACGCCCAAGTTCATCGCAACTTCCCTGTTGGCCTTGAATCTTCCCCCCTGGGTGTTCGTAGTCGGGATCCTGATTGTCTGTTTCATCCTCGGCTGGCCTCTGGAATGGGTTCCCATCGTGGTCGTCATCGTGCCGGTGTTTCTCCCGATTATTACCGACCTGCACGTCAACATGATCTGGTTCGCGATTCTGCTGGCTGTCGTGCTCCAGACATGCTGGCTGTCCCCACCGGTAGCCCTTTCGGCTTATTATCTTAAAGGGGTGGAGCCATCGTGGGATCTGCTGAAGATCTACAAGGGGATGATGCCCTTCATGGGCCTCCAGGTGCTGGGCGTGGCGCTGATCTATTTCTTCCCTCAGATCGTGCTCTGGCTTCCCAAACTCCTTTTCGGCTAATCCGGATCGGAAAGCCCT
>Ga0210088_1000119_pt1 | contig 15001 bp, 15 predicted proteins | sample RushMan_CattailN_6_FD_185557 | JGI IMG/M metagenome (GOLD analysis project Ga0210088, IMG submission 185557) | Wetland microbial communities from San Francisco Bay, California, USA, that impact long-term carbon sequestration -... | ecosystem: Environmental > Aquatic > Marine > Wetlands ... | reverse complement strand
ACTCCTGAATTCTGACTCCTGAATTCTCAGCTTTCACAGGGACTCATCATGACGGATCTCGGCCGCCGGGAATTTTTGAAAATTATCGGTGCAGCAGGCGCCTCCGCAACTCTTGGCTGTTCCTCTGAATCCGCCCGAACCCTCATCCCCTATGTTTTGCCCCCTGAAGAAATCATCCCCGGCGAAGCGACCTGGTTTGCCACCACATGCAGGGAATGCCCGGCCGGATGCGGTCTTTTGGCCAAGAACCGAGACGGTCGCGTCATCAAAGTCGAAGGGAATCCGCTCCATCCCGTAAATCTGGGTAGACTCTGCCCAAGAGGTCAGGCCTCGCTGCATGGTCTCTATAATCCCGATCGATTTCGTGGACCGATGAAACGATCGGACAGCGACCAATTTATCCCGGTCCCCTGGCAGAATGCTGAACAGATTTTTATCGAAAAAGTCCTGGAACTTGTTAAGTCCGGCAGGGGTGACCAAATCGCCTGCATGACCGGATTAATGACCGGAACCAAACAGGATTTGCTAAATCACTGGCTGCAGGAGGCAGGATCTACTCAATGTCTCGTGTATGAACCTTTTTCCTATGAGCCTCTTCGGGCCGCGAACAACAGCATATTTGGATCGGACGCCATCCCTACTTATAGAATTGACAGGGCCGATTTCCTTATTTCCTTCGGAGCAGGTTTTCTGGAAACCTGGCTTTCAAATGTGCAGTATGCCGAGCAATTCGCCAGCTTTCGCAGTCCTTCCGAAAGTGGCAAGAATCTTTTCGTCTATGTCGGACCGCGACTCTCCATGACTGCGGCAAATGCCGATCTATGGGTACCGGTCGCACCCGGCAATGAATATCTGGTGGCTCTTGGAATATTGTGGATTATCAAGGCCCGAGGCCTTTGCCCTATCCCGCACGAACTCCAGCCCGCAATAAACTCGGTAGTTGAATCGTTTCCACTGGATCGAATTACGGCTGAAACCGGTATTGAACAAGCTGTTCTAGAAAAAATCGCGAACAAATTCGCCGCAGCAAAGAGTCCACTGGCTTTGGCGGAAGGATTGGCCTGTTCCGGACCAAATGCAACTCAAACCGCGGCAGCTGCAAACTTGCTTTGTTCAATCAAGGAAAGAGTCCCCGAGACGCATGACTTTGCAATGAGTTCGTCATTGGGCGAAATTGCATCCGCGAGCCAAATCGGGGAACTTTCCGAACGAATGGACAGAGGTGAACTCCAGCTGCTCATCTTGCATGATGTCAACCCGGTCTTTTCCCTGCCCGGATCATGGAATTTTCACGAGAGTCTAAAAAAAGTACCAATGATCGTGAGCTTTTCCAGCTGTATGGATGAAACCACTGCAGCAGCTCACCTCATCCTGCCGGTTCACACCCCATTGGAGTCATGGGGGGATTATACGCCGATCAGCGGCATAACGGGTTTCATGCAGCCGGTTATGGGGAACCTTTTCGACACCAGAGACCTGGGGGATATCCTGATCTCCAGCGGCAAAAAGATTAGCGGCGGCGACAAATACCCATGGGATGGTTTTTATCAACTACTCCGGGAAACCTGGATGCAGAGGTGGCAAAGTGACGCTCACGGTCAAGACTTCGATGCATTTTGGCTGCAAGCCCTGCAACAAGGCGGAACATGGGATAACGAAAAGAGCAAACCAGCAGGCATCTCAGTGACTCTTTCTCCTGATTTTTATTTTCCAACTCCCAATGCGACTGCATCAAATGTAAAGGGTTTCCATTTCACAGCCTATCCGTCCATTCAATTTTTCGACGGTCGAATGGCCAATCGACCCTGGATCCAGGAACTTCCCGATCCCATGACGCAGACAACGTGGGGCGGGTGGATAGAAATTCATCCTCAGACAGCTGAAAAGCTGGACATACAAAAAGGAGATCTGCTGGAAATCCGATCGCCATTCGGTGCACTGCGGGTTCCCGCAATTCCGATCTTTACTGTTCCACCGAATACGCTGGCCATGCCGATCGGTCAGGGGCACACTCATTACGGACGGTACGCCACCAACCTCCCGGCCAACCCCATGGAGCTTTTCCCGCCGGATATCGACCTTCTGTCCTCCGGCATTCGCGGCCCGTCATTCCGGGTGACTGTCAAAAAGCTGAGTGGTGAATTCGCCATCGCCCATACGGACGGGAGCTTTTTTCAACACGGCCGCGAAATAGCCCGGCAGATATCATATGCTGACTTTCAGCAGGCGGTTGCCTCCGGACATAAGCCCGTGATCGATTACCCGCTGCCCATCGGCTATGAGCCCGGCAAGGATTTTTATCCTGCTCACAGCCACAAGGACTACCGCTGGGCCATGGCGGTCGACTTGGATCGCTGTATCGGCTGCGGGGCATGTGTGGTCGCCTGCTATGCAGAAAATAATGTAGCCATTGTAGGTCGAGAACAAATGCTCAATGGTCGTGAAATGTCATGGATAAGAGTGCAGCGCTATTTCGATGAGGATAAGCCGATAGCAAGATGGTTGGTCATGCTGTGCCAGCATTGCGATTCAGCTCCGTGCGAATCCGTCTGTCCCATTTTTGCCCCCCAGCACAGTGTGGAGGGTCTGAACAACCAAGTATATAACCGCTGTTTCGGAACTCGCTTCTGTTCTCAGAACGATCCATATAAAGTTCGGCGCTTCAACTGGTTTACTTTCACGCGACCTTATCCACTGGACATCCAGTTGAATCCCGATGTGACTGTGCGGCAAAAAGGCGTGATGGAAAAATGCTCCTTTTGCGTACAAAGAATCGTGGAAGCCAAAATTAGAGCCAGAGAGAAAGGCAGAAAAGTCAAAGATGGAGACTTCACCACGGCGTGCGCCCAAACCTGCCCGACAAATGCCCTGATTTTTGGCAGCCTGAAAGATCCGGACAGCCGAGTATCTCAATTAATCAACGATCCCAGGGCTTATCAGGTATTTCGGCATCTCAACACAAAACCTGCGGTTATTTACCTCAAGAGAGTGACTGTAGAAGTTTGACTTTGAAACTTGGACCAAGGAATCGAGGGCCCATGGAAGGTCTCAGCTACAGCGAAATTGATGACAAAGTACTTCGCACTCTTTCTGCACCGGGGAAGACCTACTATTTTTTCCTTGCTTCTTGTTTTACCGGTGTTTTGGTCGGCCTCTCTTGCTGGGGTTATCAGATCGCAACGGGCCTGGGCGCTGCCGGAGTCATGCACCCGGTCAATTGGGGAACTTACCTGGTCAATTTTGTTTTCTGGGTCGGGATCGCCCATTCCGGCACGCTGATCTCCGCTATTCTTTATTTATTCAAGGCTCCGTGGCGAACACCTCTGGCACGAAGCGCGGAAGCCATGACCGTGTTTGCTGTTTCGACCGCCGGGCTTTTTCCTCTCATTCATCTGGGTAGAGCCTGGATTGTGTATTGGATTCTTCCATATCCCAATCAGCGGAATCTGTGGCCCAACTTTCAATCACCGCTGGTGTTCGATGTGATTGCCATCTCCACGTATCTTATCGTGAGTTTTCTGTTCTGGTACACCGGCCTGGTACCGGATCTGGCCACGGTCAGGGACCGGGCCGGAGGCATTCGACGCAAAATCTATGGATTCCTCTCTTTGGGCTGGACCGGATCGGACCGTGAATGGAACCATCATGGGTCGGCCTACCTGCTTTTTGCCGCCCTGGCGACACCCCTGGTCATTTCCGTTCACAGCGTCGTGTCCTGGGATTTTGCGCTGGGAATCGCGCCCGGCTGGCACAGCACAATTTTTGCCCCATACTTCGTGGCCGGCGCCATCCATTCCGGTCTGGCAATGGTGATCACTCTTCTGATTCCGCTCAGGCGCATTCTTGGGTTGGAAGAGATACTCACCATGAAGATTTTTGATAATGTGGCCAAGACCATTGTATTTACGGGACTCATCATGGGCTACTCTTACCTGACCGAATTTTTCATGTCATGGTATAGCGGCAACATCGCAGAACGAGCCATTTTTGAATGGAGAGCCAGCGGGCATTATGCATTTCTATTCTGGATGATGATCGTATTCAATTCCATCGCGCCCCTTGTCTTTTTTCTTAAGTGGGCGCGGACTCACATCGCACCATTATTTACAATCTCCATCCTGATCAATATCGGCATGTGGTATGAGCGCTACGTCATTATACTGAGCTCTCCCGGACACGAGTTCGACCCGTACTCCTGGGGGCTGTTCATCGGCCCGACATGGGTCGAGTACGGAATTATGCTGGGCTCTTTCAGCCTTTTCTTTTTTCTGTTTCTTTTATTCGCAAAATTTCTGCCGTCGGTTTCCATGAGCGAGTTGAAAGAGGACCTGCCACCACCTATGAGGGGATAGAACTTGATCGTTGCTTATTCGTAGCGCAGGACTTCAGTCCTGCAAACAAAAGCAGGGCTGAAGCTCTGAGCTGCATTAAAAATGGGATGAACCATGGTTTTTAAGTTCAACACAGCTCAATGAAAATAGAGAAACCAGTGAGAAGACCACGAACAGCAGGCAGGCCATGAAGAAACGCGGATTGGTGGGAGTTTTCAAATACCTTGACGATCTTGTGAGTGCCTTGAAGCTCATCCGGGAAAAGAATTTCAAGATCCGGGCGGTCTACTCTCCCGTCCGAAATCATGAAATCACGGAAGCTCTCGGTCTTAAGCCCAGTCCGGTGCGCTACTTCACTCTGCTGGGGGCGGTTTTGGGAATTGCCCTGGGCTTTGGGCTCGCCATTTATACGGCTGTGCAGTGGAAGTTCATCGTGAGCGGCAAACCGCCGGTGCCAACGGTCCCCTACGTAATCGTAGGCTTCGAATTCTGTATTCTGTTCGGTGTGCTTTGGAACCTGGCTTCGTTATGGATCAATAGCCGCCTGCCCAGGTTGCGCCTGCCGGAAAATTACGACCCCAGGTTTTCGGGGAACCGCTTTGGGGTCATGGTTGTGTGTTCGGAATCGGAGCAAGAACAAATTGCGGCAATTCTCAATGAATCGGGTGCAGAGGAGGTCCATGAGGCCTACGAATGAGATTTTTCAGGATGTTATGCTGTTAATGGCAAAAAAGAGGCAGCGCTATCTCCTGGTTGTTTTCTCTCTGATGGTCCTGGTCGGAGCGTTGACCTTTGTCTCGGGCATCTTTGGGCCTCATCCTCAAAGGGCATGGCAGACTTACCTGATCAATTTTGTTTTTTGGACCGGCCTTTCGTTCGGAACCGTTCTCTTTTCCGCCATCCTGACCATAACCAATGCTCGCTGGGGCCGTCCTCTCAAGCGACTTGCGGAAGCTTTCGGAGCTTTTTTACCGGTCTCCTTCCTGTTGTTTTGGGTGATCTTTCCGGGACGGGATGAAATTTTTCACTGGATACATGAACCGATTCCGGAAAAAGCCGCCTGGTTGAATGTGCCTTTTCTTTTCGCCCGCGACGGCATAGGCCTGCTTGCACTCACCGCCCTTGCCACAGCCATCGTATACTTTTCGGTCAAAAGAGACCTCAGCGCCGTTGCGGGAAACACTGAAGATTTGCAGCTCGATGAGGACAAGCGGGATAGATATGAACGTATTCTGGTCGTTCTGTCTCCCCTATATGGAATCCTCTACGCTCTGATTCTCAGTCTCATTGCTTTCGATCTGATCATGTCCTTGAGTCCTCACTGGTATAGCACTCTGTTTGGAGCCTACTACTTTATCGGCAGCTTATACACCGGACTTGCCGCCCTGATGATTCTGGCGGGAATATCGGTGAAGGTATTGCACCTTGGCCATTACATACATCCCCGCCAGTTCCATGATTTGGCAAAGTTGATGCTGGGTTTCTGTCTGGTGACCGGCGACTTTTTTTTCACCCAATTTTTGGTCATCTGGTACGGAAACCTCCCGGAAGAGACTCGCTATGTCATTTTGCGAACCCGCAGCGCCACCTGGGAACCGTTAGCGTGGACGGTTTTGATCGTTTGTTTTGCTGTGCCCTTCGTGGTTTTATTGAACCGTAAGGTTAAGATGAAACCCTTGCCCATGATAGTGCTCAGCGTTGTCATCCTGGGTGGAATGTGGCTGGAGAGATTTCTTCTTGTGGCTCCCTCAATTTGGGAAGGCAAGCACATTCCTTTTGGAATGACTGAGATCCTGATCACAACAGGTTTTTTTGGCGCGGTCGCACTTTGCATTCTGACCTTCGTTCGGCGATTCCCCATTCTGCCCGTTGCCGATCCATTATTTCAGGAATACCTGGCAACGGCCAAAGACAGGAACCACTGGTAATGATGAATGAGCAGCGGCCGATGACTGAAAGAATCAAACAGCATGATAGTCACAGAATACGGTGGGGTCTGTGGCTGGCCGGGACGTCCGTACTGATCGCCGCAATGCTGTATTTCTACTACATTTATCCGAATAGGGGGATCGGTCCGCAGCAGCCGATTTATTTCAGCCACCGGGTGCATGCCGGAGTCAAACAAATCAACTGCCGCTTCTGCCATCCTTTTGTCGATCGTTCCAGAAGGGCGGGACTCCCGACAGTGCAAAAATGTTTTTTCTGCCACAACTACATCATTCCCCAGCACCCGCAAATTGTTAAAGAAAGGAAGCATTACGACACCAACACCCCGGTGCCGTGGGTTCAAATCTATTACGTGCCGGACTACGTAAAGTTCAATCACCAGCCGCACATCATTTGGGGTAAGCTGGACTGCACCAATTGCCACGGCCAGGTACAGACCATGGACCGGCTGCGGCCGGTAAACTTCAAGATGGGTTTTTGCATCTCTTGTCACCAGCAAAAAAACGCTCAGCTGGACTGCTGGCTGGCATGCCACCACTGAGCCACGAAGGAACGAAAATTTCGTGATTTCTCGATTCCGTGATCACGAAAGCGCGAAAGGACGAAAACACGAAAAAAATTATAAAGAGTAGAAAGTATGAGCTTCGAAGAAATGTCAGACGGACTGAAACAAAATAAGGGAGAGAAGCACGAGTTTGAAGATTTGAGTAAGAAGGTAATTGGCTGTGCCATTGAAGTGCACAAGGCCTTGGGTCCTGGATTTTTGGAGAACATCTATGAGCAAGCGTTCAAGATTGAGCTAAACAGGAGCGACATTGAATTTGAAGCGCAGAAGGGAGTGGAGATAGAATATCTCGGTCATCAGGTGGGTTCTCATCGGTTGGACCTGGTTGTTGAAAATAGCATCGTTGTCGAGTTAAAAGCGGCCAAGGAGCTGTTGGATATACATTTTGCTCAACTCAGATCTTACCTGAAGGCCACCGGGCTTAAAGTCGGACTGCTGTTCAACTTTGCCAAGCCGGTATTGGAAATCAAAAGAATCGTTAATTAAATTACAATAAGGTTAAAGAGTATGGGCCTGGAAGAATCTCCGTGGCTGATTAAGAAATTTCATTTCGTGTTTTCGTACTTTCGTGCTTTCGTGTTTAAGGATGAGCCTTACGGCACCACCAAAATGTTTTTCCTGAGCTCGGCGATTTGGTTCGTCATCGGGACATCGGTGGGGTTCATCGATGCCACCCATTTAGCAGCCCCCGAGCTGCTGGCAAACATCCCCTGGGTCGTGTTCGGCCGTATACGACCGATGCACACCAACCTCGTGATTTTCGGCTTCGTCGGATCCGCATTGCTTGGAACGGCTTACTATCTGGTCCCAACCCTGGTGCGCACCCCTCTTTACAGCGAGCGATTGGGGAAAGCTTCCTTGTGGATCTGGAATTTGGCCATTATCGCCGGCACAGTAACGCTCAGTATGGCCTATTCCCAGGGAAGAGAATACGCTGAGTGGATCTGGCCGATTGATATAGCAGTCCTTCTGGCTCTCGCACTGATGTTTTACAACCTTCTTCAAACGGTCATCCGAAGAGAGGAAAAAATCCTCTATGTGTCAACCTGGTATGTCTTTGGAGCTCTGGTATTCACCTTTTTCATATACTTTTTTGGAAATGCCGTCTGGAACCCGAGATCCGGAGCAATCACCGGCATGCCGGATGCCATATTGGCCTGGTTTTACGGCCACGGAGTAGTGGGGTTGTTCCTCACCCCCTTGGCGGTCGCTTCCGCCTACTACATCATTCCCATCGCATCCCGCTCTCCTCTTTACAGTCATACCTTGTCTCTGGTGGGTTTTTGGACCATACTCATGATTTACACCCACATAGGCACCCACCACTTACTGCAAACCCCCGCTCCAACCTGGCTGAAAGTCATTGCCATCTCGGGCAGCATAGGGATGCTCGTACCGGTTGCAACAGTGTTGGTGAATTTATGGCTGACGATGCGCGGACGGCTCGGCTACCTGCACTCGGACATCGGCGGCAAATTCATATTCGCCGGACTCGTTTGGTATATCCTGACCTGCATTCAGGGTCCGCTGCAGTCTCTGCCCATTGTACAGCGAGTCACCCACTTGAACAACTGGGTGATCGCCCATGCGCACCTCGGGGTGCTTGGTTTTTCCGGCACCATTGCCCTTGGGAGCATGTACTTCATACTTCCAAGAATTACGGGCAATTCTCTTTACAGCAAGCGGCTGGCCGACGTTCAATACTGGCTGGTGCTGATCGGGATGGCGGGCTTTTTCACTGTGCTCACGGCGGCCGGCTTGATTCAGGGCAACGGTTGGTTGAACGGGGAGGTGGTGTACAGGATGCTGCCCGAAATTCACGTTTACATGCTCCTGCGGGCGTCGATCGGAATACTCATCGTGGGAGCCGCATGGATCGGCCTTTACAATATCGTCATGACTCTTCGAGGAAAACAATCGGTTACCGAAACGCCATGAAGATGACACCGTCTTTGATCATTATCGGGGGAGGAACCATATTTACCGCGGTACTGCTGATCGTTGTCATTTTGCCGTGGACAACGATCAGCGAGCGACCTTCGGAAATCTTTCGGCCTCGAACCGAGATCGAAGAACGGGGTCGCGTGGTATACGTGGAAAACGGTTGCACTTACTGCCACACCCAGTTTGTGCGCAATATCGATTGGGGCCTGGGCGCTGAAAGGATTGCTCAATCCGGCGACTATGTTCAAGATCGACCGCATTTGCTCGGCACCGAACGAACCGGACCGGATCTTTCTCAGGAGGGCGGCGAGCACCCGGACGACTGGCATCTGGCCCACTTCACAAATCCAAGGTATGTGCGACCCGACTCAATCATGCCCAATTGGGAATTTTTGGGCATTGAAAATATCCGTGCCCTCATTGCTTACAAGCAGAGTCTTGGATACAAAATGGCGGACTATCGGGTCGCGCGGCAAAAATATTGGAAACAGAAATCGATCGAAGCTTACGAAGCAGGACCCGACAAGAATGTGGACTGGCTGCACTCATTGGTACCGGAGCCCTGGAGAAAGCTCCCGAATCCCTATCCGACCACAGAAGTTGGCCTCACGCGCGGACATCGGATCTATCAGGGTTTCTGCATCGGCTGCCATGGCCCGATCGGCGATGGAATGGGGCCTGCCCAGCCATACCTTTACCCGCCTCCTTTGAACTTTACCATCCTGCGCGATCGGGGCATATCGGGTGGAATTTTGTATTATCAGATCATGAACGGCATTACCGGCACCGCGATGCCTTATTTTAAGCGAGAACTGGAATCGGAGAAAATTTGGGACGTAGGAAATTACGTCGCCGTTACTTTCATTGGTCAAAGTGACGCGGGAAAGCCGCCAAAAGGGATTCCCGCCGCATATGAAACCCCTCCGGAGGTCCGACGGTAAAATGTATTATTCCGGTTGGTTAGGCCTTATTACCATCAGTTTGGCTGTCAGCCTGATCGCGTTTGTTTGGGCATTGCGCAACGGACAGTTTTCCGATCAGGGGCGCGCCAGATACATCCCTCTCAGCAGCGAGCCGACTTTGCCTCCTTTGCATGAGCCGGCTAAAAGAGCATGGGAATTGTACGCATTAATTATTGTCGGGCTTATTGGGTTGGCGAGCATATCCACCTCCATCGCACTAAGTCTTTACTGGATGTGAGGATTCTGAAATGAGATTTTTTCCTCTACTCGATTTTCAGTACATGGCGCTGGCTTTTTTTCTTGGGCTGCTCGGCCTCATCCTCACCTATGTGGCCTGGGCGGGATACGCCGATCGGGCCGCCGATGAGAAGGAGGAAGCGGAAGGTTTTGAACTGGAAAGCAGCCATGAAGTCAAAGGAAACCCGGTCGCACCATTCCTGATATTTATTTTCGTCGGGGCTGCCGTTTGGGCGTTGGCCTATGCGGTTGTGGTTGGAATATTCGGAGGACCCATCGGATGAAGACAAACGAAAAGGCGTCCTCGCTTAATAGACAGGACAAAGCGGAGTTATCCGGCTGGCTCGTCGTCATAGGTCTCGCGGCTTTCTTCCTGGTATGGGGTGTCTTCATTTTTTTCACGGTCGGGGACAAAGGCCCTGCCGCCTGGCACTTTGGAGTGGTGCAGGATATTCCCGGTGAATCGCCTTACTCGGACTACGGGCCCAAGCTTGTGCCGGGCACGGGGTTGGCGGTGCCCCCGCAGCACGTTGACGGCGAAACAACCAAACCCTACGGCCTAAAAAAGGAAGTGCCCTGATGCAACATACTACCAAGGGTGATAACCGCTTGGTTTTCCTTGCGATCGTCATGCTGCTCCTGGCACAGTTTCTTTGCGGCTGTGATTACGCCAGGATGAAGGAAGATGAAGCCATTCAGACGTACGATGCCTCCATGCCCACGATGCCCGGCAAAAGCGTGCCGGTCAAGGACAGCTGGGAACGGTTGAAAGAGGCAAATCCTGAAACGCTCAAAAACCCTCTAGCCTACACTCCGGAAGCAGTGCGGCAAGGCACTGAAAAGTATGGATACTATTGTATACAATGTCACGGACCGGCTGGTAAGGGGAATGGAACGGTCGGACAGAGTTTTGCTCCGCTGCCGACCAATCTCCAGAGTCCATACGTCCAACAGCAAACCGACGGCGAGATATTCCATCGAACGAGTTTCGGCTACAAAAGGCACCCCCCTATGGCTTACACGGTTGCAGAACCGGACCGTTGGGCCATAGTGATTTATATCCGATCGCTGGCGAACCCCGGACAGACCCGGAACTCGGTTGATCACAACGAAACATGAAAATGCGACTGCCGGCTTGAAGGCGGAAAGGATGACGAGGAGTTCCTGCATCTTCTGGCTCCTGGATTCTGCATTTTCATAGCAAGGATGGCAAATGTTCGACCTGCTGGCCCCCTTCTCGATAGGATTTGTTGGAAGCCTCCACTGCCTGGGCATGTGCGGTCCTCTGGTGCTGGCTTACTCGCTGCACATGAATGAAGGCGTGCACCCGAGCAGCACCTATGCTGGTGCGTGGCAAAACGGTTTCTGGCATCATAGCGCGTTTCACTTGGGACGAATCCTGACATACGGTCTGCTCGGGGCTTTGGCGGCTGTCTTATTCAACCTGGCGGATTTGGGCAGGTTTTTTGGAGGATTGAGAGGCAGTATGACTCTTCTAGGCGGCACCCTGATGGTGCTGCTGGGGTTGGCGCTCCTTCAGGTGCTTCCTCTGCCTTCGTTTCTGACTGTTTCGCCGGCCGGTTCGGATTCCTTTCCGGCTCGCTCCATCCCGCGCCTCCTTCGATCGCGAGGGATCGGGTCGAAAATGTTGCTGGGACTGGCCACCGGCTTTTTGCCGTGCGGTCTCTCCTGGGCAATGATCGCAAAGGCAGCCACCACTCAGAACAGCGCAGCTGGATTTTTTATCATGGCCGCTTTTGGACTTGGTACGGTGCCTGCTCTGTTCCTAACAGGATTTTCGGCATCTGTCCTTTCTCTCAAAGTCAGAATCCTAGGGGAAAAGATAGCGGCGGTTTCCGTCATCACCATGGGCATCATCCTCGCCCTCAAGGGCGCCAAGGCCCTTTTGTAGCCATGTCTTCCGCCTCGCTCGCAAACCAGCACGACCGGGCCGCCGGGAATACATGCAGTCTCTGCGGACTGCCCATTGGGCGATCGCGTCTCAAACAGACGGTCAACGGGGAAGAATTGTTTTTCTGCTGCCCTGGATGTCATTATGTTTTCCAGATTCTCTTTTCCGATCCGGACGGCGCGCCTGCCGATTTTAAGAGCACGGACCTGTACCGCGCCTGTGTGGCCGCGGGCATCATACCCAAAAACGAACAAGACCTGGCCTTTCGACAAGCCTTGCAAGCGGGGGAGCAGCATCCCACGGCACGTTCTATTTTGGAAGATGAAGCCGATCTCGCTCGGGAGCTCACATTCAAGGTTGACGGAATGTGGTGCACCGCCTGCTCCTGGCTCATCGAGGAAGTAATCCGCGGAGTGCATGGAGTGCTGCAAGCCGAAGTGCATTTTTTGTCCGACCTCGTGCGGATCAAATACCTTCCGCACCGTGTGAATCCGGAAGATATTCAGAAGCGTATTGCGCAAATAGGCTACTCTGCCGCGTACTTGGGGCAATCCGAATTTTCTCGGGAAAACAAGCAATTGTTATTGCGCCTGGGCGTTTCCTCAATTCTGACCGTCAATATCATGATGATATCCTTCGCGCTCTATTTCGGATTTTTTCAAGATCTCGGGGAAAACGCCATCAGGTATTTCTCCTATCCGTTATGGCTTCTTGCTACACCCGTGGTCCTATACGGAGGCTATCCCATCCTGAAAAGGGCCGTCATCGGTCTTCGCTACAAACAGACAGGCATGGACACACTTATAGCGGTTGGGACCCTCGCTGCCTACTTCTACAGTGTCCTGCGCATGTTTGAGGGCAGCTTGCATCTCTATTTCGACACCGCTTCGATGTTGGTGACCCTGGTTTTGCTTGGCAAATATATTGAAATGCACGCGCGGGAGAGAGTTTCGGGAGGAATTACCGAACTCTACGCACTAGCCAACCAAAAAGTCCGTCTCCTGCAAAATGGGACCGAGCGATGGGTTGCAGCGGAAGCTGCCAGGCCGGGCGATTCCTTCCTGGTGCGGGCAGGAGAAAGGGTTTCTGTCGACAGCCGCATCGTTTCCGGCCGGGCCGTATTGGACCAATCCGTTCTGACCGGCGAATCAAAGCCGCTGCGCAAGTCAACCGGAGACGAAATCATGGCAGGCGCCCTGGTTCTGGAGGGCAAGTTGCAGCTGCAGGCGATTCGCATCGGAAACGAGAGCTCGCTTGGGCAGATGATCTCGATGACCCAAGAAGCGCTTGCCGCAAAGGCGCCTGTTGAACTTCTGGCAGACCGCATTACCAAATGGTTTGTGCCGGCCGTCTTATTTCTGGCCGCCGCCACCGCTTTGGCTCTGCTTTTCGGCCATGTTCCCAAGGACGAAGCACTCCTGAGGGCAGTGACCGTGCTGGTGATCACCTGCCCTTGTGCCCTGGGCATTGCCGTTCCGCTGGCAAAGGTCGCGGCAATTGCCGCCGGCCGGACCAACGGAATCCTTATACGAGACAACACAGCCCTGGATAAGGCCAAAGAGCTGACTGCCCTGCTGTTTGACAAAACGGGAACGATAACCGAAGGGAACTTTTCGCTCCGCGAGATCATCGCGTATGGAATCGAAGAGCGGGAAGTGCTGCGGCGCATTGCATCTATCGAGGCCAAATCCGACCATTTTCTTGCCAAGGAAATCGTGCGCAAAGCCAGGCAGTCTTCAGTTGCACTGGAGGAAGCGGAACATTTTGAATCATTTGAGGCAATGGGAGTTAAGGGGCGCCTCAAGTGCGGCGAAGTTTCCATCGGCAATCGACAGTTTATGAGATGCCGGGATCTCGATCTTGCGAGGCAGCTTGCCCGGCACGCCGAAAGCCTTGAACTAAAGGGGGCCACCGTCGTCTTTTTTGGCTGGAACGGCAAAGTTCAAGGATTCCTGAACCTGGGGGACCGCCTCCGAGAAAGTGCCCCTGAGCTTTTTCAAGAAATTCGTTCAAGAAAAATCCTCACATGGATTGTATCGGGGGACTCTCGGGAAACCACCCTTGCCATTGCCGCCGAACTGGGAGTCGATCGGGCGGTCGGACAAGCCTTGCCCAAACAAAAGGCGGAAATTGTCAAAGGGCTGCAGGAAAAAGGGCATCGGGTGGGCATGATCGGCGACGGCATAAATGATTCCGCCGCTCTTGCTCAGGCGGATGTTGGATTTGCAACCGGCATCGGTGCGAACATCATGGAGCGGGCCTCGGGCATCACCATTATAGGGGGCAATCCGGCAAAGATCCTGACGGCTCTGGATTTGTCAAGCTTGACCGGCAGAGTAATCCGCCAAAACCTTTTCTTCGCGTTCTTCTATAATGGGCTGGGGATTCCATTGGCGATCCTGGGATATCTCAATCCACTGCTGGCCGTCTGCGCCATGTTCGCCAGCAGTTTGACGGTTATCGGCAACACCTTGCGTATAACTCGCGTTGGGAAAAATAACTCAAAAAGAGAAGTCCAGCCCCAGGAGCCTGTTGATGCGACAGAGAGCCTTCGCTGTTATTCGGGGGACAGCGGTTGAAAGAGATAATCGATGATTCTATCGTTTCCACCTGCCTTCACTTCTCGAACAGCGTATTTCAAAATCGATATCAACTCTTGCAAGGACATGGCGGGGAACCTCTCCAACCAGGCGGATATGTGAGAAATATCGACCCCTTTTTCGCGAAGATACTCCAAATCAGGGTTTTCCTTCAAAACCTTCTCAATTTCTTCGGGAGTGACCCGCTTGGCCCTTTCAATCCGCGTAATCGCCGTCGTTATCGGCTCGACTTTCCTATGTTTGGCCAACCGTTTTGCCGCTTCTTGAAAGTCAATGATTTTGGCGCCACTAGACATCGAACCATCCCTTCCGTATTACCTGCACAGAATTTTCTGCTTTTTTCGAAGATTTCAATTTCCGAAATCCGAAATTAGCTGCTACATCTACTCATAACTCAGCCGGAGCCAATGTTCAAGATACTCCTATTTCTATAAAAGAGTTGGAATTTCAAACCTTAACAAGACGAATGAGGGTAATTATTATAAAATTTTGCATTTGCATTT
>Ga0210088_1000118_pt1 | contig 15157 bp, 13 predicted proteins | sample RushMan_CattailN_6_FD_185557 | JGI IMG/M metagenome (GOLD analysis project Ga0210088, IMG submission 185557) | Wetland microbial communities from San Francisco Bay, California, USA, that impact long-term carbon sequestration -... | ecosystem: Environmental > Aquatic > Marine > Wetlands ... | reverse complement strand
CGCTCACGCGCAGGCGACGGATGACCTGACCAAGGCCAAACTGGGATACAATCCAGGCTATTATGCGGAGTGCATGGCCCTGGATGAGAACAAGGACGGTGTCATCGATGACACAGAAGCTGGTAGGTCCGGTTGTTGGGATTGCCAGTGTGCCCTAGGCGGTACTCTCCTCAACATGATTGCTAGGGGCAAGGCCGCGCAGGGTCAGTTTCAGCAAGTTTCGAGAAGCCTCAAATATTCTGATAAAGCTTGGAATATCGACACTTCAACCGGCCGCAGCGTCAGCGTTGATACCATGAGAATCCATGTTGACACTGCATTCGCTTTTGCTAATGCTCTCGACATGGCGAAAGGGGATCCCGGCATGGACGAGTTTTTCGGCATTCCCTACGGGACAGGAACGGACGGTATACCCAAATGGCCCAGTCTTCAGTATACGCGCTATTGCTATGAAATGGGCGTAATCCGTATGCTTTACGATCAAGCCAAGGCTTATGCGGACGAGGTGGGGCAAGGGTTCACACTCTTCGTTCCGGACTCCGTGCCCTACTTCTGCTCCGCTTCCTATAACCCCGATAAACTTCCTAACGTTGTTGAGATCAGCGACCAGAAGTCCAACCCGAAATACGATTCGGGCTTCGCCGCAAAGGTCTTCACTGCTTGGTTTGATAATGGCGAGAAATGGTAACATGGTTTCCGCCGATCTTTACATTTATCCGCCATAGGAAGGCATATCTTTGCAGGCTTCTGCTCCTCTTGAGCGACCATTGGGCTACTCTGTTCGGAAGGATTTGCTGCATTTCTCACGCCCCAAATGCAGCCCGTAACTCGCTTTTTTCTGAAGAGGCCGGCAAGACTATTGTTTGTTGGAAGTCGAACGGTCAGTTGCGGCCGGAATACCGCATCAAAAACTACCCGCCGCGGATTGGGCTGTCATGCAAGCTCTTGCTGAGCGGGTACTCAGCCTCACCGCGGCGGTGCTCGTGTGACATCGGGATTCTAAAATAAGGCGTTGCACTCCAAAGATGCCAATGAACCTAGTTGTTGCTGACTTGTCATATCGCGATCTGCGCTAGACCCATAAAAAAGTGAAGATACGGTTTGGAAACATGGAGTGCTGTCAGGCACTCGTGCACTACGAGTACCATCACCCTATACGTGCTGCACACCGCTTAGGTCAAAGTCGATATTTGTCTCAAGTATCTTGAAAACGTTGAATCGCTATAGGCAAAACCAGCCATCCCAAAATGTGCAAAAAACGCAGGTAGATGCATGTCTTCGCAGGATGAATCAAGTTTCTTCCATGGCTGTCTTTTCTTGAGATCATGGGCTTCGCCGCTCATCGTGGCATGAGTAGAGAGATTGCCATCACCGGTTACGTGCTATCGAAATTTTAGGATATCGCCTCATTGACCTTGGGGCGCTCAACCGGCAAGATGATTCGAAAAGTGCTCCCGCGGCCTGGTGAGCTCTCGATTTCGATCCGACCATGATGAGCCAGAGTGATAGAACGTGCAATCGACAAGCCCAATCCCGCGCCTTTTTCCGGCAAAGCCTCATGGGTGCGATAGAATGGCTGGAAGATCTTCTCATATTCTTGTTCGGCAATTCCGCTTCCGGTATCGGAGATCTCCAAGACCGCCCGGTGGTCTTCTTTCGTCAACGAAACCGTAACACGGCCTCCCGCGCCTGTGTACTTGACGCCGTTTTCAATGATGTTGATCAGCAGTTGCCGAAGTCGTTCCGGGTCCCCGTTGACCACCACCGACTCCAACTCACCCAGCGATAGATCGACCGACTTTGCTTCGGCTAATACTTTCAGGCGCCAGTAGACCTCTTCAACCAGCCGGCCAAGGTCGACCGGTCGCCGGTCGAATTTCAAGACGCCTGCCTCTGCGCGTGACAGCATCAACATCCCATCCACTAACTGCGAAATTTTATCAATCTCTTCAAGTGCACTTTTTATAGTTTGTTCATACTCTTCGGGACTCCTGGACGATCGAAGAGTGACTTCGAGTTCCCCTCTAAGAATAGTCAAAGGGGTTTGCAACTCGTGCGATGCGTTGGCGCTGAACTGTCGGACTTGGTTGAAAGCCGTATCCAATCTGACGAGCATTCGATTAAAGGTCTTTGCCAAACGATCCAATTCGTCGCCGGCGTTCGTTTCCTCCACGCGCTCGGCAATATGTTCGGCGCTGATTCGACCGGCGGCTTTTGTCATCCGATCCACCGGCTGCAGTGCTCTTCGTACCAGAAACCATCCGCCGAATGCGGCTACAAGCAGGACCGCGGGGAGCAGCGCCGCCATCACCAGCAGATAGCGAATCAGCGTTTTCTGCAAGCTTTCCAGCGGAATTCCGACCTGGATGATATTTGAGAGTCGGTTCGCCTTCATGATCGGCATGGTTAAAAGTCGCACCGGGTATTGGTAGGGACCTTGTACGGTCTCAAAGGTGGACAATCCCCGTGCCGCATTTTCCAGGGCTCTTTTGCTGAGAGGCAATGTTTCAGAGGCGTGACCGGCTTCGCCTGCCTCCCGGTTTCCGAGAGGGCTGAGCATTCGGAAGTATCGATGGATCGGCGAGAAACCAAAAAAACGTCGAAAAATTTCATCCACTTCCGAAGGAAAGAAAGTCCCCGATTCTCCGCTCGCCCGCTCGGCCAGGACTTTGGCCACGCTTCCCAGGGTATTGTCCATTTCCTGATTGAGGCTGTAGGAGAGGAGCTCGTATGCCGCACTTCCAAGGATGATGAAGGCAATGGTGAGCAGCCCGACATACCACGCCGTAAGGCGATTTCTAATGCTTTTGAAAAGCAATCTCTACTCCATTTTTAGAACGTAGCCGACTCCGCGGACCGTGTGGATCAGTTTCGGTTGGCGGCCGGAGTCGATTTTCTTGCGAAGGTAGTTCACATAGACGTCGATGACATTTGTCATGGAGTCAAAATCATAGTCCCACACGTGCTCGGCGATCATGGTCCTGGTCAGGACACGCCCCGGATTCCGTATGAAGTAATGCAGCAGGGAGAACTCCTTGGCCGTCAAATCAATTTGCTCCGCGCCCCTCTTAACCAATCGATGAACAGGGTCCACGCTGAGGTCCGCAATCTTGAGCAGCGTCTCCTTACTTTCACTCTGACGTCTGAGCAGCGCTCTGGCTCTGGCGAGAAGTTCCTGGAAGGCAAACGGTTTGGTCAAGTAATCGTCGGCTCCGGAATCCAGACCCAAGACTTTGTCCTCGATGGTTGCCCTGACTGTGAGGAGCAGTACGGGAGTAACTATCTTTTGTCGGCGAATTTCCTTAAGCACCTGCAGGCCGTTCTTCTTGGGAAGATGGATATCGAGCAGCAGCAGGTCGTGAATGCCATCCAGCGCCATCTGCAGACCGATCTCGCCATCGGACGCCACATCCACCGCGTAACCCTCTTCTTCCAACCCCTTTTTGATAAAGTTGGCGACCTTTTTTTCGTCTTCAACGACAAGGATTCTCATCTTAACGCACCTGCATTCATGAATCGCAACACAAGCGTTGCACCCGACCAAATGTACATATTCAAGGCCGTGATAATATAGCAGATACCCGCTAATGTAAAACCGTGCTGTTGCAGTCGTATCGCTCCGACGTTGCTTCAATAAATACACCATCCGCACAGGAAAAATAGGGAGTCCACCCTATTTATTCTCCTGCATTGAATCCCTATAAGCAGTTTAACAGTTCAAAGAGGAGAAGAATCCGGCTTTTGCGGATGACAGCCGGCTAGGCGGTGCAATTTATTTGGAAAGGAGAGAGTAAAAGATGAAAGCGCTGGGGCCATGCGCCGTAAAGACACATATCCTTTTGTATACTGAATAAAATCGGTGAGGCAAATCGGGGACTCTTGGTTGGCAGGTGGGATTGAGCTTGGTTGCGCTCAACTTAGCTTTGACGAGGTGGAACATGAAAGTGACTCTAGTGATGGCCCTGACTCTGGACGGCAAGATCGGCAAGGCCCCGGATCATTTTCCCGATTGGACGGGCAAAGAAGACAAGAAGCTTTTTGCTGCAATTAGCAGGAAGGCAGGAGTTGTCATCATGGGTTCGAAGACCTTCGATACCTTTGGAGTTCCTCTGCCGGGCCGCAAGAATGTCATCATGACCCGCAACAAAAATAGGGAGTCGCATCAAAATAATCTGATTTTTACGCACAAAAAACCCACGGATGTCCTTAGAATGTTGGAAAAGGAAGGCTATTCAGAGGCTATCTTGGCGGGAGGCTCTCTGGTAAATTCTCTGTTCGCAGAGGAAAATCTCATTGATGAGATCGTTGTTACTATATCGCCCATAATTTTCGGTCACGGCATTTCTTTGTTTTCCGAGGAGGTTTCCCTGAATCTGAAATTACAGGCAGTGGAGAGGATCGGGGAGGATCTCGTGTATTTGAAGTACGCAGTAGTTAAGGGAGCACAGCAGAGAAAATCGTCTCTTTGATATCCGCAGGTTAATTTGGTAAGAATGGTATGAAACCGTTCGGATCAAGAAAATTGTATAATTGATAACTCTTAAAGGATTTCATATGCTTAGTTGCAGTAAAATTGATGAGCATGCGAGCGCGGGCAACAGCGAAACGAATACTGTCCGGCAAAAAATTATCGTTTTCCAACAAAACGGCAGCGGCGAAAAAAAAATCCAGGGTCTGGAAAAATACAGCGCCAGGCTGTTTGAGTTGGAGATTATATCCATCGATACTCCCTTACCCCCGATCCTCGATGACACGGAAGATTATCTGCCGACGAGCCTAGATGCTGATTTAGTGCTGGACTTCCTAAAACATCCGGATGTTTCCCATGATTTGGCAAAACTTTGCCACTTTCTGAATATCCCCATTGTTGCTTCAGGCAAGAAACATAGAGTCAAATGGGCCATCGCGCCTCCGACCTGATGCGGCCTCTCCAGGCAGGTCTGCTTGGGAATCTACGGAGAAAAATTCGGTGCCCCGGAATATGCGGTGGAAATCTCCGACGGCAAGATTGCTCGAGTGGAGGTCATTCGTGGGGCCCCATGCGGTGCGAGTTGGGAAGCCGCGGCTAGAATTGTGGGGTGGCCGGTCGAAGAGGCTGCGGTTCGGCTTGGTTTGGAAACTCAATACTTTTGTTCGGCAGATCCGGCCGGTTGGGACCCACTCTACGGCAAAAGCCCGGTTCATTTTGCCGGCGAGGTCCACAAAACCGCTTTGCTGCGCGCCATTGAAAAGGCTTGTGGGTCTCCGCTACGTTCAAAGTAGGAAGCTTTTTCCGCGACTATCTGGGCAAAACGCGGCCCCTTTGGGCAGCCTAAATGCGAGACTTCGATAGACAAAAATACCTCCGTAAGGATGTCGAATATCCGGGCTCATCTTACAGCCTGACCACATGGGTAGAACATGAAATACACGGATCATAAGCTCGGGCAAGCATCTCGAGTTGATATGCGATTTCTTTCTCTTCCGCATCGATGAAGCGGGGAGCGAAGGCGCGCATATCCGCTTCAAGATTTACCAGGTTCTGTGCGGTGGGAATCACGTGGTTTGCGGAGAGGCACTTCCCCGCTTGATCGTATTCGTACTCGTGAAACAGGATGCCGCGAGGTGCTTCCACCGCACCGATACCGATCCCGGAGCGCACCTTTACTTGCGCCCGCTCGGCATCCGCTTTGATGCCGCTAGCTAGAATTCTCTCGATAATTTCGATACCATCCTCTACGCAGTGGGCGCATTCCACAATCTGGGCAATGGTATTCATGAAAGGATTGAAGCACGGCACATCGAGGCCCAAGTCCCGGGCTGCTTCTTTGGCCAGCGGCATGAGTCGATCGGAGTTGTTGTTAACGCGCGCCAAAGCTCCCACCATATACCGGGAACCTTTCCAGCTTGCATGCTTGGCGGTTGAGTAAGGGACAACGTGTTCTTCGATGACGTCACGATACTGGATTACGGGCACCGTTTCATCTTTGCTCGAAAAAATATCGCCGTCATAAAAAGCATAATGATCCGGATGTTTCAGTGAAACATAGTCCGTTTCTTGTTCGAACCGCGGCAGTTCTATCGACTTGAAAAACCGCACTGTCTCTTTGATATCTTCAATTGCCCTCGACAGGCGATCTTTCATAGCCGTCAGAGCATCTTCAGCATGAACAAAGCTGAAACCACCGACCTGCATCGCTACCGGGTGGGTGTGCCGCCCTCCTACCATGGCGCTCAAGTCATATCCCAGCTTTTTCAAGCGCATCGCTTGTAATACCAACTCGCGATTCGATTCGATCAAAGGAAAAGCGCTTGGAATCCCGAGAAAATCCGGAGCCGCCAGAAAATAAATATGCAATATGTGGCTGCTTATAATCTCCCCATGAAAGGCGAGCCGCCGCAGGAGCTGCGTCTGATCGCTGACCTCAACACCCAGAGCGGCTTCCGTAGCCTTTAGAGCAGCACACTTGTGGCTCACGGCGCAAATTCCACAGATGCGAGAAGCCGTATGGGTGACTTCATCAAAGCCCTGCCCCCTCAGAAAGGCTTCAAAAAAACGCGGCGCCTCAACTACGGCAAACCTTATTCGTTCGAGCTTCCCCTCACGAATTTCAACGACAATGTCGCCATGCCCTTCCACGCGAGTCATATGGTGGACTTTAATGTTCGCGTTTCTTGCCATAAGCGTGCATCTCCTCTCGCGTTAGTTCGGGCCAGTTATTGTAAACTGAAAATTTGCTGCGAATTTCCTCATCCGTCAGCCGGTTCGTTTTTGCAACTGCCGCCATGATCGGATGCAGGCGATCGCGGGTGAGCACTTTTCGCGCGGCGCCCAGATTTGCTTCGTCGATCAAGCCACGGCAGCCGTGACATGCATCTCCATAGCCGGTACAAATGGCATTGCAGCCGCAGCGGGTCACCGGTCCCAAGCAGAGAATACCTTTCTCATACACGCACACATTATCGTTCAGCTTGCACTCAACACACACGGGCTGATTGGGAGGATCGTACGTCTGCCCCGTCAGGATATGCTTAAAGACGGTTTCGAACTCGGATAGACTTACCGGGCATCCATGGACCTGATAGTCGACCGCGACCACGCTGCTGATAGGACGTGCCGGAATCGTTTCGAAAAAGGCTGCCCCACTGCCATAAACCATTTCCGAAACCTCGTCCATATTCCACTTATTCTTCAGTGCGTTGTGGCAGCCAATGCTTGCGCAGGCTCCAAGTGACACAAGAATATCCGCATTGTTCCGAATTCGTTTAATGCGATCTATATCTTGTTGCCGAGTTATACTGCCCTCACAAAAGGCGATCTCGTAGCTATCCTCTTCCCCGGTCATCACCTCGCGCCATGCCACTACCTCCACGTGTTCCAGCATATGTAGAAGCTTCTCTTCCATCTGCAGCACGGTCAATTGACATCCCTCGCAGCATGCAAAGTCGAAGAAAGCGATGCGCCGCTTTGCCGTGTTCATTAAATCTCCTTTCAATGGAGTTAATCCTGATCCTTTTCCGGAGCCCATGCTTCAATAGCTTCAGTGCGCCCGAGCAATTCCGACAAGGGGAAGACGGGGCCGTGCTGGCAAACATAGAGATCGTTCAACTGGCAATGCCCGCATTTGCCGATGCCGCATTTGAAGTGTCTCTCTAAAGAAAAATAGATTTGCTCTGCGCTCATTCCCTTGTTGAACAGTTCCATAGCGACAAAACGGTACATAACCGGCGGTCCCACCACCGCGGCGATTGTCCGGTCGCGGTCGAGCTTCAGCTCCCGAAGCGGCTCGGTTACCTGCCCAGTCCTGCCGCGCCACCCTTCATCGGCTTTATTTACGGTTACGAGACACTCTATGCCTGGGTCCTCCGACCACCTCTTCACATCGTTTTCGAAGAGGATGTATGCAGGCGTTCGAGCTCCGTAGATGACGGCAAGACGTCTGTACTCTGCCCGGTTGTCCCGCACATAGTGGATAAGGGACCTCAACGGGGCAAGCCCAATGCCCCCTGCGATCACGAGAACATCCCGATCCTTCATTTCAGCAACGGGGAACCCGTGTCCATATGGTCCCCTCACTCCGATCCTGTCACCCACGGAAAGTTCATAAAGCGCCCGACTTACATTTCCCACAGGCCGAACGCATATTTCGAAGCTTTTGTTGCGAGTTGGAGACGAACAAATGGAAATGGGAATTTCCCCGTAGCCGAACACCGATACCTGCACAAACTGCCCCGGCTGGTATGCAAGAGGACCACCGGCCATTTCTAACTCGAGGAGCACTTCCCATGATCTCTTGTCCACTCGCAACACTTCCGCCAGTCCCGGCCGATAATAAACCGTATTTTCCGGAACCGATTCATTCCGCCTGCCTTCAAGCATCTGCGGCCTCCTGTTGGGCAGCCTCGATAAGCTGATTGATGACGTCCAGGATGTTTATGTCTGCTGTGCAGGCTCGGCTACAGCGGCCGCAGCCGGTACAGTAGGGACGTCCGAATTGCCTGTACAGATACAGAAACTTGCGCTGCCAGCGGTGCCTGACCCGCTGCCAGCGATCTCCACGGAAGTTGTGTCCGCCTGCAACACGGGCAAAATCCAGAAGTTGGCAGGAGTCCCAAGTCCTTTTTCGCACTCCAGAAGTCAAGGTCAGATCATATTCGTCATCTATATTGAAACAAAAGCATGTGGGACAGGTCGTGTTGCACGAACCGCAGCTGTAACAGCGTCCCGCAACTTCTTTCCAGACTCTGGTGAGTCCTCCTGCATCCAGCATATCGGCAAACCGGTCTAAGGATGCCCGTAAGGTATGGACGATACGTTCGGTTTTTCTCAGGCGCCATTGCTCGGCCTCTTCAAGTTCTTGACGGGAAGCGTCCAACCTCGAGACCCCGTCCAGCAGCGATTCGCCCGCCTGACTATGAACTTCGATTAAATAGCCTCGCCCGACCGGGGTCAAGAACAGGTCACAGGGCTTGCGGTGCGCGGAAGTCCCCAGCAGAGTGCAAAAACAGTATTCGTCAGGCCGGCAATCCATTCCGATGATCATCGCGCGTTCGCGGCTGGCCTGCCAGCGATGCTCAGCCGGAGGATGCGAATAGGCATCGTCCAGTGCCTCGATGCCCGAAAGATCACAAGGATGAACACCGGCCAGCACAAACGGGAATTCCTCGAAAGCTGGCGCAAGTTCCGGTGGATTACCCGTCTTGAATGTGAACAGAGTCTCATTTGGTGGGAAGAACGCCTTTTTGGGAGGGATAGCGGTGGTGACATAATCCAAAGCAAAGTCTTCAGCCCTGTCCAGCCAGTCAAAATAATAAAATCCCGGTTGATCGGGTCTTTCTCTGGGCCCCATCACTGGCTGTTTTTCTAACAATCGTCTGAAAAAATCAAGCAGCCCATCGGCCGTAATCATGTAGTGAAACATTTCAACTCCTGCTGCTTTCCTCTAGATGCATGTCAATCCCCTGAATTGCACAAGCGTCATTCCCACAAATCAACTCTTAGGCCTTCTCATGCGCGCGAAGGTAATTTTACTCCTCGACCTTGCGAAGCAAGCCCTCGAGGCGATGGATATGACCGTGTTCCTGAGCAATAACTCCGCTTATCACATCTGCCTCGGATGACCGCACTTTGTCTTTGATCCCTGAATAGAAACTGATGGACCGCTTCTCAAATTCGATGGCAACTTCAATTGCCTTTGACATATCATCGACTTGAACGACGTGCTGCGATGCCTCGCCCTGCTCGTAAAACACTTTGCCCTTCACAAAACTGCTGACATAGTCACGCATTTCTCCGCTATAGGTTTCAGGAAGAATATAATCTTCCACCAACCCTGTTTTCATATCAGTAAAAATTTCAATATGTTTTTGTTCCTGGCCAAGCATAAATTCAAATACTTCTGTTACCTCTTGTCCCGATTTGACCTTCAGGCAGGCTTTATAAAAATTCAGTCCTTCATGTTCGATTTGGATGGCCATATCCAGAACTTCGCTGGCTCGAAATAACGCATGTTCCGTCATATATCCTCCCCAAAGAAATTTCAGGCACCAGAATCGACAGCTCAAAAATGAGTAGACTTTAAGTCAAGGTTCACAAATTAAAAGAAAGCCGGCGATCGTACCTCAATGGACATTGGTTGCCGATACTGTATGGACAAACATACACTTTCATTAATGCTATTTCTTATAGCTTGGGTATTTTCTTACCATAAGCATCAATGTTTGAAGTTCCAGTGTCGCACGTCCGGAATCGAGTTGAATTCATCATGTATGAGACTGCCCGCGGCTTCACGGCACCACCGTTGACTTCCTGATATAGGCGCTTATTTTCTAACCAGCACAAGTCAAGCGAATAAAGTGGACGGGTCGCTGGAACTCATGAATGCCTTCCTTCCTGCTCGATGCTGTTGTTGCGGGGTTTTATTGAAATGACGAGAGGCTGCCATACTCGACGTTGCCGCGAAAGCGGAAATAAAGGAGCTTTCGGAGCGTCGTCTCCTCAACGATTATTAAAGATCCACTCAGGATATCCAAAACCCACTTAAAGAAAGGAATCCATTATGCCAAAAACACAGAGAAACAGTGCTGAAGAGCCTCTTAGCCCTGAGAAACTACAAAGAATGGATGCGTACTGGCGTGCCAGTCTTTACCTCTGCGTTGGTATGCTTTACCTGAGAGACAATCCGTTATTAAAGGAACCCTTAAAGATCGAGCACATCAAAAAACGCCTTTTAGGACATTGGGGTTCCGATCCGGGTCAAAGTTTCACCTACATTCATTTGAATCGATTGATCAAAGAAAAAGACCTGAACATGATCTACGTCTCCGGTCCCGGCCACGGTGCTCCAGCTGTTCTATCAAATGCATATCTGGAAGGAACCTATTCAGAGGTTTACCCGGATAAGGGTCAAGACGAAGAGGGAATGCGCAAATTCATGAAGCAGTTCTCATTTCCTGGCGGTATCGGCAGCCACTGCACTCCTGAAACTCCGGGCTCCATTCACGAAGGAGGTGAACTGGGCTACAGCATTACCCATGCATTTGGCGCGGCCTTCGATAATCCGGACTTGATAGTGGCGGTTATGGTGGGGGACGGTGAGGCGGAGACCGGCCCTTTAGCGACAGCCTGGCATTCCAATAAATTCTTAAACCCTGCCCGAGATGGGGCGGTGTTGCCGATCCTGCATCTGAATGGCTACAAAATCGCCAACCCAACGGTGCTGGCGAGAATCTCCCCCGAGCAACTTGAAAGTCTTTTCATAGGTTACGGCTATAAACCCCATTTTGTGGAGGGATCGGATCCAAAGACCATGCACCAGACTATGGCTCGAACTTTGGAAACAGCCATCGATGAAATTAAAACGATTCAGCAAGAAGCGCGCAGCAAAGGAGTCAATCATTTTCCCCAGTGGCCGATGATCGTGTTGCGTAGTCCCAAAGGCTGGACCGGTCCCAAGGAAGTTGAAGGGCATAAGGTGGAAGGCTTCTGGAGGGCTCACCAGGTCCCCTTCGACGTGCATGATAACCCCAGCCACATGCAGATTTTGGAGCAATGGCTGCGAAGTTATAAGCCGGAAGAACTGTTTAACGAGAACGGTGCTCTCATTGACGAGTTGAGAGAACTCGCGCCGACCGGCAATCGTCGAATGAGCGCCAACTCCATCAGCAATGGCGGGCTTGTGAGAAAACCCTTGCGACTGCCCGACTATAAAGACTACGCCGTCGGGGTGACCAAGCCCGGCACCACGTTGGCTGAAAACACCCGAGTCCTTGGAAAATTTTTGCGAGATGTTATGCGCAATAACATGAATAATTTTCGAGTATTCGGTCCGGACGAGACCGCTTCGAACCGCCTGTCCGACGTCTATGAAGCAAGCGAGAAAACCTGGATGCTGAAAACGCTGCCGGAGGATTCGGACGGCGGCGAACTGGCTCCGGACGGCCGGGTCATGGAGATTCTGAGCGAACACACCCTGGAGGGCTGGCTGGAAGGGTACTTGCTTACCGGACGACACGGATTCTTTTCATCTTATGAAGGCTTTGTGCATGTTATCGATTCGATGTTCAATCAGCATGCAAAGTGGCTGGAAAAGTGCCTGGAGGTCCCGTGGCGGTCGTCGATTTCCTCCCTGAACCTCCTGATCACTTCCATTGTCTGGAGGCAAGACCACAATGGCTTCACTCACCAAGATCCGGGGTTCCTGGACGTGGTCACGAACAAAAGCCCCAAGGTCACGCGCATCTATTTGCCTCCGGACGCAAACTGCTTGCTGTCCGTTGCCGATCATTGTCTACGGAGTACAGGCTACGTCAATGCTATCGTCTCCGATAAGCAATTCCACCTCCAATATCTGACCATCGAGGAAGCGGCGCGGCATTGCACAAAGGGCGCGGGCATTTGGGACTGGGCAAGCAACGATCAGGGCAGCGAACCTGACGTAGTCATGGCCTGTGCGGGCGATGTCCCCACTATGGAAGCTTTGGCTGCAACTGCTATTCTTAGGGATCACTTTCCCGATCTCAAGGTCCGCTTCGTCAACATCGTTGATCTGTTCAGGATACAGCCCCCGACCGAACATGTGCACGGTTTGTCGGATCGCGATTTCGACAGCTTGTTTACTATCGATAAGCCTATCATTTTCAATTTCCATGGTTATCCCTGGCTGATTCACAAACTCGCCTATCGGCGCACGAACCACGCTAACCTGCATGTACGAGGCTACAAAGAAAAGGGAAATATCAACACACCACTTGGGTTGGCCATGGAGAACCAAATCGACCGTTTCAATCTGGCAATCGATGTGATTGACAGAGTTCCAAAACTTGCAGTAGCCCAAGCCCATACCAAAGATTGGCTGAAAAATCAGATCATCGAACATAGGACCTTCATTCATGAAAACGGCTTCGATAAGCCGGAAATAGAAAATTGGAAATGGCCGTATTGAGCAAATGAGCCACTGATCAGTTTTTCCGAAATGCTGAAAAGGCTGAAAAAAGATGGCCGAATATGAATATGAGATATTTTTCAAGGAATCTGTTTGGAAAGAGCTCAAGGAAATCCCAAAAAACGATCTAAAAAGAATTCTTTCCCGAGCTGAGCAGCTTGGAAATGATCCTCGGCCAACAGGCTGTGATAAACTTACAGTCCATGGGCTATACCGCATCCGGCAAGGAAAATATCGTATTGTTTATTCAATACGGGATAACAAACTTACGGTATGGGTTATCAAAGTCGGCCGCAGATAAAGGATAAATATCGTTAAGGCCAACCACCGGCTGTAGCTGACCGCGAAAGACCGCCGCGACTGCTGAGCCGCAGCGGTCTTTTCCATCTTGGAGAAATGATGTACCCGAATCAATTCGTATCCACGGCCCGAGAAATCATGACAGAATTTGCCGAGTTGACCGGCCTGATAGAGGATGGGCCTCCTAATCGTTATCTGTGGACGGATGCTTTTGCCGTTTGCAACTTCTTGGAGCTTTATCGACAAACCGGAGAAGAACAATTTAAACACCTCGCGTTGTCTTTGGTCGATCAGGTTCATACGATACTCGGTCGTCATCGGGAGGACGATTCTCGAACCGGTTGGATCAGCGGCCTCGATGAGAAGGAGGGTCAAAAGCATCCCACCCGGGGAGGCCTGAGAATCGGTAAGGAATTGAATGAGAGGCAGCCGGGCGACCCTTTTGATGAAGGGTTGGAATGGGATCGCGACGGACAATACTACCACTATTTGACCAAATGGATGCACGCTCTCGATTGCCTGAGTCGAGCCACCGCAGATTCAACCTGCAGCCGATGGGCAATTGAACTTGCGAAGGCGGCCCACTCAAGCTTTACTTATGTTCCGACCTTCGGAGGTCAAAAGCGCATGCACTGGAAAATGAGCATTGACCTATCCCGCCCTCTCATTGCCTCTATGGGACACCATGATCCCCTCGACGGATATGTCACATATCAGGAGCTTCAAGCGACCGCGGCTAGAAATTTTGAAAAACAGGGGCAGCCCAATCTGGACGCGGAAATTGCCGACATGGCCAAGATCTGTAAAGGGAAAAGCTGGGCCACCGATGATCCGCTTGGTATAGGGGGCCTTTTGTTCGACCTTTGCAGAGTAGGCCAATTGATCGCCGGGGAAAGCTCTGAGCTGACCGACCTGTTTCAAACTTTGTCGGATTCTTCCTTGCAGAGCCTTCAGGTTTATTCGAGAAACAATTCCTTCGAATTGCCGGCTCAATACCGACTCGCATTTCGGGAATTGGGACTGGCCATCGGTCTGCGGGGTGTCGAGAAGCTCCATGTCTTGTTTGAGAAACAATTACATCTTCCGAAAAGGGAAAATGAGCTGCATTCACAAACTGCGGATCTTATGAGGTACAGTCCTTGGAGTGAAGCTATTGAGACGTTTTGGCTTGAACCCCGGAACCGGCAAGTGGATAGCTGGACCGCACACCGCCATATCAATATGGTGATGCTGGCAACGAGTTTGGCCCCCGACGGGTTTCTAAGGGTGATTTAGAGACAACACGCCTATTGGTTTACGCCAGTAGCACGGGGCTTTAGCCCTGCATTAAAATAACGCGAGCGACTCAGGTGCGAATCTTCGCCCGCAAAATGTAAATTCATTACACCGGACTTATGCAGCAGGGCTAAAGCCCCGTGCTGCAGTGGGAATGGGGCACGGTACCGGGACGAAAAGTGCTAGCAGAGCGCAAAATCGGTACTCTTCACTATCCCCGGAACAACCACAATCGGTCTTCCATCCTCGTTTGTCCGGACTCCATCGGGCCAGGCGTAACCAGGCTCCATGTTCTTAAAGTATTCAATCGAGTAGGGGAGCAGCTTTAAGGAAACTTTTCCGTTTTTCCCCATCACCTCTGAGGTAAGCCCGTAATCGACTTCTCCCAGCTCAGTCAAAACGATGTAGCGCGGAATCTCCCTCCCGCTGCCATCCCTTCGGACCCGAGTCGCGATATCGATCACATCGTAAAGGTCTATGGGGTGGTCTTCATTCCACCTTTTTTGCAGTGGCAGCCCGGCAACATAGAGATGGTGAAACTCGATGCCGTTTTCGCGACAGCGATAAGCGAGCTGATGAATGATATCCGCCGTGTCATTGATACCGCCCAGCAAAGGGGTGTTGTTGTAAACTGTTATTCCTTTGCTGCGCAGTGCGCT
>Ga0210088_1000116_pt1 | contig 15206 bp, 19 predicted proteins | sample RushMan_CattailN_6_FD_185557 | JGI IMG/M metagenome (GOLD analysis project Ga0210088, IMG submission 185557) | Wetland microbial communities from San Francisco Bay, California, USA, that impact long-term carbon sequestration -... | ecosystem: Environmental > Aquatic > Marine > Wetlands ... | reverse complement strand
ATCACTGCGGAGCGGCGCTCCCGGAAAGCCGTAACTCGGGCATTCTAGCGGATTGCACCGGGGTCCGGTGCTTTCAGGGCCAGCCAGACCTGCCAGTGGCCGCAGGCGCTGCGGGCGCGCCGCTCGGAACCATCCCAGCCGCCACCGACGCAGAGGCCGGTGACCGTTTCAGAAGCGACCGCCACACTTTCAGGGGTCGGGCCGGGCTGCCGTTCGCCGCGCCAGCGTTCGCAACTGGCGCAACGCTTGCGGTCGACGGCCTGGGTCAGCAAGTCTTGTCGGCGTGGCAGGCAGCGATGCTCTGCGTGGCTGGGACGACCGGCCCGCTGTCGCGCAGCCAGCCCTTGAGGCCATTCTTGACGTTATAGACCTTGGCGTAGCCGGCCTGCTGCGAAAGCATTTGGCTGACCGGCTTGGTCCGGTTGCCGGAACGGCAGATGACGATGACCGGATCGCCCGGCTTGACGATCGGCTTAACCTTTTCCAGCCAGGCCGCCGGGTCGGCGCGTCCGCGCTCGTCGAAAAAGGTGAGCAGCTTGCTGCCGGCGACGATGCCGGTTTCTTCCCATTCCGGCTGGGTGCGGATATCGACTACCGTGACGCCGCTTTTCGCCAGTTGCGCGAGTTCGGCATTATCGATGTCGATGACTTCGGCGCGGGCGAGCATGGCGGACAGGGCAAGACAGCTGAAAAGTAGAGATTTGCGCATGACGGACCTCGTAAATAAGCAAACACTGATTATAGCCGAGCGCCACGCATCTTTGTGCTCGGGGCCTCTGCGAGCGTCGTGTGATAATGCCCGCTTTCCAAGGGGGCAGGCATGGCACTGAAATCGACGATCCACAAGGCTGAACTGCAACTGGCCGATCTCGATCATGGCCATTTTGCCGACTATGCCCTGACCATCGCGCGTCATCCGTCGGAAACCGACGAGCGCATGATGGTCCGCCTGCTGGCCTTCGCGCTCAATGCCTCGCCGACGCTGGCGTTCGGGCGCGGACTGTCGGCCGAGGATGAGGCCGACCTGCAGGATCTGGATGCCACCGGCAGCATCGAACGCTGGGTCGATGTCGGCCTGCCTGACGAAAAGGCGATTCGCCGCGCCTGCAACCGGTCGCGCCAGGTTGTCGTGCTGAGTTATGGCGCGCGCGCCGCCGAAGTATGGTGGGAGCAGACTGCCGCCAAGGTTGCGGGCCAGAAGAACCTTCGGGTTCTGGCGCTCAGTCCGGCTGATTCACAAGCGCTGACCACGCTGGCACAGCGCAATATGCGATTGCAATGCACAATCCAGGACGGCATCGTCTGGCTGGGCAGCGACGACCGGCATGTTGAATTGACGCCTCAAATCCTGTTTTCGCCGGATGCGGAATGAAGTCGGCGCCTGGTTTCGGGTAGCGCATTGCGCATGATCTACCACGCCCTCGCCAATGCGGTGCTGGTGCTTCATCTGGCATTCATTGTTTTTGTCGTGCTCGGCGCCGCGCTGTCCTGGCGATTTCCACGGGCGCGCTGGCTGCACTTTGCCGCGCTGGCCTGGGCTGCGTTCATCGAATTCAGCGGCGGCATCTGCCCGCTGACCCCGCTGGAAAACCGCTTGCGCCGGATGGCGGGCGGCGAGGGGTACAGTGGCGGATTCATCGCGCACTACCTGATGCGCGTCATCTACCCGGAAGGGCTGACCCGAGAATGGCAAATCGTTCTGGGCGTGGGTGTGATTGTCATCAACTTCGCGGCCTATGCCACCATACACCTTGCGGACCGGCGGTGTGAGCCCGGGGCTTAGACGGATAATGCTGAGCGTGATGACCGGCCTCGCATTGATTTGGGGAGGGCTTTTCTTGTTTCAGGACCACCTGCTTTATTTCCCCGCCAGCGCGCCGCTCGCCGAGGTCGTCGCCGAAGCCCGGCGCGATGGACTCGAACCCTGGCCGGACGCCAATGATTTTCGCGGTCTGTTGCGCGAACCGCGTACGGCGGCACGCGGCACCCTGGTGTTCTTTCATGGCAACGCCGGTCACGCCGGTCACCGGGGCTGGGTGGCCGAAGCGCTTGCCGACGTCGGTCTGCGCGTCATCCTGGCCGAGTACCCGGGCTACGGTCCGCGCCCCGGTCAGCCGGGCGAGGCCGCGCTGGTGCGCGATGCGGCGGAAACGCTGGCCCGTGTTCGCGCCCGGTTCCCGGGCCCCTTGCTGGTCGGCGGCGAATCGCTGGGCGCCGGCATCGCCGCGGCGGTTGCTGCGAACTCTCCGGGCGAGATTGCAGGCCTGCTGCTGGCTACCCCGTGGGATAGTCTTAAACGGGTGGCTCAACATCACTACCCTTGGGCGCCCGTCGATTTGCTGCTGCGCGACCGCTACGACAACATCGCCAACCTGGCCGATTTTCGTGGCCCGGTTGCGGTGGTCATTGCGGTTCAAGACAGCATTGTGCCAGCGCCCTTCGGGCAGGCCTTGTTCGCGTCACTACCCGGTCCCAAAAGGCTGTGGACAATCCCGGCCGCCGACCACAACGACTGGATGATGCGGGTCGACGGCACATGGTGGGCGTCGGTGACCAGCTTCCTGCTCGGCGGATAGAACGCCGGCTCGGCGAATCGGGCGCATAATCAACCAGTGTGAACTCGTAGGCACTCTCGAGGAGAAGCGCGATGCGAAGCTGGCGTATCTGGCTGACATGGCTGTTGCTGATCTGTGCTGCGCCGCCGCTGGCCGCCGTGCAGCCGGCAGTTGCACTGCTGGGCATCGATGGCGCGATCGGACCAGCCACGGCCGATCACGTTGAGCGTGGCTTGGCGCACGCACAGCGCGCGGGTGCGCAACTTGTGGTGCTGCAGATCGATACGCCCGGGGGGCTCGACACCTCGATGCGCCAGATCGTCAAGGCCATCCTCGCCGCGCCCGTGCCGGTGGCGGCCTACGTCGCGCCAAGCGGTGCGCGCGCGGCCAGCGCCGGCGCCTACATCCTCTACGCCAGTCACATTGCCGCGATGGCGCCAGGCACCAATCTCGGTGCGGCGACACCGGTTCAGATCGGCGGCGCCCCCGAATTGCCACAACCCGGAAATCCGGATGGGAAAGCCGAGGACGCCGGGAACGCACAGGGCAGTGCCATGAGTCGCAAGCAGATTGCCGATGCCGCCGCCTACATTCGCGGGCTGGCTCAGTTACGCGGGCGCAATGTCGATTGGGCCGAACAGGCGGTGCGCAAGGCGGCCAGCCTGGCAGCGGCGGAAGCGCTGGAACAGAACGTGATCGAAATCGTTGCCGTCGATGTGCCCGACCTGCTGCGCCAGCTTGACCACCGGACGGTGAACGTCCAGGGTCAGGAAAGGCAATTGGAGACAGCTGGCGCACCGCTGCTCGTCATCAAGCCGGACTGGCGGACACGTTTTCTCAGCGTAATCACCGATCCCAGCGTGGCGCTGATCCTGATGATGATCGGCATCTACGGCGTGTTTCTCGAATTTTCCAGTCCCGGCTTCGGGGTCGCCGGGGTCGCCGGCAGCATCTGCCTGATCCTGGCGCTTTACGCCCTCCAGCTTCTGCCGGTCAATTACGCCGGTCTGGCGCTGATCCTGCTGGGCGTCGCCCTGATGGTGGCCGAGGCCTTTCTGCCCAGTTTCGGCGTGCTGGGCCTGGGCGGCATCGCCGCCTTCGTGTTCGGCGCGGTGATCCTGTTCGATACCGAACTGCCTGGCTTCGGTATTCCGCTCGGGTTGACAGTCGGGTTGGCGATCGGCAGCGCCCTGCTGCTCGCCGCGCTAGGTGGCATGGCGCTGAAGGCGCGGCGGCGCGTCGTGGTCAGCGGTGCCGAAGAACTGATCGGTGCAGCTGGCGAAGTGCTGGAGGATACGCACTGGGCGCGCGTTCATGGTGAAAATTGGCAAGTGACGGCGGCAGCGCCGCTGCGCGCTGACCAGAAGGTGCGTGTCGTTGCACGCAAGGGGCTGGTGCTCGAAGTGGTGCCGGCCGACAAGGAGACCAAAGGAGAATGATCATGGGTTTTGAATTCGGATTCGGCGGTTTCGTGTTGCTCTTTTTTGTCTTGGTGGTCGCATCGTTTCGCATCCTGCGCGAGTACGAGCGCGGCGTGGTGTTCCAGTTGGGCCGCTTCTGGAAGGTCAAGGGGCCGGGTCTGATCGTCGTCATTCCGGGCATCCAGCAGATGGTGCGGGTTGACTTGCGAACCGTCGTGCTCGACGTGCCGACTCAGGACGTCATCTCGCGCGACAACGTCTCGGTGCAGGTGAACGCGGTGGTCTATTTCCGTGTCGTCGAGCCGGAAAAGGCGATTATCCAGGTCGAGGATTTTATGAATGCCACTAGCCAGTTGGCGCAGACGACGCTACGGGCCGTGCTTGGCAAGCACGAGCTGGACGAGATGCTGGCCGAGCGCGAGCGCCTCAACATTGACATCCAGAAGGCCCTCGATGCGCAGACCGATGCCTGGGGCATCAAGGTGGCAAACGTCGAGATCAAGCACATCGACCTCAACGAATCGATGGTGCGCGCCATCGCCAAGCAGGCCGAAGCCGAGCGCGAGCGGCGCGCCAAGGTGATCCACGCCGAAGGCGAACTGCAGGCCTCGGAAAAGCTCATGCAGGCGGCAGAAATGCTGGGCCGTCAGCCCGGCGCCATGCAGTTGAGGTACATGCAGACCTTGGCCGGGATTGCTGGCGACAAATCGTCAACCATTGTTTTCCCGCTACCCATCGAGCTGCTCTCCGGCATGGCGGAACTTTCCGCCAAAGGTCGCGAGCGGGGGGCGCGCGGCGATTGACCGGCAATCTCTACGATCTCGACCATTGGTCACCAGAAGCTCGCCGAAGTTGCGGGGCTGGTGCGCTATGAAGATCACTTGCTGGTAATTTTTGCCGGCGCCAGCGCTTTCGCGATATCGAACACATGCTTTTTGGTTACGTCGACGGTCGGCACTTCAGCCTCGGCCTTTGTCGGCACCCGGAGCGGGATCATCTGGAGTTTCCGAATCTTCGAGCGGATAGGGGTCGGCGACATAGGCCGGACCCTTCATCGCCAAGACGATGAAGGCGCCAATCGCCACGGTGAACACGACTGTCCAGTGCAAAACCACCAGGCTGATGCCATAGATATCGACGGTCATGATTCGCGTGGCGATTTCGGTCTCGCTACCTTCCGAAATGAACAGCCGGGCTGCCAGCGAGGGAATGGCCAGAAGCACCGAGCCGAGCACGAATATTCTGGGCAGCAGGCGCAGGATCGTGCGTTCGCGACCGGGCGGGGTCTTGGTGAAACCGGGGAGTTTGTTGAATAGCGACACGAATTTTGTTATGGACAGAAGTATTTCGATGTGGACTAACGCACCAAGATTACGAGTTATGGCTATAATTGTCCAGGACATAATTAATTTTAAGGCGAGGTTCCGGCTTATGCGCTTCTCCCCTTTTCTGCACAGTCGGTTGCACGCACTGTTTCTGATTCTCCTGCTCGGCTTGAGCGCCTGTTCGACGGCTCCGCCGGAAGGGGTGACAGCGGTCACTCCTTTCGATCTCTCGCGCTACGAAGGCAAATGGTACGAGCTGGCCCGCCTCGACCATTCTTTCGAGCGCGGCCTCAGCGATGTCAGCGCCACTTATAGCGCACAGGCCGATGGCAGCGTCGAGGTCATTAACCGCGGTTACGACAGCAAGCACAACGAATGGCGCCAGGCCGTCGGTCGCGCCTTGTTCTCCGGCGATCCGAACACGGCCTCGCTCAAGGTTTCCTTCTTTGGCCCCTTCTATGGTGGCTACCATGTCGTGGCGCTCGATCAGCAGAACTACCGCTGGGCGATGGTGGCCGGGCCGGATCGCGACTATTTGTGGATTCTGGCGCGCGACAAGCAGTTGCCGGCAGGGGTTCGGGACGATCTGCTCGAACAGGCCAGAGCGCTGGGTTTCGCGGTCGACAAACTGATCTGGGTCGGGCAGACGAGGGGCGACGGTTAGAACCGAACCGCGCTCCTTGCGCGTAGTGCTCGAATCGGCGCCGGGCGTTGCTGGTCTATGGCAGTCGCTTATTTCGTCTGGCGGAAAAATTTCCAGGCCATCTCTACACCGGTGACCAGCAGGTCGCCGACATCGAGATCTTCGATCCGCCCTTGGCGTTTGTCGCGCTGGTAGCGCGATTTTTCCTGTTCACGCATGACAATGGCGTCGCCCAGGGCTTCGACGTCGAGCGTCGTGCGCTTGACCTCGGCATGCCGATAGCGGGCCAGGGCCTGTTCGATCGCATCGGGGTCGAGAATGGTTATCGGCGCACGGCAATGGCTGCAGGCGTGATCACGACGAATATCGACCGGCGCGCCACAGCCCATACAGCGGACGATGCCGATCCGGGCCGACAACTCGGTGATCTCGACCGGGTGCAGTTGCCGCACGAAACCCTTTTCGATCATGAACTGGGCGAAGGTGGTGAAGCGGCCGTGCTTCTGCAGGCAGCGGTGATAGTTGAACGGGCCGCCATGCTTCGCGACATCCAGGCCCTGCAAAAGCCGCTCGTTGCAGCGCGGACATTGCAAGGGATCGCGCAAGGGCGTGCGCTGGTCGTCGCGGTGTTCGTGGATCAGCTTGAACAGTCCGATGATGCCACCGGGCGTGATCTGAACGCTCTCGAATTCGTCGAACCAGATGCCGTGGCAGGTAAAGCACAGGTCGAGGACGACCTCGCCGTGATGCATCCGCTCGAAGCGCTGCTTGACCATGATTTGCCGGCAGGATGGGCAGGGCGTTGGTATCATCGGAGGGGTGGCGCGGGCAATGGATGGCGCGTTTAGGTAGGTGGAGTCGAAACTATAGCTCAGGCTACCGTTGTCGTTCATGCTGCATCGTGATCGCCACCAGGGCGTCTGCTGCGGTCGACGCCAGAAAATGGTCAAAAATCAATGGTCGCTGGCGTCATTTGCCATATAAACGCTGGTTAGTATTTGCTGCTTCGAACGCTCAGGAAGCCACCCCATGAAAATCGCCGATCCAGCCCAGAATGCGCTGGTCAATGAAGTGAAGCTCATGCTCGCCGAGTTGCCTTTCGATGGCGCCAGCGTGCTCGAACTGGGCTGCGGCAAGGCCGAAAAAACCCGCTTGCTGGCGGAAACCGGCAGGCTGAAGGAAATCGTCGCGCTCGAAGTCGATGACATCCAGCACCGCTGCAACCTGCAAATCACCGACCTGCCGAACGTGTATTTTCGTCATGGTGGCGCCGAAGCCATCCCGGTGCCCGATAGCAGTTTCGACATCGTGCTGATGTTCAAATCCCTGCACCATGTACCGATGGAACACATGGACGCGGCCTTGGGCGAAATTGCCCGCGTCCTCAAGCCAGGCGGGCTGGCATGGATATCCGAACCGGTGTACGCCGGCGATCTGAACGAAGTAATCCGCCTGTTCCACGACGAAAAGATCGTCCGCGAAGCCGCCTTCGCCGCCATCCGAAAAGCCGTCGACGATGGTCGCCTGAGCCTGGAAAAACAGCTTTTCTTCAACGTCCGCAGCTGCTTCGAAAGCTTTGCTCAATTTGACCGGAGGATGATCCAGGTCACCCACACCAACCATCAACTTGCCCCGGAGCTGTATCAGCGGGTAAAGGAAAAATTCGAGCCCTACCTAACGCCCGAAGGTGCGACATTCCTCAACCCGCAGCGGGTGGATTGGTTACGCAAGGCCGGGTGAGGCTGATTTTTGGGCTCTTTTCGCGGTTGACCGTGGACGAGGGAGAGGCAATCGATACCACGCAGAAGGTGGTTCGATGGAACAGCGGGCTTCAAGCTTGAAACTGTTGTTGCCGTCCTTCAGGGCGAGGCCGGCTACCGTCACCGGCGGAGCTGGCAATACAAAAGGCCCGGCCCATAACGGCGCCGGGCCTTTCTGGTTGTTGCAACTCAGCCTTGCTTCTGGGCTTGCTGCTGAGCAGGTTGCGTGGCCTGGGACTGGTTGCTGCGCACTTGATGATCGAACAGTTTGTCGATCAGCGCGTTAGCCAGCATCGGGTTGCCTTGGACGACAGCAGGAACCAGGGCTTCGGCGACTTCGATCTGATTCTGCTCGACCGCCAGGCTGGCGGCCTCGAAGTAGGCCTGAGCCGCCTCAGGAATAGCACCGACGGTGTAGAGGACGTTGCCAAGCTCGCCATGCGCCGAGATGTTCTTCGGATTGGCTGCAATGAACGCACGGTATCCCTCTATCGAGGCATTGATGTCACCGGCCGCAAATGCACTGCGGGCCGCTGCCAGCTTGTCCTCAGCCTTGGCAGCGCTACCGAAGCCCAGCGAATGCGTGACTGCCGCGATCCCCTGGCTAACCTTGCTGCCAGCCTTCTGCAGGTAACCGCCGCCGTTGTAGGCGAACAGAGCAATCGCCAACACCGTGAAGCCGAATATCATGCGGTTCTTCGCGCGATTTGAAAGACGGGACTTCTTCGCCTTGGCGACAGGAGCTGCCGCCACGGGTTCGACGACCTCAACCTTTTCAGTGGTTTGGTTTTCCATGGTCATGATTTCCGGGAATTACCAGCCCCAGCCACGGTTGCCACCGCCCCAGCCGTTGTCACCGTAACCGCGACCATCGCCACGGCCATAACCACGGGCATCGCCGTAACCGTCATAGCGGTTGTCGCCGTAGCCGCTCATGTCGCCGCCCATGTTGAAACCGAAGTTGCCACGGGCATTGCCGCGGCCAGTACCACGGCCGGAGCCATAGCCGCGGCCATCGCCATAACCACGGGCATCGCCGTAGCCACGGCCATAGCCGTCGTTATAGTAGCGGCCATCGTTATAGTAGCGACCGTCGTTATACTGAGCAAAAGCTGCGCTGCTGGCAATGATCGCCACGGAAGCAGCCAGAATCTTGAATGTCGTTTTCATGTAAGTAATCTCCGATTTTAGAAACAAATTAAGTATGTGATTGAAAATTCCACTTTCTCATCTGCTGTCTGCTTGGTGAGGGCTGGACGGTTCTGCCTTTGGTGTATCTCCGTCGAAAAAGCATTAGCAGTCACTAATGTAACAGTATATAAAACGCCTAATATACAAAAATTATAATTTATTTATTCAATAATTTTATGGGCTGGTCTGGTGCCAGACCAAAATTTGCTCAGGCTAACCGCGTGGCCACCTCAACAATACGCCCCAACCGTAACTTCGTGTGTATTACGGTGAATCCCGCCGGTCGTATCACGAAGTGCTCGGCACACACCCGGCACATGCGGTCAATCCTGAAAACTTAGGTTCCGCCCACCATCGGTGGAAAGCCCATCAATGCAAACACCGGGCAAGGCAATTCCGTTTCCGGCATCCTCGATACCCTCGATGCCGATCAATGGTTGGAAAGTCCGGACGTTACCGAAAATCATGGCAAACGAAACGTCCGCCGCGTCACGCCCTGTGCCAAGGCGTATCAGGCCCGTCGGCAAAGTCATCCCTGTTGGATCGAACAGATACCAGCGTCCGCCGATGTAGACCTCTACATAAGCGTGAAAATCGGTTGGTCCAAAGACCGGGTCCGAACCATAGTCGATGCTGGTGACAAAACGGGCGGGTATATTGAGGGCTCGACACAGGGCAATCATCAGATGGGCAAAGTCGCGGCAAACACCGACTTGTTCGATGTAGGTATCGATGGCGGAGGTCGTGGCGTTGGAACTGCCCGATACGAATCGTGTGCGGCGATACACCCAGTCTGCAATCGCCCGTACTCGCCAATAGCCTGACTGTAGCGCGCCAAATTCGGTGCTGGCAAGCTTGTGCATACGATCCGACTGACAGTAGCGGCTTGGATAGATATAGGCCAACGCATCTGCAGGCAGTTCAGCAATTGGAACTTCCTTAATACCATCGGGAGATGCGATGTGGTGGTTGATATCGACGGTCGCATCATAGCGGACCGTCAAGTTGCCGGGATCGGCACGCAGTCGCGCATAGCGGTTGCCGTTAGCGGGATCGGTGAACAGCGAGACAGCAACAGGTCGGTTTACTTGGAAGTTCTCCACGACCAGGGACTGGGACTGCGTTTGCGCGGCGTGAATGTTGAAGATGAAATCACTGGGCTGCCCTGAAATTTCGTATTGAAGTTCGATAAACAACTTCAGCCGTACCATGTCATCACCTCACCATCCTGCATGCCGGTTGGTCGCTTAACTGCATTCAGCTGCCCGATCCTGGCCTGATCATACCAAGGTTCAGTTTGATACCCTTCTTCATTTTGCCGACGACGTGCATCTCGCAGGCCTTGCAGTCGAACTTGAGGATCAGCTTTTCGTTGCCGTTGATCAGCGTCATCGGGTCCGGCTTCAGGTGTTTCACTTCCTTCGGGCACAGGTTGAAGCTGTAGCGCAGGCAGTGGCGGGTGATCATCAGCGAGACCATGCCTTTTTCCTGATTGGCCTCGTAGGCGTCGGCGATCAGCCGGACGCCATGTTTTTCGTAAAATTGCCGGGCCTTGGCGTTGAAGACGTTGCCGAGATAGGTCAGCTCATCCTGCGGGTAGGGTGCCGGATTGGCCGCCGGCTTTGCGCGTGGCGGGCGCGGGTGGGACTCGATGCGCGCGGCTTCGAGTTTTTCGCAGGCTGAGCGGCGCAGGGCATTGATCGCGGCAATGGGCAGGAACCACGCCTGCGACAACTGCAACGCTACGGGCCTGGCAACGAACATCGTATTGCCGAATTTGCCCAGTTGCTCGCGCAAGGTGGCAGTCGCACGCTCGGCGTTTTTCGCGACTTCGCGGCCTGTTTTTTCGTCATTTTTCAGGTCGACCGCAACGCTCACGCCGTCTTCGTCGGTCAGGGTCAGGCGGAAGCCGTCCGCTGTCTCGACGAAGACCGGTTGCACGGAAATGTGGCGCTCTGCCGATTCCTTCTCCAGCGCACGCTCGAATTCCTGATCGCGGTTGCGAAAGAGGGTGGTGCCGGCGCTCAGCTGTTCCGGCATTCCGGCCGGGAACAGCGTTCTGCCGTCCGCCCGGTTGATCCGCATCCCGATTACCTCGCCGTGGGCATCGTAGAAGCAGACCCCGTCGCCGTTATGGAATTCGCTTTCGGAGTTGATCGTGAAATGTTCGCTGCCGATTTCCGCGACTTCGCCAACCGGTTCGCCGACGAAGGCGGGCGAATCGAAAGCGCCGATATCGTCCTGGCGATCATTGGCGAAATAGTCGGTGTACCCGCGGTTGTAGGTTTTATCCGGCTGTGGTGTGAAGGTGAAGGTGCTGCGGCCGGAGGAGGCGCGGTGGAATTCGGGGTGTTTTTCGAGAATGTCGTCAATTAGCGACCGATAGTGCGCGGTGATGTTTTTGACGTAGGAAAGGTCTTTCAGTCGCCCCTCGATCTTGAACGAAGAAACGCCGGCCCGCGCCAGTTCCAGGATGTTTTCGCTCTGGTTGTTGTCCTTCATCGACAGCAGGTGCTGGTTCTCGGTGATCGTCCTGCCCTTGTCGTCGACCAAACTGTAGGGCAGGCGGCAGGCCTGCGAGCATTCGCCGCGATTGGCGCTGCGCCCGGTGTGGGCATGGCTGATATAGCACTGTCCCGAAAAAGCGACACAAAGTGCGCCGTGGACAAAATACTCCAATGCAACAGTAGCTTGCGACGAAATATTAATAATTTCGTTTAAGCTTAATTCGCGCGCCAGGACGACTTGCGAGAAGCCGGCGTCTTGGAGAAACCTGACCTTGGCCGGATTGCGGTTGTCGGTCTGCGTGCTGGCGTGCAGCTGGATTGGCGGCAGATCGATTTCGAGCAGTCCCATGTCCTGGATGATCAGCGCGTCGGCGCCGGCTGCATGGATCTGCCAGGCCAGGCGCCGGGCGTCTTCCAGCTCGTCATCGTGGAGGATGGTGTTCAGCGCGACGAAGACCCTGGCGTGATAACGGTGAGCGAAGCTGCTCAGACGCTCGATGTCGGCCACCGTGTTGCCGGCTCCGTAGCGGGCACCGAAGGCCGGGCCGCCGATATATACGGCGTCGGCGCCGTGCTTGATGGCCGCGATGCCGAAATCGGCATTTTTGGCCGGGGCGAGCAGTTCGAGCGGGTGATTCGGACGTGGCATCTGTCTAGTAGGCAAAGCGCGGCGCCAGATTTTCGAGATTGAATTCGCGCAGGATGGCCATGGCGCGCTCACGGGCATTCTGGCGTGGTCGACCGCCATTCTTGTCCGATTTTGAGGCGATGATCAGCTCATTCTTCATCGAGTGTTCCCAGCCGACCAGTTCGGTGACGGTGACGTCATAGCCATGCGACTCGAGCAGCAGGCAGCGCAGCACGTTGGTCAGATGGCTGCCGAGTTCGCGTGTGTGGATCGGGTGTCGCCACAGTTCGGAGAGCGGTGTCTTGGCCAGCGACGCGTTCTTTTTTGCCCGCAATTCTGCGGCGACTTCGGCCTGGCAGCAGGGCACGAGTACGACATGACGGGCTTCACGCGCGAGCGCGAAACGGATCGCGTCGTCGGTCGCCGTATTGCAGGCGTGTAGCGCGGTAACGACATCCACGGGTCCGGACAACTCCGGCGCGCTCAGTGATTCCTCGACCGTGCAGGCGAAGAAGCGCATGCGTGGAAAACCAAGGCGGGTGGCGAGTTCGCGGGATTTATCGACCAGTTCCGGGCGGCTTTCGATGCCGATTATTTCCCCCGTGGCACGGTTCTTGATACACAGATCGTACAGGATGAAACCGAGATATGACTTGCCGGCCCCATGGTCGACCAGCGTTTCGGCGCCATCCAGCAAGGGTTCGATGAAGTGTACGAGGTGATAGACCTGCTTCAGCTTGCGTCGGGTGTCCTGGTTGAGTTTGCCGTCGCGGGTCAGGATGTGCAGTTCCTTGAGCAGTTCGATCGACTGCCCGGGGCGTATTTCCGGAATCGCGGCAGGAATGCCTTGCTTTTTCATGGGTGCAATTATCGCATTCAATCTTCTGTGACTTTCGTGTCAACCGAATCGAAACCACCTCGTTATTTGCCTCATGGTGATACATCACCGCACTTATAAACGGAGACACAAATGGGCAGTTTGAGCAACGAATCCTTCGAGCAGTTTCTGGATTCCCTGAAAAAAGCTGGCATTGCAATTTCCAACGAAACCGAATTGCGCGAGCGTCTCGCCGAAGCCCAGCGCTGGCGCTATGCCTTCCAGACCTTGGCCGCCAACGGCAAGACGATCGGTATCTGCTTCGAGGATCACTCGGCAGGTAGCAACGAAGCCGAGATCGATCGCACTTTCAACGAATTCCAGTTTTCCGAAAAATCCAAGGCGGTTTTCTCCGCCAACCTGAAGCACTGAGATCAAGGTTTCAGCCTCTCGCATCTGCGGGGGGCAGAAAAAGAAACGGGCGCCGAACGGCGCCCGTTTTGCGTGGTTTCGCATGTTGTTCGGCTGGCATGCCAAGGATCAGTCAATGTGCAGGCTGCATCGACGTCATGCCGGTTTTCAACTGCGCGAGCACATGAATTTCAGCTAAGATTGACTCGCGGTCGAACCTCGCGAACGGTAGAGAGTCAGATTTACATCAGCATCCCCAAACCCAGGAGATATCCATGTTAAGAAAGAAACTGCTGCTCAGCGTGCTGGCCATGGCGCTGGCGACACCCGGCCTGCGTGCGCAGACTGCCCCGGAAGCGGCGGCGGCCGACAGCCAGCAGGCGGTGAATCCGGTCGATCCCGCGGCGATCCAGGCGCTAAAGGACATGGGCGCCCACCTGCAGACGCTGAAGCGCTTCACTGTGTCGACCGACCTGACCGGCGAGCGCGTTCTTGCCGATGGCCAGAAGTTGCAGCACTCGGCGACGGCCGCCCTCGACGTCGTGCGCCCGAACATGCTGCGCGCCCGCATGTTCAGCGCCCGCGCCGAACGCGAGATATTCTACGACGGCAAGCTGGCGACCATCTCCATCCCGGCGCAAAAGGCCTACTCGACCGTCGAATTCACCGGGAACCTTGGCGAACTGGTCAGCAAGCTGGAAGTCCGCTACGGCGTCGAGCTTCCCATGGCCGACATGTTCCTCTGGGGCACGCCAGCCGCGCCGCTCGACAAGATTGAATCGGCAATGAATGCCGGCCAGGATTTCATCGAGAAAGACCTCTGTGACCATTACGCATTCCGTCAGGGCAACGTCGACTGGCAGATCTGGATCACCACTGGGGCCAAGCCGCTGCCGCGCAAGCTCGTGATCACCAATCGTTCCGATGAGGCGCGTCCGCAGTCGGTCCAGTATTTCGATTGGAACCTCAAGCCGACCTTCAAGGACAGCATCTTCAAATTCACGCCGCCAAAGGGTGCCACCGCGGTTGAACTTCATTCGCTGGAAAAGAAATAAAGGAGCGCCGACATGAAAAAATCATTCAGCAAATTCTTCCTGGCACCCCTGATGGTACTCGTTCTCGGCAGCTTCGCGCTGGCCCCTGTGGCTGAAGCCGCTCGCGGCGGGGGCGGGGGTGGCGGTGCTCGTGCTGGCGGCGGTGGCGGCGCCCACGCAGGAGGCGGTGGTAACCGGCAGGTCAATAACAGCCATGCCGACGTGCGGACCAACAATGTGCGCAATACCAGCGTCAACAACGTCAATCGCAACACCAATGTCAACGCCAACAAGAACGTCAATGTCAATGTCAACAACAACCGCGGCGGTTGCTGCGGCGGCGGTTGGGACAACGACTACCACCCGGTCGCGACTGCGGCGGCGGTCACAGCAGCGGTTGTCGTCACGTCCGCCGTCGTCGGTTCGATGGTCAATACCGTCCCGTCCGGGTGTGTGCCGGTCAACTACGGCGGCATGATCTACCAGCAGTGTGGCAGTACTTGGTATCAGCCGCAGGGTTCGCAGTACGTGGTGATCAATCCGCCGTATTGATGCATCGCTGAAAAGGACCGCGAAGTTTGCGGTCCTTTTTTCACGCGGCAAGAATTTTTGAAACGATCAGCAAATCCACCAACCAGGCCGGATGGTTTGACCCGGTGTGCGGCGATGCTTGGTTACCCCCTGATCTGCGCAGCTATCTTGGTTATACGCTGGCCAAACAGCTTGGCGGTTTCGAGGTCGCCCGGCAGCATCTCATCCGGACTGCTGTCGGATGGGGACTGCGCCATGGCGCCGCTGAATGAGCCGACGTAATTGAGGTCGTTACGCTGTGCAGCCTTGGTGTTGGACGGCATCATGCCGGTGCCGACCCAGATGCCACTGTGCTGCATGGCCAATGTGATCAGATAGTGCAG
>Ga0210088_1000111_pt1 | contig 15428 bp, 15 predicted proteins | sample RushMan_CattailN_6_FD_185557 | JGI IMG/M metagenome (GOLD analysis project Ga0210088, IMG submission 185557) | Wetland microbial communities from San Francisco Bay, California, USA, that impact long-term carbon sequestration -... | ecosystem: Environmental > Aquatic > Marine > Wetlands ... | reverse complement strand
GGCTCATCACCAGCGGGACAGGCCGGGATTTGGACCAAGTGCAAAAAATCGGCTTTCCCGTGTTCACCAGCGGCACCAACTGTTCGCACGGCTACGTCCACATCCCGCAGATTCACGTGACGGTGCATGTGGGAGGATTGGCGGTTAACCCCAATGATTTGCTCCATGCCGATCGCAACGGCGTCACGACCATCCCACGCGAAATTGCATCTGAGGTTGGGGCCGTGGGCGACGAGTTCATCGCCGCTGAAAATGTGGTCCTCGAAGCTATGCGGCAGCCACAGCCTTCCATCGAGTTGCTGCGCTCGGCCCGCACTGAATCGCAAAACCAGATTGCGCGGCTGCGTCAACGGGTTTCGCGCAAACCAAGCTAAGTCCGATACCGTTCTTTTTGAGATTTTGATTGAGTTCCTGAGTGGCTCTCGTTCGACTTTCGTGCCGAACAAAGGGCTGTCGGCCTTATGCCTCACGCAACGCTTCCACGATGTTCATCCGCGCCGCCCGGAAGGCCGGCAGCAGCCCGCCGGCAAGCCCCATGACCACCGCAAACCCCAGGCCCTCGGCCACGATCTCACCGCTCAGGCGAAACTGAAAGGCCAGCTCGGCAAAGGTCTGGAAGTTGGTAGTGGACACGGTGAAGAACTGCAGGAAGGCGGCCAGCGCCAGGCCGGCTGCGCCGCCGATGAGCCCCATCAGCAGGGCCTCCGCCAGGAACGCCGTCAGAATGGCCGAGCGTTGGAAGCCCACGGCCCTTAGCGTTCCGATTTCCGCCGTGCGGTTGGCCACGGCCGCGTACATGGTGATCATGGCGCCGACCACCGCGCCGATGGAAAAGATGATCGTGAGCGCGGTCCCGAGGATGCGCAGAAAGGTGGCGGTCGCCTCGGACTGGTCCTGGTAGTAGGTGATCTCCCGCTTGGCTTCCAGCGACAGGCGGGGGTCGCCCTCGATGCGGGTTTTCACGGCGGCAAACGCATCCGGCTGCCGCAAGCGGAAGATTACGGAGGAGTAGGCCTGGCGCCGGAATGCCTGCATGAACTGCTCGGCGTCGCCCCATATTTCGGAGTTGAAGCCGGTGTTGCCGGCGTCGAACACCCCGACCACCGCCCACTCCCGGTTGGCGAAGGATAGCGTCTCGTTGTGGCCGGCGTTCTGGAAGCGGCGGGCGATCCCCTCCCCCACCATGATTTCCAACAAGCCCGGCCGCGGCATGCGGCCGGCGATCATTCGGATCTGGGGCCGCAGCGCCAGGGAGAATTCCGAGACCCCCCGGATCGTCACATTCGAAGTGCTCTGCGAGCCCCGTTTGCGCAGGTTGATCAACACCACCACCTCGCGGGCCGCGAGCGGCCGGCCGCCCGGACCGGATGCGATTTCCGGCTGGGTTTCGACGATCGCCGCCTCAAGGCGCGAGACCGGGCTTTGAATCTCCGAGTTCGCGGATTTGCGGATGACCACGACGTTGTCGTAGGAGCCGGAGTCCACCAGGGTGCGCCGCAGCCCCTCGGCCAGCATGAGGATGGCCGCGAAAGCGAATACCACGAGCGCCATGCCCCCTGCGGTCAGGACCGTGGTCATCCGGCGGGCCAGCAGGTTGCGCAGGCTGTAGGCCAGGAGAAGTTTCATCACGCCACCCGCCCCAACGCATCGACGATCCGCACCGTGATCACCTTGCGGATCGGGAACGCGGCGGCGACCAGCGCCACGACAACCGCCGCCAAAACGTCCAGCCAGAGCGTGGTCGAGGTGATGTCCAACACCGGGAAAATGTTTCCCACATAACCCGCGAGAATCCTCAGCGCGGGAAAGGTGGCGGCGATGCCGAGAGCCCCGCCCGCCGCGCAGATCACCAGCGACTCGCCCAGGATCAGACCTGCCAGGTGGAAGGCGCCGTAGCCGAGTGTCTTGAAGACGGCGAACTCGTGCATGCGCTCACGCACCGACATGATCATGGTGTTGGCGACGACCGCCATGATGATGCAGATGATGATGAGCGACACCAGGCGGATGGCCATGAGGATGGCTTCGCTCATGGTCACGAACCCCAGTTGAAAGGCGCGCTCGGTTTCGGTCCGCGTCTCGGCCAGGGAGTTCTTGAAAACGGCGTCTACGGCCCCGGCCACCGCCGGTGCGTCATCGGCATGGGCAACCTCGATCACGAAGATGCCGGCCCGGTTGGCGCGCCGGGGGTAGCTCTCCTTGAGCCGCTCGTTCAGGTAGTCCCAGTGGAAGAACAGCTGGTTCTCGTCGGTGCTCTTGTCGCGGCCCTGGTAGATCCCCCGCAACGTCATCGGCCAGTCCCCGGAGTAGATAGTCCCCTGAAGGGGTACGGTGTCGCCCACCTTCCAGCCGAAGCGCCTGGCCAACCCGCGGCCGACGATGCACCCCCGGCGGTCCTTGAGAAAGCCCGATCTCTGGTCCTCGGGCAGGATGAACTCCGGGTACAGGTCCAGGAAGCTCCTGGGATCCACGGCAAAGTTCGCAAAGAAATTTTTGCGATCGATGTAGACGCCGCCGAACCATGTCATGTGGGAGATGGCCTTGACGCCGTCGACCGCCCGGATCTTTTCCATGTAGGCGATGGGCAGGGAGAAGGTCAGGGAGATGGCATGCCGGATGACCAGCCGGTTGGCGGCGGCCGCGGAAACACCCGCGTACCATGCGTCCACGAGCGTGCTCAGCAGGCCGAAGGCCAGCACCGCCACCGCCACCCCGCAAACGGTCAAAAGTGCGCGCAGCTTGTGCCTAAAGGCATTCCGGTACAGCAGCTTCCAGAGCATTGGTGAGGACACCTTTGTCCAGGTGTTTGACACGCCGCGCCCGCCGGGCCGCCCGCGGGTCATGGGTCACCATGATGATGGTCTTGCCGAGGTCGCTGCACAAGCGCTCCATCAGCACCAGCACGTCCTCGGCCGAGACGCGGTCGAGGTCGCCCGTGGGTTCGTCGGCCACCAGCAATGTCGGGTCGGTGACCAGGGCACGCGCGATGGCGACCCGCTGCTGCTGGCCGCCGGAGAGCTGCCGCGGGTAGTGGTCCGCGCGGTCTCCGAGGTTGACCAGACCCAGCACCATCTGCACGTGCTCGCGGCGCTGCCGGCGGGTGAGATCGGTCAGCACGAGCGGCAGCTCGACGTTCTCGAATGCCGTCAGAACGGGGATGAGGTTGTAGAACTGGAAAATGAAGCCGACGTGAGCGGCGCGCCAGGCAGCGAGCGCGGTTTCGGAAAGCGCGCTGATGTCGGTCTCCCCGACGGTGATCGTGCCGGCGTCCGCGCGGTCCAAACCGGCGATGAGGTTCAGCAGCGTGCTCTTGCCGGAACCCGACGGCCCCATGAGGGCCAGAAATTCCCCGGTGACGATGGCAAGCGAAATGTCTTCCAGCACCGGGATGACCTGGCTTCCCCGGAGGTAGGACTTGCTGATATGGCGTATGTCGACGATGATGGGGGGTTCGGAGTTCATGGTTCACTGCTTGGGAATCGAGACGCGGGTACCGTCCTTCAATTGGTCCAGGGGAGCCGTGGCGATGCGACTGGCGTCCGGCGGGCCCTCCCGCAGCTCCACCATCTCCCCGAACCGGCGGCCGGTCTGCACGGCGACCTCCCGGACGTGATCGGCCTCGATAAGAAATATTATTTGTTTGGCGTTGCGCGGTGTCACCGCCGCCGCGGGCACCGCCCGGAAAGGCGCCTGCTCGTCGGCTCCCGGCGCGCGGGAGAGAAAGGCCACTTTGGCGCTCATCTCTGGCAGCACACGCGGGTCGCGCGCAAGAAAGGCGACCTTCACCGTGATGGAGGCCTTGCTGCGGTCGGCCGTCGGCAGGATCATGTGAACCCTGGCCGGAAAACGGGTGTCGGCGAAGGCGTCCAGCCGGATCTCGCAGGGCTGGCCCACCTTGACCTGGGCGATGTTCGACTCGGACACATCGACCTCCGCCAGCAGCGAGTTCATGTCGGCGATGGTGACCACGGCGGCCTTGGCGTCGGCCGTGGCCGCCAGCGGGGTGACAATATCGCCGATGTCGGCGTTCTTGGTGAGGACCACGGCATCGAAAGGCGCGCGGATGTTGGCATAGTCGAGCAGCACGCCGGCTTCTTCCAGGGCCGCCTGGGCCGCCCGCAGCGCTGCGGTCAGCGCCTCGACGGAGGCCCGGGCCGAACGATAGCGGGCCTCGGCCGTGTCGAAGGCGGATCGCGCGATGGTGCCTCGCTCGACAAGCTTCTTCTTGCGCTCGTAGTCCAAGGTGGCGTTTGCCAGCTCGGCCTGGGTCTGCTCCAGGTTGTAGCGGGCGACCGTGACGTTCTGGGCCGCCCGATCCCGCGCCGCCGCAGAATCCCTGCTCTCCAGGCGGGCGATGATCTGCCCCTCCTTGACCCGGCTGCCCTCTTCGACGCCCAGGAACACCAGCCGTCCGGTCACCTTGGAAGCCACGGCGGATTTCCGGTCGGCCACCACGTAACCGCTGGCATTCAGCAGGGTGAAGGTCTGGGACGGGTAGATATTCTGCACGACGGCCGTCTGGACCTCCACCGCCGGGGTGAGCCAGCCCTGCCGGTAGAACACCGCTGCCGCCGCCGTCACGCATGCCACCAGCAAAACCCAAACGATCTTTTTCTTCCGCTTCACACCGGGTCGCAAGGGGGCTTTTTCAATACGCAGTTTTTCCAGTTCCATGTCGGGCATGAGCGATAGTCCTCAGCCGCCGGCAATTTAAATTCGGAAATGAAACATATCATGGATAAAACCGGGCTTACAAACCCAAACCACCGGACGCTGGCACGGAGTGGTAAAACCTCCGGCCGGGATTACGGCTGACGGCGGCGATACCTCCGGATGTCCCAGGCAGCAAAACCGAGCGCGGCGATCAAAGCCGCCGTGGCCAGCTCATATTTCTTGGCGTCGGCCAGGAGGGTCGGCGTGACCCGGCCCATATACAAACCGCCGAAACTCATCAGTATGGCCCGGACGGCCACCCCGGCGGAATTCAAGACGGCAAAAGTCCAGCCTGAAATCCGGCTCATGTCGTTCAATCCAGGCGTTTGCGAAACCGCCCGACCGCGGCGGCAAAGACGAACCCGCCGAGCACGGCCAGCTCCAGGAACTGCGACCACAGGATCGCAAACCCGGTGCCCTTGAGGAAGATGCCCCGGATGATGACAAGGAAATGGCTCAGAGGGTTCAGGTGGCTCAGCCACTGCACCACCGCGGGCATGTTGGCGATGGGGAAAACGAAACCGCTCAGCATGAAAAACGGCAGGATGAAAAAGAAGTTGGTCATCATGGCCTGCTGCTGAGTCCGGGAGACGGTGGAGATCAGGAGGCCGATGCCGAGGGTGCTCAGCAGAAAGATCGAGCTTGCGGCCAGCAGCAGAAAGGCGCTGCCCATCATGGGAACCTGGAACCACAGCCGGGCGAAAAGGATCACCATCACCATCTGGGCCTGGGCGATGAGAATGAAGGGAATGGTCTTGCCGAGGATGAACTCAGTCGCCTTGAGCGGCGTCACGATCAGCTGCTCCATGGTCCCGGCTTCCTTCTCCCGCACCACGGCCATGGAAGTGAAGAGCAGCGACAGCAGCATGACCAGAAAAGCGACGATCCCCGGCACGTAATAGTACTGACTGTCCAGGTTGGGATTGTACCAGGTTCGGATACGGCCGTCGATTTCACCGAAGTCGATTCGCCGGCGGTTGATCTCCCGCAGCAGTTGGGAGTTGAACGCATCGATCACGTTTACGCTGTAGGCGATCCGGACGGCGGCCATGTTGCTCATGCTGCCGTCGACCAGGATCTGCACCTCGGCCGTCTCGCCTCTGCGAATGCGCGCGCTGAAATCCGGCGGAATCTGAAGACCGATGTCCACCCGGCGCCGCAGCAGCAGGCGGTCCAGGTCCTTCGGGTCCTGCAAGACCTCGGTCATACGGAAGGTGGGATTGCCATCGAAGGCGTCGATGAGCCGCCGGCTCTCCGGCGTGTGCGACTGGTCGATGACCGCAACCGTTATGTCACGCACGTCGGTGGTGACCACGTAGCCGAAAAGAATCATTTGGATCAAGGGCGCGATGATCAGCATCGGCCGGTTCTTACGGTCACGGAAAAGCTGGATGAACTCCTTGCGCACCAGCTCGCGCACGCGCGGCCATTTCATGTCAGAGTCCCTCCTTTCTCAGCGCCCGGATGTTGAGGGCCGAAAGCAGCGCCGCCATCATGACGAGCATAAGGAAGCTCGGCCAGAGCTGGAGGAACGAAAGGTCCCGCAGGTACAGTCCGTTCAGTATATCGACGTAATAGGTGGCAGGAACGAGCTTGGATACGACCTTGAGCGGGACCGGCATGTTCTGCTGGGGGAAAACGAAATCGGACAGCAACAGCGAGGGCAGATAGGTGACCAGCACCGCCAGTTGATTGGCCACGAGCTGGGACTTGGTTTTGACGGAAATCAACAGGCCGATGCTCAACGCCACCAGGATGTAAACGCCGGATGCGAGGATCATCAGCCAAAAGCTCGCTTTCATGACCACGCCGAAGAGCAGCTGGCCCATGAGGATCGCCACGAGCACGTCGACGAGGGTGATGAAAAAGTAGGGAATCGCCTTTCCCAGGAAAAACTCCCCCGCCCGCACGGGCAGGGCGCGGAGGGTCTCCATGGTTCCGTTCTCGTATTCGCGGGCGATCACCATCGAGGTCAAAAGCGCCCCCACGATCATGATGATGACGGCGATGATGCCGGGGACGATGAAGTTGCGGCTTTCCAGGTCCTCGTTGAACCAGACGCGGATGCGGCCCTCAACCGGCGGCCGGATCGGCTCCCGTCCCTGGCGGTTCAGGGTGTCGAGCAGGCTGCGCTCGTTCGCCTGGGCGATGAAGGCCGTGATAAACGCCCGGGTGTTGCCGGCGGTGTTGGGGTCGCTGCCGTCGATCACGAGTTGCAGGGCGCTTTTGCGGCCGGCCTTGAGGTCCGCGCTCCAGCCGGGCGGGATGACGATGCCGAGGATGACCCGGTTGCGATCGAGCAGGTCCGTGAGTGCGGCCGCGGAAGGCGGGTGGGCGGCCACATCGAAATAGACCGTTGCGTCCAGTCGCCGGATGAAATCACGGCTCTCCGGCGTTCGGTCGTAGTCAACCACCGCCGTAGGGATGTGTTCCACGTCCAGGCTGAGCGCGTAACCGAAAAGCAGGATCAGGAGCATCGGGATAATGAAGGCCAGGTAGAGGCTGCGGAAGTCCCGGATCAGGTGGTAGTACTCCTTGCGGGCGATGGCCTGGACCCTGCGGGCGTTCATGACGCCTCCCGCTTCATCAGAGCCACGAAGGCATCCCCCAGGTCGGCGTCCGGCCGGTCCGGCAGCACGTGGGCTACGATCTCGGCCGGCGGCCCGCTCGCCACGATCCGGCCGGCGTTGATCATCACTACCCGGCCGCAGTGCCGGGCCTCATCCATGTAGTGAGTGGTGACGAAGACGGTCACCCCTTCGGCAGTAAGCCGGCGGATGAAATCCCAGAAATGCCGCCGCGTGATGGGGTCGACCCCCGAGGTGGGTTCGTCCAGAAAGAGCAGCCGCGGCCGGTGCAGGAGGGCGCAACCCAGGGCCAGACGCTGGCGCCAGCCCGGGGGAAGCTCCCGCGTCAGCCGGTCGCGCACCGCGGAAAGCCGTGTCACACCGAAGACCCACTCGATTCGCTCCGGCCATTGCTCGGCCGGCACGTCGTAGATCCCGAGGTAGAAGCGGATGTTTTCAAACGGCGTCAGGTCGGGGTAAAGCGAGAACTTCTGGGACATGTAGCCGATGGTCTGCTTGATGCGCTCGGACTCGGTGAAGAGATCGAAGCCGGCCACGCGGCCGGTGCCGCTCGTAGGCGAGATGATGCCGCAGAGCATGCGGATGGTGGTGGACTTGCCGGCGCCGTTCGGCCCGAGGAAGCCGAAGATCTCGCCCGTGCGCACGGAGAAGCTGATGCGGTCAACGGCCGTAAAACGGCCGAAACGCTTCCCCAAGTCCGTCACGACTACGGCGTCATCGTCCAAAGGCATCCTCCGCGAGGGCCGCGTCCACCGCCTGGATGCGCTGGATCATGGCCTCCTCCAGGCTTGCAAAACCCGCCCGGACCTCGGCCGGCGCCGCATCCGCGAGGATGCGCGCGTTGTGCATGAGCAGCAGCCGATCGCAGCGCTCGCCCTCGTCGAGATAGGCCGTCGAGACGAGGATCGTCATGCCCGCCTGCTGCATGTCGGACAGGATCTGCCAGAATTCCTGCCGCGACACCGGGTCGACGCCGTTGGTGGGCTCATCCAGAATCAGCACCCGGGGCTCGTGCACCAGCACGCAGGCCAGGCCCAGCTTCTGCTTCATGCCGCCGGAGAGATCCCCGGCGCGGCGGTCCGTGAACGGCAGCAAATTGGAAAACCCGAGGTAACGCTCGCGCCGACGGCGGCGTTCCGCGCCGGTGATGCCGTAGATGTCCATGAAGAAATCGAGGTTCTCTGCCACCGTGAGGTCCTGGTAGAGGCCGAAGCGCTGGGGCATGTAACCGATCAGCTCCTTTACGGTGGGTCGTTCCCGGACCACGTCGCGACCGGCCACCGTGAGGGCTCCGGCATCGGGAGGGAGCATGGTGGCGATCATGCGCAGCAGCGTGGTCTTGCCGGCGCCGTCGGAGCCCACGAGGCCGACGATGCGGCCCGCGGGCAGGCTGAAGGACACATCGAACACCGCCGCGAGCGCGCCGAAGCTCCGGCTGACCCCCGCCGCGACGACCATCCCGGCCGGAGGGTCGCCTTCGGCCACACGGCGGTCAGCGGAACCAGGCATCGGCAGGCATCCCGGATTTGAGCTCGAGGCTCGGGTTGGGGACGGAGATTTTCACCAGGTAAACGAGCTTGACCCGTTCCTTGTGGGTCTGGATGATCTTGGGCGTGAACTCGGCCTGAGGCGAAATGTAGGCGACCTGGCCGGGGTAGGTCTTGTCCGGGAACGTGTCGATCTTCACATCCACCGGCCGGCCGGGCGCAATTTTGCCGATCTCGGTTTCCTCCACGAACACCTTCAGGTCCACCCGGGAGAGATCGGACAGGGTGAGCACTTCCTGGCTGGGCGTCACCACCTCCCCGGGTTCCACGTTGCGACTGAGAACCATGCCTGTGTACGGAGCCCTGAGCTCGGTGTGACCCAGTTGGATCTCGGCTACGTTTAATGCGGCGTTGGCTGCAGCCACCTGGGCCCGCGCCGCTTCGACCTCCTGTTCGGCCGCCTCGATTTTTTTAAGGTTGCTCTCGGAAAGATGCAGCGCGGCCTGACCCTCGGCCAGGCGCGAACGCGCCGTGTCGATCTCCTCGCGGCGGAAGCCCTCTTTGGAAAGCTTGTAGGCTTCGACCGCGCGCTGGTTCTCTTTGAGGGAGGTCTCGTACTGCACGTTGAAGGTGTCCCGGGCCCTTTCGGCGACCACCCCTTTGCGGAAAAGCTCGTCGTAGCGCTCCTTGTCCTTGCGCGCGTTGTCAAGCGTCACTCGACTCGCCTCGGCCGCCAGGCGCGCCCGTTCCACCTCCTGCGACCGGTAGCCGGACTCTGCCTCTCTCAGTTGGGCCTGGAGCGCCCCCACGGCGGCCGCCGCGCGGTCGACTTCAGCCGGCAGCACCTGGCGGCTGACCTCCAGCACGGTCTCGAGCTGCCGCAGATTCTGCTCGGCGCGCTGCAGGTTGGCCCGGGCCTGGTCTCGCAGCGCCGCAAACTCGCGGCGGTCGAGGGCGGCAAGCACCTCGCCCTTCTGCGCCATGCGCCCTTCGTCGGTGAGAACCTCCTGCACCCGGCCGCTCACCTGAAAGGCAAGGTTGGACTGGGTCGCCTCGATGGTCCCCGAGTAGTAAAGCTCGGCGCTGCGGCGGCCGTGCTGCCCCCAGAACACGAGCGCCCCCACGCCCAGCAACAACGCCAGAAACGCAATCAGGATCACCCGCTTTTTCTTCACCGCCCACCTCCCCGAGTAGAATTCACATTAAACCAAATATAAGGTAGGGATTCAAGCGGAAGTCTGCCGGCGTCGGCCGCAGGCCCGGCGGGGTATCGGCTGCGGCCGGCCTGAGGTTGACCCGGCGGAAACCGATGCATTGGGTCGCCATAGCAACGACCCCATCCTCATTCATCCCCAGCTCAGAGGCTTTTCGTTGACAAGGGAAAACGAGGTGCATAGGATGTTGTCCGTATACTACGGTATTTATCTCTCTCCAGTGCGTTATCGGCCATGGGGGAGGAAGTGAATTTTCAGCCGTTCCTGAGTTCGCGCGGTCTGGGGCGGGCCGCGCTTTTTCATCCAGATTCCCGCCGCTATCCGTTAGAGGTCACTCTCGTTCAACCCTGAATCCGCATCGTCTGGAGTTCCCATAAAATGAACCTGTTGGTCTTCACGGACCTTGACGGCACCCTGCTCGATCACGACGACTATACATACGAGGCCGCCGCAGAGGGACTGGAACGCCTTCGCAGCCGGCAGATACCCCTGGTGTTCACCACCAGCAAGACCCGGCGCGAGGTTGAACGACTGCAGGCGACCCTGAGAATCGGGGAACCGTTTATCGTCGAAAACGGAGCCGCGGTTTTTTTCCCGGACGGCTACCGCAATTTCAAGATGGACGCCGGCGTTCATGCGCCGCCATACACCATCATCCAATTGGGAGCGGGCTATAACGAAATCAGGCGGTTTGCCTGCTCATTGAAAGAACGGTTCAACCTGAGGGGGTTCGGCGATTTGAGCGTTGAAGAGATCGAACAGCTGAGCGGCCTTCCTCGCGATCAGGCCGCCTTGGCCAAGGAGCGTGAATTCACGGAACCGTTTATCATCGATGATGACACCCGGATTCCCGAAATGGATCGGATCGCGTTGGCTCACGGCTTCAAGATCACCTCCGGCGGGCGTTTTTTTCATCTCATCGGGGCCCGGCAGGACAAGGGGCGCGCCGTTCGCCTGTGCGCGTCGATTTTTTCCAAAAACACCGGCAACACCATGTTGACGCTCGGCCTGGGAGACAGCGCCAACGACATCCCGATGCTGAAAAGCGTCGATCTTCCCGTTTTGCTGCCGCACCCGGACGGCTCGTTTGAGGATATCGATCTGCTCAACATGCGAAAAGCGCCTCATCCAGGCAGCCGGGGGTGGAATCACGCCATCCTGGAAGTACTGAACCTTCTGAAGGAATGCAGGACCTCCGCATGATGCCCGGCATCGGTCAAGAGCTCCTTTCACGAAACCTTGTGCTTCGCGCCGAAATCCTGCACCGGATCCGCAAATTCTTCCGCGGGCATGGCTTTCTTGAAGTCGAGACCCCGATTCGGATTCCGGTGCCGCTGCCCGAGGCGCACATCGACCTGATCGGCTCCGAGGGCTGGGTGCTGCAGCCCTCGCCGGAGATCTGCATGAAGCCGCTTCTGGCCGCAGGCCGCGAGCGCATCTTCCAGATCTGCAAGTGTTTCCGCAAGGGCGAGCGCGGCCGCCGTCACCTGCCGGAGATGACCCTGCTCGAATGGTACGCCGCAGCCGAGACCTACAGAGATATGATGACCCGCACCGAGGAGCTGGTCCTTTCCATCGCCCACGGCCTCGGCCTGGCGAACCCGCTCGCGTATCAAGGCTCCCGGATCGATCTGACGCCGCCCTGGCAGAGGCTTACTGTGGACGAGGCCTTCAGGCGATTTGCGTCCTTGCCGGCGGACGCCGCCCTGGCCCAAGGACGCTTCGACGAACTGATGGGGATGGAGATCGAACCGCGGCTGGGCGCCGAGCGGCCGGTGTTCATCCACGACTACCCGGCAGCCTGCGGGTCGCTGGCGCGCCTCACGCCGGAGGACCCCTCGGTCGCTGAACGCTTCGAGCTCTATATCGGCGGGCTTGAGCTGTGCAACGGTTTCAGCGAGCTAACCGACCCGGTCGAACAGCGGCGGCGCTTTGAGGCCGAGCTCGAGGTCAAGCGGCGACACGACCAACCGGTTCACGGTGTGCCGCAGAAATTTCTAGAGGCGCTCTCCGCCATGCCGCCCTGCGCCGGCAACGCTTTGGGAATCGATCGGTTAGTAATGCTCTTTGCAGATGCGGCCTCCATTGATGAAGTGGTGGCGTTCACTCCCGAGCGACTTTAAAAAAATGAAGAACTTTGAACGCCAGTGCCGCAGCAGGCTTTCACTGCCCACCTTCAACCTGGAGGGCCATATTTACTTACGCGACCGGATGTGGTAGCAGGCCTGTTTAGCACCCTCTTCCGGATACTCCCTTAACCATTTAGGAAACGGCCATGGAATTCTTCAAGATTCGCTTCGGCAACGACCTGGATGAGTTGACCTCCAAGTTCGAAAAAACCCTCGAGGACATGCTCGGCACCATGGGCCCCTCCTTCATGCTCTCCGAGCGCACCTGGCGGCCGCCGATGGACATGTACGAAACCCGCGAGGAGGTCGTCATCCTGGCGGCGATCGGCGGCGTCGACAAAGAGGACCTCGAGGTCGAAATCAGCAGCAAGGCCGTCCGGATCCAGGGCAGCCGGCTGGCGCCGACCTGCAGCCAGGACTGCACCTACCGGCTCGCGGAAATTCAATACGGCCGTTTCGAACGCATTCTTTTTCTGCCGAGCCCGATCGATCCTGAAAAAGTGACGGCAGCCTCCAAGAACGGCTTCCTGGAAATCCGGCTGGCCAAACGGCCGACGGATCAGACCTTCAAAGTTCCCATCGCCCATGAATGACCGCTTGGCCGATCGCCGTTGATGCGATCGACGCCTTGCGTTGTGAATTGCCGTGAATCGAGGTGGACATGACTGAAGAAAACGCGCCTGAAACCGGGCAGGCCGCCGCGATCCCGCCGACGCTGCCCATTCTGCCGGTGGTCGATTCCGTGTTGTTTCCCAAAATGGTCACCCCGCTGCTGGTGATGCAGCCGGACTCGATCCAGCTCATCGACGAAGCCATGTCGCGGGACCGCATGATCGGCATGGTCTTCGCAAAACCGGACCCCGCGCAGGAGGGCCCCCCGAAACCCGACGCCTACGCTGCGATCGGCACCAGCGCCATGATCCTGAAAATGGCCAAGGCGCCCGAAAACCGCACCCAGCTGCTGGTCCAGGGCCTCGGGCGCATTCGAATCAAAGCGCTCGCTCAAGCGGAGGGCAAGGCGTTCTTCCAGGCCGACGTCGAGCATCTGGCCGAAGACGCGCCGAGCAACACTGAAATCGAAGCCCTCATGACCAACCTCGTCAACCTCTTCGCGCGCGTGGTGCAGGCCTCCCCGACGCTCCCGGCCGAAGTCGTCTACATGGCCCAATCCATCAAGGAGCCCGGCACGCTGGCGGACATGGTGGCCTCCTCGCTGAACTCAACGGCGGAGGAAAAGCAGAAGGTGCTGGAGACTCTGAAAGTGAGCGACCGGCTGAAGGTGGTCACGCGCGTCGTCAACAAGCAGCTCGAGATTCTCGAACTGGGCAAGAAGATCCAGGACCAGGTCAAGGAGGACATGGACAAAAAACAGCGCGAGTACTATCTGCGCGAGCAGCTCAAGGCCATCAAGACCGAACTGGGCGAGAAGGACGAGACCACGGGCGAAGTCGAGGAATACCGGACCAAGGTCAAAGACGCCAATCTGCCGCCGGAAGCCCTGAAAGAGGCCGACCGTGAGCTGGAGCGGCTGGCGCGCATGCACCCCTCGTCGGCGGAGTACACGGTGGCGACCACATTTCTCGAGTGGCTGACCGCCCTGCCCTGGCACAAGGAGACCGAGGACAACCTGGACATCAAGAAGGCCCGCAAGGTGCTGGACGACGACCACTACGGCCTCGACAAGCCCAAGCGCCGCATCATCGAGTACCTGGCCGTACGCAAGCTCAAGCCCGACTCCAAGGGTCCGATCCTGTGCTTCGTGGGCCCGCCCGGAACCGGCAAGACCTCGGTCGGCCAGTCCATCGCGCGGGCCCTCGGCCGCAAGTTCTACCGCATGTCCCTCGGCGGCGTGCGGGACGAGGCCGAAATCCGCGGCCACCGCCGCACCTACGTCGGTGCTATGCCGGGCCGCGTGATCCAGGGCATCCGCCGGGCGGAGTCCAACAACCCGGTCTTCATGCTGGATGAAATCGACAAACTGGGCGCGGACTTCCGCGGCGACCCCTCCTCGGCGCTGTTGGAGGTGCTCGACCCCGAGCAGAACTTCTCTTTCCAGGACCACTACCTGGACGTGCCCTTCGACCTTTCCAAGGTCATGTTCATCGCCACGGCCAACATCCTCGATACCATCCCGCCGGCGCTGCGCGACCGCATGGAGGTCCTGCAGCTGCTGGGCTACACCGAGGACGAGAAGATCCACATCGCCGAGCGGCACCTCATCCCCCGCCAGCGGTCGGCCAACGGGCTCGCCAACGGGCAAATCACGTTCACGCGCGGCGCCCTGCGGCACATCATCTCCGGCTACACCCGTGAGGCGGGTCTGCGCAACCTCGAGCGCGAAATCGGCGCCGTCTGCCGGGGCGTGGCCAGCAAGATCGCCGAGGAAGCCGCCACCTCTGAGACCATTAAGATCCAACAGGTATCCAAGTATCTCGGCCCGGTGCGCTTCACCGGCGAGACCCGGGCGCGGACCTCCACGCCGGGGGTCGTGACGGGTCTGGCCTGGACCCAGGCCGGCGGCGACATCCTCTTCGTGGAGGCCACCGCCATGAAAGGCAAGGACCGCCTGATCCTGACCGGCCAGCTCGGCGACGTCATGAAGGAGTCCGCCCAGGCGGCGCTGAGCTTTGTCCGCACCAACGCCGCCAAGCTCGGGTTGTCAGATGAGATCTTCGAAGGCCAGGACATCCACGTCCACATCCCGGCCGGCGCCATCCCCAAGGACGGCCCGTCGGCCGGCGTCACCATGCTCACGGCGCTGGTGTCCTTCCTCACGAAACGCCGTGTGATCAAGGACCTCGCCATGACCGGCGAGATCACCCTGCGCGGCCAGGTGCTGCCGGTAGGCGGCATCAAGGAGAAGGTCATGGCCGCCCACCGCGCCGGCATCAGGACCATCATCCTGCCCAAGGAGAACCAGAAAGACCTGGAGGACATCCCTAAGAAAGTCCAGAAAGACATCGCGTTCCACTTCGTCGACAGGATGACAGACGTTCTAAAGCTGGCACTCGAGAAGTAGCCCGGAACCCAGATTGGAGCATTGGAGGCTCGACGGAACCGGATGCGGAAAGAAATGATGGGGATACTGGTGAGGCAACCGGTTGGATAATTAGTGGGCATAGCGGGGGACCAAAGATAAAATCCCCCGCTTGCGGCGATCACAGCTTCTACTGAATCCAGCCCTCCTCTTTAAAGCGGATCTTGAGCTGGTCGGCAATTTCCTTGGCGGTCTGCTGGGCCCGACCCTGGATCTTGGCCTTCCCTGAAAGCTCCCCGTAGCCCTGCACACCGGCCTGG
>Ga0210088_1000109_pt1 | contig 15620 bp, 14 predicted proteins | sample RushMan_CattailN_6_FD_185557 | JGI IMG/M metagenome (GOLD analysis project Ga0210088, IMG submission 185557) | Wetland microbial communities from San Francisco Bay, California, USA, that impact long-term carbon sequestration -... | ecosystem: Environmental > Aquatic > Marine > Wetlands ... | reverse complement strand
CTTGGCCAGCCAGGGGAAGAAGGTTTCATGTTCCGGCATCCAGCAAGTCTTGAGCTTGATGGGCGCCTGGGCCTGTACCGTGGTGAAGGAAAACACCAGGAGAGCAGCCAGAACCATCACACTGAACAAAGCGAACTTTTTCATCTCATGCTCCTTTTAGGTATCGGGGGTTAACGTGTTCCGCAGGCAAATCACTCCTCGTCCGAGCCGAACCCGGACCTTTGCGATTTTACTTTTCGCCGGGGCACCTCCTTGTATTTGGATTTGTTTTCATCGACCGATCACCGGAGCCGGTCCCGCCGCTACCACCACCGGATCAGTTCCGTAACCTGCTTGCGGATGGCGACGAAGGCGGGATCGATCAAGCTGCGGGGCCTGGGCAGGTCGACCTTCACTTCGGCCTTGATTCCGGTTGGTTTGTTGCTCAGCACGAGAATCCGTTCGGCCACGTATACGGCTTCTTCGATGTTGTGGGTAACGAAAATGACGGTGCTCTGCAGCGTCTGCCAGAGTTTGACGAGCTCGTCCTCCAGGTAGTAACGCAGCTTGACGTCCAACTGGCCGTAAGGTTCATCCATCAGCAACAGGTCGGGGTCCACGGCAAAGGCGCGGGCGACGGTGATGCGCTGGACCATGCTGGCGGAAACCTGGTTGGGGTAAAGGTCTTGGGTTTCGGTGAGCCCGACCATATCCAGCATGAAATCGACCCGCTTCTTGACATGGTCGGCACCGAACTTTTTGATTTCCATGCCGTAGGCGACGTTCTGACGGACCGTGCGCCACGGCAGGCAGGTCGGTTCCTGGAACACGAAGGAGATGTTGTGTTTTTTGGGGTCCGCCGCCTCGCCGTCGATGAAGATGTCACCCTCGCTGGTGGGGACGAGCTTTGAAAGACAATTCAAAAAAGTGGTCTTGCCGCAGCCTGTCGGCCCGACGATGGCCAGAAACTCGCCTTGGGCGACATGAAAATTGATTCGGTTCAGCACCAGCAGGTCGCCGAATCGCTTGGTCAGGTTTTTGACTTCGATTTTGACGTTTCTCGCTTCCGGGTTCAGTGCTGCGGCTTCCAAGGCATGCTCCTCATGTCTGGTTGATCGACGGTTGCCGGCGTTCCAGTGGCTGAAGGGCGGCGGAATTTCGCCTCAGCCGGCCGCGCAGCTCTTGACAACGTTTGGATGTCGGCCCGGAAGGTTTCTTGCCCGGGTGATGAATGAAAGGGCGGAGTTTCGGCCGAGATAACCGGCGAATGCATGGGGAAAAAGGAATTGAAGCGAAATGCAGAAGCGGCCTTTGAGCAGGACATGTAAGGGCAGAGCTCCAAATTATACACTGCCATAATTCAAACTATCCCGTGTCGGTTCCCGCAGATATTTCGGTTTCACGCCATATGCCGGACGATCCGTCGAAACCGCATTTGGATTGTGATATATCAGATATCAGAAACGAGGGTCAAGGGTTATTTGCGATGCCCGGGCGTGGTTTTAAAGCCTCTGCATCAACTTGGATTGCGCAGTGCGAGGTGTGCGGCGGGATTCACTTTTTCAGCTGTACGACCGTCGCCCCCCATCCGCCGGCTTCGAGGGGGGCGTCCGCGAAGGACAGCACAAGCGGGTTGCGGCGCAGGAGGTTTTGGACGCGTTTTTTCTGGGCCCCGGTGCCCTTGCCGTGGACGATGCGCACGGAGGCAAACCCCTCGCGAACGCACTCCGCGATGTAGTCTTCGATCAGGTTCGGGATGTCACGCGGCCGGAAGGTGTGCAGATCGATGACGTCTTCGATCGGGACGATGACGGGTTTCATGCGGTGCGCTCCTGCCCGTAAAGCTTCGATTGTCTTTCTGCGCCGGATGGATTAGATGAAAACAGCCTCATGAACGCAGACCACCCTTTGACATACGTGCTGATGGCGGGCGCCTACCTTTTCGGCTCCATTCCGTGGGGTGTCATTTTGACGCGCGCCTTTTCCTCGGCCGACCCCCGCCGAGAAGGCAGCGGCAACATCGGCGCCACCAACGTGGCGCGGGTCGCCGGTCTGGGACCGGGGGTGGCGACCCTGGCGGCGGACATGCTCAAGGGGCTGGCGCCGGTCTGGCTGGCGTGGGGCTTGGCGCCTGCGCTTCCTCGATCCGAAGTCTTTCCGGTTGTCTTGGCCCTGCTGGCCTTCTTCGGGCACCTGTTCCCGATTTACACCGGTTTTCGCGGCGGCGGGAAAGGCGTCGCCACGGCCGCCGGCGGATTTGTCCTGATCGCCCCAATGGCCGTTCTAATGGCCGTTGCGGCGTTCGTGATCTCTGCGTTCGTATTCCGCCGCGTGTCGATCGGCTCGCTTGCGGCGGCCCTGGCGCTGCCCATCGCCGTGCATGCGACCACCGGCTCATGGGCGGCGAGCGTCGGCGCTGCCCTGGCAGCGGCCTTCATCTTCATCCGCCACTCCGGTAACATCCGGCGGTTGATCTCCGGGACCGAACCGGTCTTTCGCCTGAGGCGCAAAGAGGTCTAGCAAAGCAAACCTGTCGCGCCCTTTATTTCGTCAGAAGCCCCCAGGCCAGTGCCATCAGGCCCGCCAGCACCAGGTGGCTTTCCACCAGAAATTCCAGCCGGATGCCTGGCAGGATGAAGCCTTTTTCCCAAGCGAGCAGGATCGCGAACATGGCCGCCGGGCACACGGCCAACAGAAAGTTCAAGGCCGACAGCGGGCCAAGGGCACCCACCAGCGGCAGACCGACGACGAGGACCGCCAACATCCCCTTCAGCAGCCGCAGTGAGCGCTTCTCCCCCAGGAGCGTCGGGATCGTCTCCTTGCCGACCAGGCGGTCGCCCTGCATGTCGAGGATGTCAAAAAAGGCTGTGCGCACAAAGACCAACCCTGCCGACCAGGCGAAGATGAATGCGTCGGGGATGCTGAAGACCCCGGAAACCGAGATCGGCGGCAGCACGGCGGTGACCACCCCCCAGGCCATGGCGATAAGGACGGTCTTGGCACCCGGGATGTCCTTGATCCGGCGGTAGATGATTCCGGAAAGTGCTTTGGGAATCAGCGTGATCCGGTAGGAGAGCCCCAGCAGGCTCATCACCAGCAGAATCAAAAACGGCAACCATCCCTGCAGGCAGGCGATGACCAGGCCGGCGGCACCGCTGACCAAGGCGATGCCCGTCAGCGAGACGCTGCGGTCATGGTAGAAGCGGGCGCGGTCGGGCTCGTTGTAGCGGTCGGCCTTGCTGCCGGTGAGGTGATTCAGGATGTGCATGGACTGCACGTAGAGAAACGCAATGAGGACAAACGGGGTGACATCGATGATCCCCTGGAGGCGGCTGACTGCGTAACACAGCCCTGCCGCACCCAGTGAAACGTACAGATTGGTGAGAAGTGCCGTGCGCATCAAGGTGTACATGGCCTTGTGCCAGCCCGATTTGCGCCGGAAGACCATTGTCTCCAGGGTCATGACCACCTTGCGGATTACCCAGTTCGGCGTGGAGGCGCCCGCCGTGATGCCGATGGTGCGGACCGCGCTGAGCGAGTTCACATCGATGCGGGCGAGGTCGGTCTCGTTTTCCACGTGGAAGGCGGGCTTACCGGTCTGGCGGGCGATTTCAAACAGCCGCTGGGTGTTGCCGCTATCGCGACCGCCGACCACGACCACAGCATCCACGGACTCCGCCAGCCGCTGTACCTCCTCCTGCCGCCTTTCGGTGGAATCGCAGATGGTTTCGAAAACCTTGTAGTGCGGGTGGCGCCGGGCCGCCCATTGCTTGACGGCAGTGAAGAGCCGGGTGTTTTGGGTGGTCTGAGCGACGATGATGGCCTGGGCGAAAGCCGGCAGTCGATCCAACTCCTCCACGCCGGCCACCACGTGGCCGTTTGCGCCTGCGTAGCCCAGCAGTCCGACGACCTCCGGGTGGTCCTTGTCGCCGACGATGATCACAGCGTAGTTCTGCCGGGCGTGCTTGCGGATGATGGACTGCACGCGGATTACCCGCGGGCAGGTGGCATCGATGACGTTGTAGCCGGAGGCCTTCAGTTGCTTCTTGGTTTCAGGGGGTACGCCGTGGGCCCGGATCAGGACGGTGCCCGACCCGCAGTTCGGGATGGCTTTCAGCGTCGAAATGTCCTTGGATTCGAGGAGTTCCAGCACCTGGGGATTGTGGATCAGGGGGCCGTAGGTGCAGATCGGCCCGGGGTGCCGGTCGGGGGCATCCAGCACCATCTCGACGGCCCGGCGTACGCCCATGCAGAAGCCGGACATCTTGGCGACCACGATTTTCATGATTCGGTTGATCGGATGAGCCGGCGCAGGTGGTTCTCGATGAGGGCCTCCACCAGTCTCGGAAGGGGAAGCCCGGAGGAGCCCACCACGCAGACGTTCTCCTGCGACAGGGGCAGCAGCAGTTTCGGGGCCGGGCTCGATGCCACGGCTTCGGCAATAGCCGGGGTCACCTCGCCCATCATGGCGTTGGCCAGGACGATGCCGATGGGCCCGATGATGACATCAACCCCGGGCACGGTTCTCGAAATGGCATTCTCACCCGATGCCCCGCGGTTGGCGCGCGCCTTCATCATCTGCGCGGTGGCGACGGCATTGGTCCCCAGGGCGATGATCTCCACCCTCTCACCGAAGGCCTCCTTCACCTGCTTGATGACGGTGCTGCCGATGCCGCCGCCCTGGCCGTCAATCACGCAAATCCGCTTCATGCCTCAGAGCTTCCCCGTCTTCAGACGCTGCTGTCTCAGCCGTTTGGGAAGGCGCCGGCCTTCCCCTTTTTTGCGGGTCGACATCCGGCGATCGAGCGGCTCCTCCGCCGAACCGTCGAGCCCCTCCATCGCCGCGGCCATGGCCATTCGCGACTCGAACTCCAGGGAATCGATCGCGGCGGCGCCGCAGGCCGCGGCGGCACGCGCTACGGCCTGATCCGAACTCACCACCATGGCCTGCTCCCGCTCCTGCCTGGCCATGCGGGCAATGACGTTGTCGGCGAGTTCCCCCCCGCGGGAGAAGACGATGCTGATTCCCTTCATCCGGTCCCGAGGCGGGGCAAGCTCGGGGGCCCGGGCGCCGTCAAAGACCACGGTGATGCGGTGCGGCTTGAGCCGGCGATAGGCGGCCAGCTGCGCGATAAGGGCTTCCCGGCCGCGGGCGATGTCCTGGCGGTCCAGACGGCTCAGGGCCTTCGACTGGCGAATCAGGTTGTAGCCGTCGATGATGATGTGCATGCCCATGGAGTTGGAAAGACACTCAGGGTTTGCTCTGACGCAGGCGCTCGACCAACCGGTCCAGGTCGTCGTTGGTGTAGAACTCGATCTCGATGCGGCCCTGGCGGCCCGATGTCCGGATGGTGACCTTGGTGCCCAACTGGCGGGCGAGGTCCTCGGCCAGGCCGGTCAAGTGGGCCGCATCCGAGTTTTTCATCGACACGCGCGGCGCTTTTTTTTCAGCCTTGAGGCGGCGCATCAGATCTTCGGTCTCACGCACCGAAAGCCCCTTGGCGATCACCGCCCGCCAGGCGGTCAGCTGTTGGGCGGGGTTCTCGGAGGAGAGCAGGGCACGGGCGTGGCCCATGCTCAGGCCGCCCGCGACGATGCTCTCCTTGATCTGTTCCGGCAGCTGTCGCAATCTTAAAAAATTGGCGACGGCCGAACGGCTTTTGCCCACCCGCGCCGCGGCCTGGTCCTGAGTGAGGTTGAACTGGGTGATCAAGCGGTGGTAGGCCTCTGCTTCCTCAATGGGGTTGAGGTCCGCACGTTGGATGTTCTCGACCAGCGACAGCTCCAACAGCTTGTCGTCGTTCACGACTTTCACCACGACCGGCACCTGGGCGAGACCGGCCCGGCGGGATGCTCGCAGTCGGCGTTCGCCGGCAATCAGCTCAAACCCGGCCTCGCTCTTGCGGACGATGAGCGGTTGGAGAATTCCCTGCTCACGGATGGAACTCACCAGCTCTTCCAGGTCCCCCTCGGAGAAATCGCGCCGGGGTTGGAAGCGGTTGGGGCGGATCAATCCGATGTCGCACAGAAAATAATCATCCGAAGTATTCGGGCTGCTGTCGCCATCGGGGATGAGTGCACCCAGTCCTCTGCCCAGAGCGAGCTTTTTGCGTTTGGGGGGTGAATCCGCAGCTTGCGTGTGTTTGTCCATGGATTACCTTATCAACTCGGAGCTTTCGCGGGAGTGATTCAAGAGTTCCTTGGCCAGTTCGACATAGCTCTGAGCGCCGGGGGAGGCGGCGTCGTAGAGCAGGATGGGCTTGCCGAAGCTCGGCGCTTCGCCGAGCCGAATGTTTCGCGGCACAGTGGTTTTGAAAACGAGGTCCTTGAAGAACGTGGTTGCTTCCTCGGCTACCTGATGGGACAGGTTGGTCCTGCGGTCGAACATGGTCAGCAGAATCCCGGCGATGCTGAGCCCCGGGTTGAGGGAGCGCTTCACCCGTTTGACGGTCTGCAGCAGCTGGCCGAGGCCTTCGAGCGCGTAGTACTCGCATTGAAGGGGGATGAGCAGCGAGTCGGCTGCCGTGAGGGCGTTGACCGTAAGCAGGCTCAACGACGGCGGACAGTCGAGGACAATGTAGTCGAAGCGGCTCAGCAGGGGGGCGATGAGCTTTTTCAAGACCCTTTCGCGGTCCGGCGCCGACATCATCTCGACCTCGAAGCCGATCAGCTCCACGTTGGACGGCAAGACCTTGAGGCAGGCTATGTCGCTGTCGCGGATAAGGGTTTCGGCCGCGGCTCGTCCGAGCAGCCCGTCGTAGAGGGTGCTCTCCAGGGCCGCCTTGCCGATGCCCATCCCGGAGGTGGCGTTGGCCTGAGGGTCGCAGTCGACCAGCAGGGTGTTTTTTTCAAAAACCGCCAGAGAGGCCGACAGGTTGATGGCGGTGGTGGTCTTGCCGACCCCGCCTTTCTGGTTGGCGATGCAGATGACCTTTGACATGGCACCGGGTGTACCATAAAAATGTTTCTTTGAAAAGAATTTGAAAATATGAGATAGTACGGCAATAAAGGACAATCGCTCCGATCGACTCACGCCCGAGCGCCCGGCAGTCCATTTCATCCGGTCGTTCTTCGCGCCCCTCTGGTCCGAATGCCGCCTGCCGTCTCGGATGCTGTTAGCGTCGGAAGCTTTTCCTGAAGGAATACGAATCGATGCCGCGTATCCAACACCATTTCATGACCGTGTGGGCTCTTTTGCTGACGATGACGGTCGCGTTGATCCTCCCTCCGCCGGTCCGGGCGATCACCTTCGGCGAAGAAGAGGAGCTTTCCGCCGAGATGCTGCGGATCATCTTTAAAAAGCTGCCGGTGGTGGAGGACCCTTACATTACCAGCTACGTCAATCGAGTGGGGCGGCGGATCCTGGCGGTCATGCCGGAGCAACCCTTCCGGTACCGCTTCTACGTCATTAACCAGGCCGAGTACAATGCGTTTGCCACGCCGGCCGGCCACATCTTTGTCTACAGCGGCCTTATAGAGGCCATGAACAGCGAGGACGAGTTGGCCGGCATCCTCGGCCACGAAATCGCGCACGTGTATTGCCGGCATATTTCCCAGAAGATCGAGCTCGCCAAAAAAGTGGGCTGGGCCCAGATCGCAGGGATAGCGGCCGGCGTGCTGCTTGGCGCGGCCGGCGGCGGCGCGGCGGCGGCGAGCGCGATGACCATGGGCTCGGCCGCCACGGGAGCCACCGCGCAGCTTTCCTTCAGCCGTGAAAATGAAACGCAGGCCGACCAGCTCGGCCTGAAATTCCTGACCGACGCCGGATACGGAACCGAAGGCCTGTTGCAGGTCCTCAAGAAAATTCGCGGCAAGCAATGGTTCGGTAAGGACCAGGTCCCCACCTACATGATGACCCACCCGGCCATCGAGGACCGCATCGCCTACGTGACTTCCTGGATCGAGGACCACAAGGCGGAGGCCAAACCGACCCGCAAAGCGGATCCGGCCGAGTTCGAGCGGATCCAGACGCGTCTGATCGTCGATTACAACGACGCGACGGTCGAGCTGCACCAGTTGGAGCAGATCCTGCAGCGCGAGCCGGGCAACACCCTGGCGCGTTATCGCTACGGCCTGGTGCTGACCCGGGCCAACCGCAGCGCGGAGGCGATCACACAGCTCAAGGAGGTGCTCGCCCGCAATGCCTTCAACCCTTACATGCTGCGCGATCTTGGAAAGGTGTATTTTCTGGCCGGCCGGCTCGACCAGGCGTTGAGCACGTTGGAGAGCGCCCGCAGCATGATCCCGGCCGACCCCGACACCCTGTTTTACCTCGGTCGCACTCAACAGGAACTGGGCCAGCGCGCCGAGGCCATCGTGCTTTACACGGACGTCGTCCAGAAAGCGCCGGACTACCGGGAAGCCTATTATTTCCTGGGTCAGAACCTCGGCCAGCAGGGCTCGCTTGCGGATGCCCATTACTACCTGGGCCTTTATCACCTGAGGGGCAGGGACCTCAAAACAGCGGCCGCCCAGTTCAAGCAGTCCCTCCGCAACACCACCGACCCGGAGAAGCGCGAGCGCGCCGAGCGCCTGCTGAAGCAGGTCGAAGACGAGATAAAAGCCGAAAAGAAAGCGCTAGAGGGATAAAATCACGGCTTCTGGCGAAGCTGCAATTTCATAATGGTTTTTTCAGAGACGGTGGGCGTCTTTCTACGGCCGCTCTGCAGGAGATGGCGGTTTCGGTCCTATCGCACGGGCGAAGCCCTGATTTCAAACCTTTGAATGAGGAAAAAACGGCCCCGCGAGGGGCCTTTTTTTCTTCATGGGCGGTCGAATCGGGTGAAGTGCATCGAGAAGGTCCCGCGCCCCTGCGTGGCGGAACGCAGGGCCGTGGAGTAACCGAACATGCGCGACAGCGGCACGGTCACGGTGACGACCTGGACGCCCTGTTTGTGATCGATCGACTCGATTTTCCCGCTGCGGGCGTTGAGGTCGCCGATCACCTCGCCCAGGAAGGCTTCGGGCACCAGGACCTCGGCGGTCATGATGGGCTCGAGCAGAAAGGGGGTGCCGCGGGACAGGGCCTCCTTGCACGCCATGGAGGCGGCCACGGTGAAGGCGAGTTCGCTGCTGGTTTCCCGGGGGGTTGCGCCCACCAGAACGACCGCCACGTCCACCACCGGGTAGCCGGAGACCGGCCCGCTTTCGAGGGCGGCCAGGGCGCCCTTGCGCGCGGCTGCGGCGAAGGAACCGGGCAGGTTTTCAGCAAGGACCCTGGAATCGTAGGTCGAGCCCGTGCCGCGCGGCAGCGGGCCGACCTCGATGACGGCTTCGGCGAAGTGACGCTGGCCGGCGATTTCCCGGTCGAAGGCGGCGCTGGCCTGGGCATGGGCGGCGATGGCCTCCCGGTACATGACCTGGGGCCTGCCGACATTGACGTTGGTGTTGAACTCGCGCTGCATGCGGCTGGTGATGATCTCCAGGTGCAGTTCGCCCATGCCTGAGAGGATCGTCTGGCCGGTGTCCTCGTCCTTGCGAACCCGCAGTGTGGGGTCTTCGGCCGTGAATTTGGATAGGACCTCATCCATCTTTTCTTGGTCGCTGTGGGTCTTGGGCTCGACGGCGATGGAGATGACCGGCTCGTAGGCTTCGATTTTTTCGAGCAACACCGGGTGTTCGGCTGTGCACAGGGTGTCGCCGGTCGAGGCGTCCTTGAGCCCGACCACGCCGACGATGCTGCCCGCCCCGGACTCCTCGATCCGGTCACGCTTGTTGGCATGCATGAGCAGGATGCGCGCCACCTTCTCCTTGCGTTTCAGCGTGGGATTGTAGAGGTCGGCCCCGGCCTTCAGCCGTCCGCCATAGACCCGCACAAAGCAGAGCTTGCGGCCCTCCATCATCGCGACTTTGAAGATCAGCGCGGCCAGCGGTTCGGAATCCCTGGGGTGAACCTCGATGACCTCCCCGGTCTCCGGATGCACCCCGCGCGCCGGAGGGATGTCGGCGGGGCTGGGCAGGAACTGCGCCACGGCGTCGAGCAGCGGCTGGATTCCCTTGTTGCGGAGGGCTGCCCCGCACAACACCGGCACGATCTTGAGCTGGATGGTGGCGCGGCGGACGGCGGCGATCAACAGGGACTCGTCGATCGCGGTCCCCGTCACGTAGGCCTCCATCAGGGCATCGTCGTGCTCGGCCGCCGCCGCGACCAGCCGCTCGCGGTATTCCGCCGCGCTCTCGGCAATGTCCTCCGGAATCTCGCCGGTTGAAAAGGCGGTTCCCAGCGAGGATTCGTCCCACCGGATCTGCTGCATCCGCAGAAGATCGATCACACCGCGGAAGTCGTCTCCCGTGCCCACGGGCAGCTGCAGGATGAGCGGGTTGGCGTTCAGCCGGCTCTTCATCATCTCGACGGTGCCGAAAAAATCGGCGCCGACCCGGTCCATTTTGTTCAAAAAGGCGATCTTGGGGACGTGGTATTTGTCGGCCTGGCGCCAGACCGTTTCGGACTGGGGCTCCACGCCCTCCACCGCGCTGAAGACGCCGATGGCGCCGTCCAGCACCCGCAGGGAGCGTTCGACCTCGATGGTGAAGTCGACGTGGCCCGGGGTGTCGATGAGGTGGATTTCGATGTCTTTCCAGAGGCAGGTGGTCACCGCCGAGGTGATGGTGATGCCGCGTTCCTGTTCATCCGGCATCCAGTCCATGATGGCTTCGCCGTCGTGCACTTCACCCAGTTTGTGGGATCGACCCGTGTAGAACAGGGTCCGCTCCGTCACCGTGGTTTTACCGGCGTCGATGTGGGCGATGATGCCGATGTTGCGGATGGCGGTGATTTTGGTCTTCTTCATCACATAACACAGCCGGCGGCTGCGGGCCCCGGCTCCCTGTGTGAACAAAAGAATGTTTCAGAGACCCGTTTATCTAAGCCAAACGGCGATAGATGTCAAGGAAAGGCGGGCGTTACTTGGGTGGCGCCGTTTTTCATCACTCGGAAAGCGTGCAGCCCCGGCTGGCCGGTCCGACCAGGCGGCGGTAGCGGTCCAAGAGCGTTCCCTTGTCGAGCCCGACGCGTTCCGGCAGGCGCCAGTTTTGACGCCGCTTTTCGAGCTCAGTGGCCGGGACGTCGAGCTCCAGGCGGCCGGCGGGGATGTCGATCGATATGCGGTCGCCCTCAGCGACGAGAGCGATGGGCCCACCCAGGTAGGCTTCCGGCGTCACATGGCCGACGCAGGCGCCTTGGGTGGCGCCGGAGAAGCGGCCGTCGGTAACCAGCGCCACCGACGTGCCGAGCCCCATGCCGATGATGGCCGAGGTCGGCAGCAGCTGCTCGCGCATGCCGGGCCCGCCCTTGGGGCCCTCGTAGCGAATGACCACCACATCGCCCGGTTGGATCCTGCCCCCAAAGATGGCCGCGAGCGCTTCCTCCTCCTGCTCGAAGACCCGCGCCGGCCCGCTGTGCCGAAGCATTTCCGGTGCCACTGCGGCTTTTTTGACCACCGCGCCTTCGGGGGCAAGGCTGCCGTGCAGCACGGCAAGTCCGCCCGTCGGGCTTAAAGGGGTCTTTACCGGTCGGATGACGTCGGGATCGAGAATGCAGCGGCCGGCGAGGTTTGCGGCCATCGTGCTGCCGGTGACGGTCATGCAGTCGCCATGGAAAAGCCCCGTGTCGAGCAGTTCTTTCATCAGGCCGGGCACCCCGCCGGCATTGAAGAAATCCAGCGGGAAATGCCGTCCGGCGGGCTTGAGCAGAACCAGGTGCGGGGTTTTGGCGGCCGCTTTGGAGAATTCCGCCAGCTCGAGCGCCAGCCCGGCCTCGGCGGCGATGGCCGGCAGGTGCAGGCAGGTGTTGGTGGAGCCGCCCACGGCCATGTCTACGGCGAGCGCATTCTGAAACGCCGCCGGGGTCAGGATGTCGCGGGGCAGGATGTTCTTGGCGTGCAGGTCCATGATCAACCGTCCCGCCCGGCGGGCGAGCGCCATGCGGGCGCCGGAGGTGGCCGGGGTCAGGGCGCCGTCGGGCACGGTCATGCCCAGGGCCTCGGCCAGGATGTTCATGGTGTTGGCGGTGCCCATCATGGCACAGGCGCCCGGACCCCACACCGCCACTTCCTCGAAGGCGGCCAGTTCCTTCGCATCCATCTTCCCGCGTTCCACCAGCCCTTCGGCTTCCATGAGATCGTTGTAGCAGACGCGCTTGCCGCGGAAACAGCCCGTGTCCATGGGCCCTCCCGAGATCAGCAAGGCCGGGATGTTCAGCCGTGCTGCGGCCATGAGCATGCCGGGGGTGACCTTGTCGCAGTTGGTCAGCAGCACCATGGCGTCGAAGGCATGCGCCGTAATCATGATCTCGATCGAGTCGGCGATGAGCTCGCGGCTCGGCATGGGCATCTTCATGCCCTTATGGCCGGTGGCCAGCCCGTCGCAGACGGCGATGGTCGGAAACTCGAGCGGGGTCCCGCCGGCTTCGGCGATGCCGAGCTTGATCGCCTGGCACAGGGCGTTCAGATGGATATGACCGGGCATCAGCTCGTTGAAGGAGTTGACCACCGCCACCAGGGGTTTGTCCAAGTGCTCCGGGCGCCAGCCCATGGAGTAGAGCAGGGAGCGGTGCGTGGCGCGGTCCACGCCTTTAGTCATTTCAGAGGAGCGCAGCGGTCCGCGTGAACCTTTTTGCTTTGCCATGATTTCATCCTTTCGAAAAGCATCAGTCCCGGGCTTGGCGGGAATGTGGATGCCCGGGGCTGTCGGAATGTTGCCGCTGGGCGGCTGAACCCGAAGGGTGGCGCCGCCCCTCGCGTCAATACCCGAGCAGGGTCTTCGGGAGCCAGGTGCTCAGCCAGGGCACATACGTCACGAGGGCCAGCACGATCAGGGACACGAAAAACGGTTTCCAGACCGCTTTGCCCAGGCGGTCGATGCTGACGTTGCCGACCCCGCAGACCGCAAACAAAACCGCCCCCACCGGCGGGGTGACCAGCCCCAGCACAAGGTTGAGGCAGATGATGACGCCGATGTGCACCGGGTCGATGCCCATGGTAGCCGCGATCGGTGCCAAGACCGGGGTGACGATAACGATGCCGGGTGCGGTTTCGATCGGAATCCCGAGCAGCAGCAGGAAGATGTTGATGAGCAGCAGGATCATGTAGGGCGACGTGGTCAGGTGCGAGATCCATTCGATCAAAATCTGCGGGATTTGATCGGCCGCGACGATCCAGGAGAAGGGCTCCGAGAGGGCGATCAGCAGCATGACCATGCCGGACTCCAGCCCCGCCTGGAGCAGCACTTTGGGGGCGCTGCTCCAGGTCAGCCTGCGGTAGACGAAGACCCCCACCAACACGGCATAGATCACGGTGACGCCGGCCGCCTCGGTGGGCGTGAACATGCCGCTCAGGATGCCGCCCATAATCAGAATGGGCATGAAAAGCGCCGGGATGGCCTTCCAGGCCGCGACCAGGATGTCCCGCGTCGGGGTCTTGGGGTCGGTGGGGTAGTTGCGCTTTCTGGCGACGTAGTACATGTAAAACATCAAGGAAAGACCTAACAGAAGCCCCGGGAACACGCCGCCCAAAAACAGCGCGCCGACCGACACGTTGGCCGCGACCCCGTAGATGATGAAGGGGATGCTGGGGGGAATGATGGGGCCCATGCAGGAAGCCACACTGGTCATGGCAGCGCCCACGTCTTCGTCGTAGCCGGCCGCCTTCATGGCCGGAATCATGACGACACCGATGGCGACCGCGGTGGCCACGGCGGCCCCGGAGATCGCCGAGAAGATCGCGCAGGCCAGAATGGTGGCGAGGCCCAGCCCGCCCCTGATGTGCCCCAGGAGCAGGCGCGCGAAGCGCACCAGGTCCGGGGTGATGCCGCCCTCGTTCATGAGGTTGCCGGCCAGCATGAAGAGCGGGATGGCGAGCAGCGGAAACGTGGCCAGACCGCCGAAGGTGGTCTGGATCAGGGTGGTGATCGGGACGTTGCCGCTGATGAGGGCATAGGCCATGGCCGAGCCGCCCAGGGCCACAGTGATGGGCGCGGAGATGCACAGGAGCCCGATGAAGGAACAAGCGAAAACGGCGATCATGCGGCATCTCCTTTCGACTGCAAACCGAGGAATGCCAGAAATTCCTCCAGCGTCAGGAAAAACATGATGAAGAAACCCACCGGCAGCGCAGCATAGGGGAAGCTCATGATGAGGCCGATGGCCGGCGAGGTCTGCTTCCAGTTGTAGATGGTCTGGAACAGGCCGAAGCCGAACATCATGCCGAAGAAAAACAGAGAGCAAAGATAGGCCAGGAACTTCAAGGCCCTGGCTACCCCCGGCGGCACGGATTCCACTACCGAGTCCATCTTGACCTGGTAGCCTTTCTTCAAGCCCACCGCGCCCCCCAGCATCGAAGCCCAGGCCAGGGAATAGGTCGAGACCTCGCCGGACCAAGTGCTCATGCTTTCGAACACGTAGCGGCCGATGACCTCGTAAGGGATGACGATGCCGATGACGGCCATGAAGAGAATCGTCCCCCAGCTCCCGATCTTTATCATAACTTCATTGAACCCCTGCAGTGCATGCATGGCCGGACCCTCTGCAATTTTTAGCTAAAGAAAAGGCGCCCTTCCGTTGATCCGAGAGGGCGCCCGTTTGCTTTACATGGATTACTTTGCGTTCATGATGGCTTCAATGTCGGCCTTGCTGAACTGGCTGCTGAACTGATCGTAAACCGGGCTCATGGCCTTTTTGAAGCTTGCGCGATCCACGTCGCGTACCACGGTGACGCCCTTGCTGGCGATCTCCTTAAGCTTCGCTTCCTCGGCATCGCGGTTGGTCTTGCGCTGGAACTTGCCAACCTCGTAGGAGGTCTTGACGAACAACTCCTGGTCCGCCTTGGGCATGGCGTCGAAGGTCTTCTTGCTCATCAAAAAGGGGGACGGCGAGTACACGTGTGCGGTGAGCGAAAAATTCTTCTGCACGTCCCAGAACTTGGAGGCGTAGTAGACCGCCACCGGGTTCTCCTGGCCGTCGATGACCCGCTGCTGCAGGGCCGTGTAGACTTCACCCCACGCCATCGGGGTGGGGTTTAGACCGGCATCCTTCCAGGCCGCCAGGTGGACCTTGTTTTCCATGGTGCGGATCTTGAGCCCCTTGGCGTCCTCGACCGTCTTGACCGACACTTTGTTGTTGGTCAGATGCCGGAAGCCGTTTTCCCAGAAGGACAAGGCCTTGATGTTGGCCTTCTCGAAGTCGTCAAGCAGCTTGCGGCCGATGGGGCCGTCCAGCACCAGATCGACGTGGGCGTTGTCGCGGAACAGGAAGGGGAAGTCGAGAATGTTGATGGAGGGGCTGAAACCGCCCAGCGGCCCGGTGGAGGTCACGAGCAGGTCGATCGCGCCTTGCTGGATGCCCTCGGTCATTTCACGCTCGCCTTTGCCGAGCTGGTTGCTGGGGTAAAGCTTGATCTCGATGCGGCCGTTGGTGCGCTCCTTGATGAGGTCCGCGAACTTCTGCGCACCGACCATGTAGGGGTGGTCCATGCTCTGGGTGGAAGCCAGCTTCATCGTGGCCTTGTACTGGGCCGCCGCCGGCCCGACCAGCACGAACACCATCAGCGTTGCGAGACTCAACATGACAACTCTTTTCATTGCGATTCCTCCTCGTTTCAACGTGGTTTGAACCAAATACAACCCATCCGATGACGATCGCTTCGGGA
>Ga0210088_1000107_pt1 | contig 16288 bp, 13 predicted proteins | sample RushMan_CattailN_6_FD_185557 | JGI IMG/M metagenome (GOLD analysis project Ga0210088, IMG submission 185557) | Wetland microbial communities from San Francisco Bay, California, USA, that impact long-term carbon sequestration -... | ecosystem: Environmental > Aquatic > Marine > Wetlands ... | reverse complement strand
TTCTTTTATTTAACAGGTTGTGGATTTAGAAATGCAGCAGTGGATTTGAAAGGTTTTTAAAGGCAGGTTAGATCGCAAATAGATATCGATGTAAAAAAATATGCGAATGCTTCAAACTGAAGTCTACCGAAGCTGCTCAAAAGGCGATGTTGTGGTAAAGCAGATTCAGCTTTGCTCAACACCATTTTAACTCAATCTTACTACTGCTTCACCCATTTCTATAAGGAAACAGCGCAATGAGCCTCGAAAAGGGCCATTTGGAGAACATAAACTGAGTATTTTCGCTAAGATGCCGTGGTCTGGGCCCTTACCTTACTACTGAATTTGGGAACAGCCCTTTGATGTTCTGTCCGGATAGTTCAGTCACCAGCACGGAAATGGCAACATTCTTGGTGAGGACATTTGGCCTGGAATGAAACCAACTGAATGCACCGTTTCATACATACGGCGTCATCTCGATCACGCCATTGGCGTGAGAGAGATCGATGGCAGGCGTATTCTTCAGGGATAGTTCGTTATTTGCTGTTGCAATCTGTCATCCTCGTAACTACCCGTAGTTTAGATTGTGCGATTTACGTTTAAATTTTTTCTGCACACTCTTTAAAATTTGGAGGTTCAGTTATGCGAATGATCTTAAATGTAAAGTTTCCTCATGAGGAGTTTAATAAAGCAGTCAGGGACGGGACCGTGGGCCATAAAGTGCGGCGTATTTTGGAGGACGCCAACCCAGAGGCCGTCTACTTCACCGAGCAGAACGGGCAGCGAGGAGCGATTATAATCGTCGACCTGGAGGATCCTTCAAAGGTCCCAGCATTTGCAGAACCCTGGTTTCTCGCCTTTAACGCTGATGTAGAGTTCCACATCGCAATGACGCCAGATGATCTCCAGAAGGCTGGGCTAGAAGATCTGGGGAAGAAGTGGTCCTAATTTAAAGCTCAACTCGCACCCTAGGAGGTCGTCCGAGAATTGTCATTACGAGCGATGGCAAGGAACAAAAAAAGGGATTAGCGATTTCGGCTAATCCCTGGTTTTTTCTTGGTAGTCCCAACGGGGTTCGAACCCGTGTCTTCGGCGTGAGAGGCCGATATCCTAGACCACTAGACGATGGGACCACATGTTGGCTGGGGGACAAGGATTCGAACCTTGGTAGACAGATCCAGAGTCTGCCGTCCTGCCGCTAGACGATCCCCCAACGAGTTTGTAAGGATAATAGAGTTGATTTTGCAAGTCAAGAGGTTAGGCCGGCGTTATGCTTGTCTTTTGTTTGAATGGTATTCTATAATGAAAAGTCAGGGCAATGCGACGACCACCTGCAAAAAGTAGTTGTTCAGAAGGGATTAGTGGCATGAGGAATCTGATATTTGATATCCACTACGATCGAGGAGTCCGTGAATCTTCAAACCGCTGCCAATAAACTGCCTTTGTCTATTTCTCCTACGGCAAGAGATCCCTACCTTTCCGATCCCGACCATTATCGGGTGAAGATGGCGCAGTACATTGATCAAGACAGAACTGAAAACGCAGTCTTTTTCAATGCGTTGCTTTTTGCCCATGAACTTCACGCCGGGCAAAAGAGAAAATCCGGAGCCCCTTATATAAGCCATCCTTTCGCCGTGGCTGAAATTCTAGCACGTGAATTAAAGTTGAAAGACCCTCACCTCCTTGCCGCTGCCCTTCTCCACGACGTTGTTGAAGATGTACCATCCATTCAATTGGAAGATATCCAAGAGCGTTTTGGAGAAGTAGTTGCCGAGTTGGTTGACGGCTGTACCAAATTAACGCGCCAGTATCTGGATAAAGCAATCCTCAAGGATTTGACTCACAGTAAAATCTTCCTCAGTGCCAGCCGCAGATTAGGCGTCTTGATCATTAAGCTGGCGGATCGCCTCCACAATCTTCGCACCTTACACTATCTGCCCAAACCAAAGCGCCAACGCATTGCCCACGAGACTATCGAAGTCTACGCTCCAATAGCCGCCAAGCTCAACATCTTCCCACTGAAGCGAGAGCTTTACCATCTGGCTCTGTCCTACCTCTACCCCAAAAAGAGCAAAAAGATTTTGCAGTTTATTCGCGGATTTCGCAGTTCGCCGGAAGTTGTGGAATTTGAAAACGAACTGGAAAAAGCGTTTTCCACCTTCCCCTTCGGAGGCGTAACGATCCGCGCCCGCGCCAAGGGTCTTGGATCGTATTATGATCCTCTCAAAAGGACCTTAGACATCAGCAACAGTGAAAACCACATGGATTTTGCCGTTATCCTGGAGTCCGAGGATACCGTAGCATGCTACTCGGCACTGGGACTAGTGAACTCCACCTTTCCCCCCATTCCCAGAACTCTCAGAGACTTTGTCTCAAATCCCAAAATGAACGGATACCGGAGCTTGCATGTGCGCGTTCACGTCGCCGGGCAGAATTATCTGATCAAGATACGCACACCCGAGATGGACGAATATGCATCTTACGGAATACTGACTCGATGGAGCACGGAGAAACCTCTATCCGAGGAACACTGGCAGGAGATAAGTGAACTATTGCGCAGCATTGGTGAATACGGTGGAGCTGGACCTCAACGCAAGGCCCTCATCCGCCTCTCCGAAACCGAGGAAACTTTCGTCTACAGTCCCAAGGGGGACATATACTATTTACCTAAAGGCAGTGTGGTGCTGGACTTCGCCTATAAGATTCACTCAGAGCTTGGCGATCATTGCAAGGGGGCGAACATCAACAATGAGTGGGGTCCTCCCACACGGTCACTCAAGGACGGCGATGTGGTGGAGATCGTCACTTCGCCGGAACTTTATGAAGTTGACCCCGATTTAGAGGAATTATGCAAGACCCCCAAAGCTCGCACGGCTATAAATAAACATCTGCAGCAAAAGCGACTCGGTTATGCGCAGGACATCGGGCAGCAAATACTACTACAGGAAATCAAGCGGCATGGGCTATCCGCAGAGATTCTGGAGAATGAGAATACCCAACTGATACTTGAATTTCATAACATTAAAAACCTCTCGGAACTTTTTATTCGAGTAGGCCAGGACCTGATCTCCCCCCACGTGGTGCTCTACTACTTCATCAACCCGCAATCCAAGGAAAAAGAGCAGAGTCCATCGATCGGCAAACGCCTGACCAACCACGAGCGCAATGTCCTGACAGTTCCGGAACTGGATAGGGGTATCCATAAGTTTGCCCGTTGCTGCAATCCATTTCCAGGGCAGGCTAACGTATTGGCGGTCCTTAGCGAACGGGGCATTACTTTTCACCACAAAGATTGCTCCGATCTGATCGATCGCCATGATCTTCAACCACAGAGGCTTCTTGACGTACGCTGGAACGAAAAATCAATCTGGCGCCACCCTCTGGTGTTTACCCTGCGGGTGTTTCAAGAGAGACTGCAATCGGTCATCCACTCATTGGCAAACCTCCGGAACACCGGTGCTCACATAGAAAACTTGAGCAGCAGCACAGACAAGCACAGTCAACCATTAGTTCTGATTAATGTTAAATTACGAAGCTTTAGTGAGGCTCAGGAATTTTTTCGATGTTTGCCCACGGATCGAATCACGATCGACAACTATGGGCAAGAAGAAGGTCCAAAGACAAATCATTAGACAAGAACAGCTCGGCGGTAGTAACTACCCTGCTTGAGAAAATACCGGAACTGGATGCCTGATAAAGAATGCGTTGCTCTGCACTGCGGCGGCGCTAGCGCTATCCGGCATCCGCAATCTGGTATGCGGGATCGGTTGCAAACTGGGAGGGATGTTCGCCACCATGTACCAGGCAAGTTCACTCAGAGGGATCAAAGGGTCAATGCAGAGGCTGCTTCTCCTGAATTTCTCGGAAAACTTTTCTGGCCAAGGCCTGCAGTTTGTCTTTTTTGACTCCCGCAATCTCCGTAAGTAAAAACTGTATCCAAATACCGCAGAAAAAGGCTAACATGCTTTCGTCACACGAAAATACTTCTCTTTTAACATCTTCGTCCTGAAAGGAATCCACTGCCAAATCCAGGATACCTGTTCTTAATTCACCCTCTCCAAAATTCTTCAAGGCCTGACGATACAGTTGTTTCATTTCCTGCGCGCGTGAGACGATCTCCACAGCTTTGTCACAACCCTCGATTAAATTCAACCGCTTGGCCAAATCCGCTAACCTCCCTTTGAGCTCTACCACGAGACTGTCCGCCTGCTGTCATTCCGAGCCGCAGGCGAGAAATCCTGCTCACATAAGCATTGGATTTACAAATTTCCCCCACGCCAGGGCGTCATTCGGAATCATAAAGCAAGCAATTTCGGACGGCCTCCTGGATCGCTTGATTTTTTACCCATTTTGTTTATGTTGTTTGCATAACAAATTTTTCATGATATTGGAAGTCGGCTGAATTTGTGAGTTTGGCCGAGAATTTTATGTATCCTGCTGGGTAGTGCAGCATTTTATGACTGCTAAATTCGGCAAACGATTCGAGATGGAAACCGAACTCTATCAATAGCGAACTGGGCACAGCAAACCAGAGATAGAAGCGTCCGGAATTGCATGGTATTTTAGAGGCATACGGTTTTCATGCAAACGAATTCGCCGCCGACTTTCGAAAGGAGTCTAGATGAGAGTGAAGAATTCCGCTTCCACATTGACAAAATGGCATAAGATACTGGTAGTTGGGTATGCATTGATGTTGCTTGCCGCCGCGCAGGTAATGCGGGTCGATCCCGCCTATAGCCAACAAGGTCCGCCTTCCTTTGCAGACTTGGCTGAACAGGTCAAACACGCCGTAGTCAATATTTCAACCACTCAGGTTATTAAAGAAAGTCCCATGAACAATCCCTTTATGAATCCAAACTCTCCTTTCCGGGAGTTTTTCGGAGATGAATTCTTTAAGCGCTTTTTTGGTGATGCACCGCGGGGTGAGATGAAGACTCACGCCCTCGGATCGGGAGTTGTCATCGATGAAAGCGGCCTCATCCTGACGAACAACCATGTGGTGGAAAAAGCGAGTGAAATAAAGATTAAACTGGAGAATGACAAAGAGTATGATGCCAAAGTGGTTGGGCGTGACCCGAAGACAGATCTAGCACTCATCAAAGTAGAAGGGGTCAAAGATCTGCCTAAGCCGGCCCGCCTTGGAGACTCGGACGCCATTCGAGTAGGCGATTGGGTTATCGCGGTGGGAAATCCATTTGGTTTGGGGCACACCGTAACTTCCGGCATCATCAGCGCTAAAGGGAGGGTCATTGGAGCCGGTCCCTACGATGATTTTCTGCAGACCGATGCCGCCATTAATCCCGGCAACAGCGGCGGCCCTCTTTACAATATGAATGGGGAAGTGGTGGGCATCAATACTGCCATCGTCGCACAAGGCCAAGGAATAGGTTTTGCCATTCCAATCAATGTGGCGAAGGAACTGCTGCCCCAGTTGAAGGCCGGGAAAGTCATTCGAGGCTGGCTTGGGATAATGATCCAGGACATCACCCCAGAGTTGGCGAAATCGTTTGACATGAAGGAGACCAAAGGCGCATTGGTTGCCGACGTGCTTAGCGACTCTCCGGCTCAAAAGGCAGGGTTGAAGCAGGGTGACATCATTGTCGGCATGAACGGCAAGCCAATCGATGATGCACACACTCTGTCGCGCATGGTGGCCGCTACATCTCCTAACGCGAAAATCAGCCTGAAGATCATTCGCGACGGTAAAACTAAAGAGATCGACGTCACCATTGGAACGATGCCCGAGGAAGGGACTGAAACCGCACCCGCCAAGAAGGAATCGGCCTGGGGGCTGACAGTCCAGAATCTCACACCGGAACTGGCCAAACAGTTTGGATGGGAAGCGGATGAACGAGGCGTGATGATTTCGGATGTCGAACCGGACAGCGCCGCAGCGGAGGCAAGGCTGAGAGCCGGCGACTTGATCAAGGAAGTGAATCGACAGAAAATCCAGAATTTGAGAGACTATAAGCAAGCTATCGAAAAAGCAAAGAAGGACGAGAGCCTGCTGTTGCTGATTAAGCGCGGAGAGAACACTTTCTACGTGGCCCTTAAACCAGCCCAAAAATAGAGTTGATCGCAACTCTCAAAAGGCGAGTTCAGCTCGGCTAAAATAAGTCTCTCCGCTAGAGTTCCCCCCCTTTTCCGAAAGGGGGGGCGGGCGGTGACGTCAGTTTGATGCATATGGGGTTAGGGGGAATTGGGTCGTCCCATAACTGACGAGAAGCGTTCGCCCAATCGTCCTGATAACACAATGAAATTTCGTTCTATAGTGTCATTTAGAGTCACGCCGCGGCGTGACGAGAAATCTTAGGTAATCATGGACATCCCTGAAGATTCCCCGCTTCGCTCGGATTGACGGCAAACAAAGAGCGTCGGTCTCTTGTTGCGGTACCAAGCAGTTGATTCAATTGGAGGAAAAGGGTATATAGTCAAAATGAAAGCTTTTGAAGCCAGTTTTGTCGTTACGATAGACTCCAAGACTGTTGAGCACGAGAAAGCCAAGGCGAGGGCGTTGCGTAAGACTCAATGGTGGCAGAGACAAGTTGCCAAGGGTGTATGCTACTACTGTCGGCAACCTGCCCGGCCCGAAGAATTGACGATGGATCATATTGTGCCGATCATCAGAGGTGGACGATCTAGCCGAGGCAATCTGGTGCCGGCCTGCAAGACCTGCAACAATAAGAAAAAATATTTGCTTCCGCTGGAATGGCAGGAGTATTTGGCGGGTATTTAAAGATGTCTCATCGAGAGAAAAGCTTTCTCTTACCTGTGAGTTACTGAAAGGCAATGATTATGGAAGAATGCAAGAAGTGTGAATTAGCCATCTATTGTTTTTCGGAACCAAGCACATGGGTGTTCAGAACCAAGGCAGAGATGGAGCAAAAGCAAGCTACCATTTCCGACTGCTCTATTTATCAACAGACGCATGAAGATGAAGCACAGGTCTCACAAAACCGCACTTAGACAAAATCTGAATTATCCTGTTCTGTTGGTTCCCCCAGTTTCATTCCGAAGATTCATTGTGAGCCCGGTCGCCTAGCTCCGGGCTCGTCTGTTATGCACTCTATCTTAGGTGAACATGTTGATTTTGCAATTTCGAGCGTGCTTGAGGTAATCTTCCGCTGTCTGGATTTCAACCCCCTCGATAAAATCTTCTTCCTTAAACTCCATCATATCTATAGTCATCTTGCACGCCACCAGTCGCACGCCCTCCAGTAGGGCAATTTCCAGAAGGTCCTCCAAACAGGGAATGTTGGCGGCCTCAATTTTACTTTTCATCATTTTGGTGGCCACAGAAGACATTCCGGGTATGGATCCCATTACCCCGGGCGGCACAAATTTACATTTCTTGACGCCTTCCTTGCGAATCACATTGATCCCCATGAAAGTGTAAAAGATGGTGGATTCCATTCCCAACCTTTTTGCGTTGATGCCCAAAATAAGTGAAGGATAAACTCCGTCAATCGTGTCTCTGCTGCAAATGAAAGTGCAAGATGTTTTTTCGGAACTTTGTGCATCGGCCATGGCAAGTCCTCCTAAGGTTCAGCTAAAGCGTCCATTTTTTTAAACACAGCTGCCAATTTGAGAATTGTTCTCAAGTGAGCGATTTTTCCAGCCAATTCTTAGCAATATTTTTTTGTAAAGGATCGGTTACCGCTGTTCGCATTCGGTCTCTCTTTCCTCCCATTATTCGCACCTGCCCCGCAGCCAGCCAGTTGACGGATTGGGCATAAATCTCATATTCCAACTCCAAACCTCTTCGGCGGATTGTTTCCACATCGTCGTCGTGCCATATTGGATATACAGCCTGCGCGATAATTGGGCCGGTATCTTCACCTTCATCCACAAAGTGAACGGTAATGCCGCCCCACTTACAGCCATACGCGAAGGTGTCTTCGTAGCCATGCTGCCCCGGAAAGGCCGGAAGCAAGGCCGGGTGAATGTTCAACACCCGCATGCGCCGTTCCTTATTGTAGTGAGAGAGGAAATAAGGGGTCACAAGCCTCATATAACCTGCAAGACAAATAAAATCGGGTTGATATGGGTCCAATACTTCGATCAAATCTTTCTCGGCCAGAACCAGGCGGCCGAGTTGCCGCATCCTCTTTTCGCGATTCACTTGCCGCAGAATTTTCTGGGTACGATCTAATTCTTTTAGATCGATTGGAAAAGTCCGCGATAGAAGATCCTCGGAGCTGAGTTTGAGATAGGAACGGTAATCGACAACATGCGAAGGAATTCCAGCTTGCCGTGCGCGAACCAGCCCGTAAGCGTCGGCACGATCGCTCGCGACCACGACTATCTCGGCTAAGAGATTTCCAGCCGCTGCTCGGTCGATGAGAGCCTGCAGGTTTGTGCCGCTGCCCGAAACCAAAACGGCAAGCCGCAACTTATTGTTTGGCTGTAACGTCATAAGATTTAAAGGACCCTGCCAGTTGGCCTCCTAGCCGAAGTAATTCACAAGATTTCGAAACATTTTTATGCCATCGCCTTCCTCTGGGAAAGGCTTTCCCTGCCGTCGTAATTCTTCTCTTTTATAAGTCCAATCAGGATGATTTGTCCAATGATTGAAGGCTTCCGGATGGGGCATAAGACCGGCAATGCGTCCCGTTGGATCACAGATGCCGGCAATATCATTAATCGATCCATTGGGATTGTAAGGAAATTCACCCTCGGCAGGTTTTCCATCTGCTTTAGAGTAGTGCAAAATCACCTGCTCCCCGCCGGTAAGATCCGTCAAGACTTCGGTTTCGGCATAAAACTTACCTTCTCCATGGCGAACCGGCAGTTCGATGCTGTCAACTCCCCGGGTCAAAATGCAGGGCGATGCGGGATTGCCGCGTAAATGAACCCATTGATCTCTGAAAGTTCCGCACTCGTTGCCTATAACAGCGACATCGCGCTTCAATTGCTGAGATTCAAAGCCCGGCAGTAGTCCAAGGTTCACTATGACCTGAAATCCATTGCAGATCCCGAGCACCAAACCACCGGCATGGACAAAATTTAAAATATCGTCCTGCATGCGATGCTTGAGCCGCATTGCCATAATAACGCCGGCGCCGTGGTCATCGCCCCAGGAGAAGCCGCCGCCGATGACAAATATCTGGAAATCTTGCAGACGACTGTCCCCGGCGATCAAATTATTGAGGTGAATACGTTCCGCTTGAGCCCCCGCAACCTCAAGGGCGTGAGCGGTCTCCAGATCGCAGTTCAAGCCGAAACCGGTCAAAACTAGAGCTCTTATGAGACTCATGAGAAAACTCCCTATCCAATAAATCCCTAAGCTGCGGGCATTCTTCTCCAAGAGGCTTTAAGTCGTGCAATGTCTTCATTCAATAAAATTCTTCCGCCGCTGCCTTTTATGAAAAGATGGGGCTCCGCGGTGACCTCGCCGATGCATGCGCAGGGAAGATTCTGGAAGTGCGCCTCGAAATCATCGCGTTTCTCCGCGGGAATTGTTACGAGAAATCTGCCGCAGGATTCGCTGAACAGGATTTGATCGTCCCTAACAAAAGGTCCCTCTGGATCTGGACCTTGAGAATGCAAAACCTTTATTGGAACCCGCGATAAATCAAGAGTCATTCCCAGCAGGCCCCCCATGGCAACCAAAGCAGCATGAACGGCCAATCCCCCGCGATAGATGCCATGGCAGGATGCAACCGACCCTGCCTGGACAGCGCTTTCCAGTGCCCGATAGACAGGCAAATGGGCTTGTGGTTCGACCCTCGGAACATTGAGACCTACATAACCCAGCAGGTCGTAGTATTCTGAAGCGCCAAGCTCGTTGGCGGTTTCACCCAAAATATAGACCAGATCACCCGCCATCTTGCTTTCCAAGGTGAGCGCGTTGCTTATATCGGAAACCACACTGGTGGCCGTAAACTGCATCGTCGGGAGACCGCTGATTTTATGTCGCTCACCGAATTCCCCGGCAAGATGCCCATCCACATACATGCTGTCCTTCCCAGACAAGAGCGGAATTCCGTAGGCAACACACATATCGCGCAGCGCCCAGTTTGCGCGGACCAGCTGGGCCGCTTTGTAGCGGCCGTCAGGATTCTGCGCGAGGTCGAACTGTATGCTGGGCCAGCAAAAATTGTCGACCCCACCGATTTCATCAAGCTTCGCTCCAACAGACAAAAGTCGCCGGACTGCCTCATCAATGCTGGCGGCCACCATATCGTACGTATCAATGAGCGAGTAGCTCGGATTTAAAGCTTGGGCAACAGCCAACCCACGCTTACTCTTTAGTATCGGTCTGAGCACGACCGAATCGTTTGGAATATCGCGTTCACGGCCAATCAAATATTTGATAACACTTCCGCCCTGAACCTCATGATCGTACTGGCGCTGTATCCATTCCCTGGAACAAACATTGGGGCTCGCGAGGACGGCATGGAAAATTTCTCCATAATTCTCCGGTTCGCTCAGAACGGGTTCAACCAGACCGCGAGCCCGCGGGGACCGCCAGTGTGCATCAAACTCCCACTGTGGAAAATCTTGACTGAAAAGGCTTAAATCCAAATACGCGCAGGGCTTGCTCCGGTAGGCGATATGCAGCTTACCATTCGATTCATAGCGGCCGATGACGGTACTTTCCACGTCATGCTTGCGGGAAAGTTCCAAGAATCGTTCGATATTATTCGGATTGACCGCAATCGTCATGCGCTCCTGCGATTCCGAAACCCAAATCTCCCAAACGTCAAGACCTTCGTACTTGAGGGGCACCTTATCGAGTTCCACGAAGGCGCCTCCTGAGAAACGAGCCGATTCGCCAACAGACGAAGACAGCCCCCCGCCCCCGTTGTCGGTTGTAAATGAAACCAGTCCTTCGTCGCGTGCTTCCAGCAGAAAATCGTGCATTTTCTTTTGAGTATACGGATCTCCGATTTGGACGTGGCCTGCAGGCGTGTGCTCGCTGTAGGTTTCGCTCGACGCGGTCACCCCGTGAATGCCGTCTTTACCCACGCGTCCCCCGCTCATAACGATCAGATCCCCGGGCTGAGGGCACTTTTGGTCCGTCGGCCGATCGTTGATAAGCTTTGGCATGATTCCTAGAGAAGCCACAAAAACCAGGCACTTGCCGAGGTAAGAAGGATGAAAAAACAGGTTGCCAAAAGGGGTGGGAACGCCGTGCTTGTTGCCTCCGTCTTTGACTCCTTCAATTACACCGTCCAAAAGTCGGCGTGGGTGCAGATGAGGTCTTAGAGGACCGGCATAGTCCCTGGGCCCCACACAATATCCATATAAGCCGGCGATCAAGCGGGCCCCTTTACCGGTTCCCATGATATCTCTATAAATACCCACAATCCCGGTTAGGGAGCCCCCGTAAGCTTCCATGTTGGAAGGACTGTTGTGTGTCTCACCGGTAATTGCATAATGATGCTCTTCATCAAACCTGGCAACTCCCGCGTTATCCCAGAGGACCGATATCACCCAGTCTTTTTCTTTCTGCAGCGCCAAAGTCGGGGCCTCTATGCAAGTTTTAAACAGGTTGTCAACCACTTGTGCTTCATTGGTTTCTAAATCGAGGTAATTGAACTTCCCGCGAAAGGTGTTGTGGTTGCAGTGATCGCTTCTGGCCTGGGAAATGGCTTCCAGTTCTACGTCGGTAGGCAGCGACAGCCCCATTTGCTCGCGTGCCGAAAGGACCTCGGGCCGCAAAAAATACTCTCTAATGACGGGAATGTCCTGGGAATTTAGAGCAAGATTCCGCTCCCGGCTCAGTGTCATCAGAGCTTCATCCGAGGGTATCGGCACTGTCGTGACGGCGGGGGTGTGTGCTAAAACAACCCGCGGAACGATGATCCCAATTCCGTTCACATCATCCCACCGCGAGCGAGAGAATATTCGCCATTGCTGGATGATATCATTGGCCAGCAGTTCACGAGCTATGGTCTCCAGCTGACTACGATCCAACCGAGCATCCCGCAATAAATAAAGCTTTGAAGTGTAGGCCTCTTCAGCATGACCAAGCGATCTGCCCGCAAAATCCGAAATGGCTTCGACGGCGACACTTCCCGCAGTATCCCTGACGCCCGGGCGGAATCCAACCCACACAGCCCAGTCGAAGTCTTTCGCCAGTGAATGATATGCGGAAATCTGAGTGATTGGGTTGGTGAAGACCTCTCTTCGGACGGAATCCAGTTCCTGCTCCGACAGCCCGGTGTCGAGCGTCAAAATGTGAATGACCCTTGCTCCCCCAACATGCCAACCGAAATAATCTCTTATTCTCCGGCAAAGACCAGCCCCCTCCGGGTCGAAAAGATGGTCTTTGAGGGTAATTTCCATTCTCTTAGCCATAACAACATTCCTTGTTCAGGCTGGGAATTGTTGACAAATTATCTTAAAGAATTGCACAAGTCCCCAACCCCCATATACATCGAGCTATGCCGATTTAAATGGAGCTGAAGCCGGTCCTTGAAGACCTTCCAGCGGTTATCGTCACGAGGCCTGCTCCGCTTTTCCACCCAGCCGGACCAGGACTATACCAGCAGCTTCACTGCAATAGCCATAAGGATGATACCTCCGACCGTGCCCATTCGCCGACCAAATTTTTGCGACAGTTGATTGCCCAGTTTCATTGCGAGCCAAGTCATGGCGCAGGCCGTAACACCAATCCACATTGCCGTGACCAGCAGGCTCTCACCCAAAATGCCGAGACTGAAGCCAACACCGAGTGCATCGATGCTCGTCGCCACGGACAACACGACAAGGCTGAAGCCGCGAGTCGGGTCCGGACATTGTTCCGGCTGCTCGGATTCTTCGGGGCGCAGGCTTTCGTAGCTCATTTTTGCACCGATAAAAAAAAGCAAGCCGAAGGCGATCCAAGGCGCCCAATGGCGGGCCATTCCGACCACGTTCCGCCCAACAAACCAGCCCACCAGCGGCATTAAGAATTGAAATAAACCGAAATGAAAGGAGAGGCGAAAAACTTGTCGAGGAGAACAAAACTGAGTTCCTACTCCAAGGCCTACGGCAAATGCGTCGCACCCCAGGGCTACCGCTACCAAAGCTGTCTCAATGGGTCTCAAGGTTGCTTTCTTCTTTACCCGCTTCCCGTGCGAAAGCAGGTTGTTGGAGCAATTGCCGAAAGAAGATTAAGGCTCATCGCGGATTAGCGGGAAAAACCATCTTGTCATTCCGAGGCCAAAGGCCGAGGAATCTTAGTTTTGGCGGCAGTGCCACAAGATTTCTCGCTTCACTCGAAATGACGAGAAAGTCGCCTCGGCGAAATTTCCCACTAATCCGCGATGAACCAAGATTAATTATAGTAGCATTTGTAGATGTTGCCATGAGTTTCGTATCGAGAAGAGATCTGTGCCAGCAAACTTTCGGCTTTTCTATCGAGACTCAAAAACTTTACTCCCATTCCTCTGGGAGTAAACCCGTCTGCCGGGCCGTACATATTAGTCCAAACGACAATACCCCGAACCTCAAGCGATTGCTCTATGCCGGGAAACCGCAGTACCAACTTCAGTCTTTTATTGAGGGAGGCCGGCTTATCGCATCGAACCAGCATCCCGCGCTCATTGAAATGAACAGAAGTACCGTTGCCGACCAAATCATCGTCTAAGAAGAAAGTCACTCGGCACGGATTAAGTTTATCTTTAATGATAGATTTTTCCTGTTCTGCCACGGTCAAATTCTTCCAGGGTTAGAGATGCCTCTTCGCTGCAGTCATCGCAAACTTGCCTGAAATTTCCCCAGCACCTTATCGACCAGCCTCTGGTGGATATCGTTCACTTCCTCATCTGTCAGGTTTCTATCTGCTGCGCGGTAGACGAGCCGATACCCAATGCTCCTTTTTCCTTCGCCAAGCTGTTTACTTTTAAAAACATCAAATACTTCAACAAGTTCCAGCAACTGTTGGTTCTGCTCCAGAATATAATCAAGCGGTTCCCGCACGGTAACGGCCGAATCAACGACAATTGCCATATCTCTCGTTACAGATGGAAACTTCGGCAATGGTCGGAAAAGAGGATGCGGCGATCTCAGGTCGAAAACACGGTCGAAATCGAATTCAAAAATATAAGTGGGCTTTTTGAGATCAAAAGCCTCCAGCACTTCCGGATGGACTCGCCCCAAAGAACCCAGACATTGCCCTTCGCAATAGACCGATGCCGCCATTTTTGGATCTAGATAAGGGGTTGAATTGTCAACTTTAAAGGAAACACCGTCGAGATAAAACATGCCGAGGAAACTTTCTGCCATGCCTTTGACGTCCGAATAGCCGACTTCTTCTTTCCCCCCATACAAAGGATCAGGAATTTGCCTGCCGGCCAATGCTCCCACAAGATGATGTCGCTCTTCGGGCAGGTCTGCTTGCTCGATTGTGGAAAAAACCTTGCTGAGTTCGAAGATGCGCAGATCCTCATTGCCATGATCGAAGTTATACCTCACAGTCTCCAGCAACCCTGGAATGAGCGAAGTTCTCATGACGGCCTGCTCTTCACTTAGAGGGTTCATAAGGCGGACTGGATTGAGTTTCGGATCATTGGCCGGGAATTGCAGTTTTTTGATCGATTCCTCCGATATGAATGAATAATTCAGCACTTCAAAGAAGCCTGCTCCCTGCAAGAGATATTTAACCTCCTGACGCGCTCGCAAATGAGGATCGAACGAAGCAGCTTCAACAGCCGCCTGAGGAGCTGTAACCGGCACTTTATCGTAGCCGACCAAACGCACGATTTCTTCTGCGAGATCCACTTCCCGGGTAATGTCGGGCCTGAACAAAGGTGGAACAACCTCTAAATGATTGCCGTCCAGTTCCTTGACCCGCATCTCTATCCGGCGAAGAACTTCCGCCATCTCGGGAGGCTTCAGCTGCGTCCCCAACAACCGGTTCGTACGGTCCACACGCAACGTTAAGACAGGGGGTTCGATGGGGTTGGGATACACATCGATTCGGCCTTTGGCAATCTCTCCCCCTCCAACCTCGACCATCAGTTGAGCGGCTCGATCCAAAGCTCGAATAAGTCCTGCCGGATCTACGCCTCGTTCAAACCTGAAACTCGATTCGGTGCGCAGGCCAAGCTTCTTGCTGCTTCTGCGGATGCACTGCGGCTGAAAATATGCGCTCTCGATCAGCACTCTGGTCGTGTCCGTTCTGATTTCGGAATCCAACCCACCCATTATGCCGGCTATTGCAACCGGGCTCCTGCCATCGCAGATCAGCAGAGTGTCTTCAAAAAGAACCCGCTCGACCTCGTCGAGGGTCGTGAATCGTTCACCCTCTCTGGCCCGCCGCACAACTATGCGATTCTCTGCCAGCCGATCAAAATCAAAGGCGTGGAGGGGCTGCCCCATCTCCATTAATATAAAGTTGGTCACATCGACAATATTGTTTATCGAGCGGATGCCGACCGCTTCAACCTTCTCTCGCAGCCATTCGGGTGACGGCCCTATCTCGACACCTTCAACAATCCGAGCAGCATAGCGGGGGCATCCAATGGGATCGTCCACGGTAACAGAGCTCAATGAGTTGACATCAACGTTATTTTCAGACGGTGAAATATCGGGATAACGCAATGGCGAACCGCAAATGGCGGAAATTTCCCTTGCGATTCCAAGAATGGATAGACAATCGCCGCGGTTTGGCGTGATTCCAATGTCGAGGAGCACATCGTGCTTTCCCATCACTTCGGAAATTGAAATTCCGACGGGCGTATCCGGAGCGAGGAGCCAAATGCCACCGGCATCATCTCCCACTCCCAATTCCTTTTGGGAGCACAACATGCCTTGCGAAATTTCACCTCTTATCTCGGCTTCTTCCAGGGTCGCACCGCCGGCCAAACGAGCCCCGGGAAGTGCGAGAGGAACGATACTGCCTATTTGGAGATTTGGTGCCCCGCAAACGACTCGGTAAGTCCCGCGGTTATCCGAAACTTGACAAAGGTGCAGACGATCCGCCTGCGGATGCGGTTCAACCGATTCCAGTCTGGCCGTGACAACTTGCCCAAATTCAGGATTAGGCTTGTGCACCCCTTCGACTTCCAGTCCGACCATGGTCAATCGATGAACCAATTCCTCGATCGATATAGAGACGTCCACATATTTCTGCAGCCATTTTAGACTAACAATCATTCTTACAATTCCTCTTCATCGTTTTCCGATATGGCGCTATCAGCAGGCAATCAGGATAGCAATGCCAGACTATAACTAATCAAGAATAGCTTGGTGCCCCTGGAAAAGAGTCAATCTCCTGGATTCCATGCTCGCAGGTGTCATCTTGGTGGAATTCCGCGTATCCTAACCCGGCAAAGCCGGAACCAAAATTCGAAACCCGAATGTCGAAATCCGAAAC
>Ga0210088_1000106_pt1 | contig 16324 bp, 17 predicted proteins | sample RushMan_CattailN_6_FD_185557 | JGI IMG/M metagenome (GOLD analysis project Ga0210088, IMG submission 185557) | Wetland microbial communities from San Francisco Bay, California, USA, that impact long-term carbon sequestration -... | ecosystem: Environmental > Aquatic > Marine > Wetlands ... | reverse complement strand
GTCGACATCCTGCCACTCCGTTTGAGGCTTCCTTAAAATGACCCCATTCCCGCAGAACTCATAATGATCCAGCTCCGCCATCGACGATACCATCTTTGCCCGCAGCGGATTCAAGTGGAAATGGTTCGGCAGGAGTGCCCAGCCGTAGAAGGTCGTTCGGGTCTTACTGAGAATTCGTCCGAGTCGGTTCAAAAAAATTCTGCTGATCCGAGTCATCACGATAAATGCGGCGCCGTTCAATCCCCCGGCAGACAATATGATTTTCTGAAGGCTCGAGACACGATGGAAGAGCGGATTGAGAAGAAATTGAAGTGCGAGTGCGAGTTGCTTAAGTGTTAGCGGGGTTCATGAGCATCTTTAAATCCCTGCTTCTGATGTTTGTCGCCATCGACAAGAAGATATTCGCCCCGGCCTTGGCATTCATTGCAAACCAATTCGCGGTCTTTTGCAACGACATACCCTTTTCCGTTACAGCCTGCACAAACCATTTCAGTCTCCCGGTGAGTGCCTTTCCTGGCGCAATCAAAAGAGTTGCATTAACGGGTTTCGCTTATATGCTGTTTGTGAGCGGCTGGCAAGAAAAAAATAGACCAATCAAGTATGATTATCAAGGATGAAACATCGGTCTTCCTGAAACGATTGCTCAGGAAGGGCTTTGACTGAAACTTTCTATGATTGGGGGGTGGGTCAATTTACAATGCCGATGGACACCGTCTGCACACCACTCATTCAGAGCGTCCTAACCGCCCAATAACACAGCACGCCTCTAACCTTCACACCCCTCAGTTGGTTTAGGATTTCCGGCGCCGGTCTTTTTTGGGGGGCCCATCGGTTGACAGGGGCTCTTGAAGGCGTAATGTATGCACACATGTTCAATCACAAACAAACTTTCGCAGGGGTATTAGCCATGGACCAAGATAACAGTATGCCTTTGCGTATTGTGAACCCGGACCGGGTCAAAACGGCCCGGCGTGAAGCTTCCCCCGGGGACGAGCTGCAGCGGCTGGCGACCATTTATCAAGTGCTGGGCGACCCCAGCCGGTTGAAGATCGTCATGGCGTTGCGCCGGGAAGAGATGTGCGTCTGCGACCTGGCGGCCCTCACGGGCATCAGCGAGTCGGCCGTCTCGCACCAGATGCGGCGCTTGAAGGACCTGGCGCTGGTGAAAACGCGGCGCGACGGGCAGGTGGTGTATTATGCGCTTGACGACAAGCATGTGGTGCTGCTTCTTGACATCGGGCTGAGGCATGTGCGTGAATGACGAAGCAGCGGATAAGGTTTAAAAAAATGAAATGAAGTTATTTGAAGGGTTAATTCATGGAGTTTATACTTAAGGTACTGGGCGAATCGCGGCATCTGCTGTTGGACGCGGCGGTGTACATCCTGTTCGGGCTGGTGGTGAGCGGGCTGTTCCGGGTGTTTCTCAACCCGAACTCCATCGCCCGCCACCTGGGCAACGGCCGCTTTTCGTCGGTGTTCAAGGCGGCCCTGATCGGCGTGCCGGTACCGCTCTGAAGTTGCGGCGTGCTGCCCGCAGCCGTGTCGCTGCGCAAACAAGGGGCCACCCAGGGGGCCACCACCGCATTTCTGATCTCGACCCCGGAGTCCGGCGTGGATTCGATCGCCGTGACCTGGGCCATGATGGACCCGGTCATGACCGTGGCGCGGCCGGCCTCGGCATTTATCACCGCCTTCGTGGCCGGGGTGGCCGAGAACCTTTTCAGCTACCGCAAGGGCGCCGCGCCCGCCATCCCGGACCTGACCTGCCCGGTGGACGGGTGCTGCGACGGCGTAGGCTGCGACCCGGAGGACCACCGCAATCATCACCGCTTCACTGAGAAGTTGCGGGCCGGTCTCAAATTCGCCGTCACGGACCTCTGGGGCGACATGGCCCCGTGGTTTTTCTTCGGCCTGCTCCTGGCCGGCCTGATCACCGTTCTCGTCCCCGAGGACCTTTTCAGCCGCCATCTCGGCTCGGGCTTGCCGGCCATGCTGCTGATGCTGGCGGTCGGCATCCCGCTTTACATCTGCGCCACGGCCTCGACCCCGATCGCGGCGGCCCTGATCCTAAAGGGGGTGAGCCCGGGCGCTGCCCTGGTGTTCCTGCTGGCGGGGCCGGCGACCAACATGGCCTCGATGACGGTGCTGCTGGGGACGTTGGGCAAGCGAGCGACGGTTATTTACTTGGCATCCATAGCGGTGTGTTCGGTGCTGCTGGGGCTGGCGGTCGACCATGTGTACGCCGTCCTGGGCATTTCCGCCAAGGCTGCAGCTGGCCAAGCCGCGGAGGTCTTCCCGATAGGGGTGCAATGGATCGCCGCTGTGGCGGTCGTTGGGATCTCGGTCAAGCCGACCGTTCAGAAGCTGAGGTCCATCATCGAGAAAAAAGGGTCGGTAGCGGCCGCGAGCAAGACGAAAAAGGAGTCGGCCGCAGAGGCCAACTGTGCCCCCGAGGCGGGCAATCCCCTATCGCCAAGGCAGCCTTGCAGCGGCGCCACCTGAACGTGCTCATCGGGGTCGGTCGGTGACCGGCGAGCCAAAACCAGGATGAGCTGACGGTTGGTGGAATCGGTGTTGCCTCGCAGGCTTAGGCAACGGCGGCAGGCGCGAACATCGAGGCCGGAGGCCTCTCCCGCTGTTAGTGGATTTCCTGATCGACCATATCTACCTCAGGAATCCAATCTGAACCGTTCCTGCCCACAGAAAATATAGACCCCTTCTTTCGGGGCCAGGCAGGCGAGGCCCATGTTGAGCCGGGAGGATAGCTCGACGGCCAGACCGGTCGGCCGGGATACTGACAGGATGGCGGGGATGCGCGCCCGGGCGGCCTTCTGGACCAGCTCGTAGCTCACCCGGGAGGACAGGATCACAAGGGCTGCTTGCGGGAGGCTGCCTTCGAGAAGCGCTTTGCCGATGGCTTTGTCCAAGGCGTTGTGGCGGCCGATGTCCTCGGCGACGGCGAGCAGCTGGCCCTGGGCATCCCAGAGAGCGGCGGCGTGGGAGGCGCGCGTACGGTCCCTGAGCGGCTGATTCCGGGACAAGGCATCAAGACAGGCAAGGGCGGTGGACATCACGATGGCCGGGCCCGCCGGCACGGGGCGCAGCAGCTGGTAAAGGTCCTGGACCAGCTCCTTGCCGCACAACCCGCAGCTGGTTTGGCTGATGTAGTTGCGTCGATCGAGGATGCCGGCAACTTCCGCCCGTCGAGAGGGGGTCAGGGTTACCGTGACCACGTTGGTGCTCTCAGCATCGCAGTAGGCGATCGAGGTGTACTCCGCCGGGGTGTCGATGATACCCTCGCCGAGGCAGAAACCGGCGACGTGGGCGATCTCCTCCCCCGGGGTGCGCATGATCACCGAATAGGGCTTGCCTTCCACCCGTATGGAAAGCGGCTCCTCCCCGAGCAGTTGCATGTTCAGCGAGAGGGTTCGGTTTTTATCCCAAAGAATTACGGGCTGATCGAGGGAGGTGTCCACAAGGGCCTCCAAAATGCATGTAATTTGAGAAAACTTCCCTGCACCCGACAATCAAATCCCTCCAATCCCCTTTGTAAAAGAGGCGCGAAGGGCATTTTCGATTTCCATTCGGGTGGCGCTATGAGCCCCGAAAGGATTCCAGGCGAGTTTATGCTCTCTGGGACCCAAAAACAACCGGTAAAAAAACAAGTCGGTCGGCAGCTGTTTGCAGGCCAACTCATTTTTTTGTTGACATTTTTTTCGCATCATCTAATATTTACCGGTTTTTGAGACACCATCATTTTTTAGGAGGCACCCGATGTACGCGGTCGTCAGCACAGGCGGAAAACAATACAAGGTTCAAAAAGGCGAAACCCTGCGGATTGAAAAAATTCCGGGCGAAGTCGGTGGAAAGGTGACCTTCGACAAGGTGCTCCTGGTTGCGGATGGCGAGAACATTCGCGTCGGCCAGCCCATGGTCGAAAAAGCGGCGGTCCAGGCGAGCATTGTCGAGCAGGACAAGGCCAAGAAGATCCTGGTCTTCAAATACAAGCGCCGCAAGCGCTATCGCCGCAAGGCAGGCCATCGCCAGCCCTACACCGCCATCCGTATCGACGGCATCGAAGCATAAGCATATCAGCGTTCATTCGTATCAAGCGAATCGCTTAACCGGATTCCAATGAAAAATCCGGCGGCTTTGTAAAAAGTTCAAATTCAAAGCGCACAAATCCCGCCGAATGCGGCGTACTCATGTACGCCGCAGTGAGCGCGGGATGCAGTGCAACGCAGAAGGTGAGCTTTTTACGAAGTTGCCAAAGGAGTTGAGGATATGGCACACAAAAAAGCAGCCGGTAGTTCCAGAAACGGCCGCGACAGCGCCGGGCAACGGCGCGGGGTCAAGATCTACGGCGGGCAGCTCGTCCGGGCGGGCAACATTATTGTGCGCCAGGTGGGCACTAAGTTCCACCCGGGCAACAACGTCGGTCTGGGCAAGGATTTCACCCTGTTCGCCAAGATCGACGGCATCGTCGCCTTTGAGCGCCAGGGGCGGTCGCGCCAGAAAGTAAGCGTCTACGCGCCAGAGTGAAATTTATTGACGAAGCGTTCATAACCGTTCAGTCCGGTGACGGCGGAAGCGGTTGTGTGAGTTTCCGCCGCGAAAAGTACGTGCCCCGCGGGGGTCCGGACGGCGGCGACGGCGGCAAGGGCGGCGATGTCACACTGGTTGCCTCCGCGGAGCGCAGAACCCTCTACCCCTTTCGATTCAAACACGACTTCGCGGCCGAACGGGGCGGCGGCGGCCAAGGCCGGCAGAAATCCGGCCGCAACGGCGCCGACCTCGTTATCGAGGTGCCGCCAGGCACGATCGTCCGGGATGCCGAATCCGGCGAGATCATCAAGGATTTTTCCCAGCCCGGAGAATCCCTCATTGCCGCGCACGGCGGCCGCGGCGGTAAAGGCAACACCCACTTCAAGTCCGCTACGCACCGCACCCCGCGTTTCTCCCAGCCGGGCGAGCCCGGCGAGTTCAAGCAGCTCAAACTAGAGCTCAAGCTTCTGGCCGACGTGGGCATCGTCGGTCTACCCAACGCGGGCAAATCCACCCTGATCAGCGTCATCTCCTCGGCCAAGCCCAAGATCGCCGATTACCCCTTCACAACCCTCGTCCCCAACCTGGGGGTGGTCAAGGCCGGCGATAGGGAGCCTTTCGTGGTGGCCGACATCCCCGGTCTGATTGCCGGGGCGCACGCCGGCACGGGGCTGGGGATCCGCTTTCTGCGCCACGTCGAGCGCACGCGCATTCTGCTGCACCTGATCGATGCCTCCGCCATCGATCCGGAAACGCCCCTTGCGGCGTTCGACACCATCAACGCCGAGATCACGCTTTACAGCCGTTCGCTCGCCCGCAAGCCCCAGCTCGTTGCTCTCAACAAACTGGACATCCCCGGGACCGAGGAACGGGCCCGGGCCTTCAGGGCGGCCTTGAAAAAAAGGCAAAAGGTCCATCTCATTTCAGCTGCGACCGGCAAAGGCGTCGCCCCGCTTCTGTCCGACATCTGCCGGCGTTTGGATGAGCTTCGCCATGAACCTCCGCCAGATCCCGATTGAGAGTATCCGCCGGGTCGTCGTCAAGGTGGGCAGCAATGTCCTGACCGCGCCCGATGGGCTGAACATCAAAATCATGCGCGAGTTGGCCCGCCAAATAGGCACGCTGATGGACCGAGGCCTCGAGATCATCCTGGTGTCCTCGGGCGCCATGGCCTCCGGGGTAAAGAAAATCGGGCTGGATCGCCGGCCCGACGAGCTCCCGCGGCGTCAGGCCGTGGCGGCCGTGGGTCAGGCCGGCCTCATCATGGAATACGAAAAGGTCTTCGAGCGGCACGGCCGCAAGGTCGCGCAGATCCTGCTCACGAGCGAGGACCTCACCAGCCGCAAGCGCTATCTCAACGCGCGCAACACCCTGAACACCCTGCTCGAGTGGAAGATCGTGCCGATCATCAACGAAAACGACACGGTCTCGGTGGAGGAGATCAAGCTGGGGGACAACGACAACCTGGCCGCCATGATCTCGCTTTTGATGGACGCCGACCTGCTGATCAGTTTGAGCGACATCGACGGGCTGTTTACCAAGGACCCCCGTACGCATGCCGACGCGCAGCTGATCCCAGTGGTGGCCGCCATCACCAAGGGCACCGAAAAGGCCGCCGGAAGCATCCCCGGGCCGCTCGGGACCGGCGGCATGCTGAGCAAGCTCGCCGCCGCGCGCAAGGTAAACTCCGCCGGGGTGCCCATGGTGATCGCCAAGGGGGACAAGCCGGGCATCCTGACACGGCTGCTGGACGGGGAGCCGCACGGCACCTACTTTGTGCCGCGCCGGGAAAAGCTGACGCGGCGTAAATGCTGGATCGCGTTCTCGCTCAAACCCAAGGGCAGCCTCACGGTTGATGCCGGCGCCAAAACCGCTCTCACCCTGCGCGGTAAAAGCCTGCTCGCAAGTGGGGTCGTTGCGGTTCAGGGCGAGTTTGCCGTCGGCACGGCGGTGGAGTTTCTGGGCCCGGAGGGAGAGCCCCTCGGCGTCGGCCTCGTCAACTACAGTGCGGCCGATATCCGCAGGGTCATGGGCCTAAGGTCTCAGCACATCCGGCAGGTTCTGGGCCACAAGTCCTACGACGAGGTGATCCATCGCGATAATCTTGTGATAACCGCCATGGATGAGGTACAAGGGACGGAGAAGTAGAAATGACCATTTCTGCATCGTGCGTCTCTCGCGGTTCCCGCGGCGTGCTCTGTGAATGTATCAGGCCGCGCGATTCGAGCACCTTGGACGTGAATTTTTAGCGCCGCCGCCAGGAATGAAACTATGGACACTATCGACGTCACCATTCAAAGCATGGCGAGGGCCGCCCGACAGGCGGCGAAAGCCATGGCCGGCTGCTCATCACGGCAGAAAACATCCGTGCTTGAGCGCGTGGCCGAGGAGATCACCCGCCGGGCCGATGACCTCATGGCCGAAAACCGCAAGGATCTCCAGGCGGCCAAGGCCGGCGGCTTTTCGGCGGCCATGATCGACCGACTCACCCTCACGGACACCACCATCGCGGCCATGGCCCGGGGGCTGCGGGAGGTGGCGCAGCAGCCGGATCCCGTGGGCAGCACGGGCCCCGTCCGCGCCCGGCCGAACGGGCTGCAGGTGGCGCGCATGCGCATCCCGCTCGGAGTGATCGGCATCATCTACGAGTCGCGGCCGAACGTGACCGTGGACGCGGCCGGGCTGTGCCTGAAAGCCGGCAATGCGGTCATCCTGCGCGGCGGCTCCGAAGCCCTGCATTCCAACCGGGCGCTGGCGGCCGTGATCGGGGGGGTGCTGGCGGGCAGCGGGCTGCCCGAGGCCGCCGTCCAGGTGGTGCCGGTGAAGGACCGGGCGGCGGTGAACGCCCTGCTGCAGCAGGAGGAGTCCATCGACCTGATCATCCCGCGCGGCGGCGAGGATCTCATCCGTTTCGTGGTCGCGCACTCGCGAATCCCGGTGCTCAAGCATTACAAGGGGGTTTGCCACGTCTACGTGGACGCGGGCGCCGACCTCGCCATGGCCGAGGAGATAAGCTTCAACTCCAAGGTGCAGCGGCCGGGAGTGTGCAACGCCATGGAGACCCTGCTTGTCCACCGGTCGGAAGCCGAGCGGTTCCTGCCAGCGATGGCACGCCGCTTTACCGAAGCCGGGGTTGAGCTGCGCGGCTGCCCCGAGTCGCAGCGGATCGTGCCGGGGATCGTGCCGGCCACGGACGCAGACTGGCCGGCCGAGTTCTTAGACCTGATTCTGGCCGTGAAAGTGGTGGCGGACATGGACGAGGCCGTCGGCCATATTGCCGCCTTCGGGTCAAACCATACCGAGGCCATCGTCACCCGCGATTACGAACGGGCGCGGCGTTTCGTGCGGGAGGTGGATTCCTCGGTGGTGCTGGTGAACGCCTCGACCCGCTTCAACGACGGCGGCCAGCTCGGCCTTGGGGCCGAAATCGGCATCAGCACCTCCAAGCTGCACGCCTACGGGCCGATGGGCGTCGAGGAGCTCACCACGACCAAGTTTGTGGTATACGGCAGCGGGCAAATCCGCGAATGACGATGGATTTGTGAAAAGGCCGATATCTGCGTTGAGCCGAGGCTTCGCCATATAAATTCGCTTCAGCATGCGAAACGTGGACAGCTTGAACGGGGCCTTTTCACAAATCCATAACCAATTGGCGCATGCGCCGGGCCGCGCAGAGAGTTGCCAATGAAGATCGGTTTATTCGGCGGCACCTTCAACCCGATCCACTTCGGCCACCTGCGGGCGGCCCTCGAAGTGAAGGAGGGGTGCGGCCTGGATCAGGTCCTCCTCATCCCGGCCGCGGTGCCGCCGCACAAGGACAGCGGCGCGCTGGCCGCCGCGGTCGACCGGCTGCGGATGATCGAGCTGGCGGCGGAGGGCGAACCCGGGCTGGCCGCCTCGGATATCGAGATCCGGCGCGGGGGGCCTTCGTACACCGTCGACACCGTCCGGCATTTTCGCCGCGAGCTGCCGGCCGGCACCGACATTTTTCTGATCGTCGGGCTGGACGCCTTTTTGGAGATCGACACGTGGAAGTCATTCCGGGAGCTGCTGACGCTGGTTCCTGTGATCGTGATCTCCCGGCCCGACGCCTCCCATCGCAGCGCCGGCTCCGAGCGTGATGCGGTCGCGGATTTCATCCGCTCCAGGATCTCGCCGTCATGCACGCTTTCAGGGGATCCGGCCGGTTTCAGTGCTGAAGGGGTTCGGAGCGTTACTCTTTTTTCGGTGACCGCCTTGGATGTTTCCAGCCGCCGGATCAGGGATCTGGCAGCCGCGGGCCGCTCCATACGCTTTCTGGTTCCCGAACCGGTTCGGAACCACATCAAAGCCAAAGGACTTTACCTATGACGGATGTCGTGGACGCCTCCTTGGAGGTCTTTTTCAAGGCCGTTTTGGGCAGGAAAGCCGTCAACGTGGTGGCGCTCGACGTGCGCGAGCTTACATCGATCGCCGACGTGTTCATCATCTGCAGCGGCCGCTCCAACCGCCAGGTGAGCGCCATTGCGGATCACATCGTGCGCGAGCTGCGCAAGCAAAAGATCAAGCCCCTGAGCGTGGAAGGCTCCTCCGAAGGCCAATGGGTGCTGATAGATTACGGCTACGTCATCATTCATGTGTTCTTCGAGTCGGTGCGGCAGTTCTATGATCTGGAAGGCCTGTGGAGCGACGCGCGGCGCATCCCGGTTCCGGTTCCGCCGAAAACCAAGCCCGCCGCCGGCCGCCGGCCGCAGCCGCCGAGCGACGACGAATAGAGGCGCAGACATCATGGCTCCACCCCTTAAACCCTTCAAGACCCTAGTCGATTTCGTAACCGGTCGAGAGGTGCCGAACATCGGCGCCGAGGAAAACCGCCAGGCCGTCGAGCGCCTTCTCGCGGAACAGAAAGGCTTCGACCGGGAGGAGATCGAGGTCGAGGTGCCGATCGAAATGACCATCGCCGGGGAAACCTACCGTTCGGCCGTTGACTTGGTGGTGAACGCGGCCGGCCGGCGGGTAATGGCGTTCCGTTGCGCAGCAGGGTCTCTGGCTTCCTGCGAGCGCGAGATCCTGGCGGCCGCCCGTCTCTTGGACCGCTGTCAAATTCCGTTGGCCGTCGTTTCCGACGGCAGCACGGCCGTGGTGCTCGACACGCTCAGCGGCCGCAAGATCGGCGAGGGCCTGGAAGCGATTCCGGCCAAGGCGGATTTGCTCGCGCGGTTTGAACAGCTGCAGTTCAGCGACCTGACCGAGGAGCGGCGCACGCGGGAGGAGTTGATTTTCCGAACCTATGACCGCGAGCGGGTCAACTCGGCCCGGCAGCTCCGGGAGCGTTGACAGTTTTCCCGGTTCAGGATAAAGTGAAACATTATGGGAGGTTGAAGCGCGTTTTGTCGATTGCCGAGCGACCCACGCACTGCTGCTCAGCCGCTGTGCCCATCCATCGCCGCCGGTTTCTGCGATGGGGGTTGCTGGCGGCCTCCGTTTTTTTCCTGCCGCGCCAGGTGGGCGCCGCGCTTCAGGAGGCGACTGCGCCTGAACGCCGACTATCCTTTTTCAACACCCACACGGGAGAATCCCTCGAGGCCTGCTACTTTAAATCGGGATGCTACGACCCGAGCGCACGCAGGGCCATCAACCACATCCTGAGGGACCACCGCAGCGGCGAGGTCGGACCCATCGACGAACGCCTGCTGGACCTGCTGCACGACCTCTCCCGCCGCTGTGAGCACCCCCGCCCGTTTCACGTCATCTCCGGCTACCGCTCGCCCGAGACCAACGCCGCCCTGCACCGCGGCAACCGCGGTGTGGCGGCCCAAAGCCTGCATGTCCACGGCAAGGCGATCGACATCCGCGTGCCCGGCATCCAGACCTGCGAGTTGAAGGGCCTTGCCCTGTCGCTGGCGGCAGGGGGTGTCGGATACTACCCCGCGTCCGACTTCGTGCACGTGGACATCGGCCGGGTGCGCGCCTGGTAGCGGCCGGGCGTTTTCCGCTTATAAAGAAGTCGCTTTTATAGTGGTTGTCAAAATAACGTTCCGATTGGCGGGCGTTATTTTGTTACAACCACTTATGCCGCCTCCTTTTTTTCGGAATAGTTTTATGACATGCGGTATAAAATCTCCCACCCCCCTTTGGAAAAGGGGGCCGGGAGGATTTCGTTCCACATAGCATGGTGCAGTGCGCCATAACCCGCTCTTAAGGAAACCGAGGGAGTTTTTCCTTCAGCGCGCGGTCGAGAGCGGGATCCCGCTGGTAGATATCCTGCCAAAATAGAACCCGGCCTTCCGAGTCCACCCCGGTGGTCATATAGATCAGGTGCACGGGAATTTTCCGGGCCAGGCCGATTGTGCGAAGCTGCCCGGTATCGATGGCGGCGCTCACGGCGTCGCGCGACCACCCGGGCGAATCCTTCAAGACGTACTCGGCCAGGTCCAGGGGTTTTTCGATGCGGATGCACCCGGAGCTGAACCCGCGCATGCTGCGTTCGAAGAGCTGTTTGGACGGGGTGTCGTGCAGGTAGACGTCGAATTTATTATAAAAAATGAACTTGATCCGGCCGAGGTCGTTGTGGGGGCCGGGGTCTTTCTTGAGCTTGTAGCGGAAATTCTCGGCCGTCACCCCGGTCCAGTCGACACTGCTCGGGTCGAGCTCTGCGGCGTCCCTGCTCCAGCTCTCAAAGACGCGGATTTTCCCGCGGCGCATGTAAGCGGGGTCCTTGCGGGCTTTCGGCAGGATGTCCTGAACGGCGATGCGGGTGGGGATGTTCCAATCCGGGTTCAATACCAGGTGGTCCATCAGGCTGCTGAACACCGGGGTGCGGCGATAGTGGCGCCCCACCACCACGCGCATGTTCATCACGGCCTGCCCATTCTCGACGACCGCCAAGCCAAACGCCGGCACGTTGACTCGGATGTGGCGCGCCCCTAATGCGTGCGGGAGCCAGCGCCATCGCTCCATGTTCAGCTCGATCTGCCGGGTGCGTTCCGGCAACGACACGTTCAATGCCCGCAGGGTTTGCGGCCCCATCCGACCGTCGACGTCCAAGCCGTGGCGTGCCTGAAAGCGGCGCAGCCCCTCGAACAGCTCAAGGTCCGCATCCGCGTCGTCGCCTGGCGGAGTCAGCTTCAGGTCGCCTGACAGGCCCAGGCGTTTCCGCAGCTGATCGGCAAGCTCCCCGGTTTGTCCCCTGTCCCAGGAGGCATTTTCCGGCAGCCGGGGCCATTCGCCGGCCTGCCCGAGGCCGCGATAGTGTTTCAGGGCTGCTTTGAGGGCGTTGTATTCCGGGTGAGGCGGGCGGAGCCCGTTAAGGGCTTCGCCGATGCGGCCGGACTCGATCGCGCGTTGAAGGATCCCTGCGAGATCGACCTCCGGGTCCATGCGGACCACCCACTCGGTGTAAAAGGTTTCCGGGTTGACCCTTCCTGCCCGCAGGTGGGAGCCCAGCAACAAAAAGGCATCCGTCAACAGGAAGTCAAGGTCCACGACCAGCGCCGGGTCGGGCGATCGGCCGGAGCCATTGTCCAGGCGGGCTTTTGTCAGGAGCTGCCGGATCGTTTCCAGGTGGTAGGACTGCGGGTCAAGCCCGTCCTCACGCGCTTCTTCAATGCTGCGGACTAGATCCTCGGCCGGCGCAAACGACCCGTCGCCATCGCTCCACGCCGCCCGATACTCCCGCAGCGCGTAGAATCGAGGCAGCTCGGCAATCCCGCAGACCAGCTCGCCTCGGCAGATCATGCGGTTTTCGGCCTGAGCGGCCATGATTTTGGCCCGCATCAGCGGGCCGAAGCGCTCGGGTTCCGCAGCGCGCGCGAGGCCGGCCTGAACCGGCCCCAGGATGCTCGCAAAAAACACCGCTGCAACGATCCATTCCCGAGGTCGGGTGATGAAAGAGAGGATTGAAGTCGAACGGCACCGCTGCCGGCATTCTCGCGGTTCAGGCCGTAAGGAAAGAATCATCCGCGAAACCTGGTCGATGGCTCTATTTGCCGGCAACTTCCTTGCCGCAATGCTTGCAAACGTTGGCCCGGCGCTTGATGATCTCGGCGCAGAAAGGGCATTCCCGGGTGAAATGGCGTTCGTGGATCTTGGCGATGGCCTCTTCGACTTTTTTCTGGAGGATTTCGTTGGGGAAATGCATGTTGCGCAGCGGTTCGATGGCCTCGGACTCCCCGATGTCGCCGATCATTTCTCCCGCTTTGATCCTCACCCGCGACGGTTCGAGCGGGTCCTGCAGCAGCTGCACGATGGCGGGGCCGTCCTTGGCGGTGTAGTAATCGGCCAGCAGGTTGAACCCGCGCTTGATGGCTTCCTTCAGGTTCTCCTGCTCCGCCATGGCCTCATCGTCGAAGATCTGCCCTCTCATCCCCATGTCGCTGAACACGGGGATGCACTCGTAAACGTCGCTGCCCGGGTAGTTCATGCAACGGTACGATGCCCGGTGGGCATAGCTTTCCTCGATGTGCTTCCAGCCGGATTGGTACAACTCGCACTCGTCGTTGAAGCAGACGAACAGGTAAGGGGTGCCCCACCCAAGGCCGTCGCCGAAGCGCATGGGCGGTTCCTCCCACAAACTCATTTCGACGCCGCAATGCGGGCACTTGGGCCGCGGCATGGCCATCACTTTTTCAAGAACTTCCTCGCGGGTTTCAAACGACATGTAAACAGCCTCCCATCTGGTATACAACAGCTTTTACGGACCAACATAAGCGCCTCGTTTAGTCTTGTCAAATCAATGCGTCGGCCGTTCCCCGGTGCGAAAGGCGCTCATCGGCACAGGGAATTTTGTGGACTTGCAGAAAGTTTTTGGGTATACGATAAAAAATGAATGAGCTTCAATCAAACCCGGATGTCCCTGATCCCACAACTGCGGCCTTTTCGTTATCCGTGCGACCCGGCTCCACTTCCGTTCTCTTTCAGCCTACGCTCAACCTGAGCCTCATTGCGATTCTCTTTCTGTTCTTGCTGGCGACCGGATGCCGTCCCCCGGATGACGCCTACGCCCCAACGACCACAGATCCGGGGGTGGCGGCCGGCGAGGTCCTCTTGGGGTCATCCCTGGCGCTGAAAGGCCATGCGAGCTTCCTGGGGACGCAAACCCTGCGCGGGGCGATGAGTTACCTCAACCACGTCAACGAACAGGGAGGGGTTCACGGCCGCAGCATCAAGGTGGTGGCCTACGACGACAGCTACGATCCTCCAATGTGCCTGGCCAATACCCAGAAGCTCATCATCGACGATCATGTGTTTGCCTTGTTTTGCTACGTGGGGACTCCCACGACGGTCAAGGTCCTGCCGCTCATCGAGGAAGCCGGAATCCCGCTCCTGGGTATGTTCACCGGCGCCAACGCCCTGCGCGAGCCGTTCAGCCGCTTCCTGATCAACGTGCGGGCCTCCTATTACCAGGAGACAGGCGCGGCCGTCCGCCACTTGGTCGACGACCTGGGATTGAAAAAGATTGCCGTTTTCTACCAGTACGACACCTATGGCTTTGACGGCCTGACGGGGACGGAGCTGGCCCTCAAGCGGTTTGACCTGGCGCCGGTCGCCGGGGGCTCTTACAACCGCGGCACGCTGGATGTGCAGGAAGGCCTGAACAAGATCATGTCCTCAGGGGCCGAGGCCGTGGTGATGATCGGCACCTACGACCCGTGCGCCAAATTCATCCGGCTGGCTCACGAACAGGGCTTTCGGCCCTTGTTTTACCTGGTGTCCTTCGTCGGCGCCGACGAGCTCGCCCGGCGGCTTGAAAACCAGCAAGGCATCACCGTCGTCATGTCCCAGGTGGTCCCGCCCCCGGACCGCCAGGACCCCAGCCCGCTGCTGACCGGTCCGGACGGCTACGTCACGCTGCTCAAGCGCTACTACCCGGAAGACCAGCCCAACTTCGTCGGCTTCGAGGGGTTCATCAATGCACGGGTACTAGTTGAAGGCCTTAAGCGGGCCGGCGCGGACCTCACCCGGAATGGGTTCATCGACGCCATCGAATCGATCCATGATCTGTCTCTGGGACTCGACATCAACATCGCCTTCAGCGCGAGCGATCACCAGGGGCTGGATCGCGTCCATTTCACCCGACTCGAAAACGGGCAGTTTTCTTTGATCAAAGACTGGGCAGGGATCAAGGCCCAGCTGAACGCACCACGTTGAGCCGGCCATGAACCGCAATGTCATCCGGGAAGCCGCCAAGCGCTTCCGAGATATCAGCTTAAAAAACAAGATTTTCTTCTCCATCCTGGCGGTCATCCTGATCATCAGCGCCGCTATCGCCGTGCTGGCGCGCTGGATTTTGGTGGACAACCTGATCGACGAGCTCGAACTGCGGGGCATAGCGATCGGCCGCACGATCGCCGAGCGCAGCAGCGGCTACATTCTCGACAACAACTACCCTGAGCTGCTCAGCCTTATTTTCGACGAAGCCAAGCTCAAGGAGCGCCAGCACCTGGTTTCCTACATCTTCGTGAGCGACCGCGAGGATCAGGTCCTCAGCCACACCCTGACGCGGCAGTTCCCCGAGTCTTTGCGCCTGGCCAACCGGGTCCCGCCGGATGAGGCCAAGAGCGTGCGCCTGTTCCGGATCGGCGACCAAATGGCCTACGACATCGCCATCCCCGTCACGCAGGGGATCTACCGCATCGGCACCGTTCACGTGGGGCTCAACAAGGACCACATCGACCAACTGGTCGGCAAGCTGCGGACCACGTTTCTGGGGTTCCTTTCTCTGGTGGTCGTGATCATTTTTGTCATCACTCACCGCATCGCCAAATACATCACCATGCCGATTTCAAAGCTGACCCAGATTTCGGACGAGTTGAGCAAAGGCAACTTCGATGTGAAACTGGAAGCGGAGAAAGGGACGTATGCCGGGCAACCCCTGGAATGCCCGGCCTTCGCCAACCCTGATGTGCCCTGCCGGCGCCTGGACGGGGAGCTGGCCGTCGTGGATGGAGGCGATGCGATGTCAGCCACCGACCCCGTGTGCCGGGACTGCCGGTTCTACCGGCGCCAAAAAGGCGACGAGGTGGCTCAGCTGGCGGATGCTTTTTACAACATGATCTGGAGCATCCGCCTTTACCGGCGCCGCCTGCGCGAATCCGAAAAGAAATACCGGTCCCTCTTCGACAGCGGCCCGGATCCCATATTCGTCGTGAACCCCTATACCTTCGACATCATCGACGCCAACCCGCGGGCCGTGGAGGTCTACGGGTACAGTCGGGATGAGCTGATCGGCAAACCTTTCACCGAGCTGGCCCCCGAGCACACGCACGAGTACTTTCAATCCCTCCAGGATCAGGGGGAAACCCACGGGCTGGTCACCTACCCAAAAGCGCTGCACTACAAGAAAGGCCACACGCCTTTTTACGTGAATCTGCATGCCAGCAGCATCGCATACAAGGGCCAGCCGGCCATCGTGTTGGCCTCGACCGACATCACCGAGATGATTGAAAAGGACGCCCAGCTGGTCCAGGCGAGCAAGATGGGGTCTTTAGGAGAAATGTCCGCCGGCATCGCCCACGAGCTGAACCAGCCGCTCAACGCCATCAAGATGGGCAGCGATTTTCTGGGCATGATGGTCGAGCAGCAGCGCGAGATCCCTCCGAAGGACCTGCACCAGGTGGTCACCGAGATGAGCAGCCAGGTCGACCGGGCGGCCGAGATCATCAACACCCTGCGCTCCTTCGGCCGCAAGGCCGAACTCGTCATGGAGCGGGTGGACATCAACAAACCCATCCAGGCCGTTTTTTCCCTGGTCGGCCGACAGTTCGAGCTGGAGAACATCCGCATGGAGCTGGATCTCGGC
>Ga0210088_1000105_pt1 | contig 16357 bp, 15 predicted proteins | sample RushMan_CattailN_6_FD_185557 | JGI IMG/M metagenome (GOLD analysis project Ga0210088, IMG submission 185557) | Wetland microbial communities from San Francisco Bay, California, USA, that impact long-term carbon sequestration -... | ecosystem: Environmental > Aquatic > Marine > Wetlands ... | reverse complement strand
GCTTGGGCTCGGTTGTGCAGCCAACCAAGAAAAGAATCAATAGGACGGCGATTAGGGTTCTCATAGTTCCTCTTTCATTGTTGAAAGCACCAACAGGTCTGTGATTCAATCGGATTAATATACACAGTTAGTTAAGCCGGTTCAACAAGTCTGTATCAAGCGGCCCTACCCCGGGCATTCCACGAGTCGAGGTGGCTGCGGCTGCAAGGCGTTGGGTCATGAAAATGTTCAGGGCTAACCTGTCAGCGGTTCTTCTTTTCGCTGCTTGAAATCGATGACAAACGCCGTGTCGAGTTTCTCAGGTTCCTGGTAAAACCCCCCGAATCCAGTGTCGATGAAATCCTGTTTGATGCGTTCGTATTCCCGGTGGTCGACGGCTGTTCCGATCAAAACATGCCGGTCCGCGCCGTATAGCGGCCGATACTGGGCCATGAGGCTGACGGTGATGTCTGTGGGGTCGAAGGTGTTTTTCAGGAAGGCCAGGACCTCGCGGCTCCCGGACTGTTCGTTCGGTAGGACGAGGTGGCGGATGCACAAACCGCGTTGGGCGATGCCGGTTTCGTCGCAGCGCAGCGGACCGACCTGCCGGAACATGCTGCGGATGGCGGCCTGGTTGATCTCGACGTAATCCGGGGCTTTGGAATAGAGGCGCGCCAGTTCGTTGCGGCCGTATTTCATGTCGGGCAGCCAGATGTCCACTATGTCCTTGAGCAGGTCGATGGTTTCAACCAGCTCGTAGCCGCCGCAGTTGTAGACCACCGGGAGAGTCAGGCCCGAAATCGACGCCTTCTGCAAAGCGCGCACGACCCACGGCAGGAAATGAGTGGCGGTGACCAGGTTGATGTTGTGGCATCCCTGTTCCTGGAGCCCCAGCAGTTTTTGCGCGAGCTCTTCTACTGAAAACGTCCGCCCCTCATGCTCGTGGGAGATCTGGTAGTTCTGGCAGAAGACGCACTTCAGCGTGCAGTGGGTGAAGAAGACGGTGCCGGAGCCTCCGGTTCCGGAGAGCGGAGGCTCCTCGCCGTGGTGAGGGAAGATGCTCGAAATGACGAGCTCGCCCGGAGCCGCGCAGAAGCCGCGCTCGCCTTCGAAGCGGTTCACGCGACAACGCCGCGGGCAAAGCTCGCAGCAGCCGGCGATCCGCTCCAACTCGGCGATGCGCTGCGACCAGTCGGCTTCGGTCAGGTATTTGTAAGAGGCGGTATGCATGGGATAGGCCTTGTCGTGATATTGCGGCATCCTATCGCCTTCGGCTGTTTTTTTAAACCCCCTTGTCTTTCGCATTTCCCCCGCGGAGCTTCGAGGCCGTTTATTAGACAAGCGGTATAATGATCATCGCGTTGGGCAGCCTGGGGATATCAGCAAGCGTTTTTGCTCACGACTGGAAGGCGCCCTTCCAAGCGGCCGGCCGCAAGAATCAAGCGGTTCGGAACGAGGCTTCAATCGGAAGAGGTAAAGAACTGTATCGGATCCACTGTGCCGAATGCCACGGGGACAGTGGTCGCGGCGATGGGATCGCGCATGGCCTTGCCGGTGGTGCTCTTGGCGCGCTGGATGCCGTCGCACAGGATCATGAAGGCATCGTAGACCGAAGCGCCGCCCATGTCCGGCCGGATCTTGAAGCGGGTTTCGCACCCTTCAGAAACTCCTCAACGAACGGCCGTTTGTCGTCGCGGTTGAGGTTGGTGACGATGACGAAGCCCTCCCATTGCCTGCGATCAGCCGGCAGAGCTCTTCGACGGACAGCAGGATCGCGATGCTTGCGATCAGGGGCACGAAGGGCGGGTATTTGAGCAGGGGAAAATAGACGAAACGCTCGATCGAAACCCCCACCAGGGTGCAGACGGCCATGCTTCCCAAAACGGCCAGCAGGAGGCTGCCCGTGAGATGGAAGAACAAAAGCCCCACGTAGGCGCCGATGGTGTACGCGGCTGCGTGGGCGACGTGCAGGATGCGCATGATTCCGCAGACAAGCGCCAGGCCCAGGGCGACCATGGCCTATGTCGAGCCCGTCGCGATGCCGTTTAAAAGCTGTTCGATGAATAGCTGCATCCATCAAAACAAATTATAGCTTCACCCGGGAGAGGGCCTTTTTCTCTTTCGCTGCCGCTTCGGCTTCGAGCCGGTCGGCTTCCCGGCGCAGCTCGGAGGTGAAGGCCTCGTCCTTGATGGCGCCGAGGTTGATCCGCACGTTGTAGACCGCGGCTTGCGCGGCCATTCGCGCGGCAAGCACTCCGGCCGCCCCGTCGGAGGCGGCGTTGGGGTTGCCCTTGGAGATCACGGTGCGGCCGAGATCCATCAAAGAGACGGCGGCCCGGGCAACTCCCAACGGGACGAGAGCCGCCTGCATGAAGGCATCCTGGACGGCTTTGGCGCGGCCGGCCATTTCGGCCTCCGTGGCCTTCGGCATCTGAAAGGCCCTCAGCACCTGGGCGTACGAATCGGAATCGCGGTCGATGTCCTCAATGAGTTTCTGCCGCAGGGACGAGGCTTTTTCAGCCGCCGCCCGCATCTCGGCATCCACGCTCTCGAAATTTTTACGGCCGATGGTCAGCTGCGCCACCATCTCGATCAAAGCCGCGGCCAGAGCGGCATTCAAGGCAGCGGAACTGCCGCCGCCGGGAACCGGGTTCGCGGATGCGGTTTTGGCGAGATAGTCGACTATGCTCAGGTTTTTCAGCACCGGCATTCTCCCCTTTTGAGTTTGTCGAAAACCAGCACTCCCCCCTTGATCACCTTCTCCACCGTGCTTACGCCAATGTGATAGGGGATGAATCGGTAGGACGGATTTTCCAGAATGACCACGTCCCCCTGTTTGCCGGGATCAATGCTTCCGACGATCTTAGCCCGGCCCAGGGCCGCGGCGCCGTTGATCGTGAGCGCGGTCAGGATCTCCTCCGGCGAGAGGTTCATGTAAAGCGCCGCCAGTGCCGCCACCAGCGGGATGGACTCCGAAAAACAGCTCCCCGGGTTGAAATCGGTGGCGAGTGCGACCGCGCAGCCCGCATCGATCATGAAGCGCCCCCTGGCGTAAGGCTCGCGCAGGCTGAAAGCCGTGGTCGGGAGCAGGGTGGCCACCACCCCCGCCGTCGCCATGGCGCGCAGGCCTTCGTCGGAAGCGTTCAGCAGGTGATCGGCTGACGCCGCACCGATTTCTGCGGCCAGCTCCGCGCCCCCCAAACGGACGATCTCGTCGGCGTGAAGCTTCGGTTCCAAACCCGATTCGGCGGCTTTTGTCAACAGGCGCCGGGACTGTTCTACGGAGAACACGTTTTTTTCGCAGAAGACATCGCAAAACTCGGCCAAGCGGCGGGAGGAGATCTCCGGCACCACCTCCTTCAGCAGGAAATCGATGTAGGTGTCCTCGCGGCCCTTGTGTTCGGGCAGGACCGCATGCGCCCCCATGAAGGTGGGCACGACATCCAGCGGGTGCAGGCGGTTCAGATCGCCCATGACCTCCAGCTGCTTGATCTCAGTTTCACGGTCCAGGCCGTAGCCGCTCTTGCCTTCGACCGTGGTGACCCCGAAGGCGAGCATGGATTCGAGCCGCTTCAGGCCGGCTTCCGTCAGTTCCTCGCGCGAGGCGCCGCGCGTGGCCCGCACCGTGCTGAGAATGCCGCCGCCGCGCTGCAGGATGTCCATGTAGCTGTCGCCCTTGAGCCGCCAGGCATACTCGTCCGCGCGGTCGCCGCCGAAAACCAGGTGGGTGTGGGAATCGACAAACCCCGGCAGCACGGCCTTGCCGGAGGCGTCGATCGCTTCGAAGCCGGAAAAGTCCTTGCCCGAGCTTTTCAGCTCAGCCAGCACCTCGGCCGAGGTTCCCACCCGTGAGATCTTCCCCTGCTCGATGACCACGGCGCCGTCGGGGATGATGCCGAGCTCGGACATTTCCCGGCCCTTCTTGGCGCTGAAACCGCTGCAGGTAACAACCTCGGTGGCGTTTTTGATTATGAGGTCTCCCTTCATTTCCCATCCTCAACCATCCAGAATCTATTCATAGATTCTGGATTCGAGCACCTGTTCGGTCTTGAAGCCCTCGAGCTGCAGGTAATAGGCGGCCGTGTCGATCAGGGCCTCCATGGGCACCAGGCCTACGATCTCGCTGCCTACCACGGCCACCCCCCAGCGTTTGGCCTCGATCCGGATCAGCTCGAACACCCGGTAGAGGGCGGTCCTGGTGTAATCGGTCATGTTGATGGACACCTGGACGATGCCGCGGTCCTTTAAATCGATCCCGATGGCCTTACAGTAGCGCAGGCCGCCGCTTAGATGCCGCACCTTGCGGGCGATGTCGTTGGCGATCTCGAGATTGGCGGTGCCGAGATTGACGTTGTAGGCGACGAGCGGCATGCGAGCGCCCACGGCGGTTACACCGGCGGATGAGTGGATGCCGACCGGCCCGAAATCGGGTTTCCACTCGGGCTGCTTGACCTTCTCCGGCATGCCTTCGAACTGCCCTTTGCGGATGTCGGCGAGGTTGCGGCGATGGGCGGCCGTTGCGGATTCCTCGTACAGGAAAATCGGCAGGTCGTATTTCCGTGCCGCTGCCTGTGCTACCTGGCGCGACAACTCGATGGCCTCCTTCATGGTAACATGCTTCAGCGGGATGAACGGCACCACGTCCACCGCGCCCATGCGCGGGTGCTGGCCCTTGTGGCTGCGCATGTCGATTACCGCCATGGCCGCCCCCATGGCTTCAAGGACGGCGGCCTTGAGCGGTTCGGGTTCGCCCACCACCGTGACGACGCACCGGTTGTGGTCTTCATCCCGCTGGCAGTCGAGAAGCTTGACCCCCTCCCGGCCCCGAAAAGGCTGGACGATTTTTTCGATCTTTTCCAGGTTGCGCCCCTCGCTGAAGTTGGGGACGCACTCGACGATTTTGCTCATGGAAGACATGGATTTGCTCCTTGCCCTTTATTTCTCGGTCTGCCGCTTCGCAAACGCCTCTTCAACCAGATTGCCGACCAGTCGTTCATCGGCGAGATACGGCAGGGTGATGTGGTCCGAGCCGCCGCGCAGCTCATTGTAGTGGATGCAGGTTTCGATGGATGCCTCGTTGCGTGCCCAGGCGCGGCGGGCTACTCCGCCCATCACGTCCCAAGGGATGGCCCGGCGGATAACGTTGTCAACCCGCTCGCTGCCGTCCAGCACCAGCCCGAACCCTCCGTTGACGGCCTTGCCGATGCCGACCCCGCCCCCGTTGTGGAGCGCCACCAGGCTCATGCCGCGGGCGGCGTTGCCGGCAAAGCAGTGGGTGGCCATGTCGGCCATGATGTTGCTGCCGTCGTGGATGTTGGCCGTCTCCCGGAAAGGCGAGTCCGTGCCGCCGGTGTCGTGGTGGTCGCGGCCGAGCATGACGGGCCCGATCTCCCCGGTTCTCACCATTTCGTTGAACTTCAGGGCGATCTTCATCCGTCCCAACGCATCCTGGTAAAGGATCCGGGCCTTGGTGCCGACCACCAGCCGGTTCTTGAATGCATCGCGGATCCAATTGTAGTTGTCGCGGTCCTGGAAGCGCCGCTCGGGGTCGATGCACTGCATGGCGGCCCGGTCGGTCTTGGCAAGATCCTCGTCCCTGCCGCTCAGGCAAACCCAGCGAAAGGGGCCGTAGCCGTAATCGAAGAGGATCGGCCCCATGATGTCCTCGACATAGGATTGGAAGACGAACCCGTCGAGCGGGTTCTCGCCGTTTTTGCAGATGTCCTTGATGCCGGCATCATAAACCGCCTTGAGGAAGCTGTTGCCGTAGTCGAAGAAGTAGGTCCCGCGATCCGAGAGGGCCTTGATGAGCTCGTAGTGGCGTCGCAGGGTCGCATCCACCATTTCCTTGAACCCCGCGTGCCCGCTGCGCAGCAGTTCCGTGCGCTGCTCGAAATTGATCCCCTGGGGGCAATAGCCGCCTTCGTAGACCGCGTGGCAGGATGTCTGGTCCGAGAGCAGATCGATGTGGGCATCATGATGGACCGCATGCTCCAACAGGTCGACCACATTCCCGTAAAAGGCGATGGCCCGGCCCCGGTGTTTGCGCTGGTAGTCGGCCGCGGCGGCGAAAGCTTCGGCCGGGTTGTCCGTCACCTGATCGATCCAGCCCTGGTCGAGGCGGGTCTTGATGCGCGAGCAGTCCACCTCCGCAATGATGCCGACCCCGTTGGCGATGACGACGGCCTTGCCCTGGGCGCCGCTCATGCCGCCCAGCCCTGACGTCACAAACAGCCGTCCCGCAAGGTCCTGGTCCGCCGGGATGCCGAGCTTGGCGCGGCCGGCGTTCAAAATCGTGCTGCAGGTGCCGTGCACGATGCCCTGGGGCCCGATGTACATCCACCCCCCGGCGGTCATTTGCCCGTAGTTGGCCACTCCCAGCGCCATGGCGCGGTGCCAGTTCTCCTGATCGTCGAAGCAGCCCACCATGAGGGCGTTGGTGATGATGACCCGCGGGGCCTCGGGCGAGGATGCGAAAAGACCCACGGGGTGCCCTGAGGCCATGACCAGGGTCTGCTCGCGGGTGAGGACTTCGAGGTGGCGAGTGATCAGCCGGTACTGCATCCAGTTCTGACAGACTTGGCCGGTCTCGCCGTAGGTCACCAATTCATAGGGGTAGAGGGCCACGTCGAAGTCGAGGTTGTTGTCGATCATTACCTGGAAGGCCTTGCCCTCGATGCAGCGGCCGTTGTACTCGTCGACCGGTCGCCCCTTGATCGGGCCGGCCGGCCGGAAGCGGTAGCCGTAGATTCGCCCGTGCGTCGTCAGTTCTTCCAGGAACTCCGGCGCAAGCCTCTGGTGCCACTTCTCGGGGATGTAGCGCAGGGCGTTCTTGAGGGCAAGCTCGGTGTCTTTCGGTGACAGGTTGAAATGCCTCGTCGGCGCGTGGCGGATGCCCGCAACGAATTCCGGCATCGGCGGCAGCTCGTCGAAAAGGGTTCCGAGATGAATTTTCATGGCCTTGGCGATGTCGGTGTTGGCCATCACGATGGCTTTCTCTTTTGTGTTTCTAATTGTAAGGGCAGATTTGATCGAGTATAACCGATTACCTAATATAGAACATGATGCAATTCAATAGACGTGTCGGGGCTTGATAAAGTCCAGCTAACTAAGGTACAGAGAAACGTAACGCTCGATACCGGAAATTCTGAATAAGACAAGACGATTCAACCCGGCATATGGAGATAAAAAGCCCAGCACCTAAACCACAACACAGGAGGTAAAGTAGACATGAAGATCGGATTCATCGGATTGGGAATCATGGGCAAGCCCATGGCCAAGAACCTGCTGAAAGCCGGCTATGAGCTGGTGGTATACGACCTTGTTGCGGCACCGGTAGAGGAGGTCGTTAAAGCCGGGGCCAAGGCCGGGTCCTCGCCCAAGGACGTGGCGGCCCAAGGGGATGTCATCATCACCATGCTCCCCAACTCGCCGCACGTCAAAGAGGCCGTGCTGGGAAAAAACGGCGTGATCGAAGGCGCTCGCAAGGGCAGCATGGTGGTGGACATGAGCTCCATCGCACCTCTGGCAGCGCAGGAAGTGGCGGCCGAATTGGCTAAGAAGGGGGTCGAGATGCTCGATGCGCCGGTCTCCGGCGGCGAGCCCAAGGCCGTCGACGGCACGCTCGCCATCATGGTCGGCGGCAAGGCCGAGATCTTCGAGAAGGTCAAGCCGATCCTGCTCAAGATGGGTGCCTCCGCCGTTCTTTGCGGCGAGATCGGCAGCGGCAACGTGACCAAGCTTGCCAACCAGATCATTGTGGCGCTCAACATCGCGGCCATGTCCGAGGCGCTGGTGCTCGCGGCCAAGGCGGGGGTCGATCCCGGCAAGGTTTTCGACGCCATCAAAGGCGGGCTCGCCGGCAGCACGGTGCTCAATGCCAAGGCGCCCATGGTGCTCAAGGGCAACTACAAGCCGGGCTTTCGCATCGAGCTGCACATCAAGGACCTGCAGAACGCCCTGGACACGGCCCACGCCATCGGAGTTCCGATCCCGTTGACCGGCACCATCATGGAGATCATGCAGGCCTTGCGGGTCGACGGCAAGCAGAAGGACGATCACGGCGGCGTGATCCAATTCTACGAGAAGCTTGCCGGCCAGCTGGTCCGCAGCAATCTCTAACTTTCGATTAGCGGCATGGCCTTCCCGGTCGACGGCGGCGTGACAGCCTGGTGACGAGAGCTTCGGCGGGAAGGGAAGAAAAAACAGAAACGGGGAACCCCGCCGCAACGACTATCGGCAGAGGATCCCCGTTTTCTGACTATATACCTGCGGTAAGGCTACTTCTTCTTTTTGGCAGCAGGTTTTTTGGCAGCGGGCTTCTTGGCAGCGGGCTTCTTGGCAACCGTTTTCTTGGTGACTTTTTTCCCTTTGGCGGCGCTCTTTGGGCTGGCCTTTTTCGCTGCCGGTTTCTTCACTGCTTTTTTGGTGACTTTTTTTGCTGGTGCCATTTCATCCTCCTATTTGTGGATTGTGGCGGCGCCGTCCTCTTGAGAGCCAAGGATCGGCCCACCTGCTGGTTGTACTGTTTCCTACTATAGCCTGCAAACTTTATAGATGCAATCCTTTTCAGCACATCTGTGTTCATCCCATCGATCGAAGCCCTTTACTTCCCCGACCGCGCGATCTAAAATTTATCGATCTTTTCAGATGACCGGTCTCAACACTCTAAGCGACGCCCGCGCGGGCGGGAGCAACCGCTCATTGCGCTTGGCTCCTGAACAAGCAGGAGGGCGAAACCATGAAGACCGTATTTCTCGACTTGGACGGCCTGACGATCGAGGACCTGGCGGCCGCTGCCCGGGAAGGAGCGACCCTCCGCCTGGGACCCGCAGCGGAGCGCCGCATCGCGGACGGCCGCGCGCTGGTTGAGCAGTGGGTGGCGGAAGAACGCAGAATCTACGGGGTGACGACGGGTTTCGGTGCGCTGAGCGACGTGGCCATCTCGAAAAAGGACACCCGGCGCCTGCAAGAGAACATCCTCATGAGCCATGCCGCCGGCGTGGGGGCGCCCCTCGATGCGGAGATCGTGCGCGCGGCGATGACGCTCAGGGTCAAGGATTTCGCGCGCGGCCACTCCGGCATCCGCTTGGCGACCGCCCAGCATCTCCTGGACTTGCTGAACTGCGGCATCGCTCCGGTGGTGCCGGAGAAAGGCTCCGTGGGGGCCAGCGGCGATCTTGCGCCCCTGGCGCACATGGCCCTGGTGCTGTTGGGCAAGGGCGAGGCCTTTCACGAGGGTCGGCGCATCAGCGGTGCCGAAGCCCTGGCCGTCTGCGGCCTCACGCCGCTTCAGCTCGAGTCGGCCGAGGGGCTCGCGCTGGTCAACGGCACCCAGGTCATGACGGCCATCGGGGGGCTTGCCGTCTACGATGCCGTCCGGCTCTCGCGGTTGACCGACATCGCGGCGTCCATGAGCCTTGAGGTGCTGATGGGCAGTCGCATGGAGTTCAACCCAAGGATTCACCAGGTGCGGCCGCACGCAGGGCAGATCGCGGCGGCCGCGAACATGGAGCGCATCACCCGCAACAGTGACATCATCTCCTCCCACAAGGACTGCTCCCGCATCCAGGATGCCTACACCCTGCGGTGCTCGCCCCAGGTGCACGGTGCGACCAAAGACGCCATCGCCTACTGCCGCCGCGTGATCGAAACCGAGATGAACTCCTCGACGGGCAACCCGCTCATCTTCGCGGACTCCAGCGAGTTTATGCTGGGCGGGAACTTCCACGGGCAGCCGGTGGCGCTCGCCATGGACTTCATGGGCATGGCCGTGGCGGAGCTTGCCAACATTTCCGAGCGGCGCATCGAGCGACTGGTCAACCCCAACCTGAGCGGGCTTCCGGCTTTTCTCGTGAGCGACGGGGGCCTGAACTCCGGATTCATGATTGCGCAGTACACCGCGGCCGCCCTGGTCTCCGAGAACAAGGTATTGTCGCATCCGGCAAGCGTCGATTCCATTCCCACTTCCGCCAACAAGGAAGACCACGTCTCCATGGGCACCATCGCCGCGCGTAAGTGCCGAGAGATCGTGGCCAACACCGCAAACGTGGTCGCCATTGAACTGCTCTGCGCCGCTCAGGGTCTGGATCTCTTCACCAACCTAAAGCCGGGGGAGGGGACGCGCGCCGCCTACCAGGTGATCCGGAGGTCCATCTCTCACCTGGACGCCGACCGTTTTCTCGCAGCCGACATCACGGCCGTGCGGGAGTTGATGCGCAGCGGAGAGATCCTGCGGGCGGTGGAGGAAACGGTGGGGGATCTCAGTTGAGGCGGGTTTTTCCAGAAGAGAGATGATCGGCTCCCGCAAAGGGTGGGTTTACGGCCGATCCCGTTGCATCAACTCTTCGATGCCGATTCCGGATGCCGCCAGACGTTCCTTTTTATCTTTCGGCCATTTCTTGACCCGTCTCTCAATTTTCAAGGCCGCTCCCCGGTTGCCGATCCGCTGCTTGTAGACGAGCTTCAAACGCCCGCGGCCGCGCAGGTACTTCGCTCCCTTGCCGGCACGATGCTCGGCCAAGCGGCGTTCGACATCGGTGGCAATGCCCGTGTATAAACTTCCGCCGCGGCATCTCACCAGGTACAGGTACCATTCCGTCACACGATCATCGCGGCGGCAGGGTGCATCGCTGTGTGTGTCTGGCGGCATGAGCGTCACATAGCAGCGAGGCGGTGTGCGGGTCAATGCGTCGTTCGTCTCTTGCAAGGATAGGCCGGATGCGCCGCCGCCTTTTTTGGCGAATTGCTGTAAACTGTTGTAAATTCGTGTAAAAAAACTGTTTTCGACTTGACAGCCCGTTCTGGAAAGATCACAATAAAAAATCATTAGCCTGCTGCAATTCTCCTCGCAAGCCCAAATCATACAATATTTTTTGCACACACGGAATTCACGTCACGCTGGGGCTTTGCATCTGCATGCAATGAACACCCGGCTTATAAAGCAGTCCCTTGGACCATGAAATTGACCAACGTCGCGGCATTCAAGAAAGGCGGCCACCCAATGAGGAACCCTGCTTGGATCATCATAACGGCGCTTCTTTCACTTTGTGGCGTTTGGGGCTGCAGCGGCGCGGGCGGCGATTCAGCAACGAATTCCACGCCTGGACCTGCGGTTACGAGCGTCCTTCCTCAGGCCAATTTCAATCAAGCCGGCCTGACCGACCCTGTTTCAGCCAGTTTCGATGCGAACATGAGCGCAGCCTTACCCGGCGCATTCGTGGTGCACGGCTATCAGACGGGAAGGCTCGCCGGAGCATATTCCGGCGGCGGCTCGACGACGCTGAACTTTGTTTCCGCCGACAGTTTCAGGGTGGGGGAAGCGATCGAGGTTTCCCTGACCGGCGGCTTGACTTCCATGGTCGGCGACCGACTGGAGGCCCCTTTTGTCTACCGATTCAGGGTCGAGACCTCGGGCGGCACGGGAACCTTTGTCGGCGTGCAAACCGTTTCAGTACAATTTAATGCTATTGCCCTGGCTGCGGGGGATTGGGATAGCGACGGCACCATGGATCTTGCGGTTGCGAACTTCGGGTCCAACAGTGTCAGCATCCTCAAGAACGGCGGCACGGGGGTGTTCGGTCAATCGAGCGCGGTGGCGAACCAGATTGGGGCAACGGCGATAGTGACTGGAGACTGGGATGGGGATGGGGACTTGGATCTTGCGGTCGCAAACTTCGGTGCCAACAGCATCTCATTGCTGATAAATGACGGCAGCGGTTTTTTTTCGGTCGGCCGAACAGTGAGCGGCCAGCAAGGCGCCAAGGGGCTGGCCGTCGGAGATTGGGATGGGGACGGGGCCTTGGACCTTGCGGTCGCGAATTCCGGGTCGGACTCGGTTGCGATTCTCTTTAACAACGGCGCCGGTATTTTCACGGTCTCGCATACGGTCGGCGGCCAGCAGAACGCCGCCGCCCTGGCCTCCGGGGACTGGGATAACGATGGGGACCTGGACCTGGCGGTCGCGAACTTCGGCTCCAACTCGGTTGCATTTCTGGAGAACGACGGCGCTGGGGTGTTCACCGTTGCGGATACGGTCGGGGTTCAAGTGGGCGCCAGGGCGCTCGCCGCCGGAGACTATGATAGCGACGGGGACCTGGACCTGGCGGTCGCAAACTCCAGTGTCAACCAGGTTGCGATTCTGGAAAACGACGGGGCCGGCATCTTCACGGTTGCAGGCACGGTTGCCGGCCAGACCGGTGCGACGGCGCTGGTTGCGGGGGACTGGGATGCGGACGGCGACCTCGATCTGGCAGTGGCGAACTCCGGACTCAACACCATAAACAGCATAGCGGTCCTGGAGAACGACGGCACCGGCGCTTTCGTTGCTGCAGGCACCATTGCCGGCCAGGTGAATGCCAGCGCCCTTGCTGCGGGGGATTGGAACGGGGATGGGGCGTTGGACCTGGCGTCAGCGAACAACGGGGACCGCATCGACGTTTTGGAAAACCAGCCGTAATGCGAGTCGCTCGGTGGTTTGCCCGACATATTCGCTTGCCGGTGGTGTCGTCGGGAGTGAGAACCATCGGCCGACAATGGGCGATGTTGATTTCTTGACAGGCTCAACGCTATCCCCTATAGTCCCCCTCCTGAACGACCTCGTTAGAAGCCTCATTCCGCCTCCGGAGAGATGCTGCAGCACCTTCACGCTGCGTTTCACTCCACGACCATCGCTTCTTACATGTTGAGCTTTCAACGAAGCCGCCGGGTGGGTCAAACCAGTTCATCCAGAGAGGGATCTTGTCGAGATGTACGCAAAAAAGATTTCCGAAATCGAGGAATTGATCAAGAAGCAGGATGAGTGGCGGGGGCAGTGCCTCAACCTCATCGCCAGCGAAAACGTTTTGAGTCGCCGTGCCCGAACGGGGGGATGCTCGGATTTCGCCCATCGGTATGCCGAGGGTCACCCGGGGGAGCGCTATTACAGGGGGACCTCCTACATCGATGAAATCGAGAGCCAGCTGAAAACCAACCTGAAGATCATTTTCGAATGCGACCATTGCGAGGTTCGGCCCATCAGCGGGACCAACGCCAACGAGGCGGTGTTCAGCCGGTTCGTCGGCCCGGGCGACGTGGTCATGGTCAACTCCACCCCGGGCGGCGGCCACATCAGCCATCACCGCCGGGGAGCGCTCGGTAAATTCACCCACAACATCATCGACTTTCCCATGACCCCGGACGGCTACCACATCGACCTTGAAAAGGCGGTCTACCTGATCGAAAAAACGCGGCCGAAGATGATCGTGGTCGGGAAAAGTCTTTTCCTCTTCCCGGAGCCGGTGACCGAACTCGCCGAGGTCTGCCGACAGACCAAGACCCTGATCATGTACGACGCCGCGCATGTCCTGGGACTGATCGCCGGCAAACGGTTTCAGAGTCCGCTCAAGGAGGGCGCCTGGTTGATGACCGCCAGCACCCACAAAACCTTTTTCGGGAGCCAGCGCGGGGTCATTCTGAGCAACATGGCGGAAGAGCCCTGGCGCAAGATCGACCGCGGCGCTTTCCCGGGGTCCTCCAGCAACCACCACCTGGACACCCTGGCCCAGATGGCTATCTGCACTTATGAGATGATGGATTTCGGGGAAACCTATGCGGAAAACACCATCCGAAATGCCAAGGCGCTGGCCGCTGCCCTGGACCGGCTGGGCTTCGACGTCCAGGGCAAGGATTTCGGCTACACCGAAAGCCACCAGGTGGCTGTGAACGTCAAGGCCAACGGCGGCGGTGAGAGGGTGTCCAGGACCCTTGAAGCCAACGACATCATCCTCAACATGAACATGCTGCCCCACGAGCCGCTCAGCAGCCACGACCGTCCGGAAGGCGTGCGGATCGGGGTGCAGGAGATGACGCGCTTGGGGATGGGCGAGCAGGAGATGGGGCGGATCGCCGAGCTCATTCACGCGTGTCTCGTCGCCAGGAAGGACGTCAAGGAAGAAGTGAACCATTTCCGGTCCCAGTTCTGCGAAGTTCGATACAGCTACGACAATTTCGGCGATCGTCGGGCCGAGGCGTCGCTGAAGCTGATGAAATCCGCTTAGGGAATGCCGAGCTATTCCCGGGACCCGACGTGCGATCTCACTTTCCGGACAGTCTTGTGAGCGACACCGCGTTGCCCGACCAGAAACTTTCCCTTTTGGCCTCTGCGCTGGCCGCTTCCCTCTGCGTGCTGTGGGGCGCGAACACCGTCGCGATAAAGTTCAGCTTGTCGGGGCTGGGGCCCTTCACCTCCGCGGCCGTCCGGTTCGGGATCTCCACCCTCTTTCTGTGGGCTTGGGCGAAAATGTCCGGCCAGTCCCTGCGCCCCGCGCCGGGGCAGCTGCGTCATTTGCTGATCAACTCTCTGCTTTTCACCCTGCAGCTCTCACTGGTCTACGTGGGTTTTACGCTGACGAGCGCCTCCCGCGGCGCATTGATCACGAACCTGCAGCCGTTCTTCCTTCTTTTCCTGGCGCATTTCTTCCTGGCCGGCGACCGCATCACTTTTTTGAAATTGATCGGCCTCATCCTCGGCTTTGCAGGTGCTGCCTGTATCTTTCTGGACCGGGCGGCCATGAGCGGGGATTTGATGGCCGGCGACTTGCTGCTGCTGGCTGCCACATTCATCTGGGCTTGCAGCGCCGCGTACACCAAGCACCTGGTCCGGAGCATTTCGTCGACGCAAATCGTGTTCTACCAGCTGCTGTTTTCGATTCCTTTGTTTGCGCTGGGGGCGCCGCTGTGGGACTCGCCCATGGTCTCGCGGATAGACTTCGGAATCGTGGCGGCCATCGCATTCCAGGTGGTGCTCACCACCTCTTTTGCCTTTGTGGCCTGGAACCGGCTGTTGCAGGCATACGGAGCGGTGGCCCTGCATTCATTTGTCTTTCTGATTCCGGTTTCCGGGGTTCTCTTGGCGGGTGTGCTTCTGGGTGAGCCGATCACGGCGATGATCCTGCTCGCGTTGGTGCTCATCACAGCGGGTATCCTGACGGTCCAACTTGGAAATCGCCGCGATGCAGCGGCGATCCTCCACGGCCCGCCCAGGTGAGCGATGAAGGCCGCCACGGTTAAATCCGATGTCATCCTGCTGCTCACCGCAGCCATCTGGGGTTTCGCCTTCGTGGCCCAGCGGATGGGCATGGACTACGTGGGGCCGTTCACCTACAACGGCGTCCGTTTTGCGCTGGGAAGCCTGACCCTGGCGCCGCTTTTGCTCGCGGCCCGGCCCCCCTCCGGGCCGATCGCAGCCCCCATGGCATCGCGGCTGTTCATTTGCGGCGGCGGGGCGCTCGGTGTGGTGTTGTTTGTCGCCGCCTCTCTGCAGCAGGCGGCGCTGCTCTACACCACCGCCGGCAAGGCGGGTTTCATCACGGGGCTTTACGTGGTGATCGTGCCGATCCTGGGCCTTTTCTGGAAACAGCGCCCTTCGCTAGGGACGTGGGCCGGTGCTCTTCTTTGCGCCGCGGGTCTCTACCTGCTGTCGGTCACAGCGGACTTCCAGATGGAATACGGGGACTTGCTGGTGCTGGCGAGTGCCGTCTTCTGGAGCTTCCAGGTGCTCCTGGTGGCCTGGCTGTCTCCGCGAACCCGGCCGGTGGAGTTGGCTTTCTATCAGTTTTCGATCTGTTCGCTCTTGTCCCTGATCACTGCCGTTTGGTTCGAGACAGTGGCCTGGGCTTCTATTTACGCAGCTGCCCTGCCTATTCTGTACGGCGGCGTTCTCTCGGTAGGCGTGGCTTACACGTTGCAGGTAGTGGCCCAGCGCGAGGCACATCCGGCCCACGCATCGATTCTGATGAGTCTCGAGGCGGTGTTCGCCGCCCTGGGCGGTTGGATGGTGCTCGGTGAGACCCTCAGCCTGCGAAGCGGGGTCGGTTGCGCGCTCATGCTGGCGGGAATGCTTCTGTCGCAGCTATGGGCATTCAAAAAATAGCGTCTTTGCAGGAAACCCGACTTCTGCGTTGCGCTTCAGCTCCCAGTCGCTGCGGCGTGCCGGCAGCACGCCTCGCTTCGCGGGCTTCGCGAGCCTTGAACGTGGACTTCTTACAAAGCCGATTCGAATTTTAGTGCCGGCGCATCTCAATTTTTTTCAGACGGATGCGCGTGAGACAAGGGCCATTGGATAATCGACCCAAGAAGAACGTTGATCCGGAGGAACTCGCCAAGTTCGCGTCGCTTGCGCCGATCTGGTGGGACCGCAACGGTGCGTTCAAGGCCCTGCACGACATCAACGGCCTGCGGGTCGGATATATCAACGCCAGGGCGCCGTTGGCGGGCCGGAGGGTTCTCGATCTCGGCTGCGGCGGGGGGATCCTTTCGGAAGCCATGGCCGCCCTGGGGGCCTCGGTTACCGGGATCGACGCCGGGGAGGAACCCCTGGCGGTGGCGAAGCTCCACCTGA
>Ga0210088_1000102_pt1 | contig 16598 bp, 12 predicted proteins | sample RushMan_CattailN_6_FD_185557 | JGI IMG/M metagenome (GOLD analysis project Ga0210088, IMG submission 185557) | Wetland microbial communities from San Francisco Bay, California, USA, that impact long-term carbon sequestration -... | ecosystem: Environmental > Aquatic > Marine > Wetlands ... | reverse complement strand
GCTGCCAGCCGTCGGTGATGTCCGCTTCCGCCGCCGCGGATATGAGGCGCGGAACGAGAATCAAGAAGCAACAGGCTGCCAGCAGAGGAACGAAACAAAAGATGGGGCGCAATTGTTTCAAGCAAAGATCTGTTCGGCGAGATCCCGGCGCAGGCGCCGGGACTGTTCTTCAATGGTGGCGATAACGGTCGCGGCGCCTTCGGTGGCGGCGAGCCGGGGTTTCAGAACGGTATAGAACTCCTTTTCCACCGTGCTCAACCGGTTGAGGGTCAGCAGGTAATTGGTGCGGTTGTGATAGGCCGAACGCACGAGCGCCTCGAAACTGTCCCCGTTTGCGGCCAGCAGGTCAGCATAATAGTCGACGAGGGCCCTCAACCATGACGCATAGGGTTTTTCGAGAGTGTCTGAGATGCCGGATTCCCGGGCGACCCGGTCGATGTTCGGTTTTTGGCCGGTTTCCAAGGCCTCGACCGCCAGATCCATGGCTTTCCGCCGGGTGGTCATGAACTCCTGGTCGAACTTCATGCGGCCGCTCTTGAATCTCTGCATGCGGTAGACGAAGTAAAGGAAAAGGATAGGGATCAAAACCATCCAGAAGTTGACCTTGGGCTTTTCGAACACCTTGGCCCCGATGGCGTTGGCGAACGCCAGTTCGCGCTGAAGGATCAGCTCTTTTTTACGTTCCAAGCCCTTCATGACCATCCGGACGGAGAAATGAAAACCATTTGAGTTATAGTGGTTGTAACAATAACGTTCCGATTGTCGGACGTTATTTTGTTACAACCACTTATGCCGCCATCCTCTTTTTCGGAACATTATTCTGACGAGCGGTAAAAAAAGTCAGGGCTAAGCAAGTGACGGCTATTTCCCACGGGGCTCGTAATCGAGGCTGTCGCGGATGCGCTCTGACCCCTCGGCCGGCTCTTCGAAGTCCGTGTAGTATATGGCAGTGGCCCGGAGGCCGCGCTCGTCGATCACCTCTGCCATGTGCTTTGCGCCGGGAATGAGGCGGGCGAGCGAACCTCCGCCAAAGATCAACGCCCAGATCAGCACGAATCCGATGATCAGTTTAAGCCAGGGAGAAAACGTAGCCTGCGGGGCCGAGGCCCCGCAGGCTACGTTGGGTGCGCATGTGCACTTTGCTGTCATACGGCTCAGATCGCGGCGGTGATCTCCGGAAACACGATGTAGAACATGATGTAGCCGATCAGCAGCGTGAAGGCCAGCTGGAAGGACTGCCCGAAGACGTAAAGGGTGATGGGCTTGCCGCCCTTGAAGTAGGGACCGAACTCCTTGAAATTGGTCTCAAGCCCGATGCAGGTGAAGGCGAGAGCGAAGAACCACTCGCGGGCGATGCGGGTAAAGCCCCGCAGCACGCCGTGGTCGATCATGACGGTGCTCATGTCCTTGCCGACACTCTGGTCGATGATGGAAAAGACGATCGAGGCGACGATGAAGCCGATGACGAACTTCGGGAAGCGGTACCAGATTTCCCACCAGCTCACGCTGGTGCCGGGTTTGCAGTCCACCTTGGCGCACCAGTAAACGGCGACGCAGAACGCCACGACGCCGATCAAAACGTTCTGGATCATCTTGATGGTGGCGGCCACGTAAAGGGCCTTCTGTCCCAAGAACGCACCGGCCGCAGCCACCGCACCGGTTGAATCGATGGTGCTGCCCATCCAGGCCCCTGCCAGGATTTCGGGCATCCCCACCAGCTTGGCGAAGGCCGGCTGCCCCACCATGCAGATCGCCGTGAAAACCATGGACAGGCCGATCGCGAGGGTCAACTCCTCTTTCTTGGCCCTGCAGGCCGCGGCCGTGGCAATGGCCGCCGAGACGCCGCAGACCGACATGTCGGCCGAGATGGTGATGTTGAGGGTTTTGGAGGGCATTTTGACGATTTTCTGGCCGAACCAGTAGGTCAGTACCAGGGTGATCGGCGTGCAGATCCAGGCCACGAAGATGCCCGGCTTGCCGATCGCGAGGATCTTGTTGAAAAGGATCTCGGCGCCGAGCAGAACCAGACCGGTTTTGATGTAGAACTCGGTGCAGACCGCAGGCTGGACCCATTTGGGGGTGCCGATCGTGTTGCTGATAAGCAGGCCGAAGACGATGGCCCACAACGGGAAGCCGAAACCCCAGTACTTCATCAGGGCCTGGGTTTCGGCCATGTAGGCGAGCACGGCGAGGAAGAAGACCGCCGGGAAGCCGATTAAGAACTGTCCGAAGGGGACGCCCATGATGGCCTTGCCGATGCCGAAAAACAAGGCCAGAATGATGCAAAGGCCGATCAGGTAGGTGATACGGTTGTATGGTTTGACTTTGAACTTGCTGTCGGCCTTGGACGCCTGGTCCTTGGCTTTCTGCCAGGCATTGATTTCCTTTTCGGCCGCAGCGTTTAGACTGGCGTCCTTGAAACCTGCGGCGGCTGCGGCCGCCTGGGCGGTCTTGGCGCTAGCCAGGGCGGCGTCGGCAGCGGCCTTGGCTTTGTCCGCCGCCTCTTTGAAGGGCGCGCCCATCGCCTTCGCGGTTTCCTCGCTGCGGTAGAGCGCATCCAGAGGGTTGGTGTCCCAGTCGCTGGGGGCGGCCAGGAAGTTTTGAATCGTTTTGCCGAAGTCCTGGTCCCGGGCTCGGATGCCGCGTTTGGATGAGGACGCATTGAGCCACTCGATCGTTTTGAAGGGCGCCTTGGCGGCTTCCTCCTTCATGATAGCGTTGTACTTGGGGATTTCCGCCGCTTTTTCCGGCGGCCGCGGCAGATAGATGAGAAGGCCGACGATGAGAAGCAGAAAGCCCATCCAGACAGCCATCCAGTCTTCTTTCTTGTAAAGATCCTGCAGTGAGGTTTTGCCGCTTTCGATGACAACATAATCCGGTTCCGCTTGCGACTTTTTGGTTTCAGCCATGACTCCCTCCCGAGAAAAGCCTGTGATGATGTGGTTGAAAAGTTAACAAGACATAACAGGGAAAGTACGCCTGCACTGAAAACTGCTTAAAATTACACGGGTTGGAAAACCCAGTGTATCTGCAAAACGAGATCTCTTATATCAAGGGCAGCAAATGCATGTCAAGCAGCATGGTGCCACAAAGTACCATGCATGCCTACGCCTGCCTTCAGGCGGGCGCGGTCGGAATGCTCACGGTGAAGGTGCTTCCGTCAGGTGAGCTCTCTACGGTGATGTCGCCGCCGTGAACGCGGGCGACGGCCCGCGCAAAGCTAAGCCCTAATCCCGCGCCGGCCTGGGAACGGCTGGGGTCTCCGCGGTAGAAGCGCTCGAAGATTTGAGGCAGATCTTTTACTGAAATGCCCACCCCTGAGTCCCGCACGGCGATTGAAAGCGCCCGGTCCGGATTGAGCCGGAGCTCGACCTTCACCCGGCCGCCCGCGGGGGTGTATTTGATCGCGTTGTCCAGGAGGTTGGCCAGCATGCGCTGGATTAGGCGTATATCTCCTATTAGTTCGAAGTGTTCCGGCGCATCCCAGGTGAGGGCGATCTTTTTTTCCTCGGCCAGAGATTGAAAAAGTCCGCAGGCATCACGAACCACCGCCGCGATGTCGATCTCTTTCAGGTCCGGTTGGGTCACCCCGGCATCGGTGCGGGAAATGAAGAGCATGGTGTTGATCATCTCGAGCAGCCGGTCGCACTCCTCGACGGCCGACGAGGCCATCGTCTCCAACTCCGCCCTCGAAGCGCCGCCCGTGAGCGCGATCTCGGCCTGGCCGCGGATGCGCGTGATGGGGCTTTTGAGATCGTGGGCGATATTGTCGTTCATCTCCTTGATGCCGTTCACCAGCCCCTGGATGCGGTCGAGCATCCCGTTGAAAGTCACGGCCAGCTGGTCGATCTCATCCCCCCCCTTTCCAAGTGGGACGCGCTCGGCCAGGCGCCCGTCTGAGATCCAACGCGCCGTCCGAGTCACGGTTTCGACCCCGGCAAGCGCTCGACGCGCCATGAACCAGCCCATGCCCACCGCCAGGGCGAAAAGGGCGGCCATGGTCGCGACAAAGATGCGTTGAAACGCCTCGATGAAGCGGGTCAGGTCGTCCATGGACAGCCCGAGATGGATGATCAACCCCGGGCCCAACAGCGCATAAACCACCCGGATTTCATGGCGAAGGTCGGGGGAGTTGACCGTGGCGAAAAGGGGCTCGTCCTGCGCGAGCATGCGGCCGATGGCGTCCCTGGAAACCGGAATATTGTGGAAATAGGACATGTTCGAGGAGGAGAACAGTCGGCCGTCGGGATAAAGCAACTGAATGAAAATCTTCTTCTCGCCCGCGGCCTGGGATTCCAGCAGCGCACGCCGTTTGACGGACTCGACCCCTTGGAACGTCATGATCGAGGCAAAGCTGCGCACTTCGGATAGGAGATCCTGGTCGGTGCGGTTCCTCAGGCTGAGAGCGATGAAATAATAAAAAAAAGCAAAGGCCACCGCCGCTGAAAAAAGGAAAATCCCCGCGTACCAGAGGGTCAAACGGAAGGCCAGTGTGCGGCCAACATTACGTAATTTTTTTAAGGACATAGCCCACTCCGCGCACGGTGTGGATCAGTTTGGTTGAAATGTCCTTGTCGATTTTCTCGCGCAGCTTGTAAATGCGGGACTCGACCACATTGGTCTGCGGGTCGAAATTGTAGTCCCACACGTTTTCCATGATCATGGTCTTGGAAACCACGCGGCCGGCGTTGCGCAGCAGGTATTCGAGCAGCGAAAACTCCAAGGGCTGCAGCTCGATCTGCGTCTTGCCGCGGATGACCTCGCGCGTGATCAGGTTCATGGAAAGATCTTCAAAGGATAAGCGGGTGGGTTCGGCCGCATCGGTGTGTCGGCGGATGAGGGCCTGCACGCGCGCCAGGAGCTCGGAAAACGCAAAGGGCTTGGCGAGGTAGTCGTCCGCGCCGGTCTGAAGCCCCTTTACCCGGTCTTCCACCGCCCCCTTGGCGCTCAGCACGATGACCGGGGTTTTCACCTTCTCACGGCGCATCGTTTTGATCAGATCGAGCCCGTTCAGCTTGGGCAGCATGACATCCACGACGGCGGCGGCGTAGGGCTCCGTCAAAGCGAGGTCCAGGCCTTGCTCGCCGTCGGCGGCGTGGTCCACGGCGAAACCCTCGGCTTTCAGCCCTTTGAGGATGAATGAGGCGATTTTGGGGTCGTCTTCGACGAGCAGGATACGCATGGCGTTTTAGGTATGCAGTTTTTTAAGTGTTTTGGTTTCCCAGGGTGCTGTACGTCGGCTTCTCTTTGTGCCCGAGGTGTTCAACTTACCGCGATACAGCCAAATCCAAAAATAACAGACGACTGAATCAGTCTGTACCCGATCGCCCGGCAATTGCAACCCATCCCTCTTTCAAAAGGATCTCGAGGATCTCAAAGCCCATGGTTTTAAGCTTGCCGACCACTAGGTTCTGGTTTTCGGCAATGATTCCGGAGCATATGAAGATGCCGCCGTTTTTTAGCACCCTGGGGATGTCGTCGAGCAACTCCAGGATGATGTGGGTCAGGATATTGGCCGCCACGATGTCGAAGGGGCCTTTGAAAGGCGCCGCCAGCATCCCCTGGGCCAGATGGAAACGACCCTCCTTGATCCCGTTGCGCCGCAGGTTTTCGGCTGCTATGTGCACGGCCAGTTCATCCCGGTCGGAGCCCGCCAATACCCCTGCACCCAGTTTGCCCGCAGCCGCCATGAGAATACCGGAGCCGGTGCCGACGTCGAGAAAGGCGGCACCCTCCCGCAGGTACGCCTCGATCAGCTGCATGGAAAGGGACGTGGTCGGGTGAGTGCCGGTGCCGAAGGCCATGCCGGGGTCCAGTTCGATGATGATCTCGCCCGGCATCGCATTATAATCCCGCCAGGAGGGTTTTACCACCATCCGCCGGCCGATCTTGTGCGGCCAAAAAAAGGCCTTCCACGCTTCGGCCCAGTTCTCCTCGTCGAGTTCACGGTAGCTGATGCGGTAAACCAGCCCGAGGTGGTTTCCGATCCCGGCGATCTGCTTTTCCAAGTCCGCACGGCGCAGATCCAGCCGTTCGTCCTTGGCGAGGTAGCCGAGCACGGCATGCCGGGACGGCCGCGCCACGGCATCCTCGGCCCAGTCCTCGCCCGCCTCCAGGCCCGGGTCCTCGACCACCACCCCCTGCAGGTCGAAGTCGAAGAACACCCCGGCAACGAGATCCCCCGCCAACTCGGGATCGGAATGGTCGTAGGTGACTTTGGCTTCGATGTATTTCATGGGGTCAGTCCCTCAAGTGATGAGCTTGAATTTTTCCTTGGGCGGGTTGAAATAGCCGAACTTGAGGATCGGATAGCTGCTGCGGATGCCCTGGATCAAGTCTTCCATACCGATCGGCTCGCCCAGCGGCGCAACAGCATCCATGGCCATCCAGTAGCGGATGGGGTCGAAATTGAGGTTGCGCCACTGGATCATGTGGATGGGGTGATCTTCCATGAAAACCAGAAAGGCCTCAGCCTCCTCCGGCGTGTCGGTGAAGCCCGGCGAGTTCAGGTAATTGATGGAGACAAACTTGCCCTTTGCGATGGCCGTGTCGATGCTGCGTAGTACATCCGCAAACGTATAGCCCTTGGGCCGGAAATAGGCCTCGTAGCATTCCCGGCGCACACTGTTCATGCTGACGCGAATGCTGTCGAGGCCTGCGTCGCACAGCCGGCCGACGGCATCCGGCAGGCTGGCGTTGGTGTTGAGGTTGATGGTACCGCGGCCGGTGCGCGCGCGGATCTCCCGGATGGCGGGCTCGATGACCCGGGCCGCGGACAAGGGCTCGCCCTCGCAGCCCTGGCCGAAGCTCACCACGGCCTTTTTCACCCGGTCGATGTGAAACAGGGCCACTTCGGCGATTTCACCGGAGGCAGGCGTGAAGGCGATGCGCTCCTGGGTGCAGCTGAAGCCGCTGTGTTTTTGCAGCGACAGGCAGCCGAGGCAGCGCGCGTTGCAGGTGACGGCGGTCGGCAGCGGCGCCTCATAACGGCCCAGGAAGAAGTTCTTGCCGGCCGGGCAACCGTAGTGCAGGGCGCAGGTCTCCAGGTGCAAGCGCAGCCGGTTTTCAGGCATGCGTTTGCGCAGGAGCCTGACGCCGGCCCGCACCTCGGCAGGCGGCATGCGGCGCAGATCCTGCCGGGGCTCCCGGTCCACCACGATGGCGGCCGGCCGGAACTTCCCGCCCTGCCAGCCGACTGCGCCGTAGGAAAACAGCGGCAGGTAGCGCGCCCGGGGCCTTTCACGGTAGGCGCTGACGCGCGTGATGACGTGCCCCGGCGAATTGAACGCCGCCACGGGGTAGATGGGTTCGCCGGCCGAATGCGGATTTTCGGGGACTTCCTCCAACTCCCCGCTGGCCCGGTTAAAGAGAATCGGAATTCGGTCCGGCAGGTACATCAACTCGCCGCCGAAAGGCATGCCGATGGTCTGGCCCCTCGTCAGGGGCGCCAGATATTCCCCCGCCATCCCCACTGCAGCGTAGCCGGGCAGGTCGAAGATGCGGCCGCCGCTGTCGGCGACTACGGCGGTGAGCCAGGTTTCTGATGGTTGCTGCAACCTGAAATCCTTATCTCACGAACATCACACAGCTCGAGGATCTACCGTCCGCCTTGATCACAAACGGCCGCGGCAGTCGGACGTGGGCTACAAACCGGGTTTCAGCCGCTCTCGGCTGAGAGACGAGCCAGTCCCAGTCCAACCGGTCGCTCTTTTCAGGGTTCACCGTGCAGTAAGTGATGTCGAGCGTGGTGATGTTGTGGAAAAAGTGCGAGCCTTGGGAAGGGTCGGCTTTGAGCTCGGGGGCCGTGGTCTCGATCATGGCCCCCACCCCGCAGATTTCCGCCCAGCTCACGGGGATGCCCAGCCAGCGGTCGGCCGATCCCCAGCGCCCCGGGCCGACCAGCAGATACTTGCGCCCCGCCCGCGTCAGGCCGGCATTAAGCTGTCCGATCTCGCGCGCGATCTCGACGGTTCGGCCCGGGTCGAAGACATCCGGCTTGATATAGATGATGTCGGCGATGTCGGTTTTCTCTCCGTTGCCAAGGGCTTGCGAGGAGAGACAAAACGCCCGGGCGGCCTGATCCTCTTGAATGTCGATCTGGACGTGCTCGGCCCGTGCCGTCATGGGCCGGAGCTGAAGAAATGCAAACTCCGGGCGCGCGCCTGCGTCCCGGTGCAGATCCACGGCAAACTCCAACTCGACCGGGCATCCCATGCCGTCCCGGCCCAGGGCGAGCACCTCGCTCAGCAGCGGCGCCAGCGGGAACAGGTCGTATTTCAAAACCTGGCTGAAGGTCAGAACCGGGTATCCCGCCGGGTCGTAGCTCTCCCGGATGCGGCCCTCGCTTGGAAGGAAATACCCGGAAAGCGCACGCACGGCATCATCGTTCGGCGCATCGACCACCTCGCGTTTTGCCAAGTTGACGTCCTCACCGATCCCCGGAGCAGGGTATGGACCTCCCAGCTTGAGGCTGTAAAAAAAACGCTGAGAGTTGTCCAGAATGTCCTTCAACGTCGAGCGCTGGGGCAGCAGTTGAGGGTGGCGCGGCGAAAAGCGCAGGGCTTTTTCGCCTTCCATCACCGTTTTGCCCAGCCCCAGGGCGATGGTGGCGATGCCCTCCTCAGGCTTCATCGGACCGAAGGGATAGTAGTTGTGGGACTGGGCGACCCCGGAGATGGCCGGGTAAAAATACCGGCCGCTGGGCCGGCCGACGAGCTTCTGGATGACCACCGCCATTTTCTCCTCCTCGCTGCGGTGGCCGACCCGCCGCGAGAAGGCTTTGGGGCTCTGGAAATAGGTGGAGGCATAGATGAGTTTGATGGCCTCGATCAGTTGCCGGAGCCGCACATCGAGGCTTCCGTGGTCGTTGGCCAGCATGCAGGTGCGGTACAAGCCGGCATAGGCTCGGACCTTGGCGTCTTCGAGCAGGCTCGAGGAGCGCACGGCCAACGGATAGGTGATCCGGGTCAGATAGGCCCGCAGGTCGTCGGCGACATGCTGGGGAAACGTCGCTCTGCGGAAGGCCTCGGCCACATTTTCATCGGCGGCCTCTTGGGTGGCGAATCGCTTCAAGTCGTTTTCTCCGACAAAGGCATCGAAGGCGTCCGTGGTCACCACCAGGGTCTGAGGGATGAAGAGCCGGACGGGCTTGAACTTGCGGTGGATCTCGCCGATCCGCTGCAGCAGGTTGCCCATGAAGGCCAGCCCCCGGGCTTTGCCGCCCAGGCTGCCTTTGCCGATCTTGAAGAATTCCGTGTCGAGATCGAAAGCGCCGGCCTCGAAGTTCGCCACGACGCCCTTCTGGCGGCGGCTACGACGTGAGGCGATCAGGGAAATCAGGTACTGCCGATGGCTTTCCGCCGTTTGAAAATCGGCATTGCGGATGGGGCGCAGCTTGCTGGCCAGTGTGGTCTCGGTGCGGGCAAACAGCCAGCGCGAAAAATCGTTGCGGTGGCAATGCTGGACGAAGGCGTCCTCCGGGACCTCGGCCATCAGTTTCTCCAGCGTGCGCAGGTTGGCGGCCCGGGCAATCTCCTCCCCGTTCGGCCGGCGGAAAACGAAATCGCCGAACCCAAGCTCTTCCATGAAAAAGGCGTGCACCTCCTCGTGCAGCGTCGGCGAGAGCTTGTGGGCGAATCGGGCCGGAATCGTGCCGGCCCGCGCCGCGTTGGATGGGTCGGCGCTGGTGAGCAGCAGGGGAATGTCGAACCGCTCGCGTTTGATCCGCTTGAGAAACTCCACGCCGGCGTCGTCATCGGGCCGGCCGTCGTGCGGGTAGCGCACGTCGGAAATGACGCCCAGGATGTAAGGTTCGTAGGTCTTGAAAAGCTGCACGGCTTCCTCGAAATTTTCGGCCACCAGGATCTTCGGCCGGGCCCGCATGGTGAGCAGGCGGTGTTCTTCGTTCAAACCCTCTTCCAGCAGGGCCTGGGTTTGAGTGACCACTTCCTTGTAGAGCAGCGGCAAGAGCGAGGAGAGGTAAACCGGCGAATCCTCCACCAGAAGGATGACCCGGATGCCCGCCGAGGAGGTGTCGTGGCCGGCGTTCAGGCGGTCCTCCGCGCTCTTGATCAGCGCCACGAGAAGATCGGTGTTGCCGGACCAGACGAAGATGCGATCCACGCCCGGCGGCCGCGGGAACTCCACCCCCGCCGCCTCCGTCGTCGCGGCCAGGGCCTGGTGGCTCAAATGGACCACGGGCAGATCCGGGTCGCGTTTCTTGATTTCGATGCCCAAGCCGTGGGCGCCCTCGTCAGAGGGGTTGAGCATGGTGAGTACCAACTCGAATTTACGGTCGGCCAAGGCCGAAAGGGCGGCCTCGGCCGTGGGCACCCAGGTGATGCGCGGCGGGTTGCTCAGATTGAGGCCGCGGTATTCGTGGATGATGCGCTCCGACAGGCGGCAGTCCTCCTCCATGATCCACGCATCATACGGCGTGGACACCAGCAGCACGTCGCGCACCTTGCGCGCCATGAGCTCATGGAAGATCTTGAACTTCGGGTCGAAATCCTGGGCAAAGCTGTCGATGGGCAAGGTCATACCGGCGGTCCTTTTCGAGAGTCCATACAAATTTGTAAATGGTCCCGCCGGCGTTGTCAAACGCATAGGTGTTTGGGCGGTTCAGCTGTTTCGTGATTGAACAAGGCCGTTTCTTGACTCGTTGCTCGTTGCTCGTTGCTCGTTACTTTGATATTAGAGCTCAGTTCCGGATGGATTGATTCAATAACAAAAAGGGATAACAGCATCCATGAACACCTCTCCCAACAAAGTGATGACCCTCGAAGAGGCGGTGACGCGCTTTGTGCCCGAGGGCGCCCACATCTCCATCGGCGGTTTCACCTGCAACCGCAACCCCATGGCGGGCGTCTATGAAATCATCCGCCAGCGCCAAAAAAACCTCCACCTCTACGCCCACTCCAACGGCCAGGGGGTGGACGAGCTCGTCGGGGCGGGCTGCGTCGCCCGCATCGAGATCGCCTACGCCGGCACCGGCCGCTTCGCCCCGACCTGCATCCGTTTCCGCAAAGCCGTCGAAAAGAAGAGCATTCTTTTCGAGGACTACTCCAACTACCAGATGACCCTCAGGTTCATGGCCGGGGCGATGGGGGTGCCGTTCCTGCCGACCCGCTCCTCGCTCGGCACGGATATTATCCGCCGCTGGGGGTTCTCCAGGGAAATGCGCCGGGCCGACCCGCAGCTTCCGGATGAGAAGCTGATGGTCATGGAAAACCCCTTCGGCGCCTGGGCCGACACCGAGCGGGTGGTGTTGGTTCCGGCCATCCGGCCGGATGTGACCCTGCTGCATGTCCAGCAGGCTGCGGCCGACGGAACGGCCCGGATCAAGGGGCTCACCTTCGCCGACGTGGAACAGGCCAAGGCCGCCCGGCACGTGGTCCTGACCTGCGAGGAAATCGTGGGGCCCGATGAGCTGCGTTCTAATCCCGAGCACAACCAGATCCCCGGGATCATTGTCGATGCAGTGGTCGCCGTTCCCCACGGCGCCTACCCGACGGCCTGCTATCGGTACTATGACTACGACCCGACGTTTTTGAACGACTACCGCACCGCCGCCACGGATGATGGCCGATTCGCCGCTTACCTCGCGCAGTGGGTCTACGGCAAGAAGGACCACGCGGAACGCATCGCACAGGTGGGAAGCGAGCGGCTGGCCGCCATCAAGGCCGATCCCCGCACGGGCTACGCGACGGGGCTGAAGCGATGAGGCGAGGAGATTGCCGGGCCGTCCTGGCAATCTGAGGTCTACTGGTGTCAGTGTTGCGAAGGTTGCGCCTGCGATGGCATGCCACGCACACGATTTGTAAAACAAAAATTAAAATTTCCCGCGCCCTTTTTCAAAGCAGGAGAGCCCGCATGAGGCAGGCCCTCTTTAGCAAAGGGGGTTGGGGGGATTTTGCAAGGGGGATTTTATGGCCGACTACACCGCACGCGAACTCATGGCCATCGCCGCGGCCCGCAAGATCAACGACGGCGAGATCGTCTTCTGCGGCACCGGCATCTCCATGCTGGCCGCCATGGCGGCCAAGCACATCAACGCCCCCAACAGCGTCATCATCTTCGAAACCGGTGCGATCGACTCTCGGCTCGAGGAGATCCCCATGGCGGTGGGTGACCCGCGCGTCATGCTCGGAGCCTCCTCCAACAGCGGGCTGGCGGACTCCTTTGCCCTCATGCAGAACCGGACCACTGGCCGGCACGTGGTGGGCATTCTGGGCGCGGCGCAGATCGACAAGTACGGCAACCTCAACTCCACCGCCATCGGCGACTACTTTCACCCCAAAGTGCGCTTCTCCGGCAGCGGCGGGGCCTGCGACGTGGCCTCCTTCGTGGACCGCACCATCATCTTCATGCAGCACGAACGCCGCAAGTTCGTCGCGAAGGTGGACTATCTCACCAGCCCCGGCTGGCTGGACGGACCCGAGGGGCGGCGCCAGGCCGGCCTGACCGGGAACGGGCCATCGACGGTGATCACGGATCTCGCGGTGATGGGCTTCGACGAAAAGACCAGGGAAATGGTCCTGGAGGCCTATTTCCCCGGCAAAACCTCCGGGATGGTGCTCGACAACATGGAGTTTGCGGTAGATGTCTCCCGGGCACGGGAGCTGGAGCCGCCCACCGAGCGCGAGCTTAGGATCCTGCGGGAGCAGGTCGACCCCCAGCGGCTGATTTTAGGGTAAAAACCGACGCGAAACGCAGGGGTCAATGCGCACTGTGTGGGCCTTCAGGTAGTTGGGTATTGCGCGCTTGGAATTCGGGAAAAGCCTCGCAGGCATTGACACGCGGCGAACAATAAACTTTCAAGATCACTGACCACCCGGCTTATAGCGGTTGTCAAAACATCGTTCCGATTGGCGGGCGTTACTTTGTTACAAGCACTTATGCCGCCTCCTTTTTTCGGAACATTTTTATGACATGCGGTATATTGGTTGGTTGACGACTCGTTCGTTGCTCGTCACTCCTACTTCGGCACGCCCTGTTCATTCCACCCGTGCAGGCGGTAGTATTCCTGGAGAAGGGTTTCCATCTCCGACTCAGTGATGACCTTGCCGGTGTCCTGCAACGGCCGGTGCAGGAACTTCGGCAGGCGGTCGTCCGCGGGCGTCATGCCCTCGCGCAGGTTGAGCCTGCGGATGAGGTTGGCCACGTCCAGAGCCTTTTCCTTCAGGATGGTCTCCGTAGCATCCAAACCCGTCACCAGCCCGATCACCTCCCCCATCTTGTCCCAGAGGAAGAAATCCCTATAGAAACGGCACAGGACCAGGGTGTCGAAGATGGTGAGCCGGCTTTCGAATTCCAGGAAAAGCTCGGCCTTGCCGGCGATCTGATCCGGCGGAATCATGCCCGAGAGTTCGGGCTTGTAAAAGGTGGCCCGCAGATGACAGGCCCCGCGGTCCGAGGTGCCGTAGGCAAGCCCCATGCCCTTGAGAGGCCGCGGGTCGTAGCCGGCCGGCTCCAGGCCCTTCACGTGCACGGCGATGTCCTCGAGATCCCAGACCCTGGCGGCGTGACGGATGCCTTCGGCCAGAACCGCGCCGATTCCCTCCCGGCGCGCGATCAGGTGCAGAAGCGCTGCGATGGCGTCCACGTTGCCGTAGTCGATCTTGAAATCCACCCGGCCGCGCTTGACGGCCTCGATGGTAAAGGCGCAGAGATTGCCGGAGGTGATGGTGTCGATGCCGAGCCGGTCGCAGATGTCGTTGAGGTAGGCAATCTCCTCGATGCGGTCGATACAGCACAGGCCCCCGAAGGCATAGATGGTCTCGTACTCCGGCCCTTCGATGGTGAGTCCCGCGTGCCGGCCCTCTTTCACGATGCTGAGCTGGCCGCAGGCTATGAAGCACTTGCCGCAGGCGTTGGGCTTGACGCTGCACTGCCGCACGAGGGCCTCAGCGCTGATCTTCTCCCAGTGCTCGTAGGTCCCCTGCTGCCAGTAGCGGGTGGGGAAGGCGCCGGCCGTGTTGGTCAGCTTGACGAGCATCGGGGTGCCCAGGTTTTTGTAGGCGTTGGTGGCCGGGTGGTCCTTGAAGGTGCTCATGAAGTTTTTGGCGAACTCCTTGACCCCCTCCGGATTCGCCTGCGGACGCTTGCGGTCGCCCGTAAATAGGATTCCTTTCAGCTTTTTGGAGCCCATCACGGTGCCGGCGCCCGTCCTTCCCGCCGAACGCCAGCGGTCGTTCTCTACCACGGCAAAACGCACCAGGTTTTCGGCCGCCGGGCCGACCACGACCGCCCCCTTTCTGCGGTACTCCGGCCGTGCAAAACGCTCCTTGACCGCTTCCTCGGCGGCGTATGTCTCCATGCCCCAGATCTCGCCCGCCGGATGGAAGTCCGCCCCGTCCGGGTGCACCCCGAGCACCGTGGGTTCGGCCGCGCGGCCCTGGATCACCACCGCGTCGAAGCCGGCCGTGTCGATGGCGTCCGGGGTCTTGCCGCCGGCATAGGATTCACAGAAGAGCCCGGTCAGCGGCGACTTGGTGTAGACCCCGTAGCGGCAGGAGCCCCAGACCATGCTGTTGCCGAGCGGGCCGGTTGCGAAGATGAGGGTGTTTTCCGGGGCGAGCGGATCCACACCGGGCGGGCTTAGTTCGGTGAGCAGCCAGGCGGCCAATCCTTTGCCGCCGAAATACCGCGCCAAAACCTCCTCGGCGATGGGCGCGATCGAGAAGGCCTTGCGACTCAAGTCGATGCGGAGATATCTGCCGTAGAAGCCGTTCATGGAGCACCTCGGTTAGGGGTGTTTAGATGTTTGGGTGGGGGGGTGTTTGGTCAAACACCCGAAAACCCGAATAGTCGAACACCGTTATCTTGTTGAATTATTTATCGCCCCCTCTGTGGTAACGCTTTGCAGCAATGATCCTTGGTGGCGGCGGAAACAGGTAGCGCCGTATTTTTGAAGTTTCCAATCGGGAACACCACAGGACGCGCAGGCATGCTTAAACCACTTGTTTCTCAGCCAACGAGCCGCTCGGCTATTACGCGAGTTCGAGACCGAAAATGTTTTCCCGCAGTGCGTGGTCAACTTGGCCAAATCTCCCATGACCTCTATGGTCCTGATACCGTGCAGAACACCCTTCCGCGAAGGCCAGAGCTTTATCTTATCGATGAGACGTAGCAGTTCGACGCGTTTGCGGTAATAGCGAGGTATTGACAACTTCGATGTTGTTTCAAGACTCATCTATCACACGCCCTTGAGAGATATAGCCGCCATGGTCGCAACCCCGATTTCGAGAAAATCATGAAGGATTCGACCAGAAACCTTCGCGCGTGCTTCTGAAGTCAACCCTATTGGGACCCCCGGTGCGCTAATGCAGGTGTTAAAGTCGATGGTGTCGGCAGTGATAATGCCTGCAGCCGGCGTGGCATCAAGAATCAGCCTGAAGCGCCTTAATGCAACATCAAGATTCTTTTCTGTTTTAAGCATTTTTGAACGGTCTTTCATCTCCACAGCGAATCGGTGGGCCTTGACCCGATCTACATCATGAACATAAACGTGAGCTCCTAACTCAACAAGCTTCTCTGCTGCGCTGCAGCCGACCGGACCGCATCCGATGACCAGGGTCCGTTTATCACGTATCCCGCCTGCCATGATGTTCAACCCCCAGGCATAACCAATGCCAGTGGCCTTGGAATTGGAGACCACCTTTCGGGTCAACGTGTTGAGCGCGATGAAATTCTGGTCATCGGAGAGCAGGATCAACCCGCACTGTCGTTCATAGGCCTCGGCTATCCCCGCCACGTCCGGCTTACTCGTAACGAGTGCGGGGAAACCGAGATGAGCCATTATCCGCTTTATCGCCTCAGAGAAGCCTTCGATGATGCCTTCGCCCAGCGTAAGGGGTACAACGGCTGCCCTTGTCGCCATTGCCAGTCGGGCAAATTCAACCGGGTCGATATCCGCAGCCCCGCAGGCGATTCCCATCAAATCTAATCCGATTGTGCGTCTGAGATCAGCGTCATACGCTTGGAGATCGCCTGCGGTGGCAGCCATGTCTTCTGATCGAAGTCGCGTCATGCGACATTTCCCCTATCAGGGCAAACTCGGGCCAAAATCCAAAAACCGCTCGATTCCAAAGCGATGGCGAATATCCATCAGAACCTCGCAGCGCTTTTGCCATGCCGCATCGCGGTCTTTATCACAGACGATCAGGGTCGCCCCCCAGTTGGTTCGGCCGGGCTCAAAATCAGTGAGAGCCTCGTTGGCCCCAAAAAAATCCGGAAACACCTGGAGTCCCGTCAACTGGGTGATGAGGTGTTCGCCCCCCACTTCCAATATCCCGGGAGAAACACGGATGTGCTCGTATATCACTGCTTTTTCAACTTCTTGAGTCGACCGGTTGGGAAGCTCGACGCCAAGAATGCTCTTTCCTAGAATTTCCACGAGGTTCAGCCCGCTAGACCAGAATACCGCTGTTGGGGTCTGGCTCGGGATGCGCGCGTCAATCTCAAGCACCTTCAACTGCCCGTTGTTCAGAATGACCTCCACGTCCATGATGCCCTTCAGTTTGACCGCCTCGGCAATGATGAGGCTAAGACTCATGAACTGGGTGGCCAGAGCCATGGGCAGTTCAGTTGGTGCGGTC